>Ga0335070_10006351_pt1 | contig 13918 bp, 14 predicted proteins | sample Lox_Sample_13_FD_206722 | JGI IMG/M metagenome (GOLD analysis project Ga0335070, IMG submission 206722) | Soil microbial communities from Loxahatchee National Wildlife Refuge, Florida, United States - Lox_Sample_1.3 | ecosystem: Environmental > Terrestrial > Soil > Wetlands | place: USA...
GGGTGACGAGCGCACTGCCGAGGGTCACGTCGTAGACGCCCGCCACGAACCAGGCCGCGATCGGAAGCGTGGTCCAGCGGGCGAAGAGCCGATAGGTGTGGCGATCCTCGCCGCGCTCGTAGACGCGCAGCAGCGTCGCCCCGTAGTGCGGGACGCTCGTCGCGAGGATCGGCAGGGCCATGAGGCTCAGCGGCAGCGCCGCCTCGATCACGTCACCCGCGGCCACGAGCCCGGCGAAGGCCAGGGCGTAGGCGCCGCCGCAGCCGAGCAGCAGGTCCACGGAGGGATGGAACAGCCAGCCCCCCCGAACTCCAGGGTTGGCGACCATGGGGCCATTCTATGCACATCCGCGACCGCCCGGGGGTGCGGCGCGCGGCACGGCCTCCGGTATGCTGCGACCCGCTCAGGCAGGGGGGGATATGGCGCGCGACATCCTCGATCTCGTCCGAGAGCGGGCGGGCGAGCGCTTCGAGCTCCACGAGCGGTTCCTCAACGCCCAGCTCGTGCGCGTGCTCCAGACCATCGGCTTCGACCGGCGCTACGTGCGCGCGAGCGGCGCCTATCTGTACGACGACACCGGCGAGGCATACCTCGACCTGCTCTCGGGCTTCGGCGTCTTCGGCGTGGGCCGCAACCACCCCCACGTGGTCGCGACGCTGCGAGCCGTGCTCGAGGCCGAGATCCCGAGCATGGTGCAGATGGACGTCGAGGTGCTGGCGGGCATCCTCGCCGAGCGCCTGCTCGCCACCACCCCCGGCCTCGAGAAGGTGGTCTTCGCGAACTCCGGCACCGAGACCGTCGAGGCCGCCATCAAGTTCGCGCGCTACGCGACGCGGCGTCCCGGCATCCTGTACTGCGACCACGCCTTCCACGGCGTCACGCAGGGCTCGCTGTCCCTCAACGGCGACGAGATCTTCCGCGAGGGCTTCGGACCGCTCCTGCCCGAGACGTATCGAATCCCCTGGAACGATCTCGAGGCGCTCGAGCGGGCCTTGAAGACGCACTCGATCGCGGCCTTCGTGGTGGAGCCCATCCAGGGGCACGGCGTCAACGTGCCCGGCGACGACTACCTGCCCGAGGCGGCGCGCCTGTGCCGCGCGAACGGGGCTCTCTTCGTCGCCGACGAGGTGCAGACGGGGCTCGGCCGCACCGGCCGCATGTGGGCGGTCGAGCACTGGGGCGTCGAGCCGGACATCCTGCTCGCGGCGAAGGCGCTCTCGGGCGGCTTCGTGCCCGTGGGCGCCGTGATGATGCGTCGGCGCATCTTCGACGCGGTGTTCAGCAACATGGTCCGCGCACCCGTGCACGGCTCGACCTTCTCGAAGAACGCGCTCGCGATGGCCGCGGGGATCGCCACGCTGGACGTGATCGCGGAAGAGGGCCTGGTGGAGAACGCGGCGAAGGTCGGCGAGGGCATCCTGGCGGACCTGCGCGCCGTGGCGGAGCGCCGGGCCTGCGTGAAGGAAGTGCGCGGCAAGGGGATGATGCAGGCCCTGGAGTTCGCGCCGCCCGACCGGCTCGGACACAAGGCCGCCTGGAAGCTCCTCGACGCGGCGCAGAAGGGGCTGTTCGCGCAGCTCGTGGTGGTGCCGCTGTTCCAGAAGCACCGGATCCTCTCGCAGGTCTCCGGGCACGATCAGCCCGTGGTGAAGTTCCTGCCGCCGCTCACGATCGGCGACGCCGAGCGCCAGGCGATCGTGCGCGCCGTGGACGTCGTGCTGGCCGACACCGAGAACATCGGCGGCGCGATCTGGAACCTCGGCAAGACGCTGGCCCGCGCCGCGCTGCGCACGAAGTCGGGCGGATGATGCGAGGCGCGCGAGGCGGGGCCGGGGCCCGGCATGCGGCCCCTCCCGCCCTGCGCGCCGCCCTCGCCGCCCTGTGCATCCTGCTGGCCGCTCCCTCGCTCGCAGAGCCGCCGCCCCGCACGGTGGTCCTGCTGCTCTACGACGGCTTCGCCCCGGCCCTGCTGGACGCCCAGCCGACCCCCGCCTTCCACCGCATCGAGCGCGAGGGCGCCTACACGCGGCACTTCGAGCCCGTCTTCCCGAGCATCTCGCTGATCAACCAGGTCACGATCTCGACCGGCTGCTGGCCCGAGCACCACGGCATCGTCACCAACGTGTTCCTCGACAGCGAGCGGGGCCGCTACGACCACGATGGCGACGCCGACTGGCTGCTCGGCTGCGAGCACCTGCACCACGCCGCGCAGCGCCAGGGCCTGCGCTCGGCGGCGCTCTGGTTCGTCGGTGCGCACTCGAAGAAGAACGGCGACCAGGCGGACCTCGTCTCCCCCGACCTGCCCTTCGACCGCCGCCCGCCGGACGCGGAGCGCATGGCGGAGGTGATCCGCCTCCTCGGGCTGCCGGCCGCGGAGCGGCCGCGCCTGATCTCCGCATACCTGAACGGGCCCGACGACGCCGAGCACTTCCGCGGCATGGACTCACAGGAGACCGCGGACGCGGTCGTGGAGAGCGATGCGCTGCTCGGCCGGCTGATGGCCGCGATCGACGCGCACCCGGATCGCGAGCAGATCGCCGTCGTCGTGACCACGGATCACGGGATGCGCGAGGTCTCCACCCTGGTGAACATCCGGCGCATCCTTCTGAGCCACGAGATCGCGGCCACGCCCGTCTCCACCGGCACGACGTCGTTCCTCTACTTCGAGAAGGACGACCCGGCGGCGGTCGAGCGCGCCGCCGCCGCGCTGGCGGCGTACCCGGAGTTCGAGGTGCTGCGCCGCGGGGCCTTCCCGGACTACGTGCGACTCGGCACGAGCTCGCGCGTCCCGCCGCTGATCGTCTCCGCGAAGCCGCCCTATTTCATCGAGGACACCGACCGCTGGCCCTCGTGGCTGCAGTGGCTCGGCGACTGGGGACCCGAGTTCGTGTACGCCCGCTTCGGCCTGAAGGCGACGCACGGCTACCCGCCCGACACCGAGGGCATGCACGGAATCCTCTACGCCTGGGGCAGCGGCGTGGCGCGCGGCCGCGATCTCGGCCCCGTCCGCGCGATCGACGTACACCCGACGGTGGCACGGCTGGTCGGCATGCAGCCCGGGCGTCCCGTGGACGGGGCGCCCATCGAGGCGCTGCTCGCCCGCTGAGCCGCTCGCGAGGCCAGGTCCTGCCGATCTAGGGCGCGTAGCGGCGCACGAACTCCGCCGCGCGCTCGAGCGCGGCGTGGCCCTCGGGAATCAGGTCCGAGAGGCCGTGGAAGCCGTGGATCATCTCCGGGTTGACCTCGAGGGTCACGGCGACGCCGTCGCGTCCGGCGTGGGCGGCGAGGCGCGTCGAGTCGTCGCGCGTGGTGTCGATCTCGCCGACGGACAGGAACATCGGCGGCAGCCCCGAGAGGTTCGCGTGGATCGGCGACGCCAGCGGATTGCGCACGTCGCCGTCCGGCCCGACGTAGTCGCGGCCGCGGTTGCGGATCCACTGCGGATCGACGTACGGGTCGACGCCGCGCAGCCCGCGCGACGACTCGCCGGTCTGCTCGAGATCGAACCAGGGGGTCAGCCCCACGTAGGCGGCGGGCAGCGGCTCGCCCGCGTCGCGCAGCCGACACAGCATGGCGACGGCGATGCCGCCGCCGCAGGAGTCGCCCAGCACCGCGATCCGGGCGGGCGACACGCCCTCGGCGAGCAGCGCGCGGTAGACCGAGACGGAATCGTCGAGCGCCGCGGGGAAGCGGTGCTCGGGCGCCAGCCGGTAGGCAAAGATCACGACGCGCGCGCGGAACGGCCGGGAGAGCCGACCGGCGTAGGGGATGTAGTGCTCGATCCCCGTCGAGACGAACGCGCCGCCGTGGACGTGCAGCAGCACCCGCTCGCTGCCCCGCGACTCCGGCGTCTCGACCCAGGCGGCGGGTACGCCGCCGAGGGTCACCCGCGTCGCGTGCACGTCGGAGGGGACCTGCGTCGGGTGCACGGCGTGCATCTTCTCGCGCACCAGCGCCGGCGGATCCGAGGGGACCGCCAGACCGGGCTTCAGGACCTTGCGGAGCTGCTCGAACTCGCGACTCGCCATCGATCGCCTCTCCTGCGCGAGGGCGCGTGAGGTCCCGCAGCATACTCGATCGCTCGCCGCCTCCGTCCGGTAGAATGCGCGCCTTCCGAGGGGCCGATTCGCGGACCCCTGCGCGGGTGCGAATGACGTCGGCAAGCGGGCCGGTGCTCCAGCAGCTCGACGACGAGGGCGTGCTGCTCGTCACCTGGAACCGGCCCCGGAAGAAGAACGCCTTCGACGACGCGCAGTGGGACGCAGCCAGCGCGGCACTGCGCAGCGCGCGCGAGGACGCCCGGGTGGCGGCGGTCGTGGTGACCGGCGCAGGCGACGACTTCTCGGCCGGCGTCGACCTGTCCTCGTTCGTGACGCCGCGGCCGCCGCGCAGCGACGGACATCCTTCCGCGTACCACGCCTTCATGGAGGTGCTCGTCGGATTCGACAAGCCGCTGCTGGCCGCCGCGAAGGGCGTCGGCATCGGCATCGGCTGCACGCTGCTCTTCCACTGCGACGTCGTCTACGTCGGCGAGAGCGTCCGGCTGCGCCTGCCCTTCGTCTCCCTCGGCGTCGTGCCCGAGGGCGCCAGCAGCGCGATGCTCGAGGCGGTGGTCGGCGCGCGTCAGGCCGCGGAGCTGCTCTTCGCCGCGGAGTGGATCGACGCGAGGCGGGCGGTCGAGGTCGGGATCGCGACGCGCGCCTTCCCCGACGCGGAGCTGCTCGCGGCCACGCTCGCGCGCGCCCGGGAGTTCGCGCGCTGGCCGGTCGGCGCGCTGCAGGCCACCAAGCGGACGCTGCTGGCCGTCCGCCGCGACCGCATCGCCGTGGCGCTGCGCGCCGAGGACGAGGGCATGCGCCGGCAGGCGGGCTCGCCGGAGAACCTGGAAGCCGTGCGCGCGTTCCTCGAGAAGCGCCCGCCGGACTTCCGGAAGCTCCGGCCGACGTAGGCGTCAGAGCGAGCGCGTCATCCGGAACAGCACGAGGTCCGGCTTCGGCCGCTCCCAGGTCCAGAGATCCCTGTCCCCGTGCTGGCTCGCCATCTCGTTCACGAAGCCATCGGAGCGCCAGCAGAGCACCTCCGGCATGTCCTGCGCGTCGGAGACCTCGATCAGGTAGCGGCCCTGGCGCTGCGGGTCGGGCATCGGAGTCCAGCGCGAGAAGCTCAGGATGCTGGCGCTCAAGGTGGTGAGCAGGCGCAGGTCACGGCCGAAGGCCTCGAAGCGCGCGACAGGATCGCTCGTCTTCGCGACCCCGGCGCGATGCAGGTACTGGAGCTGAGCGTACAGGCCGGCCTCGCCGAGGCGGCGCGCCGTCTCGCGGCCCTTCTCGCGCAGGAACTCGTTGTCGCCGTGCCCCTCGACGTCGCGCAAGAGCTCGGAGAGACGGGCGTAGGATCGGATGTCGTACCAGTGGGAGACGAAGATCTCGCGCCCGAGCAGGTCGAAGTCGTCGGGCTGGAGCCAGCGCTCCGCTTCGCGGCGCGACAGTTCGGGCCGCTCGAGCAGCTTGCGCACGTCCTCGACCACGGAGGCGAAGACCGACCCCTTGATCGAGGGAACCGCGCCCATGCCCATGGCGCACCTCCGCAAGGGCATCGGCGAGACGGGACGCGCTCTTGAAGAGCGGGCGAGCGGCCGGGGCGGCCGCCCCTCAGCCCTGCTTCTCGAGGAGTCCCATCAGGTCGAAGCTCGAGATGATGCCGACCAGCACGTCGTCCTCGAGGACCAGCGCGCGATGGACGCGGTTCTCGCGCAGCGTGCGCGCGACCTCCGCGACGGTCGCCGTGGGCTCCACCCACACGATGGCGTCCGTCATGACGTCCTCGACGCAGCGCTGCTCGCCGCCGATCAGCCCGCCGAGCCCTTCCGGGAAGGTCTCGACGCCCTGCTCGAAGTAGCCGTACTCGGGCCGCGCCGCCTCGCCCGAATCGGCCTCGGCGCGCAGCAGATCCGACGTGCTGACGACCCCGACCACGCGTCGCTCGTCGTCCACGACGGGCGCGCCGTGGATGCCCTCGTCCGAAAACAGCCGCACCACGACGTCGAGCGGATCGCCCGGCGCCACGGCCACGACCTGGGTCTGCATGACGTCTCGAGCCAGGATTGCCATGTTGCTCCCTCCTCGGACCCAGCCCGTGCAGGCCGCGTGCCATGCGCTATCGCGCGCCCGGGCGCGAGGCGCATCCGCCGGAGGTCCGACGAGCCCCACCCACCGGGGCATCGCGCCTCCTGGTTGTGGGCGCCCATTTCATGGTGGAGAATCCGCCGGGCTTCCAGCCCACTGGAGTCGGCATGCACCGCTCGGAGACTGGTGAGCTCGGTCGCTGCGCCGCGTGCGACGCCGAGGTCCGCCCGGCCCTCGACCGCGCCTACAACATCACGACCCGGGTCGTGCTCTGCTTCGACTGCGCGCTCGAGCGCGGCGGACGTTTCGACGAGGCGCGCGACGTCTGGACGACGCTGCCTCGCGCCGACGACCTGCGCACCGACGACTGAGACCAGCGGGCGCCTGCGAGCACGCCGACCTGCGGCTAGGGCGCGCCGAGCGGGCGCACGAGGTCGTCGTACGGCGTGGCCACGAAGGCGCTCCAGGAGCTCGTCACGTCACCGCGCAGAGCCGCGACGGGCGCCGTGATGGCGAAGTAGCCGAATCCATACGACGCGTCGGCCGGGCAATAGCCGCGCGGACGGGCCCGAAATCGCGCGGGGCCTCCACCGAGCGGCGCTCGACATGAGGCTGCCGTCCATGGCGAACTCGGGGGCGCCGCCGCTCGCGCAACGGCGCCCCCGGTTTTCCAGCGTCACGCCGCAAGCGCCGTCCGGCGCGCGCAGCGAGCCGCAGGCGAGCGAAGATCAGAAGTCGTCGCCGCCCATGTCGGGCATGCCGCCGGGCATGCCGCCGCCGCCGTGGCTGTGGCCGCCCGCCTTCTTCTCCGGCTTCGGAGCCACCATCGCCTCGGTGGTGAGCAGCAGCGACGCGACGCTCGCCGCGTTCTTCAGAGCCGTGCGCACCACCTTGGTCGGATCGATGACGCCCGACTTGACGAGGTCCTCGTAGCTGTCGGTGGCCGCGTTGTAGCCGAAGCCGCCTTTCGCATTGCGGACCTTGTCGACGACGATCGAGCCGTCGATGCCCGCGTTCTGCGCGATCCAGCGCAGCGGGAACTCCGCGGCCTTGCGCACCAGCCGGATGCCGGCGCGCTGATCCTCGGAGAGGCCCTCCTCGATGCCGTCGAGGGCCTTCAGCGAGCGCAGCAGCGCAACGCCGCCGCCGGGGACGATGCCCTCCTCGACGGCCGCGCGGGTCGCGTGGAGCGCGTCCTCGACGCGCGCCTTCTTCTCCTTCATCTCGGCCTCGGTGGCCGCGCCCACCTTCACCACCGCGACGCCGCCCGCGAGCTTGGCCAGGCGCTCCTGGAGCTTCTCGCGGTCGTAGTCCGAGGTGGTCTCGTCGATCTGCTTGCGCAGCTCGTTGCAGCGGCCCTCGATGTCCTTCTTGGCGCCGGCGCCGTCGATCAGCGTCGTGTTGTCCTTGTCGATCTTGACGCGCTTGGCCTTGCCGAGGTCCTTCAGCGTCACGTTCTCGAGCTTGAGCCCGAGCTCCTCCGCGATCACCTGGCCGCCCGTCAGGATCGCCATGTCCTGCAGCATCGCCTTGCGGCGATCGCCGAAGCCCGGCGCCTTCACCGCGGCCACCGCCAGCGTGCCGCGGATCTTGTTCACGACGAGCGTGGCGAGCGCCTCGCCCTCGATGTCCTCGGCCACGATCAGCAGCGGCTTGCCCTGGCGCGCCACCTGCTCGAGCAGCGGCAGCAGGTCCTTCATGCCGCTGATCTTCTTCTCGTGGAGCAGGATCACCGCCTCCTCGAGCACCGCCTCCATGCGCTCCGGGTCGGTCACGAAGTAGGGCGACACGTAGCCGCGGTCGAACTGCATGCCCTCGACCACGTCGAGCGTCGTCTCCATGGACTTGTTCTCTTCCACGGTGATGACGCCTTCCTTGCCGACCTTCGCCATCGCCTCGGCCAGGATGCGACCGATGGTCTCGTCGCCGTTCGCGGAGATCGTGCCCACCTGGGTGATCTCCTCGGCGTCGCGCGTGGCCTTGGAAAGCTTGCCGAGCTCCTCGGACATCGCCGAGACGGCCTTCTCGATGCCGCGCTTCAGCTCCATGGGGTCGAGGCCCGCGGCCACGAGCTTCGCGCCCTCGCGGAAGATCGCCTGGGCGAGCACGGTGGCGGTGGTGGTGCCGTCGCCCGCGACGTCGGAGGTCTTGGACGCGACCTCCTTGACCATCTGGGCGCCCATGTTCTCGAACTTGTCTTCGAGCTCGATCTCCTTCGCCACGGTGACACCGTCCTTGGTCACGGTGGGGGAGCCGAAGCTCTTCTCGATCACGACGTTCCGGCCCTTCGGGCCGAGCGTCACGCGCACCGCGTTGGCGAGCTGGTCCACGCCGGAGAGCAGACGCGCGCGCGCATCCTGGTCGAAGCGAATTTCCTTGGCCATTGGGGGGCTCCTTACTCGAGCACGCCGAGGACGTCGTCCTCGCGGATGATCAGGTGCTCGTCGCCTTCGATGTTCACCTCGGTGCCCGAGTACTTGCTGAACAGGATCCGGTCGCCCTTCTTCACGTCGAGCGGCATCAGCTTGCCGTCCTCGTTCACCTTGCCCTTGCCGACGGCGACGACCTTGCCCTCCGACGGCTTCTCCTTGGCGGTATCGGGGATGATGATCCCGCCCTTGGTCTTCTCCTCTTCCTCGATGCGCTTGACGAGGATCCTGTCCTGGAGCGGACGGATTTTCATGGGGTCCTCCGGTGCCCCGCGCCGAGGGGCGCGCGGGCGGACGAAAGCGGCGGGGCGCAAATGTCCGGGGCCACCCTGGCCCCGGTCGCTCGACCCGAATGGCGCCCTTCACCTGCGCCGTTAGCAGTCTCGGGTCTCGACTGCCAAACGGCGGCGCAATGTAATGGCTCGCCGACGGGGCGCAAGAGCGGAAGCGCCCGTTGACTTTCGCCTGGGTTTCGCGAAGCTGCCCGCCGTGGCCCTGACCCGCCGGCAGCGCGAGATCCTCGACTTCGTGCGCGAGTTCGTCGACGAGAACGGCTACTCGCCGAGCCTCGAGGAGATCGGAGCGCGCTTCGGCCTGTCCTCCGTGGCGACCGTCCACAAGCACGTGCAGCACCTCGTGGAGAAGGGCTATCTGCGCAAGGCCTCGAATCGCGCGCGCTCCGTCGAGCCCGTCGAGGCGGCGGCGGGCCCCGTCGTGTCGCTCCCGCTGCTCGGGAGCGTGGCCGCGGGTGCGCCGATCGAGGCGGTCGAGGTCGCCGAGTCCATCGACGTTCCGCAGCAGCTCGTGCCGAGGCGCAGCCGCTGCTTCGTGCTGCGGGTGCGCGGCGACTCGATGATCGGCGAGCAGATCCGCGACGGGGACTTCGTGGTGGTCGAGAGCCGCCCGGAGGCGCGGGAGGGCGAGACGGTGGTCGCTCTGCTGCGAGGTGAGGACGCGACGCTGAAGAAGTTCTACCGGCGCGGCAGCAAGGTGCGGCTCGAACCCGCGAATCCCGCCCTGCGACCGATCGAGGTCCCCGCTGCCGACGTCGAGATCCGCGGCGTCGTACGCGGTCTCCTGCGGCGCTACTAGCGCGCCGTCGGCCTCGCTGGCGGCCCCGGGGCCGCTGGCTAACCTCGTCCAAACTCGTGTGTTTCCAGCGAGTTGCGGGAGGACGAGTGGCCGAGGTCCGGCTCACGCGCGCGATCGATTTCTCGACGTCGCTCCGCTACTGGAACCCGGCCCTCTCCCCGGCCGAGAACCAGAGGCTCTTCGGAGCCAAGGCGTCTCAGCACGGGCACAACTACCGGCTCGAGGTGACCCTGCGCGGCGAGCCGGACGCGCGCACCGGGATGGTGATGGATCTGAAGGATCTCCAGGCCATCCTCGACCGGGAGATCATGGCGCGCTTCGACCACCGGGACCTGAACCGGGACACGCCGTACTTCGAGAAGGAGCCGCCGACCCCGGAGAACCTCGTCCAGGTGATCCGGCGCCTGCTGGTCGCCGCGCTGCCGCCCGGCTGGCTCGACCACCTGCGGCTCCAGGAGGATCCGGACACGTGGGTCGAGTGGATCGAGCCTGCGGAGGAGCGCGGGCGATGATCGCCCTGACGCGCCGCTACCACTTTCCCGCCGCGCACGTGCTCGCGTCGCCGCGTCTGTCCGCCGAGGAGAACTCGCGCACCTACGGCAAGTGCGCCAATCCCGCCGGACACGGTCACGACTACGCCCTCGAGGTGACGGTCGCCGGTCCGGTGGACGCGCGCAGCGGACGCATCCTGCCGCGCGAGCGTCTCGACGCGCTGGTGGGCGAGCGCGTGCTCGCGCGCTTCGGGCACCGCATGCTGAACGAAGATCCGGCCTTCCGGGAGCGCGTGCCCACCGCGGAGAACATCTGTGCGGTGATCCACGACGAGCTCGCGGGACCGATCGGCGGCGCGGGAGCGCGCCTCGTGCGCGTGCGCCTCGAGGAGACGCGCCGCAACGCCTTTTCTCTGGGAGAGCTTCGATGAACCAACCCCCCGATCCGATCGAGCCGCTCGTGGCGCAGATGCTGAAGGAGCTCGGCGAGGAGCCGGGGCGCGACGGCCTGTTGCGCACGCCCGGACGCGTCGCGCGCGCGATGCGCTTCTTCACGCAGGGCTATCAGCAGGATCCGGTCGCGATCCTCAACGACGCCCTGTTCGACGTCTCGTACGACGAGATGGTCATCGTGAAGGACGTCGATTTCTACAGCCTGTGCGAACACCACATGCTGCCGTTCTTCGGGCGCGTACACGTGGCCTACGTCCCGAACGGCAAGGTGCTCGGTCTCTCGAAGATCCCGCGGCTCGTCGAGATGTTCAGCCGGCGCCTGCAAGTGCAGGAGCGCCTCACGACCCAGGTGGCCGAGACGCTGCAGCGGGTGCTCGATCCGAAGGGCGTCGCCGTCGTCGTCGAGGCGATCCACCTGTGCATGATGATGCGCGGAGTGCAGCAGCAGAACGCCTCGGCGGTCACCAGCTCGGTCCACGGGGTCTTCGAGCAGGACCCGAAGACGCGCCAGGAGTTCATGGACCTGATCCGGCGGCAGAAGCCGTCGTTCGCCTAGCGGGACCCGACTATCTCGGGTTCGGGTGTCGTCCGAGGCTCGAGAGGTCGACCTTCAGCTCGCCGGACGCGATGAGCTGCTGGCGGCGCTCGTCGAGCCACGCCGTCGAGCGCTCCTCGCGCTTCTGCTGCAGGAGCTGATCGCGCTTCGCCGCCACGCGGCTCTCGACCTCTTCCGGGTTCGCGGGCTTGCGCCCGAGCACCTGGAGCAGCGCCAGGCGATCGCCGACCTCGAACACGCGCGGCAGGCTCGTTCCGGCCTGGGTCGCGAACGCCACCGCGAGCAGGTCCTGGGCCGGTCCGAGTCCCGGCACGTAGCCGTCGGGTCGGCGGCGCAGCCAGCCGCTGCGCTCCACCGAGAGCCCGGCCTCCCGCGCGGCGTCCTCCAGCGACTTTCCGCCCCGCACCGCCGCCGCCAGCGCGTCGGCCTTCTCCCTCGCGCGCGCCTTGACGGCCTCCCGGGAAAGCAGGTCGCGTGCGAGCTCCTCGCTCACCTCGTCGTAGGAACGGTTCACAGGAGCCTGCCGCTCCTCGAGCCGGATCACGTGGAAGCCGTAGTCGGTGCGCACCACGTCGGAGAGCTGCCCGGGCTCCTGCAAGGCGAACGCCGCCGCTTCGAAGACGGGCGCCATCTGGCCGCGCGCGAAGAAGCCGAGGTCCCCGCCCTTGGCCTTCGAGCCGGGATCGTCGCTGCGCTGCGCGGCGAGCTGTGCGAAGTCGGCGCCCTCCCGCAGGGCCTTCAAGGCCGCCTCGGCCTCGGCTCGCACCGCCTCCTTCTTCGCCTCGTCGGCGCCCGCCGGGACGGCGAACAGGATGTGCCGCGCCCGGATCTTCTCCGGGACGTTGTAGACGCCGCTGCGCTCCTCGTACAGGGCGCGCAGATCGGCCGCGCGCTCCTCGAGCGCTCGCTTCACGGCCGCTTCGTCGGGCTTCTCCTGCGCGGCATCGCCTCCGCCGACGCTGACGAAGGCGATCTGCACCTCCTCGAGCTCGCGCTGGACGGCGTCGCGCGCCTCGCCCATCGAGACCTGGGGCTGGCTGTGCAGCAGCTCGAGCATCTTGTACGAGAGCAGCGCCAGGCGGCGCTCCTCGATGAACGCGGTCTGGCTGCCGTACTCGTAGCTGGTCCAGCGGCGGAAGGACTCGACGTCGAAGCGGCCGTTCTCGCCCCGGAAGCCGGGGTCGTCGAGGACCAGGCGCTCGATCTCCTGCTTCGAGACGCTGAGGCCCAGGTCCTGCGCCGCGAGGGCCAGGAGCGCGCGGTCCACCATCTCGCGGGCGGCGATCTGGTCGAGCGTGTCCGCCAGCGCCTTGGCGTCGTACTGGTCGCCCAGCTGCTCCTGAATTGCCGCCTCGCGCCGCGCGCGCGTCCGCTCGAACTCGCGGAAGCCGAAGTGGTACGGCCCCACGGACACCACCGCGCCGCCCGGGCCCGAGTGGGACCGCGTGAGCGGGCTGCGCAGGCCCAGGTAGAGCACGAAGACGAGGCCTATGACTCCGATGATCAGCGAGGTGATCCAGCGCTGACCGCCGCGCAGAGCATCGAGCATGGATCCCCCCGGCGAAGTCCGCCGGCTCCGGCCGGCCTCGAGCGTCGCAACGCTCAGCCCGGAGGCCGCTCCGGACGATGAGCAATCGCAATGGAGCGCCCGAGGCTAAGGAGGAGGCTCGGTGTGGGCAAGTCGTCCCGCTGGACCGCCGTCCTGCGCTTGAAGCCCCGGGGGCTGGCTGTTAGCATCGGATCCGGTCGCGGTACGTGGACAAAAGGGCTTTTCAGATCGCGTAGTTAGGGTGCACGCTGCGCGATGCCCTCAGGGGGTCGCGCGGAGCCTTTCGCCACCGAGACCGGGAGCCCACGCGGCGCCCGGTCGGAGGGTGAAGAGGAGGTGGCTGTGATCCTCGATCCGATCCTCGGCTGGTTCTCGAACGACCTGGCCATCGATCTCGGCACTGCAAACACGGTTGTGTATGCGAAGGGCCAGGGCATCGTCGTCTCGGAGCCTTCCGTCGTCGCCGTCTCGCGCGACGGACGCGGCGTCGACAAGGTGCGCGCCGTCGGAAAGGCCGCGAAGGAGATGCTGGGTCGCACGCCGGGCAACATCGTCGCGATCCGCCCGATGAAGGACGGCGTGATCGCCGACTTCGAGATCACCGAGGCGATGCTGCGCTACTTCATCGCCCGGGTCCACGATCGCAAGCGCCTCGTCCGTCCGCGCATCGTGATCGCCGTTCCGTCGGGGATCACCTCCGTCGAGAAGCGCGCGGTGCGCGAGTCCGCAATCTCCGCGGGTGCTCGCGAGGTCTATCTGATCGAGGAGCCCATGGCGGCGGCGATCGGCGCCGGGCTCCCCGTGACCGAGCCCTCGGGCAACATGATCATCGACATCGGCGGCGGGACCACCGAGGTCGCGGTGATCTCGCTCTCGGGCATCGTCTACTCCAACTCGGCGCGCGTCGGCGGCGACAAGATGGACGAGGCGATCATCAACTACGTCAAGCGCAAGTACAACCTGCTGATCGGCGAGCGCACGGCGGAGCTCATCAAGATCAGCATCGGCACCGCGTGTCCGACCGACGAGATCGAGACGATGGAAGTGAAGGGCCGCGACCTGGTGGCCGGCGTTCCGAAGATCCTCGAGATCAAGTCCGAAGAGGTCCGCGAGGCGCTGTCGGAGCCGGTCAATGCCATCGTCGAGGCCACCAAGCTCGCCCTCGAGCGCACCCCGCCGGAGCTCGCCGCCGACATCGTCGACAAGGGCATCGTGCTCGTCGG
>Ga0335070_10006352_pt1 | contig 13918 bp, 13 predicted proteins | sample Lox_Sample_13_FD_206722 | JGI IMG/M metagenome (GOLD analysis project Ga0335070, IMG submission 206722) | Soil microbial communities from Loxahatchee National Wildlife Refuge, Florida, United States - Lox_Sample_1.3 | ecosystem: Environmental > Terrestrial > Soil > Wetlands | place: USA...
GCCATCTCGACCATCCCTACCGCGCCTTCGACCAGCCGGCGGCGGGCGGCAAGCACCGCCTCGGCCTGCTGGCGACGCAGCATCGCGTGCGCGATTTCCGGTGCGTAGGCGAGGTGCGCCAAGCGCGCATCGTCCACCACGATGCCGATGTGCTCGAGCTGGGACTGGATCGCTGCCCGCAACGCTTCCCCTACCTTGCGGCCATCGCTGCGCAACGTGCGCACCCTGCCACCGAGCAATGGGTCGTCCGCCCCCTCGTAGGCGTGGCGGCTGGCGAGCTCGCGCAGCGCGGTTTCGCACTGCAGCCGGACGTACTGGCCGTAGTGCTCCACCTCGAACAGGGCGCGTGCCGCATGCTGCACGCGCCAGACCACCATGGCTGCGATCTCGATCGGATTGCCGCGCTGATCGTTGACCTTGAGCGTGGCGGTGGTGAGGTTCCGCGCGCGCAGCGAAACGCGCTGGCGCCGATGGAACGGATTCACCCAGTGGAACCCGCTCTCGCGGCAGGTTCCGGCATAGCTTCCGAAAAACACCAGCACCGCCGCCTCGTTGGGCTGCAGCGTGAAGAAGCCGCGCGCACACAACATCCCGATCGCAAGCAAGCCGAAGCCCGATCCGATCGCAGCCGGTGACTGATGATCCAGTCCGGAGATCGCGAAGGACACGCCGAAGGCGAGGAGCGCGCACACGAACAGGAGCGCGATCCAGCCGCTGACCGCCTTGGCTTCCGATTCGTCCGTCATACCCTGCTCGCCCATGTCGTAACCCTCGCGGCGATCTGCGCTCGCGTGTGACCCGCCACTTAGCAAGACCGGAGCCAGTGGCCCGTAATTGACTCGGGTTTGACGTACTTGCGGTGCGCCGCGCGAGGGTCCCTTAGCGCGCTGCAGTCGCGCGTGCGCATCCACTTCCGGTTCTCAAGGGGCTTGCTAATTGCAAATCATTCGTATTACACTTCTCAACACGAAGGTATCTGTTGGCCGCCGCTACCCGGCCAGAGGGCCTACAAGCCTCAAGAAGACAAATCAGGGAGACCACGCAATGGCAATGCGGCCGCGCCACGGGCGCCTTCTTCAACGGCTGTGCAACGTGCTCTGCCTCGCGCTCGTCGCGCTCAGCTCAACCCCAACCCGCGCCGATGAGAACTTCTTCGGCTACAGCTATGGCTCCGAAACGCTCCCCAAGGGGGCCTGGGAAACCTACCTGTGGTCGACCTGGCGCACGGACAAAGGTAACGGTAAGTACGATGCGTTGGACCTTCGGCTCGAAGCGGAGCACGGGTTCACCGACCGGTTCCAGGCCTCGGTGTACCTCAACGGGTCCTATTGGAACACGCACGACACCGGCCCGATCGACGAGGACAGCGGCAGCTTCGTGATCCCCAACCAGTCCACTTTCGCCTTCAAGGGCGTGCAAGTGGAGCTGAAGTACGCCGTGCTCAGCCCGTATAAGGATGGCCTCGGCCTCGCGTTCTATCTCGAGCCGGGTTACTCAAAGCGCGACAGCATCACCGGCCAGCCGCAGACCGAGTATGAGTTGGAGCCGCGCATCATCCTGCAGAAGAATTTCCTGGAGGACCGGCTGATCTCGGTGCTCAACTTCAGCGGCGAGTTCGAATGGGAGAAGGGCGAGGACGATCCATCGTTCCAGAAGGAGCTGAAGCTCGAGGCCACCGGCGGGCTGGCCTATCTCATCGCGCCGAACTGGTACCTCGGCGTCGAGGGTCGCTACAAGGCGGTGTTTCCGAACTGGAATCTCGGCAACCGCGAAGCCTGGGCGTTCTTCGCCGGACCTGCCATACACTACGCAACAAAGAAATGGTGGGCCACGCTGACGGTGCTGCCGCAATTGAGCGGCGCCCCGAACGATCCGGCACGGTCCTCTTCCTTGCAGCTGGACGAATTCGAACGCCTCGAGGTCCGGCTCAAGATCGGCTATTACTTCTGATCCGATGCACGAGACCTTACGTTGGCTGATCCCGGCGGCGCTGAGCGCTGCTGCCTCGCCCGCCTGCTATGCGGTACAGTACATGACTACAGACCAGGCACGAGCGCTGATCTTCCCCGACGCGGGCGAGTTCGCGGCCGCGCCACTCAGGCTCAGCCGGGCCCAGATGCAGGCGATCGAGGAGGCATCCGGCATTCGCGTGCGCGTGCCGGAGCAGCAGGTATGGCAGGCGCGGGCGGAAGGCCGGGTGCTCGGCTGGTTCATCGTGGACGAGGTCTACGGGAAGCACGAGTTCATCACTTACGCCGTGGGCTTGAACCTGGACGGCAGTGTGCGGCAGATCGAGGTCCTGGACTATCGGGAAACCTACGGCTACGAGATCCGCCACCCCGCCTGGCGGCGCCAGTTCGTGGGGAAGCGGTACGGCGATACGCTCAAGCTGGATGCGGACATCAAGAACATCACCGGCGCGACTCTATCTTGCCGGCATATCACCGACGGGGTGAAGCGCCTGCTCGCGCTGCACCAGGTGGCCCTGAAGTCCTCGCTCTGAGCCTAGGGAGCAAGCCCTCAGCGAAGCGGTCCGAGGGCCTGCGCGTAACGCCGAGCGCAGTCGAGCCCGAACGCTTCGGGAGTCAGCGCGGGCCGGCGGTCGAACACCTCGCCCAAACCCAACCGCCAGGCCGCGATGCGCTTGCCGTAGCAGAGGAACTGGTCGAGCGACTGCATGACGAACACGATCGCCGGCAGCACCTGCCGGTAGATGGCCTCGGCCGCCGCCTCGTCGCCCGCGCGCATGGCAGCGTAGATGCGCACCTGGTAATCGAAAGTGTCGGTGGCGGGAATCATGCCGGCGCAGCCGGCCCGCAAGTTGTCCGGCAGTTCCAGTCCCCCGCGCCCGTTGAACACCGCAAGCGCGCCGCTGGCCGCCTCGATCGCGCGCCGAATGAGCAGCACCGAACCCTCACCCTTGAGGAGCACGAAGTTGGGAGCCTGCCGGGCCAGCGCGCAGAGCGCCGTCGGCCCCAGGCCCACGCCCAGGTACTCCGGGGCGTTCTGGATCGCGCAGGGCAAGTCCACCCTCGCCATGACACCAGCGAAGAACTCGGCGTAGTGCGTCTCCGGCAAGCCGCGCTCGGGCGGGGGCTGTAAAATCAGCCAGCTCGCGCCGGCGGCACGTGCGTAGTCGCCCAAGGCTACCTGCTCGTCGACGCTGTCGCCCGCGACAGTGACAGCCACCGGCACCCTACCCGCCACGTCGGCGGCGATCCAGTCGATCACGTCGCGGCGTTCAAGCGGCGTGAGCTTGCCCACTTCGGTGCCAAGCCCGAGGCAGGCGACGCCGTGCGCGCCGCCCGCGAGGCAGGCTTGCACCTGCCGCCGCATGGCGGATCGGTCGAGCCGGCCCGCGCTGTCGAAAAATGCGAACTGCATCGGGTAGATACCCGAGAATCGCGCCGCCTCCATGGCAAACCCCGAAAAAAGAGCTAACATGTTAGCAATGTTGCAGGGACCGCCCGACGTGGCGTCGCGTATGGCACGCGCCCGCCGGCGCAGTCCCGGGCGCCGGGGCCAGGCTCGGGGCTCCGATCGGGGTGGAAGAGAGGTGCCAGGGATGGGCGTTCTGGTACGCAGACGGCGGGTGCTGGAGGCTGGCTTGGGCGGCCTCGCGGCGCTGGCCATGGCAAGCCCGGCCGGCTGGGCGGCCAGTCAGCTTGCGACTCCCCCTCAGGGCAAGGGCCCCTTCTACCCCCTGCAGCTGCCACTCGATCGCGACAACGACCTGGTCCACAACGGCGCGGGGGCCGGCATCGCGCAGGGGGTCATCCTCGATGTGGCCGGGCGGCTCACCGACCAGGATGGCCGGCCTCTGGCTGGCACCCAGATCGAGATCTGGCAAGTCAATGCCTTCGGCCGCTATCACCACCCAGGCGACGAACAAGACCTGCCGTGGGATCCGAACTTCCAAGGTTACGGACGCACCCTGACCGATACCGACGGCGCCTACCGGTTCCGTACCATCCGGCCCGTCGCCTATCCCGGTCGCGCCCCTCACATTCACTTCGCTTTGAGCGATGCGCGCTTCGCTACTTTCTATACGCAGATGTACTTGGCGGGTGCGCCCGAAAACGACAGCGATTTCCTGCTCAACCGCGTGCGCGAGCGCAAGCTGCGCGAGCGCCTGATCGTCAAGCTGGAGCCCGCGCAGGCTGCGGGCGCCGAGCTTGCGGGACGCTTCGACATCGTGCTGGGCGAGACTTGGCTCTCGCGCAAACCGTGACGGAGCGATACATGGGAACCACGTGAACGCACCACCAGACGGAGGCAGACATGGAGCACGTAGAGGAGGACATCGCGTCCATCAAGGACCGCATCGCCCAGCTCAAGATCGAGCACCGTGACCTGGACGATGTGATCGACCGTCTCAACGAGACCAGCACGCAGGACGAGTTGCAGTTGCGACGCCTGAAGCGCCGCAAGCTCATGCTGAAAGACCAGATCAGCTGGCTCGAGCGCCAGCTTTCGCCGGACGTCCCCGCCTGACGCGGGCCACGCCCGCAGGCCCTTCTTTACTGCGCTGAGGGAATGTCGAGCTTGTAAAACGTGCGCGCCACGTAGGCGGTTACATTCTCGATGTCCTCAGCGCTCCACTGCAGGCCGGTATTGGTCTGCCACCGGATGACTTGCGCTTTGACCTGAGCGTAGTTCTTGGCGATCCTGTCGCCGCGCTTGTAGGCGATAGAGTCATGGCACATGCGGCAGTGGTTGTCGTGCAGTTCCTTGCCGCGCTGCAGGTCTGCAGCGATTACCGGCGAAGCGCCAGCCAGCGAAAGCAGCGCACACAGCGCCGCGCGGCGGGTAAGCACACGCATCGAGAGTCTCCTGGGTTGTCGTGCTGTCGGTCAGGCGCGATCGAATCAAGCCTAGTCGCGCATGCTGCCGGGCCCGTTGATACACGTCAACGGCCCAAGCGAACGATTGGTGGACAGAATGAACCGGTCGGGCCATCGGAGTGTCTCACTGGCGATAGCCAAGCACACTACGGTGAACCCAGCAATTCAGGAGATTAACACATGGATAAACGCTACTCGCGCAGCATCCGGCTGGCCTTCGCGCTTGCCGCCCTCACCTTGATGAGCGCTTGCGCGACCGCACGGCAATCCTATCGCATAGACGATGTGGTGGCCCAGAGCAAGCGGGGCGCAGCGCCGAGTACGATCATCGGCGAACTGAAGGCGGCCAAGACCAGTTACGCGCTGCGCGGGTCCGATTTCGGTAAGCTCAGAACCGCCGGCGTTTCCAGCGAGGTGCTGGATTACCTCCAGCGCTCATTCGTCGGTGACGTGGACCTGCTCACCCGCTATTGGGTATTAGGCGAGGGCCTAGGCAAGTGCGCATGGTGCTTTCCGCAGGAAGTGGACCTGAGCGGGTTGAGCACCGGCAGCCCCCTCGCCCAGTCGCCGCCTCCGTTGCAGGCACGGCCGTCGCAGCCGCAAGGCGTACCGAGCTGGTATGAACCATGGACTTCAGGTTACAGGGGCCACACGGTGCGCGTCGCGCAGCTGCGTGAGATGGCGGCGCAGGGACGCAGTGAAGCGGAGATGCTCGAGCTGCTGCGCAATGCCTCGCCCGACCGGGTGGTCGGCGTCGGCGGTGCCACATACGTCGACACGCGGCCGCTGCCAGGCCTGAGCGGCTCAGAATTCGCCCAGCTGCGCGCCGATGGGGTGCCGGATGCGGTGCTCGACGCCCTGCAGACGCGCTTCCTGGCGGCGTACGTGGAAAACGCGCGCCTGCGCTATCAGAACTACGGCAAAGGCTCGCGCAAGTAGCAGTATCAGCCGGTGCGGCACCGCCTCGCGGCGGGCTGGGCGTGCCTGCATCCGAGCGCCTGCGGCAGGCCGGCTCGCGGACCTGCCGCAGCGTCAGGCTCAATCCGACCGGTCCGTCACCGCGCCCTTGCTGGCTGTGGACACTAGCTTCATGTACTTGGCCATGAGACCGCGCTTGTAGCGCGGCTCCGGCTGTTTCCAGCCCGCGCGCCGACCCGCCAGCTCGTCTTCGGACACGTTCAGCTGGATCAGGCGCTTGTGCGCATCGATCGTGATGGAGTCGCCTTCCTGCACCAGTGCGATCGGCCCGCCGACGTAGGCTTCGGGTGCGACGTGACCGACCACCATGCCCCAGGTGCCGCCGGAGAAGCGGCCGTCAGTGATCAAGCCGACCGATTCGCCCAGCCCCTGTCCGATCAGCGCGGCGGTGGGCGCGAGCATCTCCTGCATCCCCGGGCCGCCCTTGGGACCCTCGTAGCGGATCACCACCACGTCGCCGGCCTTGATCTTGCCGGCCATGATCGCTTCCATCGTCTGGCTCTCGGAGTCGAACACCCGGGCCGGACCAGTGATGGACGGGTTCTTCAAGCCGGTGATCTTGGCCACGCAGCCTTCCGGCGCGAGGTTGCCGCGCAGGATCGCCAGGTGGCCCTGCGCGTACATCGGGGTGTCCCACTGCCGGATGACATCCTGGTCCTTGCGCGGGGTGTCCGGGATGTCCTTGAGCTCCTCGGCCATGCTGCGGCCCGTGATTGTTATGCACTCGCCGTGCAGCAGGCCGTGGGCGAGCAGCATCTTGAGCACCTGCGGCACGCCGCCGGCGCGGTGGAAATCTACCGCTACGTACTTGCCCGAGGGCTTCAGGTCGCATAGCACCGGCACCTTCTGGCGGACTCGCTCGAAGTCGTCGATGCTCCATTCCACCTCGGCCGCCGAGGCAATGGCCAGATAATGCAGCACCGCGTTGGTGGACCCGCCAGTGGCCATGACCAGCGAGATCGCGTTCTCGATCGACTTGCGGGTGATGATGTCGCGCGGGCGGATGCCCTTCTTTATGGCCTCGACCAGCACGCGCGCGGACTGCGAGGCCGAATCGGCTTTCTCCGGGTCGGGCGAGGCCATCTGCGAGGAACCCAGCACGCTCATGCCCAGCGCCTCGAACGAGGACGACATGGTGTTGGCGGTGTACATCCCGCCGCAGGCGCCCACCGACGGACAGGCGTTCTTCTCGATGCCCTCGAAATCCTCCTTCGACATCTTGCCGGCGGTGAACGCACCTACGGCCTCGAAGGGGCTGACGATGGTGAGCGCCTGCCCCTTCCAATAGCCGGGCTTGATGGTACCGGCGTAGACGTAAATGGCAGGCACGTTCATGCGCGCGAGGGCCATCATGCCCCCCGGCATGTTCTTGTCGCAGCCGCCCACCACCAGCGCGCCGTCCATCATCTGGCCGTTGACCGAGGTCTCGATGCAGTCGGCGATCACCTCGCGCGACACCAGCGAGTACTTCATGCCCTCGGTGCCCATGCCGATACCGTCGGTGACGGTGGGCACGCCGAACATCTGCGGCATCGCCCCGGCGTCCTTCAGCGCGGCGATGGCGCGGTCCACCAGCGGCTGGATGCCGGCGTTGCAGGGGTTGAGCGTAGAGTGGCCGTTGGCCACGCCCACGATCGGTTTGTCGAAGTCCCGGTCGGTAAAACCCACCGCGCGCAGCATCGCGCGGTTGGGGGAGCGCGCCACGCCTTGTGTGATGAGTCTGGAACGCCAGTTGTCAGCCATGAGGGTCGCCTCCTGTGGGTTGGTTCTTGCGCCCGGCGGCGCGCGCCGATCGGGTGAGCGCGGAGTTTGGCCAGATTCGGTTCACGCGTCTAGTATATTGTCGGGAGATGATTGATAGGGATTGCGAATCACTGCGATGGAGCTTCGCCACCTGCGTTATTTTGTCACCGTTGCCGAGGAGCTGCACTTCGGGCGCGCTGCCGCGCGCCTGCATCTGTCGCAGCCGCCCCTGTCGACGCAGATCAAGGCGCTGGAAGAGGAGCTGGGCACCTGCCTGCTGGCGCGCACCCAGCGCAAGGTGGAGCTTACCGCCGCGGGGGCGGTGTTCCTGGCGGAGGCGCGCGAGATCCTCCAGCGCGTGGAGCGGGCCGCTGCGGCGGCGCGCCGTGCCGCGCGCGGCGAGGTGGGTGAGCTGGCGGTGGGATTCATCACGATCGCCGACTACAACGTGCTGCCCGCGGCGCTCTCCGCCTTCCGCGCCCGCAGCCCGGGCATCGCGCTGACGCTGCGCGAGGCGACCACCGACGTCCAGTTGCGCGACCTGGCGGGGGAGCGTCTGGACGTGGGCTTCGTTCTGCCGCCGATCGGCGATCATGGCTTGAGCATGCTGCCGCTGTTGCGCGAACCGCTGGTGGCCGCGCTGCCGCAGCGCCACTCGCTGGCGCGCGGGCGCGGGCCATTGCCGCTGGCGCGGCTGAAAGACGCGCCCTTCATCCTGTTTCCGCGGCACATGGCGCCGGGGTTGTACGACGACGTGGTCGGCTTCTGCCGCAAGGCTGGGTTCAGCCCGCGAGTGGAGCAGGAAGCCGTGCAGATGCAGACCATCGTGAGCCTGGTGTCGGCTGGCCTCGGCGTCGCGCTCATCCCGGCCTCGATGCGCAACCTCGGTCGCACTGGCGTGGTATATCGACGCCTGCGCGAGTCCAGTCCCCTTACCGAAATCGCGCTGGCGTGGCGCACCGGCGACCAGCGACCAGCCGTTACGCGCTTCCTGGAAACGGTGCGCAGCGTAGTGCGGCCCCCGCAAGGGGGCGCGAGGCGATGACGCAGAGTGCCGACGACGCGCGACTGACGGTGCACCTGTCGGACGAGGATGCGACGCTACGCCTGGGCGCGCAGCTGGCTGCCGGGCTATCACGCGGACTGAAGATCTACCTCAGCGGGGACCTGGGCGCCGGCAAGACCACGCTGGCCCGTGGGCTGCTCAGGGGGCTCGGCTACGAAGGGCGCGTCAAGAGCCCGACATACACCCTCATGGAACTTTACAAGCTGCCGAAGTTGTGCTTATATCACTTTGATTTCTATAGACTCAAGGAAGCCAATGAGTGGCAAGAGGCGGGCTTTCGCGAGAGCTTCGCCGGCACGGCGGTGTGTCTGGTCGAGTGGCCGGAACAGGCACAAGACCTTCTCCCCGAGCCGGACTTGTGGATCCGGCTGGAGCATTCTGCCCACGGCCGGCTCGCGCGCATCGAGGCGCTGACCAAGGCGGGAGCACGGTGTATTCGCGCACTTCGCAGTTGATTCGCTCGTCCTTGGAGGCATTCGACAAGCATCGTCGGCCCGGACGATGCTGGCTGGCGCTCGCGCTATGCCTGCTGCCGGTGCTGGCTGCCGCAGCCACCCCGATCATTGCGGTCCGTGTGTGGCCGGCGCCGGAGTACACCCGGCTTACCATCGAATCGCCGCGCGCGATCGAGTACACCCTGTTCGTGCTGAAGGAACCCGACCGCCTCGTGCTCGACCTCGATGATGTGGATGGCGGCAGCGCGCTGGACACGCTGCCAGCCCGCATCGACGCCGGCGATCCTCTACTTGCGCAGGCGCGAGTGGCCCGGAACCGGCCGGGCGTCGTACGGCTCGTGCTGCAACTCAAGAAGGAGGTGCAACCCCAGGCGTTCAGCCTCAAGCCGGTCGGGGAGTACGCGCATCGACTGGTGCTCGACCTCTACCCTGCCCAGCCGGTCGACCCGCTGCTGGCGCTGCTCGCCGACCTGGACAAGCAAGGCAGTGCCGGCGCAGCGGTACCCGGCAAGCCGCCCACCGCGACGCAGGAACCGACGCCGACGACGAGTATCCCGCAGCCGGCCGCCGGCGAAAATGGGGGCGCGCCACTAGCGTCGGTGCCGAAAGCCCGCAAAGGGAAGAGCAGCGCGGGAATCACCCGCCCCGCCACGGTCGCGGTAGATGCGGGCCACGGCGGCGAAGACCCTGGCGCACGCGGGCGCGGCGGCACGTTCGAGAAGGACGTGACCCTGGCGATTGCGCGCAAGCTCAAGGAGCTGATCGACCAGCAGTCGAGCATGCGCGCGGTACTGATCCGGGACGGTGACTACTTCGTCGCGCTCGGCGAGCGCGTCAAGCGCGCGCGCCGCGTGCACGCGGACCTGTTCGTATCGGTCCATGCGGATGCGTTCGTCAAGCCGCATGCACGCGGCTCGTCTGTTTTTGCGCTGTCCGAGCGCGGCGCCACGTCGGCGGCGGCGCGCTGGCTGGCGAAGAAGGAGAACGAGGCCGACTTGATCGGCGGGGTGAACATTGATCATCCGGATCCCTACGTCAAGCAGGTGCTGCTCGATCTGTCTCAGACGGCCACCATCAACGACAGCATCAAGCTCGGCAACGCCGTGCTCGAGCACATCGGAGGCGTGAACACGCTGCACAAACCGCATGTCGAGCAGGCCGGATTCGCCGTGCTCAAGGCGCCCGACATCCCCTCGATCCTGGTGGAGACTGCCTTCATCAGCAACCCGGAAGAAGAACGCAAGCTGCGCCGACCCCAGTACCAGGAGCAGATGGCGCGCGCGATCCTCGCCGGTATCGTGCGGCATTTCGAGAACAATCCACCACCGGCCCGCGACAAGCTCGCCGCCAGATGAGCCTGTCCCGGAAGCAACCGCGGATGCGTCTTTGCCTATCGCGCCGGCAGTTGCACCCGGTCGGTGTTGGGCTTAGGATGCTTGGGCAAAGGCCAGTTCGCCTTTCCAAGGACGTTTTCATATGGAGCAACTCAGACTTGGCCTGCCGCGTCGGGATCCGGCTAACCCATTGTCCCGGCTGGTGTTCGGGCTATTCACCATCGTTCTAGGGCTGGCGGTCGCCGCCTTGGTGCTGTTCGTTGCGCTGCCAATCGCTGGCATCATCGTCTCGGCCGCGGTCGGCGGCGTGCTGCTGACGCTGGCGGGGATCGTCATGATGATCCCGTTCCTGCTCGTCGCGGGAACGGTGCTGGTCTTGATGAACCGTTCCGGTCAGCGCAAGGCCAGCCCGGTCCGCGCGCGAACCTATTCCCACTGACATCTCCGGCACGCGTTGCATGAGCGTGCAAGCGGTGCTCCTCGCAGCGGGCGCGGGCACCCGGTTCGGCGGCGACAAGCTCCTGGCTCCGCTGCGGAGCGCCCCCGCGCTCGGAGTAGCAGCGCTGCGCAACCTGAAGGCAGCCGGACTGCCAGTCGTCGCCGTGGTGCGGCCGGAGGACGTCCGGCTCGCCACCATGCTGCAGGCGGAGAGTGCGCGCGTCGTGGTGTGCGAGAACGCGAAGCTGGGCATGGCGCACAGCCTGGCGTGCGCCATTCGCGCCAGCAGCGACGCGAGCGGCTGGTTGGTGGCACTGGCCGATATGCCGCGGGTGCGGCCAGCCACAATAGCGGCGATAGCTGCCGGCCTGCGCGACGGGTCGGCGATCGTGATCCCTGTCCACGGCGGCGAGCGCGGCAATCCGGTCGCGATCGGTGCGGCCTACCGCGATGAGCTCCTCGAGCTAACTGGAGACGTCGGAGCGCGCGCGCTGTTTCAACGTCACGCCGCGCGGCTGGTCCGGCTGGAGGTGGACGATCCAGGCGTGCTGGCTGACGTGGATACTCGGGACGACCTAACCGAGTTCGCCGACTGAGAGATCCGGACAGGGTGCGGCCTGCGATCCCCGGCTGCGGACCGCGCGTCGCCGATCACCCTCGATGGATCACGGCTTCAACACCATACCCTTGACCGTGCCCAGGATCTTGAAGTTGCCTCGGATCGCCGACGCGCTGGACCGCAGTTCGACGTACGCGCGGCCGTTGACTTCCTGATCCGGCGCGACATCGAGCTGCCCACTGCCGTTGAGCGCCCCCGACTGGAGCTTCACGCCGTTGTACTGGTAGCGGCCGCCCGCCATGGAGAAATTGCCGGACATCTCGTCGAACTTGGTCTTGCCGCCGGTCACCCCGTCGCGCGAGGGGGATTGCAGCGCGCGCACCAGATCCAGTCCCGACAGGTTGCCTTTGCGCACCATGAAGGTCGCCTCCACGCGACTGCCGTCGAGCGCCGTATCCAACGACGCCCCGTGGCTGGCCAGGCGCCCTTTGGCGTCGAGCGTGCCTTCCGAGGGAATCGCCGCTTGAACAGCGTGCATGGCGGTCTCCAGTTCCAAGCGCTGCAGTTCGAAGTTCGCGTCTACTGCCCAGCCATTGCCCCAGTCAACGGTCCCGGTGGCCTTTCCCTGCCCGCCGTACAGCGAGTACGACAGCTGCGTCATCTGCATCTGATTGCCGCGGATCAGCGCGTCCGCTGAAAAGTCGGCGAACTCCAGCCCTGGTCCGAGTGGCATCACGAACGCGCGACCCTTGGCCTGAACCTTGGTCCCCTCCTCTGCGCGCATGATCTCCACATCCAGATGGCCGTCGTTGCTGCGCAGCGTGGCCATGCGCACGCCGTCCGGTCCGAGTCGGATGTCCGCGTCGAAGGTAGGCAGCGCCACCCTCGGTACCTCGAGCTTGGCGGCCTTCAGCGTGACCCGCCCCACGCTCACCGCTGCAGCGCCGCCCTCTGGGCCCGCGACCCACCCCGCCAACCGCGGCAGCACGTCCTGCGTCGCGGTCAAGCTCTCGACGTTCAGCCGATCGACCTCCTTGCGCTCGGCGAACAGCGACCCGAACCCCATGTAGACGGTCATGCTCGGGATCCTGACATCCTGGTTGACGCCCACCGTGACACTGTCCAGCTTGAGCGAGAAGCCCTTCAGCAGGGACATCCGCACATTGCCGATACGCACCGGTTCGCCCAGACGGTCGGACGCCAGCTTTTCGATCGCGGGAGCATAGGCAGAAAGCGGTGCATATTCGACCGCGGCGATGCCCAGCGCTACCAACGCCACTAGCGCGATGGCCGCGATCTTGGCTGGACCCAGGCCGCCTTTACGCGTTTCGCGCTGGATGCGATCCAGCTCCGCCTTGCGGCGATCGGCTTCCTCCTGCTCCTTGCGCCGGCGCGCCAACTCTTCCTCGCGGCCGCGTTGCTCGGCTTCGCGTCGCTCGCGCTCGCGCTTCTTGCGCTCCTCCTCGGCCTGCTTGCGGCGCTCCTCCTGATCGCGCGCGCGCTTCTCCTTCTCTTCTTGTGCTTTGCGCACCGCCTCCTCGCGGGAGCGCTGCTCGGCCTCCTTGCGGGCGCGCTCGGCCGCCAGCGCGAGTTCCTTGGCCTCGCGGTCGGCCTTCTCGTGCTCCTCGCGTTCGGCGCGGTCCATCGCTGCGCGCGCTTCCTCTTCCATGCGGAAGCGGCGTTCCTGCTCCTCGAGCTGCGTGCGGATCGCATCCTCCTTGAGCCGCAGTTCCTGCTCGATCTGCTCCTCGGCCGATGTCAGCGAATCGAGTTGCGACTCGAAGGCGCTGGACAGGACCGGTGCGGGTTTCCGCTTAGGGGTTTCCACCCGGTCGAGCGTGGGGAACGCCGCGCTCGCCGCACGCTCCTGCTCCTCGCGCCGCCTGCGCTCTTCCTCTTCGCGCCGATGGCGTTCCTCGCTCTCGCGCCGCAGGCGGTTCTCTTCCTCGCGCCGCAGGCGGTCCTCTTCCTCGCGCCGACGGCGTTCGTCTTCCTCGCGCCGGCGACGTTCGTCTTCCTCGCGCCGGCGACGTTCGTCTTCCTCGCGCCTGCGCCGCTCGTCTTCTTCGCGTCGGCGACGATCCTCTTCTTCGCGGCGGCGTTCCTCGGCCTCGCGAGCCAGGCGCTCTTCTTCCTCGCGCCGCTTGCGCTCCTCCTCCTCGGGGTCGACCAACTCTCCGGCCTCGATCCGGCGCCGCTGCTCCTCCATCCGCTGACGCAGCAGCTCCTGCTCGCGCTGGTGTTTCTCCTCGAGCTCCCGCAGCAGGCGCTCGGCCTCCTCCTTGCGGCGACGTTCCTCTTCCTCTTTGCGCTGCCGCTCCTCTTCCTCCTTGCGCCGGCGCTCCTCCTCCTCGCGCCGCTTGCGCTCCTCTTCTTCCCTGCGCCGGCGCTCCTCTTCCTCGCGCCGCTTGCGCTCCTCTTCCTCCTTGCGCCGGCGCTCTTCCTCTTCGCGCCGCTTGCGCTCCTCTTCCTCCTTGCGCCGGCGCTCCTCTTCCTCGCGC
>Ga0335070_10006353_pt1 | contig 13917 bp, 12 predicted proteins | sample Lox_Sample_13_FD_206722 | JGI IMG/M metagenome (GOLD analysis project Ga0335070, IMG submission 206722) | Soil microbial communities from Loxahatchee National Wildlife Refuge, Florida, United States - Lox_Sample_1.3 | ecosystem: Environmental > Terrestrial > Soil > Wetlands | place: USA...
CAATCAATATTCCGTAGATTAAAGGTCCAAAGATTGAGGCAAATTTTCCGGAAACGCCGAAGAAGGCAAAAAACTCTGCGTTGTTGCCGTCCGGGATAAAGATTCCCCGGAGAGACCGCGAGGTGGCCTGACTTCCGCCCAACACTCACGCCGCCAACACCCCTAATGTCCAGAATTCTGTCTTCGGATCCCATACAATGCCCAACCGGAAAGCCCACAGGACAACGAAGGACCAGATCCCCAAAGAAATCATGACGGTTCTTTTGTTTCCGGCGGCGTCCGCCAAAAAACCAAAGATCAGTGACCCGAAGAATGCAATTCCTTGAATCATCAGAAAGAAAAGGATGATCTCACCCGTCTCCATCCGCAACACGTCAGCGCCGAAGATCGATGCCATAACGATGACGGTTTCGACCCATCGTTGTAAATGAGAAAGACCACGAGAAACTTCGTCAATTCTCGAAAGGTTCTACCTCGACGGAAGGTGTGTTGCAGACGCCGTACCCTTCCCTAAAATAAGCCCACTGGAGGGTTACATCAGACCTCTTCACCCTTTCTTTTAAGAAAAGAAATATGGGGGGAGCGATAAAATCAGCCACCAAATGGCCACGCTGAGGAAACAACCGTGGAGACGGCATCCGAAGAATTCCCCCCCTTTCTCTCCTCCTGCTACGACCGTGGCAAAATATTGGTTGAAGATGGCTGCAAGGATGGCGGTGGCAAAAGCGGAGTTAGCGAAGTCATATATCGTCCGCCCAAAGGTCTCCCGCTTTTGAACTGGCATATCGAAGTAATTGACGGCGGGACGCGGAGAGAAGGTGACGCGGTGAATTTCTTGGCTCCGTGCCTCCGCGTCCTCTCTATCTATCCCTATCAGACTGTCCTAATCTCCTGCCGCATAAAAATAAGGTAACAGACTCCAAAACAGACGAACGTCATCGCGACGATGGAAATCAGATACGGAGCGACGATCAGGAGGCTTTGTAAAAGGGGAAGCGGGTTTTGAAAGCGAGCCGCTGATAGTTTCTCTAGGGGGCCCATTAAAGCGTAGGCTATGGGTCTTGTGGTTTGATTCATCGGGTTGAGGACCAAGGAAGTAGCGTCGCTATAAAGGCTCACGGGAGAAAAAAGGGAAACTGTGTTCTGTATTCGTTCATGTTGAATAACGACATTGGGATCTACTCCACCGCCGCTTTGACTGATCGGAGCGATCGCGTTTGCAAGGGCGCCTGCTCCTAAGCTCACGAAGAAGGAAAAAAATATCCAGACCGCTAAGGAAGCCAGAGCAGAGGTGGCTGTGCTGCGAAAGACCACCGAAAAGAGGATCGAGATTCCCAGCCAGAAAGAGATGTAGAGGATACTGATGATGAGATAGATGAAAAGACGTAAGACTTCTTCCGAACCTGGCACGACGCCGATCAACCGAATGCCAAGACCCGAAATGATGAGGATGATCCCGACCAATACGATCGTGATCATGGTCACCCCTGCCAGAAATTTTGCGTTGATAATCGAGTCACGATAGATGGGCTGTGAAGCTAATTTGCTCAGCGTCCGGGAGACTCTTTCCCGATTGATCGAATCAAATCCAAGAAAGATGCCGATGAGGGGACCAAAAAAGCCGATGAACTGGACGAAGGAGAAGAGTTTTCCAGTGGAGGTAAAGAGCCACAAAAAAAGAAGCGTGGGTTTCGCCGTTCCTTTCGCTTCTTCCTGGATACTCATGCCCACCATAGAGGCAATAATCACGCCTACCATTACTATCAACGCAGAGATGATAAGAAACCGTACGCTGCTGAAGTGGTCTTCCAACTCTTTTCTGAATAAAGTGAAGATCCCGCGCAAGTTAAGCCTCCTTGAAATATTTCATGTAGATTTCCTCAAGCGTGTAATGTTCCTTATCGATACCCAGCTTCTTCTCAGCCAGCTCTTGAATGGGTCCGATCGCAACCAGATTTCCTTTGATCATGATCCCCACCCGATCGCAAATCCTCTGAACCTGATCAAGAAGGTGGGAGGAAAGGAAGATGGTGATATTCTTCTCCCGGCTCAGGGAGTGGATGAGGTCGAGCATCCGGTTGGTTCCATCCGGGTCCAAACCGATGGTTGGTTCATCGAGGAAGATGAGTTTCGGCTCCTTGATCAGGACCTCCGCGATCCCGAGTCGCTGTCTCATCCCTTTCGAATACGTCCCCACCTTCTTCCCGGCCTCTTCAAAGAGACCAACCTCTTCGAGCAACTGGTCAATCCTCCTGGCAGAGACCGGATCAGGAATTCGGTTCAAGCGAGCGATGAACCGGAGATTCTGCCGGGCATCCATATCGTCATAGAAACCCACATTTTCAGGAAGATACCCGACCTTCTCCTTCACGCGTAGCGGTTCGCGTGCAGGATCGAACCGGATGACTCGAACCTTCCCTGAGGTAGGCTCGGTGAGACCCAGAAACATCAGAAGGGTCGTCGTCTTGCCTGCTCCGTTTGGACCGAGAAATCCGAAGACTTCTCCTTCCTGAATCTGAAGCGTAAGGTCATTCACGGCGACCTGGATTCCATACTTCTTCGTCAGCCCTTCGGCTTCAATGATGATTTGCCCTTCCAATTTAGCGTCTCCCCAGATAGATGAACAGCGCGCTCAGTCCGACGATCACGAGAATGATGATGCCGATTCCAATCCAACCCCATGCGGCGGAGGCCTTTACCGTCACTCTCATTTCAATTGTCTTGTCCGACTTTTCCCCGTTGACCATGACCCCTACCGAATAATCTCCAACCAGGGCTTGCACTGCCGGCTTGACGATGACCTCAATTTGTTTCAGCGCGCCAGGATCGAGCGAATCAATCTTCTCCGGCTTGAACGTTACATCCCAGTTTTCAGGCTTGAAGGAAGAAAACGTGATGTTCCGGTTAACTGCAGAACCCGTGTTCTTTACGAAGAGCGAAAAATTGGCCGATTTCCCCGCGGTGGCCTCCAAGGAGAGTATTCCTGAGGGAGTTCCCGCATCCAGCTTATAAATACCCGTCAGGACGACCGTCAATCTCACTTCAGCCTTTTTTTCTCCTGAAGTCACTCTCACCAGTACGGGATATTCTCCGGGGGAGGCTTCTTTCGCGGGGGTGACTTCCACTGCCACCGACTGGCTCGTTCCTCCCTTGATCCGGAAACTGGAGATCTGTTTCTGTTCATAAGATGGTTTGAAATTAATCTCCCACTTTTCCGGTCCGACCGCGGCCAGATTGAATGTTCGATCCGTCTCAATCTTGTTCATGATATCCAGGGAGAACTCGAATTTGGCATCGGTCTGCCCCCTTAGCACAGGATAAGACGTTGTAATCTGGATATCCTCCAGACCCGCGGTCCGTTCCTGAACCGTTACGTCCAGTTTATTGGAGGTAGTGAATTTTCCGTCAGCCGTCCGGGCATCGAACTGGAAGGTGTAGGTTCCAGGGCCCACTGTCTTATCAGGTTCCAGTGTAAGAGCCAGGTTTTTCGTCTTTCCAGCAGGAACATATAACCCCGACACCACGTAACTGCCGCCTTTCAACGTCGCCTTCCATCCCTTTGGGATCGTCGAAATCTTGACGTCAATGGTTTCATCCGTGCGGCCCTTATCCTCCAGGATCAAATCCATCCGAACGCTTTCTCCCTTGGGCACAACCACTCCGGAGAATTCCGGAAAAACGGCGATGCCCCGTTCCGGCCTGAGGTCCTTCTTCTCCTCCTGGGCAAGGATCAAGGAGGGAAGGGCAAGACAGAACACTAGAACGACTAATAATAAGATAAATAAAGATGTCCGGTTTCGGTTGACTCCCCGCATAGGTCCACCTCCTAAACACATCTATTTTTGAATTTGGAACATTTAGACTTTCTTTCTCGACAAGCCTGAGCGGATTTTTTGCCAAGAAAATTTAATCGTTCATCAAAGAGTTGTCAAGAAATTTCTTATAAGAATTCCTTACGGAATTCCTATAAGACATCTTCCGCCAGATTTCAAACGCGTTCCTTACCTCCTTTTATCGCACCAAAGGGGAGCCAGGAAGAATAGAACTGTGTTCTTATTGTTCAACGGAAGGGAACATCACCCGGAAGGTCGTCTCACCTTCTCCCGACTCTACCTCCATCTTTCCTTTCATCTGTTTGACCAATCGGGTGGTGATATGGAGTCCTCTGCCCCTTCCTTCGCCAAGGAGGTACCGGTTTCTATCCTCTTCTCGAATCTCCCCTGTATTGGTCACTTCGACCACTGCCCAGGAATCCTTTCGATAGGACCGAATGGAGAGGCTCCCCCCTCTTTCAGGAATGGCATTGGAGGCGTTGTTGAAGAGATTGTCCAAAACCCTTTCGACGTGTAGGGGATAGCATCGAATCCACAACGGAGATTCTAAATCGCCTTCGATCAAGTGCACGTTCTCCCGCTTCAACTCCTTCATCGCCTCCTCGTTGATGAGAAAGCGTTTTCTCAGCTTCTCCGTCAAATCGACGGTTTCTTCTCTCCCCTCTCCGTGGAGGGTCAGGGCCAACTCCTGAATACGGGATGTCTCCTTCAGAACAATATCCAGGGCTTGAGCCACCTTCTCCTTCTTGGAGGAAAACTCCCCGTCTTCCAGGATCTTCTTGATCCTTTTGGCAAACCCTGCTGCGGCAATGGCCGGATTCTTGAAATCATGAAGGATATCATCCATCTTTTCCAGCCGCAGTCCTTTCATTAATTCCTTGCCAAAGAAGGTAAAAATTTCGATCTCTTCATCTGTAAATTTTCGGTGGTGGGCCTGGGCATCGAAGACCAAAAAATAGTTGACGACATCGTTCACCTTTAGAGGGATATAAAGAACAGAATGGATTTGCTGGATCTCCAGAAATCGCTTGAGGTCTGGAGGAAGGAGACGGCTTTCCTGCGGGTTGTGAATGAGAATATAAGAAGGAAGAGTCTTCTCATTCTCAAACTCACCGAAAGGACCAACCTGGTTCACCACGGCATCAATATAGGGTTCATCCCTCACGGAGAAGGTCTTGCCAATCCCATGCTGTATCTCTGGATACCCGGCTTCCAAAACGGCATAGCTCCGATCTTCGCCAACTGAAAAGAGGGAACACCTTTGAATTCTCATGATGTCCACTAACGCCGGGATGACGAGGTTGAAGACATCCTTCATCTTAATTCCCTCCCGTCGCCCCAGCTTCACGAAGATCTGCTCCACGATCTTATCCTTGGTCAAATTCAATTTCTGAAGGTCCATGATGCGCTTTCTGGCAATAACGTAGCTTACCCGCCTCGAAAGCATCTCCGCAATCTTGACCTCCAAAGGAGTAAATGTCTTGTCTTTCTCCCTGTAGTAAATCTGGAGGGCTCCTTCGGTATCCACATCTCTAAGAGAGAACCGGGGGATGGAGATCGGGATGGCCAACATTGAATGAATCCCGTGTTTTTGAACCTTCTCCTTATTTTTATACTTTTCCTCTTTCAAAATGTTGGGCACGAAATAGGCTCGATGCGTCTTCACAACCTCGCCGGCGATCGTATGTTCAAAGGGGATCGTTGCCTCACGATCCTCCCCTTGGCCGGGGTAAGATCCGAAAGAGATCATTTCCTCCTTTCCAGGATCGTAGATCCGTATACTCGCCGCCTCTGCCCCGAGAAACTCCACCACGTTTTTGGCAACGATCTCCAGGATCTCCTTTTCGGTGAAAGAGGGACTAATCTCGAGGACGGCCTCGCTCTGACTGATCAACCGGTCCACGTACTGGTAGATCACGTCTCCTGTGATCATGTCCACCACGCCGGTCACCTCCTCGGGGCGAAGGCCGCAGCCCCCTCTTTTCAGGTTGGCTGTGATAGACTCCAAAACCTTTTGATCAATTCTTAAACGGTCCATAAAGGTCCAAGAGGCTCAGGATTTTAGAGACAACTACCAAAGATAAAGATATTATAAACCTTTGGTTAAAGGTGTCAACATGATTGCACGGACCATAATCCCTAACCGTCATCCTAAACCTTCCCCTGAATCATGTAATGTCATCCTGAATTACGTAGAAAATACCTCCTCTCCCCTGGTGGGAGAGGATTGAGGTGAGGGGGAAATTAGCTCAATTGTTCACCCCCACCCTCACCCTCCCCCATCGAGGGGGAGGGAACTTAGTCATATTTTCATAGTTCGTGGGTGACGAACCCGCCATGTAAAATTTATTTCAGGATCAGCGTTTAACGATTTCAGGATCCATGGGTTACGGAAAATGAAAGATGCTGAAAAAATTTCAGCATGACAGGGATATCTCCGAGGGTTCCAATTTTCATTACGGCAGGCGACAAATGATGGGGCTTGTTTGACCGGGAATTATTCCTCGAGCTTCCTTATCAGAATAGCGCTATTGACTCCGCCGAAACCCGCTGATATGGAAAGGCCAAGCTTGACCTCCTTTTTCCTCGAATGGTTAGGGACATAATCCAGGTCGCATTCTGGGTCCGGAAATTCATGGTTGAGCGTGGGGTGGATGATGCCTTTTTCGATGGCCAGGAGGACCGCGATGACTTCCACGCCACCTGCCGCTCCCAGCAGATGGCCAGTGATCGATTTGGTCGAACTGATGGGAATATGATAAGCCTGCTTTCCGAAGACGTCTTTGATCATTCTCGTCTCCACCCTATCATTCAGCAGAGTGGAGGTGCCATGGGGATTGATGTAATCAATCTCCTCCGGCTGGATGCCCGCCATCTCGAGGGTATCCTTGACAGCCTTCCCCAACGCCTTTCCGTCAGGATCGGGGTCGGTGAGATGGTAGGCATCGGCTGTCATCCCCCAACCAATCACCTCCCCGTAGATGTAGGCCCCTCTTTTTTTGGCGTGATCCAATTCCTCAAAGACCAGCACTCCAGACCCCTCACCCATCACAAACCCATCTCTTTCACGATCGAAAGGCCGGGAGGCTTTCTGCGGATCGTCGTTTCTTGTTGACATGGCCCTCAACACATCAAATCCTCCAAAAACATAAGGGGTGATACAAGCATCCGCCCCTCCGGTCACCATAATGTCTTCCCCACCTCCTTGAATTTGGAGGAAACTGTTGATCATGGCGTGAGTGGCTGATGCGCAGGCCGTCGAAACAGCATAGGAAGTTCCCCGGATCCAAAAATATTGGGCCACATGCGAGGTAATAGCGCTCAAATAGATATTCGGAAGAGCAAAAGGAGAAATACCCTTCGGCCCCCTGGATAGGAAACGCTCATGAAAATGTTCCAGCAGGTCCATCGCCTCCACGCCCACTCCCAAGATGACGCCTATTTGATAAGGGTCCAAATCCTTCGGGTAATACACTCCTGTATGTTTGGGTAGCCCTTCTTTTTCCAAATCGTTCCTATCGAGTTCGATTCCAGCATCCTTCAGTGCAAGCCAGGTGGCGGCAATGGCAAATTGAGATGTTCTTCCCAGGTGTTTGGAGAGTTTCGACTTCTCCACAAAATGAGAGAGGTCAAATCCTTCGATGGGAGCTCCAATCTGACATCGATATTGACCCATATCTTTTCCAGGAAATGAAACCCCTCGGAAGGAGGATTTCCCCTCGGCCAAACTTTTCCAGTAGGCCTCTTTCCCGGTCCCGACAGGGGTGATAGGACCGACTCCCGTGATCACCACGCGTTTCTTATAGTTCCTCACGCTCGTCTCCTCTCCAGGTCGCCCTGTTATTCTTATCGATTGCCCTCCATTTTGTCAAGGCACCAACAATTTTGATGAAAAAGGTTGACATCTTTCCGGTTTGGAAATATAAATTTCCCTGAGGTCGAATCAACCTTTTCAAGGGGACGAGGGACAAAATGAGGAGTTTTCATGATCGAAGCCCAATTTTCTTTTGTATAGGTCTTCTCGTTTTTCTATCTGCTTGTCTCCCAAACAGAAAGTTGACCGTCGGTGCCACCGCGACATTACTGGAAGAGGTGGCAAAGGCTTCTTCTAAACAATCGGACTTGAGAATCCTCCGGGAAGGGATGCCTGCCTATCTGATGTTGATCGACGGGATGATCCAGACCTGGCCGGACAATGAACAGTTATTGATAGCCGGCACCCAGAGCTATTCCTCTTTCGCTTCTCTTTTTGTGGAGGACCAAGATGAGGCTTATGCCCAGGTGCTCTATGCAAGAGGAAGAGAATACGCCTTGAGATCTCTCGAAATAAGAGGGCTTAAGAATCCTCTCCAGCGACCTTTCGATGATTTTAAGGAGGCGTTGAGGCGTCTCGGGAAGAAAGACGTTCCCTATCTCTTCTGGTCTGCCACCTGCTGGGCGAATTGGATCCGTCTTAACCTTGATTCGATGGAGGCCTTGTCCGAACTTCCGAGAGTGGAATGGATGATGAGGAGGGTTTTGGAACTCGATGAAGGATTCTATTACGGTGGCCCCCATCTCTTCATGGGGATATGGTATGCCTCCAGGCCGAAAATGGCCGGCGGGGATCTCAAGAAGGCTCAAGAACATTTTATGAAGGCTCTGGATCTTGGGCAAGGAAAATTTTTGATGGCTTATGTATACTACGCAAAGTATTACGCACGAAAGATGATGGACAAGGGACTCTTCATCTCCACTCTTCAAAAAGCGTTAGAGACTCCTGCTGAGACTTCCCCGGACTTAATCCTTGCCAATACCGTTGCCAAAAAAGAGGCAAAAGAATTGCTGAGCCGGGTGGGAGACTATTTTGAATAGGAGAAAAATATGGACAGAGGGTATGCCATCAAAATGATAGAGGTCAGTATGTTGGTTGCTCTCATCCTCGTCGTGCCCGCCAGCGGCGAGGAAAAGGGTCTCGTCATTAAATTGGCCACCCTCGCCCCGGAGGGAAGCACCTGGGCGAAGACATTCAATGCACTAAACTCCGAAATTATGAAAAAAACCGAAAACAAAGTTCAGTTCAGAATCTATCCCGGTGGGGTATTGGGGGATGAAAAAGACGTCCTCCGAAAGATGAAGATCGGCCAAATCCAGGGGGCGGCCCTCACATCTGGCGGGCTTTCAGCGATATACAAGGAGATCGATGTCCTCCAAATCCCTTTTCTCTTCCAGAACTACCGGGAGGTCGATTACGTGTTGACCAAAATGGATTCTTCCTTCAGGAAAGGGTTCGAAGAGAATGGATACATACTTCTGGGATGGTCGGAGGCAGGATTTATCTATCTCATGTCCACGGTCCCTATCGCCAGCGTGTCGGACCTCAAAAAGGCGAAAGTTTGGATTTGGGAAGAATCACCCATGTCCAAAGCCATCTTCGGCGAAGCCGGGGTTTCGGCCATTCCTCTTTCTATCCCTGATGTGATGGTGGGCCTCCAAACCGGATTAATCAATGTGGTCTATGCACCGCCAACAGGAGCCATATCCCTCCAATGGTTCACCAAAATAAAATATATGACGGATGTCCCATTGGCCTATTTGTTAGGAGGGTTGGTGTTGAGAAAAGATACGTTCAATCAGATCCCTCCGTCTCTTCAGTTGACCATCCTGGAGAGTTTTCAAAAACATCTCGAGCTGTTGAAGACTGTGACCCGAGACGAAAACCGAGACGCCATCAAGGTGATGACAAAGCAAGGAGTGAAGCTCATCATGCCCTCTAAGAATCAAATTGATGAATTCGAGAAGCTCTCAAACAAAGCGATCGGTCATATCACCGGTCAATCCTTCACTAAAAAAAGCCTGGGAGAAGTGACTTCCCTCTTGGAAAGCTATAAAAAGGGAGCAAGATAGTGGATCGTTGGCAGCGCCTGGATGAAACCATTAGCCAAGTGGAGCAAACCCTTCTCGTCGTCCTTTTAAGCTCCATGATCCTCGTCGCCTTTTCTCAAATCGTTCTCCGGAATCTTTTCGCTACGGGCCTGACTTGGGGAGACGCACTGGTGAGGAATCTGGTCCTTTGGGTGGGTTTTATCGGCGCAGCGCTTGCCACAAAGGAGGGGAGCCATATCAACATTGATGTGGTTTCGCGATGGATGCCCTCACTGGGAAAAACGATCATCGCCGGCATCACCCATCTGTTTTCCTTCCTCATCTGTGGCCTCATGACCTTCGCTTCGCTGAAGTTTATCAAAAACGAAGTTCAGATGGGAAATGTTGCCTTTTTTGGGATTCCTTCCTGGATCCCGGAGATCATTCTCCCCATCACCTTCATACTGATGGCCTTCCGGTTTGGCCTCCGCTCCATTCAGAGTTTTTTTATAAATTCGAAGACTGACAAGACCCATGACCAGGAAGGGATGACATGACTCTTGCCGTAATCGTCGTCCTTTTCCTCCTCGCACTTTGCGGAGCACCCCTCTTCGCAGTCATCGCCGGTCTCGCCTTCTACCTCTTATTTTCCGGCCAGATCGACTCCTCAGCCGTGATCATCGAGATGCATCGGATGGCTACCACTCCCATCCTGGTCGCCATACCTCTTTTTACCTTTGCGGGTTATCTTCTTTCCGAGAGCGGAACACCCAGAAGGCTGATCCGCCTTTCCGATGCGATCTTAGGGTGGTTGCCTGGCGGGTTGTCCATCATCGCCCTCGTCACCTGCGCTGCCTTTACGGCCCTGACCGGTGCCACAGGACTGACGATTATCGCGCTGGGAGGCATCCTTCTGCCCGCATTGCTACGAGGGAAATATCCCGAAAAGTTCTCCCTCGGGTTATTGACCACATCCGGGACATTGGGCCTCCTTTTCCCGCCCAGCCTTCCCCTCATCATTTATGCCATCGTAGCGAAGGTGAGGATTGATCAGCTCTTTGTGGCGGGCATTCTGCCCGGTGTCCTTCTGATCGTCCTCCTCTCTGCGTTCAGTATTCAGAAAGCGATTGCTGTCAAAGTCCCCCGAACGAAGTTCGATGTCTGGGAAGTCTTTAAGGCATTGAAAGAGGCGATTTGGGAGCTTCCCCTGCCCATTGTCGTCTTAGGCGGGATCTACAGCGGTTATTTTGTTGTCAGTGAGGCAGCAGCCATTACCGCAGCCTATGTTCTTTTAATTGAAGTAATCATCTATCGGGATATCCAGTGGAGGCAACTGCCCCGGATCATGCGAAAAAGCATGATCCTGGTGGGTGGAATCTTGATCATTCTCGGGGCTGCCCTGGGTTTAACCAACTATCTGATCGATGAGCAAATCCCGATGAGAATGTTAGATTTCTTCAAGACCCATATCGATAGCCCTCTCTTTTTCTTAATTGTCCTCAACTTTTTTCTACTGGCCGTGGGTTGCGTCATGGGCACATTCTCAGCGCTGACTGTTGTTGTCCCCCTCGTCAGCCCCATTGCCCAAGCCTACGGAGTTCATCCTGTCCACATCGCGATCATTATTCTTACCAATCTGGAGATCGGGGCGTCTATCCCTCCGCTGGGAATCAATCTTTTTATCGCCAGCATCCGTTTTGAGAGGCCTGTCCTGAAACTCTATTTGGCGTCTCTCCCTTTTATTGGCGTCCTCTTATTCGCTTTAGCGATCATCACCTATGTCCCCTGGTTTAGCCTGGCCCTTATAAAATAATTCAAAGTTCGGAGTTCAGAGTTGGGAGTTCGGAGTTTTAAGAACGCGACGCCAAAATACTAACCGATTTCTCCGATCAACGAACCAAGACACTTCGAACTAATACAAACGCATTTTATAAATTGACATCCGCCCCTCACCCTTTCCCTCTCCCCCGATGGGGAGAGGGCGGGGTGAGGGGGCAATCAAGGGTATGGAAAAAGAATTACCGCGTCCGTATTAATATTTTTCTTGGAGAAAGGAAAGAATGGCTTGATTGACTTCAGCCGGAGTTTCCCACATGGGGATATGGCCGCTCCCTTCAACCCTTAGAAACTTCGAGCCTGGGACGATCTGATGGAGAACCTCCCCCGCTTGAGGGGGAAAGATAAGATCCTTCTCCCCCCAGATGAACAAGGTAGGTCGGCGGATCATGGAGAGCCGATCCTTCAGCTTCAAGGCTTCCTTGGCATGTCTCAAGGTGGAGTAAAGGACCCATGTCGTTCCTTTGGTCCTGGAAAGTTGGTACTGCCGATTCACCACTTCCGGCGTGATCCGTTTGGTATCCGAAACACACTCCAGAAGGACCCATTTGATCGAATGTTTGCCTCGCGCGGCAATAGCCAGATAAGCGAGAATTGGAATATCTTTGATGACCGCCAGGGCTCGGAAGGATTCATTTTTGACCTGGTGAAGGACATCCGGAGGGACACAATCGATCAAGATGAGTCGGTCCACCCGTTCGGGATGGAAAATCGCCATTCCCCAGGCGATTCCACCTCCCATGGAATTTCCGATCAGGGTGGCCTTCTCAATTCCCACCCCGTCCATGAAGTCTTTCAAAAAATGGATGTAAGTCTCCGGGGAGTAAGGAATCTTCGGCCGGTCTGAGAAACCATGACCGATGAGGTCCAAGACGTAAACGCGGTAGGATTGGGAGAGGACATCGATTTGCTTCTCCCAGACCCACATCCCGGCGCCGTAGCCATGGATCAACAGGAGAGGTTCTCCCTCCCCTTTCACCGTATAGAAAATCGTATGGCCATTAATCTGAATCGCCTGTGGAGAGAGCGAAGGGTTCCAGTCGATCCGAGTTGGCCGAACCAGAGCAATCCTGCCTCCCCACAAGAAAGGCGCTAGCAAAAAAGAAGCAATCCATCGAAGGTGAATCATAAGGATCCTATTTTTGAATTCCGATTCGCGATTTTCGATGGAATCTATCTTGAAATTCGTCAGTTCCAAAATGCCCAAAATTCTTAAAATTTTGAAATCGGCAATCGCAAACCTAAAATTCTGTGACCTCTCCTCCTGAAATAGGTCTTCGTGTCTTGGTGTTGATGTCAAAAGTGACACCGGATTCGATCAGTCCGGCCCGAGTATATCCTCGATCCTCCCAATATCCTCCCTCTTCTCGATCGATCATTTCGACCTTGCCCAGCCATTTGCAACTTTTATATCCCCACAAGTTCGGAATGACCATTCTCAAAGGCCCCCCGTACTCGGCTTCGATGGGTTCTCCATTCACGGCATATGCAAAGAGAGCTCTCGGATGCTCTAAATCTTTTAACGAGACGGTTGTGCGGTATCCTCCTCCGACAGAAGTAAATCGGACATGGCTTGCCCCATCCTCAATCGAAATCAGCCCCAGAAAGTCATTCCATTGAACGCCTTCCCAATCCGCTCGAACCGACCACCCCGACACAGAGGTGAGACGACAGTTTACCCGGCTCTTCGGCATTGCCAATATCTCCTGCCATGAAAAATGTTTTTCTTCCTTGACCAAACCTCCTACAAAAAGAAGATAATTTTGAAGATCAATCACAGGCATCCCGCCGGCTTTAAAAGCGGGAACGTGAAGGTCTTTGAGGATACTCATCTCTTTTTCTCCTTCTTTTTCTGGAAGAGTCCCTCAATCGACTGCAGTCCCTCCATAAGTCCTTTTTCTCCTTTTAAAGTGCCTTGAAGAACCTCTTCACCTACCACCTTAATGGGAATTCCCAGGGCCTGTGCGAAAGCGATCGCGACCTGAGTCAAAAAGGTCTCCTGAAGGCTGAACTGAGGATTCTCCATATTCCCCTTTACATGGAATTTAACTTTGACCTGATGCCCCTTTTTCTCCAGCAACGAAACCAGGGTCTCCGTTGGGATCCAGAGGACCATTCCCCTTCCCTCTTTGATGCGGAGATTGATCAGATCGAGCTCCCCAGGGGCATCAACCCTCCCCTCCTTCACCGCAATTTTGGAATCCATATCCATCGTGCCAGATTCAATCTCTGCGGTCACCTTTTTCCGGTAATAGGGTTCAAAGGTCTTGACCTCTATTCTTCGGATCTTCAGGGAAGTTTCCGTATCCATATTCTTTGCATCGATCCATCCTTCGGTATCAATGCTCCCTTCCTGCCCTTTCCCGTTCATTCTTGCATAGAACCGGACGGGAGAATGCACGGA
>Ga0335070_10006354_pt1 | contig 13915 bp, 10 predicted proteins | sample Lox_Sample_13_FD_206722 | JGI IMG/M metagenome (GOLD analysis project Ga0335070, IMG submission 206722) | Soil microbial communities from Loxahatchee National Wildlife Refuge, Florida, United States - Lox_Sample_1.3 | ecosystem: Environmental > Terrestrial > Soil > Wetlands | place: USA...
TGGGACGTGTTCAAGCGCGGCGCCGACGCCAACAACCCGTACAACCTGGTGGGAACCGCGACCCAGCAAGCCCCGCAAGCCCCGCAGGCCGCTGCCGCGCCGCCGCGCACGGGCGGCGCTCCCGAGGCCGGGGCGACCGCGCCGCCGCGGGCCGAGACGCCGGCTCCGACACCGGTGAGCGTCGCCAGCGCGGAGCCGCCGCGCGCGGTGACCCAGGTCTCGCTCTCGCCCTCCGAGGTCGCCCAGCTCGCGGCGATCATCGAGGCCTGGCAGGCGCACGCGCCCGCGACGCTGGTGCGCGCAGGGAAGTCCGAGCCGCAGGGCATGCTGCTGCGCGTGGCGCGCTCCGCCGCGCTCGAAGGGCGCGTCGCGGAGGCGCTGACCCGCCAGGGGCTGGGCGCGCACGGCCCGGTGCTGGCCTTCGAGGCGAAGGCCGTCGAGCCCGGCGACTTCTACGCGACGCTGACCTTCGTGCAGGGTCACATCGCCTTCCATCCCGACCCCGGCGATCCGCTCCAGTTCGGCATGCTGTCCGGCGCACAGGGTCCGCTCGGCGCGGGTCAGACGGCGCTCGGCTACGTCGTGTTGCCCGCACGCGTCGATCTCGCACAGCCGCTCGACATCTACTGGGACGATCGGCGCATCAGCGCGACGCTGCAGCCCGGCTCCGGCGCCTGAGCCGCCGCGCGCGGGCCGCCTCGCGAGCGGCCCTCTATGCTGCGCCCCCGGCGGACGCCCGGAGGCGCTCATGGTCGACTACCATCCGTTCTCGAAGGCGGTGATCGCCGACCCGCATCCGTTCTATGCGCGCCTGCGCGAAGAATCCCCGTGCCACTTCCTCGCCGAGTGGAACACCTGGTTCCTGTCGCGCTTCGAGGACATCTGGAACGCCTCGATGGACGCCGAGAGCTACAGCACGGCGGCGGGCACGACCACGGCGCAGCTCGTGACCCGCGTGCAGCCCGTGACGCCGATGCTGGCCCACCTCGACCCGCCGCGGCACACGGCGCTGCGCAGCCGCCTCGCGCCGTACTTCACGCCCGGCGCCGTGCGCCGGCTCGAGTCCGAGATCTCCGCCATCGTCGACGCGGCCTTCGCGAGCGTGCGCGAGCGCCGCGAGGCCGACGTGTTCCGGGACTTCGCGGCGCGCGTCTCGGTGCAGGTCGCGTGCCTGGCGAACGGCATCCCCTCGGAGGACGCCGAGATGCTGAACGGGCTGGTCTGGCGCTTCTTCGCGCGCGAGGAGGGCGTCGACGGCATGACCGCCGACGGGGTCGCGGCCATGCACGAGATGTTCGCCTACTTCGGCGAGCTGGTGACGCGCCGGCGCGCGGCGGGCGCGCCGCGCGAGGACGTGGTGGACCTCATCTGTCGTTACGAGGAGGACGGAAGGCGCTACGACACCGAGGCTGCGTCGTCCCACCTGTCGCTGTTCCTGATCGGAGGCGCCGAGACGTTCCCCAAGACCTTCGCGAGCGCCGTGCACCGGCTCTGGCAGCACCCGGAGCAGCGCGCAGCGCTCGTCGCGGACCCGTCGCTGATTCCAGAGGCCTACCGCGAGGTGCTCCGCTACGACATGCCGACGCAGTTCCTCATGCGCCGTGTGAAGCGCGCCGTGACGCTCCATGGCCAGTCGCTGCTCCCCGGGCAGAACGTCGCCTTCCTGTATCCCTCCGCGAACCGGGATCCGCGCGAGTTCGCGGATCCGGACCGCTTCGACGTGCGGCGGGCGGCGCCCCGCATCCTCTCGTTCGGTCACGGCATCCACGCCTGCATCGGACAGCACTTCGCGCGGGCCGAGGCGCGCCTGTGCCTCTCGGCGCTGCTCGCCCACGCCCCGGAGTACGACCTGCGCGCCGACCGCCTGCGCCGCCTCGAGACCGAATTCGTGCAGGGCTGGGCGACGATGCCGGTGGTGTTCTCCTAGCTAGTCCCGCGTTCGCGCGGCGAGGCGCTCTGCGCGCTCGCGAAGCCCGGGCGCGTCGAGCCTCTCGCAGAGCGCAGCGAACCCGGGACCCGGTCCCGTCCAGCGCCAGTCGTCGACCTCGCCGAGCCCCGGCACGTCCTGCGCCAGCGTCGCGAGCCGGCGGAAGAGCAGGGCGTCGGCCCGCTGCCGGACCCACGTCGCGGCGAGACGCGCGGCACCGCGCAGCTTCACCTGCCACTGCGCCGCGTCGTCGGGGATGTCCTCGAGGTGGGGGTAGCAGGAGAGCAGCGCCGCCGCCGTGCGCTCGCCGAACCCCGGAAGACCCGGGTAGCCATCGGCGCTGTCGCCCACGAGGGCCAGATAGTCGGGGATCGAGACGGGCGGCACACCGAAGCGCGCTGCCACGCCCTCGGCGTCGCGCGTCTGCCGGGCGCGGCGATCGAGCTGCACGACGCGCGTGCCGCGCACGCACTGCGCCAGGTCCTTGTCGGGCGTGCAGATCAACACCTGCGACACGCGCGGATCGTCCGCGGCGATCGCCGCGGCGCTGGCGAGCGCATCGTCCGCCTCGTAGCGGATCATCGGCCACACGCGCACGCCCGCCGCCGCGAGGCTCTCCTCGCAGAGCTCGAACTGCGAGCGCAGCGCCGGGTCGATGCCCTCGCCGGTCTTGTAGCCGGGGTAGAGATCGTTGCGGAACGACTCGATCACGTGGTCGGTCGCGACGCCGACGTGTGTGGCGCCTTCCTCCAGCAGCGCGAGCACCGACCCCACGACGCCCCGCGCGGCGGCCACCTCGCGGCCTTCGCGATCCACGTGGGACGGCAGCGCGTAGAAGTGGCGGAACAGCTCGTAGGTGCCGTCGACCAGGTGGACCTTCACCCCGCGAGGCTCGCCGCCCACGGGCCCGCGTGCAAGCGGACCGCCTATTGCTCGGAGGGATACGTGACGTAGAGCTGCGTGACGATCCAGGTGCCGTCGGGCGAGCGGGCCACGCCGATGCCAGTGGCATTGAACGACGGCGCCAGCAGATTGGTGCGGTGGATCGGAGATTGCAGCCAGGCCGAGACGATCTCGCTCGCCGGGCTCCCCCGGTTGGTGGAGCCGATGTTCTCCGCCGCGAGGCTGAAGCCCTCGACGTGGCTGCGCGTGAGGCGGTCGAGGGCGTTGTCGCCCTCCGGGCTCTCGTGGGCCACGTAGCCGCGCGCCGCCATGTCCGCGCTGTGCGCGCGGGCGACGGCGTCGAGGTCCGCCCGGCGCGCGAGCGCGAGCAGATGCCGCTGCGCGCGCACGCCGTTCACCTGCTCGAGCAGCAGCGCCTCGAGCCGCGCCGCCTCCGGATCGAGCGGCTGCGTGGCGACGACGCCCGGCGCCAGCCAGAGCGCGAGTGCGAAGCCCAGCAGGAAGGCCAGACCCTGGACGAACGTGCGCGGCACTAGAGCTTCCCGGGAGCGCTCTCGAGGATGCTGGCGTCGAGGACCTCGCGGCGCGTGAGGTGCCCGTTCTCGTAGTAGGAGATCACGTCGACCTTGCCGTCGCCGTCGGTGTCCTCCTCGACCCGCACCACGTGCTCCTGCGCGTCGTAGTAGCGCGTCGCCTCCGGACGGCCGTCGCCGTCGTCGTCCTCCTGCTCGCTCACCAGCCGGCCCTTCTCGTAGAAGCTGATGCGATCGCGGAATCCGTCGCCGTCGGTGTCGCGCTCGAGGCGGACGAGCTCGCCGTTGCGGTAGAACCCCCAGGTATCGACCTGCCCGTCGCCGTTCTCGTCGACGCGGCGCCGCGCGATCTTCCCGTCCACGAGCGTGACCCAGGTGTCGATGCGCCCGTCGTGATCCGAGTCCTCCTCGATCGCGACCACCTGGTGGGTCTTGGGGTCGTAACGCAGCGTGCGATCGGGCCGACCGTCGAAGTCCTCGTCGAAGACCTCCCGCGAGATGTCGCCGTTCTCGCGGAAGATCCAGTGGTCGGGGCGCCCGTCGCCGTTTCGATCGACCTGACCCGACGCCAGTGCGAGCGTCGGATCCTGCGCGGGGGCGGCCGCGCGCGGGGCCGGCTCGGCCGTGGGAGGAGCCGGAGCCGGGAGGGCTTGCGGCGCCGCGCTCGCGAGCCGGGGCGGCGGGGCGACCGGCGCGGGCGGTGCGGCGGGGCGCTGCTGCAGCGCGGCGAGCTCGTCCGCGAGCGACGGCGCCGTGGACGGCGCGCTGCGCGTCGCAGACGGGGCGGGAGCGAGCGCCGGCGGCGCAGCGGCCACCGGGCTCGGCGACGGCTGCGGCTGCTGGGTGAGCTCGCGCTCCATCTGCGCGAGGCGCCGCGTCTCGTAGTCCTGGGGCGCAGGGGCAGGCGCGGGCGGCGGCGCCCCCGAGTTCTCGAGCGAGGGCACCTCGGGTCCGGGCGCCCGCTCGCCCTGCATCTTCTCGGCGGCGTACTTGAAGGGCGCCGCCACCAGGGCGAAGGGCAGCATCATGTACTTCCAGTACTGGGGCTCCTCGTCCACCGTGGTGTGCTTGTTCTCCTCGATCTGTCCGCCACCGAGGAGTGTCAGACCTCCGCCGGAGCCCTGCGGAGCCGCCGAGCTGTACTCCGGCGAGCCATACGACGGACCGGCGCCCGACGGCGGCGTACCCGTGCTCGAGGTCGAGCCCTGCCCGCCGCCGGGCCCGTAGGATCCCTGCGTCGTACCCGTGCCCGCTCCCGGATAGGCGCCCGGACTGCCGGGCGCGGCCCCCGGGACCTGGACCGGGACCTCTCGCGGGTGGACGGACGGCGGCATGGCGACCGAGCGCCCGGGGTAGAGGATCGTGGCGCCCGCGCCCGTGTTGACCACCGGCGTGCGATCGACGTCGTGGGTCTGGTGGTTGAAGGACGGACAGCCCAGCGTGCTGGAGGTCGCCAGGATGGCGAGGGCGAGCAGGACGGAGCGGACGCGTTGCATCGGACAGACCTCGGCGCTTCGGTGGATTCCGCCGACGCTGCAGCGCTGCAAGATCCGTGCAACGGACCCGGCGCGGCCCGCGACCGCAGTGCCCGCGCACACCTGGACGCCACCGCTGCGCGCCCGCTGCGCATGCAGCGCGATCGCAGCCGGGGGCAGAACGCTTCCGTTTTCGCTCCCGTGAGCTTCCGCGCGCCAGGCGGTACCGTCGGCGCCGTGTGCGGGCGCTTCACTCTCACGTCGACGCCGGAGTCGCTGGCCCGGCGCTTCGGGCTCGCGGAGCCTCCGGCGCAAAAGCGCCGCTACAACATCGCCCCCGGTCAGGACGTCCTGGCCGTGCGCAGCGGGGCCGACGGCGCGCGACGCGCGGCGTGGCTGCGCTGGGGGCTCGTGCCGCGCGGGTCCGCGGCGCGCGGCTCCGGCGGAGGCTGGATCAACGCGCGGGTCGAGACCGTCGCCGAGAGGGCAGCGTTTCGCGACGCCTTCCGCGCGCGCCGCTGCCTCGTGCCGGCCGACGGCTTCTTCGAGTGGGCCGAGCGGGGCGGCTTCCGCCAGCCCTATCGCGCCGTGCTGCCGGGCGGCGAGCTCTTCGCCTTCGCCGGTCTGTGGGAGCCCTGGGGCGAGGCGGAGGGCCCGACGCTCGAGTCGTGCGCGATCCTCACGCAGGACGCCTCGCCCGGCCTGAGGGCACTACACGACCGCATGCCGGTCGTGCTGCCGCCAGAGGCGTACGCCCCCTGGCTCGACCCGACCCTGCACGATGTCGCGCCGCTGCGCGCGCTCCTGCGCGCCGCGGGAGATCCCGGCTTCGCCACGTACCCGGTGAGCACGCGCGTGAACCAGCCCCGCTTCGACGACCCGGCCTGCGTCAAGCCCGTGGCCGAGCCGCCGCTCCAGACGACGCTGTTCTGACGCGCGCGCCACGGCGCTCGCCTACTCGCCGAGCCGGCTGGCCGCGTCGGCGGCCAGCCCCGCGTCGCCCGCGGCGTGCGCGGCGTCGCGCGCCGCGCGGAAGTGCGCGCTCGCCTCGCCCTCGCGGCCGAGCATCCGGGCGGCATCGCCGAGCGCGAGCTCGAGTGCGGGCACGCCGACGCCCGTCTGGCGCGCGCGCTGCAGCGCCGCATAGCCGGCCTCGAGCTTCCCCTGTGCGAGGAGCGTCATTCCGTGGCCGACCCACGCCTCGCCGAGATCCGGACTCAGCGCGAGCGCGGAGGCGTACGCGGCCTCGGCCTCGGCGTAGGCGCGCCGCTCGAGCAGGACGGCTCCGAGCACGGTCTCGGCCTCGGCGCGCTCGTCGGGGGGCGCGAGCGCCACGGCCGCGCGCGCACGCCCGAGCGCCTCCGCGCTGCGCCCCGTGGCCAGCAGCGCGCGCGCGAGCCGCAGGTGCCCGCGCGCATTGCGCGGCGCGCGCCGCAGGCCGCTCTCGTACTCGCGGATCGCCTGCTCGAAGCGCCCCTGCGCGGCGTGGGCGTCGGCCAGGCCGAGGTGCGCCTCGGGCCAGCGTTCGCGCATGCGCAGCGCCGCCGCGAAGTGGGGCTCCGCGAGGTCCGCCTCGCCGCGCGCCAGCAGCTCGCTGCCCACCGCGTGCTCGGCGAGGAAGTTGCCCTCCGTGACCGCGGCGGCGTGCGCGAACAGCGTCTCCGTGTCGCGCCACACCGCCACCTGACGCTGCGCGGTGACGGCCAGGAGCGCGAGCAGCGCGAGTCCCGCTCCCGCGCAGGCGCGCCGCCGCGCCGGGTCGGCGCCCGCCCAGGAGGCCGCGCATCCCGCGAGTGCAATCGCCAGACCCGTGAGCGGCAGGTACGTGTAGCGGTCCGCGCGCGCCTGCGCGCCGACCTGCACGAGCCCGAGCACCGGCGCGAGCAGGCCGAGGAACCAGAGCCAGCCGACGAGGAGCCAGGGCTGCGTGCGCCGCAGCCACCAGCAGGCCGCCGTCGCTGCGACCAGGAGCGCCGCCATCGCCGCGGCGCCGGTGCGCGAGATGTCGCCCTCGGGGTGCGGATAGAAGGCGGCGAGGCGCGACGGCCAGACCGCGTCGCGCAGATAGGCGCCGACCGAGAGCGAGGCATTGGGGAGCCGCACGTCGAAGGGCAGGGCATCGCCGTGGTTCATCGTCCCGCCGGCGCTCTGGACCCGGAGCGCGACGAGCGAGGCGATCAGGGCGAGCAGGAACAGCCAGCGCTTCTCGCGCAGCAAGGCCGCCAGCCCGAGCGGCTGCGCGGACGCGGCGCCCCAGCGCCGCAGCGGCCAGAAGTCGAGCACCACCAGGAGGAAGGGCAACGGCACGAGGCTCGGCTTGGCGAGCAGCCCGGCGGCGAGCGCCGCCGCCACCCCGCGGTGTCGGGGTGCAGGCGTCCGCGCGGAGCGGGCGTAGGCCAGCAGGGCCAGCGCGAAGAAGAGCCCGGAGAGCACGTCCTTGCGCTCGGAGATCCAGGCGACGGACTCGACGTGGAGAGGGTGCAGCGCGAAGACGCCGGCGGCGAAGGCGGAGGTCCACAGCGCGCCGCCGAGCGCGAGCAGGGCGTAGAAGAGCAGCGCGCTGCTCGCCGCGTGCAGCAGCACGTTGGTGATGAGGAACGCCGCCGGATCCAGGCCGGCACGCGCGAAGTCGAGGTGCAGCGAGAGGTGCGTGAGCGGGATCCAGTTGTCGTAGTAGGGATCCGCGAAGGCGTCGACCACGGCCGACGCGTCGAGCGGTCGGCGCAGGTTCGGATTGTCCAGGACGTAGATGTCGTCGTCGTAGTGCAGGAACTGGTGCGTGCGGACGCCCGCGTAGACTCCGAGCACCGAGGCGATCAGCGCGGCGGCGATCGCGATCCGGATCACGGCGCCTCGGGCGCCGCGTAGCCGAGGGCCTCGAGCCTCGCGCGCTCCTCGGGCGTGAGCTGCTGGGGCCGCTCGCCGCGCGCGCCCTGCTCGGCGCTCTGCTGGACCTGCGCGAGGCGTTCCCGCAGATGCTCCGTCACCTGGCCGGCCGGCGCGGCGAGATCGACGTCCTCCTGGCCGCGGCGGAACAGGCGCGAGTGCCAGACGCCATCGCCGAGGCTGAGGATCAGCTTGTAGCCCTCGGCGACGAGTCCGGTGCGGCGCGTCGGGCCGTAGGCGAGCGTGTCGAGGTACGGGACGCTGTCGGTCGACGCCGCGCCCTGCGCGAGCAGGTCGCGGCCGGGCAGCGCGCCCTGCGCCTCGCCGACCAGCCTGCGCAGCAGCGTCGGGTAGAGGTCCACCAGGGAGACGATGTCGCTGCGGCGCCCGGGAGCGAGACCCGGCGCGCGCAGCAGCAGAGGCACGTGGACCAGCTCGTCCGTCAGGTCGTCGCCGTGCGCGAACCAGACGTCGTGCTCGCCCATCGCCTCCCCGTGATCCGCGCTGAAGACGACGAGCGCGTCGCCGAGCAGCCCCCGCTCGCCGAGCCCGTCGAGCAGGCGCCCGATCTCCGCGTCCGTGTATGCGATCTCGCCGCGGTAGGCGGCGCGGTACCAGGCCACCTCGCGGTGCTCGCCCTGCACCTGATAGGCGGGGATGCCCGGGCCTCCGTGGTTGGTCGAGAGGACCGGCAGCCGGCCGGCGTCGGGCTCGAGCGCCCGGGCCCGCTGCGCGTACGGCTCGGGCGGCGTATAGGGGCCGTGCGGATCCTGATAGTGGACCCACAGCATGAAGCGCGCGCCCGCCGCGTCCGGCGGCGCGAGCAGCCGGTCCGCCACGGAGAGCGCCGCCTTCGTGGTGTCGGCGGCGATCCGCTCGGGCGAATCGCGGTTCGCCTCGCGCGCGGTGAGCACGTCGTCGTAGACGTCGAAGTCGTCGGCCAGCCCGGCCTTGCCGCGCAGCACGTAGCTGCTGACCGCCGCGCCCGTGCGGAAGCCGTGGTCGCGCAGCGCGCTCGCCAGCGTCGGCACGTCGGGCGCGAGCTGGGAGAGATTGGTGCGGATGCCGAGCGCGCCCGGGTAGCGCCCCGACAGGATCGAGGCGATCGACGGGAAGGTGAAGGGCGCCGGCGCGTAGGCTGCCTCGAAGACCAGCGACTCGCGGGCGAGCGCGTCGAGGCGCGGCGTCAGCCCTCCCTTCGCGCCGTACGCGCCGAGCCCGTCCGCGCGCAGGGTGTCGACCGTGATCAGCAGGAGACCGCGCGGAGGAGGGGCCGGCGCGCGCGCGCAGCCGGCGAGCGCGGCGCACAGGCAGAGCAGGGCCCCGCACGCCCGCGTCCCGAGCCGCGACTCGCGCCTCGCGGACAGCGCCCCCCGGATCGGCATGCGCGCGAGGCTAGCGGGTGGGAGACGCGCCGGGCGTCAGGCGAGCGAAGATGTGGGCGAGCGCGGTGGCGGTGCGGGCCGGATCGTGGCGCACCAGCGGGCTCTCCGAGAGGAGGTCCGCCTCGTAGAGCAGCGACACGCCCTGCGCGCGCAGGGCCTCCGCGTCGATCTCGACGGGGAACGCCGACTCGGAGGCGTAGCGCGCGATCAGCTCGGCGGAGATCGGGTCGCCGTGCACGAGCACGGCGTCGGGCACGCGTCCCGCGTAGCGCGCGATCTCGCACACGTGTCGCGCGGCCGTGTAGCCATGCGTCTCCCCGCTGCGGGTCATCAGGTTCTGCACGTAGACCACCCGGGCAGGGGTCGCCTGCAGCGCCTGCGGGATGCCCTCCACCAACAGGTTGGGGATCGTCGAGCTGTAGAGATCGCCCGGGGCGAGCACGATGAAGTCGCTGGCATGGATCGCCTCCAGCGCCTCCGGATTGGCGCGCGCGCCGGGCCTGAGGTGCACGCGCCGGATCGGATTGCCCGGGTCGCGGCCCGGCGCCGAGAAGCCCGCCTCGCTCTCGATGCGCGTTCCATCGGCCAGCTCCGCGCACAGATGCGCGTGGTCCCACGTCACGGGGATCACGCGCCCGCGGATCCGCAGCAGGCGCAGCGCCGCCTCGATCGCGTCGCGCTCGGAGCCGAGCAGGCGGGTCAGCGCCAGCAGGAAGAGATTGCCGAAGCTGCGGCCCGCCAGCGGGGCCTCCGAGAAGCGGTAGGAGAAGAGGTCGCGCAGCAGCGCGGACTCGTCCGAGAGCGCCACCAGGCAGCGACGCAGGTCGCCCGGCGGGAGCACCCCGAACTCGTCGCGCAGGCGGCCGGAGTCGCCGCCCGCGTCCATCATGGTGACGATCGATCGGACCTCGAGCCCCGGCAGGTCGCGGAGGCCCGAGAGGACGTGGAACGAGCCGGTGCCGCCCCCGATCACGGTGACCGCGCACGTCACGCGCGCGCCCACTGCTCGAGTGGCGCGGCGAGCGCTGCGGCGTGCAGGGCACCTCGGCGGCTCTGGCACCAGTGGGCGATCGCCTCCTTCACGGCGGGCAGCGCGTCGCTGCCCGGCGCCATGGCGGCGACCTCGCCGCGCAGCCACGCGAGCAGGGCGTCGAGCGACCCGTGGCGCCCGTCCGTGAGCGCCTGCTCGAGCGCCGGAAGCGTGCGCTGCTGGAACTCGAGCTTGCGGTCGAGGTCCACGATGTCGGGGAGGAGCAGAGCCGGCCGCTCGAGACTCACGTCGATGCGCGCGAGCAGATCTGCGTAGACCTGGCGCGCGAGCTCCGAGGCCCGCTCGCGCAAGGCGCCGAGCAGGGCGCGGCCCCGCACAGCGGGCTTCTCGCGGCCCGGGAGGAGCTGCAAGTAGAACTTGAGCTTCGGCTCCGTACCCGATGGACGGATCGTGAGGACGAAGGCCTCCGTCTCGAGCTGGACCACGTCCCGGGGCAGGCGATCCGACGCGCTCGCGAAGGGCCCGAAGCGGGCCTCGTCCCAGTAGTCGACGACGCGCTGCACGCGCTCGCCGCCGAGCTCGCGCGGCGGACTCCTGCGCAGCGACTCCATGATGCGGTCCCTGAGCAGCGTCCCCTCGGCCCCCTGCATGACGATCGAGCGGTTGACGTTGTCGTAGCCGCCCACGCGCTCGAGGGTCTCCACGTAGTAGTCGAGCAGCGTGCGGCCTTCCGCCCGCAGCCGCTGGTGCAGGCCGGCGAGCATCATGCAGGCGGGCGCGGCGTCCTTGTCCCGGATGCTCGGGATCATGATGACGCCGTGGCTCTCCTCGGCCGCGAGCACGAGCCGCTCGGGGGCGCAGCGCACGCCGCGCACGCTCTCGCCGCGCCCGAGGCGCTTCAGGACGTCGGCCACGTACTTGAAGCCGACCAGCAGGTCGTCCACCAGCAGGGAGTCGCCGGCGAGCTCGGCGATGCGGCCCAGCAGCTTCGTCGTGACGAGCGTCTCGATCACGAGACCCCGGCGCTGCGGACCCTTCGGGTCGAGCATCAGCAGGTAGCCGAGCACCGCGGCGATCTGGTTGCCGTCGAAGTGGAACCAGGAGCCGTCCTCGAGCTTCACCTCGAGGCCGACGCGGTCGGCATCCGGATCGCTCGACAGCACGATCTCCGAGCCGTGAGCATCCGCGAAGGCGCAGGCGGGCAGGGTGGCCTGAGGCACCTCCGGGTTGGGCGCGCGGAAGGGGATCGAGGCAAAGCTGCCGTCCGGCCGCTGGTCGCCGGGCACGAGCACGGGGAAGCCCAGCGTCTCGAGCACACGCCCGACGGTGTCGAGCCCGCAGCCGCACAGCGGCGTGTAGGTGATGGGGATGTCCGGCCGCGGGGCGGGCATCCCGGCGTAGAGCGCGACGTGGAGATCGACGTAGGCGCGCTGCCGCTCGGCGGGCAGCGCGCGCACGAGGCCGCGAGCCAGCGCGTCCGCGAACGGCACGCGGCGCACGTCGTGCGCGTGCGCCATCACGTCGATGAGGCGCTGGTCCTCCGGGGCCACGGGCTGGCTGCCGAAGGCGTCGTAGGTCTTGACCCCGTTGTCGTCGGGCGGGTTGTGCGACGCCGACAGGTTGATCCCGCCTGCGGCCCCGAGCGCGTCGATCAGATACGCGAGCTGCGGCGTCGCCAGCACGGCGTCGTCGCGAGCGGGATCGGCGCACCAGGCCACGATGCCGTTGCCCGCGTAGATCTCGCAGGCGAGGCGCGCGAGCGAGCGCGACGACAGGCCGAGCAGCGGGTGGGCGTCGCCCAGGAACCGGTAGGTCCCGGCGAGGTCGCGGAACACGCGCACGTCGTTGGCCACCACGACCTCGAGGACGGCGCCGGGCCCGGCCTCGCGCCGCAGGAAGTCGCAGTGCCCCTGCACGGTCATCGCGACGGTGGTCTCGTTGATGCGGTTGGCGCCGTAGCCGACCCGCCCGCGGCGCCCGCCGGTGCCGAAGGGCAGCTCCTGCCAGAAGGCGTCGAAGAGCAGCGGCACGCGCTCGGCCTCGAGATGGCGCGCGAGGGTCTCCTCGTGCGCGAAGGGCAGCGCGCCCGAGAGCCAGGTGCGCAGGCGCGCGGCGGCGCCCGCTCCGGCCTCGCCGTAGCGCGCGGCGAGCCGCTCCGAGATCTGCAGGGCCGTCTCGCTCACCGGAGGCTCCGGTGCTCTCCCGCCGCGAGGCCGAGGCGCTCGCGCCCGTAGCGGCCGGACTGCACCGCCTCGCACCAGTCGCGGTGCTCGAGATACCAGCGCACGGTGAGGGCGAGTCCTCGCTCGAGATCGTGGGCAGGCCGCCAGCCGAGCTCGGCGCGCGCCTTCGAGGCGTCGATCGCGTAGCGCCGGTCGTGACCGGGCCGGTCCGCGACGAACGTCTTCAGCGCCGCGTAGCCGCCCGCACCGCGCGACGCCAGCGCCGGGTTGCGCGCCGCGGGGAGGACCCGCTCGAGCTCGCAGCAGATCGCCTCGACCATCTCGAGGTTCGTGCGCTCCGCGCCGCCGCCGAGGTTGTACTTCTCTCCCGGCCGCCCGCGCTCGAGGGCCAGCAGGATCCCGTCGCAGTGGTCCTCGACGTAGAGCCAGTCGCGGACGTTGCCGCCGTCGCCGTAGATCGGCAGCGGACGCCCGTCCAGCGCGTTGAGGATCATGAGCGGAATCAGCTTCTCCGGGTACTGGTACGGCCCGTAGTTGTTCGAGCAGTTCGTGATCAGGATCGGCAGGCCGTACGTGGCGAAGTAGGCGCGCACGAGGTGATCGGCGCCGGCCTTCGACGCCGAGTACGGCGAGTTCGGGTCGTAGGGCGTGGTCTCGACGAAGGCGCCCGTCGGCCCCAGCGAGCCGTAGACCTCGTCGGTCGAGACGTGCAGGAACCGGAAGCGCGCGGCGAGCGCAGGCGCCAGGCCCGAGACGTAGCGGCGCGCCGCGTCCAGCAGCTCGAAGGTGCCCACGAGGTTCGTATCGATGAAGGCGGCCGGGCCATCGATCGACCGGTCCACGTGCGTCTCGGCGGCGAAGTTCAGCAGCGCCGAGGGGCGGTGGGTGCGGAACAGGTCCTCCATCGCGCTGCGGTCGGCGATGTCGGCGCGCACGAACTCGAAGCGCGGGTCGTCCGCGACGTCGGCCAGGCTCTCGAGGTTTCCCGCGTAGGTGAGCTTGTCCACCACGACGATTCGCGCGTCGCGCGTCCCGAGGGCGCGGCGCACGAAGTTGCACCCGATGAAGCCCGCTCCGCCCGTCACGACCCAGGTATCCATGGCGCCTCAGACGTAGGTGCCGGGCTTCGGGATCGCGAGCCGGCTCGCGGCCTGCTCGAAGCGCGCCACCTCGGCGCGCAGATCGGCCGTGGCGACGGGCGTGGCCGTCTCGCCCGCGGCCTCGCAGCGCGCCTTGCGGCGCAGCGTGGCGTGCAGGATGTGCACCCACTCTCCGGGTGCGGGGCCGCGCGCGTCGCCGACCACCGCGTGCCAGTCGACGCTCTGGAACAGCGGACGCCCGGCCAGCTTCTCCGCGGCGTCGGCGTGGATGCGCAGCGTCTCCATCACGTCTCCCGGGAAGAGCGGCGTGACCTCGACCACGCGCTCGAAGCGACCCGGGCCCAGGAAGGCGTGGCGCAGCGTACCCGGGTGACTGGTCGCGCCGACCGCGAGCGTGCCCTTCACGGCGATGGTGCGGTCGACGAGGTCGAGCAGGAAGTCCATCACCGGTCCGACGGGCAGGTCCGGCCGGCGCACGCCGAGCTCCTCGGCCTGCGAGAACTCGAGCTCGTTGAACAGCACCGTGAGCGGC
>Ga0335070_10006355_pt1 | contig 13915 bp, 14 predicted proteins | sample Lox_Sample_13_FD_206722 | JGI IMG/M metagenome (GOLD analysis project Ga0335070, IMG submission 206722) | Soil microbial communities from Loxahatchee National Wildlife Refuge, Florida, United States - Lox_Sample_1.3 | ecosystem: Environmental > Terrestrial > Soil > Wetlands | place: USA...
AGCAGTTCATAGAGCGCAACGCCGGACGCGTGGCGCAGGACGCGGCGGATGCCTACGCCGTGCTCACCGCCACCAAGCACGAGATGAAGGTCATCCAGGACATGTGGCCGGACATCCGCTTCCACGCGCAGCGCGAGCACGCCGGACTGGTGCTCGAGACGGCGGCGTGAACGGATGTGGTTCAAGAATCTCGCCCTGTTCCGTGTCCCCGCGCAGTGGGAGCTGAAGGCCGACGAGCTGGCCTCGCAGCTGGGTAGCTTCGCTTTCCAGCCCTGCACCAGCCTGGCGACGGAATCGCGCGGCTGGATCCCGCCGCGCGGCGACGACCAGCTCGTATACGCCCTCGATCGCCAGTGGTTGATCGCGCTGGGCGTCGAGCAGAAGCTGCTGCCCGCATCGGTGGTGCGCCAGACGGTGAAGGAGCGCGCAGCCCAGCTCGAAGGTAAGGCCGGGCGCAAGCTCGGCCGCAAGGAGCTGCGCGACCTGAAGGAGGACACGGTCGCCGAGCTGCTGCCTCGTGCCTTCAGCCGCTATCGCGCCACCTTCACCTGGATCGATCCGGCGGCCGGCTGGCTGGTGGTCGATGCAGCCAGCCCCAAGAAAGTCGAGGAGACGCTCGATGCGCTGCGCCGCGCGCTGGACGAGTTCCCGGTCGCGCCGCTCAAGACGCAGCGTTCCGCCGTCGGCGCGATGACCGAATGGCTGGCAAGTGGCGAAGCGCCGCACGGCTTCACCATCGATCAGGACTGCGAGCTGCGTTCGCAGCAGGACCAGCACGTGACGGTGCGCTACGGCAACCACCCACTCGATATCAGGGAGATCCGCGAGCACATCTCGGCCGGCAAGCAGGTCAGCCGCCTCGCCCTCACCTGGCGGGATCGCGTGTCCTTCCTCCTCACCGACACGCTCGAGGTCAAACGCCTGCAGTTCCTGGACGTCGTAAAGGCCGAGGCCGGCGCCGACGACGCATCGAGCGCGCAGCAGGAGGATGCAGACTTCGTCCTGATGACCGCGCAGCTCAGCCGATTCCTGCCCGACCTGGTCGAGGCGTTGGGCGGCGAGGGGGCGCAAGGCTGACGGCTCGTATACTGTCGCGCACCGCTGCTGCAGCACCCACGGGGACAGCAAATGAAGCATATCAACTGGGACAGGATCCCTCCGGAGCGCGTCAACGATCAGTTCGTCCGCAGGCTGGCCTGGGACGGCAAGGTCATGATCGCGCGCACCGATGTCGAGAAGGGTTACGTGGTGCCGCCGCACTCCCACCCGAACGAACAGGTGACCTGGGTGATGAGCGGCAAGTGGCGCTTCCGCCTCGAGGGCAAGACGGTGGATGTCGGGCCCAACGAGATGATCTTCATCCCGGCCAACGTGGAGCACACGGTCGAGGCGGTGGAAACGCTGGTCGCTTACGACATCTTCACGCCGCCCCGCGAGGACTGGCTCAAGGGCGAGGACAGCTACTTGCGCAGATAGACGCGCTGCGCGCAGCGAGGAGGTACACGGCGCCCAAGCAGCAGCTCAAGACCGGCGCAGGCGCCACGCCGACCGGCGCTTTCGCGTTCTCGCCCCGGCGGCGCACAACTTCGCCATGACGGCCCGGCGCTGCCGGCCCGCGTTCATTCCGTAGCCGCGTCACCCCAGGGCGAGCCGATCTCGGTTGCGCCCCAGTTGCTCCGCCCGTCGCGCAGCACGCCGCTCGGGCAGGCGAACTTGAACGGCAGCGTCTGCCGGCGCATGCGCACGTAGTCGAACTGGGCCGCGAGCGCGGCATGCACCTCCGGCGCGAGCAGCTCGTCTCCCACCAGCAGCGGCCCCTCGCTCGCGTCGATGCGCGGGAGGTGGAACGCTTCCTCCAGCGTCCTGGAGTAGTCCACCAGGAAGGAGATGAGCTGAGTGATCGCCGGCAGAATGCGGCGCCCGCCCGAGGCGCCGAGCGCGAAGCGGATCGCTCGTCGCTCGCCGATGACCGGCGTGTAGTTGGTCAGGCAGCGCTTGCCGGGTGCCAGCGAGTTGGGTCGGCCCTGCTCCGGATCGAACCACATGATGCCGTTGTTCATCAGGATGCCGGTGTCCGCCAGCAGTACGCGCGAACCGAAGATCGACAGCAGCGTCTGCGTCACCGCGGCCATGTTGCCGTGCCGGTCCACCACGCTGAAGTGGGTGGTGCAACCCGGCGCACGGGCACCGTCGACGTCACCCATGCGCGTCAAGCGCAAAGCGTACGCCTCTTGCAGGCAGCGAGCGTATGCCGCATAGGCAGCCGCATCCGGCGCCGCGCCGGGCGCCAGGCGATCGCCCAGCAGTCGCAGCGTGTGGGCTAGTGTCGGACCTGCGGTCAGCTCCGGTGTCGCCGCGATGCGCGCGTCGCGATAGGGAATGATCAGCGGCTCGACCTCGCGCGCGCGGTAACTCGACAGGTCCGCCGTGGATAGCTTGCCGCCCAGGCGCGCAATGCCCGCCGCGACCGTGCGCGCCAGTTCCCCGTCGTAGAAGTCGCGCGGCCCGCTGCGCGCCAACTGGCGCAGCGTCGCGGCCAGCCGCTCCTGCGGCAGGCGCACCTCGGTGCGCGCAGACCACGCCGGCACCGGCGGCAAGCCGTTCACCAGGAAGGCGTTGCGGCTGTCCTGGTAGCGCACCAGATCGGCCGCGGCACTGGCGATGTTCTCCACTGCGAACCAGTCGATCAGCAGGCCCTGGTCCGCGAACTCGATCGCCGGCCGCAGCAGATCGGCCCACGGCATCGTGCCGAAGCGCTCCTGCGCCAGGCGCATGCCGTCCACCACTCCGGGCACCGCGATGGACAGCGGCCCGTGGATGTTGCGATCGTCCTTCACCCGCGCCCATGGGAACAGGTCGGAGGCCACGCCTTCGCCGGTCAGCGCGTAGTCCGCGACGTCGAGCGAACCGGGTGCGCGCATGCCGAAATCGATCACTCTATACGCCTGTTCCTTCGCGCGGTACAGCACCATGGCGCCACCGCCGCCGAGCCCGCTCATCCAAGGCTCGAGCACGCCCAGCGCGAAGGAGGTGGCAACGGCAGCGTCGACCGCATCGCCGCCTGCGCGCAACACCGCCGCGCCGGCCTCCGCCGCGCGTCTGTGCTGCGCGGCGACGATGCCGCCTGCACTGTGCAGCGCGGGCTTGACCAGGCGCAGCGAAGCGCTGAAGTTATCCATGCGTGATCCGCTTCAGCACGTGCCGGCGGTTGCGCGTGTAGGGCCGCACTTGACTGGGCCAGCGGCCGGCATCGACCGCGCGCGCCCAGGCGTCGCTCACCAGCACCTCGGCGCTCTCCAGTTCGTAGATCGCGCTGTGGCGCGGCTCGCCCTCCGCGACGATGGTCTTGCGCTCGCCGCCGATGATCATCACCAGCGGTTCCGTGACGGCGCGCCGGGCCGACAGGACGCCCGGCACCTTGAGGATGAGCGGGATGTGCTCGGTGTCGTAGACCTCGTTGAAGATCGCTTCCTTGTCGGGGTCGACATCCATGCTGGCGATGAACAGATACTTCGCTTTGGGATGCATAGGTTGGCGCTCCGTCGAGACGTTCCGGCGGTGATGGTACACCGCCGCTGCGGACCGCGTCGCTCAGCGCGGCTCGGCGTGCGGCATGTGGGCGGCGCTCACCAGCGCAAGCGCGCCGCCCAGCAGCGCGACTGCGGCGCAGAACGGCCCGAGGCCGGCGAAGCCGGCCAGCGCGACCAGAGCGGCGCCGGCCGACGCCGCAACTAGCCAGCCCATGCTCGCGACGGTGACGTTGAGCCCGAACAGCGTGCCGCGCAGTTCGCTCGGCACGTCGGACAAGGTCGCCAGCAGCGACGGCCGGCCGGTGGCATTGGCCAGCGAGAACGCACAGCCGAACGCGACCGAAGCGATCAAGCCGGGTTTCCACATCAGCGTGGGCAGCGCGAGCACCGCCGTCACGAAGGACGCGGCGGCAAACACTCTGCTGCGCGAGCGCGTGTGGTCGGCGATGCGCCCGCCGATCAGATTACCGACCAGAGTACCCAGCGCCACCAAAGCCAGGGCGAACGCAAGGGGCCCGAGCGAGACGCCGTAGGCGCGCTGCAGCCAGGTCGGCAGATAGATCGCGACGGTTCCGAAGCACACGCGCTCGGTGGTGCCGGCGGCCAGCAGCGCCACTAGACCCGGCCGCAACAAGGCGCGCAGCGGCGTCCTGATGCGATGCGCATGCGGGTGCCGGGTCGGGTCCGGCGGCACCGAGAAGCGCACCAGGACGGCCAGCAGCAGCGTGGTCGCGGCGTGAGTCGCGAGTGCCCCGCGCCAACCGGTCCATGCCCCAAGCAGCGTGACCAGCGGTACCCCGAGCACGAGCGACAGCGACTGCCCCATCACCACCCAGCTCAGCGCGCGCCCGCGCATGCCGGGCGGCACATGATCGGACACGGTGGCGAACGCCACTCCCATGAACGCGCCACCGCCCAGGCCGGAGAGCACGTGCAGCGCCACGGCCGCCGGATAGCTGTGCGCACCCGCGAAGCCGAGCCGCGCCAGCGCCATCGTTGCCACCCCCAGCAGCAGAATGATCCGCCGACCCAGGCGATCCGACAGGGTGCCGGACACGAGCGCCGACACGCCCCACATCACAGCCTGGACCGAGAAGAGATGAGCGATGCCCGGCAGATCGCTGCCCAGCCCGCGAGCGATGGCTTCCAGGAAGGGCGCCGCGGAGGCGCCGCTGGAGGTGACCATGAAGGTCGCGGCGCTGAGCGCCACCAGCAGGAGAGTCGTACGCGCGTCGGTCATCGGCTGCGGTGCTGGAAGCGCGGATGCGGCGAGCGCGATGATGCGCCGGCCCTGTGCGCAAGGCAATCCTTCACCCACACCCTCTCCCGCAAGCGGGACAGGGCTGGGGTGAAGGCCGCGCCTGCGCGAGAGGGAGAGGGCTACGGCAGCTCGCGCGCCACGCGAAAGCCCACCTGGTAATTGCGGAACGCCTCCTCTTCCGCGTAACGGTAGGCCGAACGGCAGGTCGACGGGCCATCTACCCACGCGCCGCCGCGCACCACGCGCTTCTCGCAGGGCGAGGGCGCTGGCCGCACCGAGCCGTCCGTCGGTGCGCCTGCATAGCCTTCCTGATGGCAGTCCTCGACCCACTCGCGCACGTTGCCCAGCATGTCATGCAGCCCGAAGGGGTTGGGCTTGTACTTCCCGGTTGGCGCGTTCTCGGCGAACCCGTCGACGCACTTGTGCTCCGACCACACGTACATCGGGTGCGCTTCCTTCCCCGTTTCGTCGTGGGTGTTGGCGTACTCGCAGGCCTTGCGCGAGCCGAAGCTGTCGTCGGCCTCGCCCCAGAACCACGGCGTGGTGGTGCCGCCGCGCGCGGCGTACTCCCACTCCGACTCGCTCAACAGACGGTACTTCTTGCCGGTGGTCTCGCTCAGCCAGGCCACGTAGCCTTTGGCGTCGCTCCAGCTCACGTTGATCGCCGGGTAGTTGCCGCGCCCGTAGCCGTCGTCGCTGGCCTGCGGGCAGCGGCCTGCGGCGGTGCACCCATCCCACTGCTCGAAGGTGACTTCGAACTTCGACACCGCGAACGGCTTGGCCAACTTGACGCTGTGCTGCGGCTTCTCGTCCTTGTGCCCGCTTTCGGACTGCGGTGAGCCCATCACGAACTCGCCTGCGGGAATCACCACCATCTCGGGACAGGTCGAGCAATCGCGGAAGGTCTTCTGCTGCGCCTGCACCGGCAGACAGACGGCAGCGGCGGCGACAACACCGAGTAGCGCACGGGCATTGTTGCGAATCATCTTGGTCACTTGCTCTCCTCTCCTCATTGCGCGCGCCACCCTACAGGGGCAACGGCTGCGCCGAGTTGATCGAGATCAAGTCCGGCGGACGCGGTACATCCCGCCCGAGCGGGCCGCAGCGCGGCAGGCTAAGATAGCGGGCGAAGCAGGCGGCCTGGAAACCGAAGCGGTACGCCCTGCCCACCCGAGCTCACACCTATGGCAGCAGCAGCATTCGAGGTCCGCCCCCTGTCCCCAAACCTCGGGGCCGAGCTGATCGGCGTCGAACTCGCGCGCGGTGTGGACGACGCGCTGTTCCGCGACATCTACGACGCGTTTCTGCGCTACCAGGTACTGCTGTTCGGCGCTCAGGACTTGCCGCCCGGCCGCCAGGTGGAATTCGCGCGCCGTTTCGGCGAGGTCCAGATCCACGTGATGAACCAGTATCACGCCGACGGCTTCCCCGAGCTGTACCGCTTGTCCAACGTGGATGAGCAAGGCAACCCCACGGGCAGGCACCCCGACAAGGGTACGCTGGCATGGCACACCGATGGCTCCTGGCGCAAGGTCACTGGCCAGGCCACCATCCTCTATGCGGAGGTAGTGCCGGCCGAAGGCGGCGAGACGCATTACTGCGACATGTACGGCGCCTACGAGCGCCTGAGCCCGGAGTGGAAGAGTCGTATCGCCGACCTGCGCGCGGTACACAACCTGGATTTCTCGCGCAACCGCCGGCACGGCGAAGACCCGATGACCGAAGCGCAGCGCCGCGAAGTGCCGCCGGTCGACCATCCGGTGGTGCGCACCCATCCGGAGACCGGCAGGAAGTGCCTGTTCCTAGGCGACCATGCCGAGTACATCGTCGGCATGGACTACGACGAGGGCCGCGAGCTGATCGAGGAGCTCAACGCGCTGGCGGTGCACCCCGACCGCACCTACGCGCACCGCTGGCGGCCCGGCCAGCTCATCCTGTGGGATAACCGCTGCCTGCTGCATCGCGCCACCGAGTACGACGTGGACCGCGAGCCGCGCGTGATCCGGCGCTGCACGGTGCTCGGCGAAGTGCCGCACTGAGCGCGTCGCGATGCGCTCGCCCGCACCAGCCCAGGCCCGGCGCGCCGTGGCGGCCGCGGTCGCTGGCAACGTGCTCGAGTGGTACGACTTCGCGATCTACGCCTACATGGCCACGATCATCGCGAAGAAGTTCTTCCCCGCGGGCGACGAGGCAAGCTCGCTGTTGTCCACCTTCGCTGCATTCGGGATCGGCTTCGTGGCGCGCCCGCTCGGCGGCATCGTGCTCGGCCGGCTGGGCGATGTGCGCGGGCGCAAGAGCGCGCTGCTGATCACTATCGCACTGATGGCGGCGGGCACGATGCTGATCGGCCTGACCCCCACCTACGACAGCATCGGCGTGGCCGCACCCACTATGATCCTGTGCGCGCGGCTGCTGCAAGGCTTCTCCGCCGGAGGCGAGTGGGGCGGGTCCACCGCGTTCATCGTCGAGTGGGCGCCGGAGGGCCGGCGCGGACTATACGGCAGCCTGCAGCAGTGCAGCGTCGCGATCGGGCTGCTGCTCGGCGCCACTATCGCGGCACTCGTCGGCATGGCGCTGCCGCCCGATGCGATGGACAACTGGGGATGGCGAGTGCCGTTCCTGCTGGGCGGCGTCATCGGGCCCGTGGGCCTGTATATGCGCAGACATGTCAGCGAGACGCCCGCCTTCTCGGCGACGCAACAGGTGTCTCCTGTGCGATCGGAGTGGCCGCCGCTGCTCGCCGCCCGTGCGTTCGGCTTCACGGTCGTGTGGACGGTGTCCTACTACACGGTGCTTGCCTACATGCCCACCTTCCTGCAGAAGCATGCCGGCGTGGCGCGCAGCCAGGCGCTGTGGTACGCGGCCGCGGGGCTGCTGCTGCTCGCCGTCGCGTCCCCTGTGACCGGGCGTCTGTCGGATCGCATCGGGCGCAAGCCGCTGTTGCTGGCCGCATGCGCAGGCTGCGCGCTGCTGCCCTACCCGTTGTTCACCGCCATCGTGTCCCACGCGCAGTCGGGGGTGATTCTGCTCTCGCAGCTCGCGCTGGCCTTCGTAATCGCGTTGTTCTCGGGGCCGGGTCCCGCGGCGATCGCCGAGATCTTCCCGACCGGCCAACGGTCGACCTGGATGTCCACCGGGTACAGTCTCGCGGTCGCGATCTTCGGCGGCTTCGCGCCATTCGTCGCCACCTGGCTCATCGACCGCACCGGCAACCCGGTCGCACCGGCGTTCTGCTTGATCGCCGCCGCGCTGTTGAGCATGCTGGTGATCGCCCCGATGCGCGAGACGGCGCTTGCGCCGCTGCGCTGATGCGTACCGCCCCTCACTCCCGCCCTCTTCGTTATTCGATGGGGAGAGGGGGTGTTGGGTTACCCACCGCAGGAGGAATAGATGGAGACGCAATCCAAGGACCTGGAAGCCTGGCAATGGCCCGAGGCGCACTGGCGCAAGCTGGTGGCCAGAGTGCGCGCCGGGCGCAGCCTGCGGCCGCACCTGTGGAAGGATGGCGCGCGCTGCGCAGTGGCATTGTCTTTCGATTCCGACCACGAGACCAACGAGCTGCGCGACGGCGGCAAGTCGATCGGGCGGCTGAGCTGGGGCCAGTACGGCAGCCGCGTGGGCGTGCCGCGCATCCTGCAGGCGCTCGCGCGATACGGCGTGAAGGCCAGCTTCTACGTTCCGGCTGTCAGTGCCCTGCTCTACCCGGACGAGCAGCGGCGCGTGGCCGGTGAGGGCCACGAGATCGGCATCCACGGCTGGATCCACGAGTTGAACTCGGGGCTGTCCCATGAAGCCGAGCGCGATCTGATGCTGCGCTCGGCCGATGTGCTGGAACGGGTGACCGGGGCCCGGCCGGTGGGCATGCGCACGCCGTCCTGGGACTTCAGCCCGCATACCCTGGCGATCGCGCAGGAGATGGGGCTCGCCTACGACTCCTCGCTGATGGCCGACGAGGACTGTTACGAGCTGCTGTTGGACGGCGAGCCCAGCGGCGTGGTCGAGTTGCCGGTGGAATGGGTGCGCGACGACGCGGTGTACTTCTGGATGAATCGCTTCGCCTCGCACCGGCCCTACACCCCGCCCGCCGACGTGCTCGACATCTTCCGGCGCGAGTTCGAGCGCGCGTACCAGGAAGGCGGGCTGTTCCAGCTCACCATGCACCCGCACGTCATCGGTTACCGCTCCCGCATCTGGATCCTGGAAGAGATCATCCGGCTGGCGCGGTCACAGCCCGGCGTGTGGTTCGCCACGCATGCCGAGGTCGCGCAGTGGGCGCGACAGCACGCACAATAACCCCCAACCAGCTCAGCCACATGGAACTCTCGGTCTCGCAACTCAAGTTACAAGAGCGCTACAAGCTGCTCACCGGGCTGGTCTATCCCCGTCCGATCGCGCTGGTCTCGACCTTCAGCCCCAACGGCGTGGCCAACTGCGCGCCCTACTCCTATTTCAACGCTATGTGTGAAGATCCGATGCTGGTGATCCTGAGCTTCAACGCTCGCACCGACGGCCAGCGCAAGCACTCGCTGGCCAACATCCTGCGCACCGGCGAGTTCGTCGTGAACCTGGTGGACGAGAGCATCGCCAACGGGATGCACATCTCCAGCGCCGAGTTTCCGGAGGAGGTGAGCGAATTCGACCAGGCAGGCTTCACGGCGGCTGCATGCACCGTCGTGAGCCACCCGCGGATCGCACAGGCGCCGGCGAGCTTCGAGTGCCGGCTGTTCCGCCGCATCGAAGTCGGCCCGGTGCGTGACCTGATCCTGGGCGAGGTCGTGCATCTGCATGCCCGCGATGGCATCATCGATCCCGCTACCCGGCGCGTGTCCGAGACGCTGTATCGCCCGGTGGGCCGCCTGCACGGCAACCGCTACTGCACGACCCGCCAGCGTTTCGACTTGCCCGGCCCGCTGCCGGAACCGTGAGCTTCGCTGCTGGCATTGCGCCAGATGGGCCTGTCTGAAGAGACGAGGCCCATCAGGGGAGCACCGGCGCGTCCGGCGGCAACGCCTGGGCCGGCCCGACCACCAGCACCGGGCCCACGTCCGATGCCGGGACGGCGTACGCCTCGCCTTGCAGCGCACTGTTGCAGCCGCTGCCGTTACACAGCACGATCTCGCCTTCGCGCACGCTGGCGACAAGCTGGTCGGTGTAGCGCAGCGCGTACTCGGTGCCGCGCACGCCCACAGTGGCCGCGCGCGTGATCAGTCGGAAATTGGGCTTGTGGACGCGGCCGATGATGCCAGTGATCGCGCGCAGCCCGCCCTTGAGCAAGCTGAGGTAGCTGCGCTCGCCGCCGTCCACCGCCCCGTCGAAATGGTAGGACTCGATGCGCAGCCGGCTCTCCGGCTGCAGCGCCACGTACCCACCGTCGCTGAAACGCAAGGCCACCCGGGCATCGCGGCCAGTGACGATGGTTTCACCGACGAAGACCTCGGCGTTGCGTTGCAGCGCCCGCGTCACGCCGTCGGCGCGCAGGGCGCGCCCCTGCCCGACGGCGAATTCCACCCGGGCGGCGGCGTCCGCCCAGGCGGGCGACATGGCGATGCCAACCAGGACCAGGGTAGCTGCCCCGGACAACAGCAATGGCGGCCGCATTGCTTGCGGTCCCTCCCCAAGCGGTCCAGGCGAAGCTCGGTTCTGCCGGCTCGAGCGTGCCCGCCGCGACCGATGTTCTTTAGCTATCCGAACCCGCGTGCCCGCGTTCCCCAACGGTCGCACGCGGAGTTTCCGTTATAGTGCGCCTACTTGGCCGTATCATGTCAGGTATTTTCTGAAGCGAGCGGTCCGCGGCCCGGCCGCACCGGGGAAGTGCAGCGCAGGATGCGATGCGCATTACTGTGATTACTGTGATCGGAGCCGGCGCCATGGAGTCGACCTACGGCACCCTGCTGCATCGTGCCGGCCACGACGTCACACTGGTGGACGTCTGGCCCGAGCATACTGCGCCAAGTGCACCGGCCCCGGCACAGGATCTCTGCCGCTCGCCGCATTGCCAACCACTGCGCAACCTGTGTAAGCTCCCGTGCCGGCGCCATGGGTCTTGCGGGGCGCTGGCAGGTAGATGCACCTTTCGTTCAGTCACCAACTCTAAGAGGACGCATATGGTTCTGGCATACAAGCTTACGGTGGGGTTCGCGGCGGCGGCGTTGGCCCTCGGTATGGCCGGCGTCGCCGGTGCGGGAGAATTGAAGGCTGATCTGGTCGCATGTCCTACCGGCATCAACATCGGCGACGTCAATTCCTGCGGCAAGATCTGGAAGCTCAAGCACGGGCACGCTCACCTGAGCTCCGATGGGAAGCTGATGGTCGAGGTCAAAGGGCTGGTCCTCAACGATGCGTCGACCGGCGAGTTCAATGGCACGCCGGACGGGGTCGACGGTGTGGCTGCGGCAGTCTTATGCGTCGGCGCTTCGGGCCCCGCGGTCGCCGCGCAGACCGATGTCGTTCCGCTGAGCAAGAGCGGCGACGCCAAGGTCCATGCCAAGGTCAGCGTGCCCAGCGGCTGCATCGCGCCGATCGTGGTGCTGCGCGAGCGCTACCAAGGAAAGATCGGCGGCTGGCTGGCCGGGACGGGACTGTGAGCTTGCGCTAACATGGCGGCTGGGCTCGCCGCTCGGGAGCCCGGCCGTTGCGTCGTGCGAAGCGCACGCGTGCTGCAGGCCGGATCCTGTGCGAGCAGGGCCGCAATCCGGAGGAACCGCCATGCCGCTCACAGAACTCAACCACTATTTCGTGCGCGCCAGAAACCTGGAGCGCTCCAAGCAGTGGTACTGCGAGGCCCTCGGATTTCAGGTCATGCCCCGGCCGCCCTTCCCTTTCCCGGGCTATTGGCTGGGCGTGAACGGCAAGATCCAGGTGCACATGGGGCCGCAGGATATCCCTAACGTGGAGCTGTATTACCGGGGAACGCCGAAGCACGCGGCTGGCGACAACGCCGGTATCGTGGACCACATCGCGTTCCTGGCCGAAAATCCCAAGGAGTTCAGCGAGCGCTTCGAGCGCATGGGCGCGAACTACTGGGCCCGCTCGCTGCCCGAGTCCGACCTGTACCAGATCTTCGTCAAGGATCCGGACGGGCTGGCCATCGAGCTGAACTTCTACGGCCTTTCGGCGCAGGGTGACTGGGGCGGCGAGGACTATTCCAAGATGCCTACCTCGTGGGCCGATTGAGGACCATGCCATGCCACTGACCAACCCGGCGAAGGAGCGTCTCAAGGCGGGCGAGCTGGCGGTCGGAATCGGCGTGCGCGGCGTGCGCGGCGTGGAGATCGCGCGCTTGATGAAGACAGCAGGCTTCGATTGGCTGTTCATCGACCTCGAGCACGGCGCGACCTCCACGGAGACGGCATATCAAATCTGCGTCGCGGCGCTCGACGCCGGCATCGCACCGCTGGTGCGGGTGCCGCACGGGGAGCTGGCCATGGGTACCCGCTGCCTCGACGCCGGCGCGCTGGGGCTGGTGATCCCGCATGTGGATACCGCCGAGCAGGCTCGCGCCATGGTGGACGCATTCCGCTTCGCGCCGCTCGGGCACCGCTCGATCGGTGGAGCCTATCCCCAGTTCGGTTTCGCCAGCGTACCGGCGAAGGACGTGGTGAGCGCGCTCAACGACGCCACCCTGGTCGTCGCGATGATCGAGACCCCGCGTGCCGTGGAAAACGCAGAGCAGATCGCCGCTGTTGCGGGGATCGACGCGCTGCTCATGGGAACCAACGACCTGTGCCTGGAGATGCAGATCCCGGGCCAACTAGACCACCCGCGAGTGGTGAGCGCGATGGATGCCGTCATCGGCGCATGCCGCAAGCACGGAAAATGGCCGGGGCTGGGCGGCGTCTATAACCGTCAGCTGATGAAGCCCTATATCGACCGAGGCATGCGCTTGGTCCTGGCCGGCAATGACATCAGCTTGCTGCTCGCTGCCGCGCAGGAGCAAGCGTCGTTCGTGCGCAGCTGCGAGTAGACAGACCGGCTCAAGCCATCCAGGCGCGAGCCTATATAACGAGTCCCGGAGAGGACGAACATGCACCCCGCTTGGTGCAGGACCCGACGGACGCTTCGGCGGATCACACTCGCTGCAGCAGCCATCGGCTGCGCGTGGTTGTCCCCTGCGGCGTTAGCCGAGTCGGCCGCCGACCGTGCGCTGGCCGAAGCCAAGAAGTACGCCGGCACGACCTTGACGGTGGAATGGCAAGGCGGTCTGCAGGCGCTCGACCCGCTGAACTTCTCCGGCCCGCTGTGGGAGCGGCTGACCGGGATCAAGATCAAGGTAGTGGAAGTTCCGCTCACGGAGGTGTTCTCCAAGATCGTGCTGGACTATCGGTCCGGCACCGGCACCTACGACGTGGTGGACGTGGTGCCGGCGTGGACATCGGACCTGGTGCAGATGGGTGCGCTGGAGCCGCTCGACCGCTATGTGGACCGGTTCGGCTACCGGGAGGAACTGCGCAAGATCGCACCGGTGTTCCGCGACAACTGGATGACATTCGGCGGAAAGATCTATGCGCTGCCCGACGATGGGGACGTCCTGGTGCTGTATTACCGCAAGGACCTCTTCGCCAACGCCGAGCTGAACAAGGCGTTCCATGCCAAGTATGGGCGGGATCTCGCGCCGCCACAGACCTGGAAGCAGTTCGACGAGGTGGGCGGCTTCCTCACCGACGCTCTGAAGGCCGAGAAGGTATATGGCGCATCGATGGTGTGCGATCCGGCGTTCGCGCAATACCTGTTCCAGGAACGCTTCCGCAACGAGGGCGGCCGCTTCTTCGATCCCACGACGATGAAAGCGACGATCAACAGTCCGGTCGGCGTGAGCGTAATGGCGGCGATGCGCGAGGAGAACAAGTTCATGCCCCCTGGCGTCGAGACCTTCAAGTTCCCGGAAAACCTCGCCGTGTTACTCAACGGAACCGCGGCCATGACCGTGTCCTGGCCGCCGGTGGGACGTTGGGCGGCCGGCTACGGCACCGACGAGAAGGCGCTGGCCTTCGTGCCCAAATCCAAGGTCGCAGGCAAGATCGGCTATGCACTCCCACCTGGCGGGCACCCGCAACTGGCGATCGGGCATTCGCTGGCCGTCTCGTCTACCAGCCGGAACAAGGAAGCGGCCTACCTGTTCATCCAG
>Ga0335070_10006356_pt1 | contig 13915 bp, 18 predicted proteins | sample Lox_Sample_13_FD_206722 | JGI IMG/M metagenome (GOLD analysis project Ga0335070, IMG submission 206722) | Soil microbial communities from Loxahatchee National Wildlife Refuge, Florida, United States - Lox_Sample_1.3 | ecosystem: Environmental > Terrestrial > Soil > Wetlands | place: USA...
GCCGCCTGGTCATCCGCTGGAATGGTCCTGCGGCCGACGCCAACCGCTACGCGCAACGCATTGCAGTGCTCGGCTTCCGGCTCTTTCCCTTCGATCCCGACCGCATGCTCGCGACCACGAATCGCAGCGAGCAGGAGCTACAGCGCGCGATGGCGGTCGCCGGTTTCGCGGCCGGCAACGTCATGCTGCTCTCGGTCGCCGTGTGGTCCGGCTATGTCCAGGATATGGGGCCAGCAACCCGCGATCTTCTGCACTGGGTGTCGGCGTTGATCGCACTGCCGGCGATCGCCTATGCCGGCCGCCCCTTTTTCCGCTCGGCCCTCGCGGCACTTCGCAGCGGTCGGACGAACATGGACGTGCCGATCTCGATCGGCGTGCTGCTCGCCGCGGGCATGAGCCTGTTCGAGACCGCGGCGTCCGGCCTCCATGCCTACTTCGATTCCGCTGTCACCCTGCTGTTCTTCCTCCTGGTGGGTCGATACCTCGATGCACGCGCCCGCGGACGGGCGCGCTCGGCGGCGGAAAACCTGGTCAGCGTGGCCGCGACCGCCGTGACGGTCGTCGAGGCCGATGGTACGACCAGCCTCAAATCACCGCCCGCCGTCATGAAAGGTGAGCACGTTTTGGTCGCCGCAGGCGAACGGGTCGGCGTCGACGGCCGCGTGACCGACGGTCAATCCGACCTCGACTGCAGCATCGTCACCGGCGAGACCGTGCCGCAAAGTGTCGCGCCCGGTGCGTCCGTCTTTGCCGGAATGATCAATCTCTCCGCTCCCTTGCGCATCACCGTCACGGCCGCCGGCGACGCCACTTTGCTCGCGGAAATTGTCCGCTTGATGGAGGCGGCGGAACGCGGCCGCGGCCGCTTCGTCGCGCTCGCTGATCGCGTCGCCCGCGCCTACGCCCCTGTCGTTCACATCCTCGCCGCGGCGACGTTCGTCGGCTGGTATGTGCTGACGGACATCGGCGCCCATGCGGCGGTGATGAACGCCATCGCCGTTCTCATCATCACCTGCCCGTGCGCGCTCGCTCTGGCGATTCCCGTCGTTCAGGTGGTGGTCAGCGCACGCCTCATGCGCCAGGGTATCCTCCTCAAATCCGCGACGGCACTCGAGCGCCTGGCCGCGGTCGACACCGTCGTCTTCGACAAGACCGGGACCCTTACGCTCGGCCGGCTCGCGCTGCAGGCCGACGGGCGGCGTTCGGCCGCCGATCTGCGGCTTGCCGCGTCGATCGCGCAATCGAGCCGCCATCCGCTGGCGCGGGCGCTGGTCCGGGCGTGCCCCGATATCACGGTGCTGCCCGGGGTTGTGGAGAAGCCGGGACGCGGCCTCGTTCTCCTGCAGACGAATGGCGAGATCCGGCTGGGCAGCCGGAGCTTCTGCGGCGTCCCGGAGGACGGTCGCGACGGCGGCGGGCCTGAGCTGTGGCTGGCCATTCCCGGCCGCGAGCCGGTTCAGTTCGCCTTTGTTGATGAAATCCGCCCCGACGCCGCCGCGGTCATTCACGAGCTCGACCGCCGCGGCTTGAACGTGCGTCTGCTGTCCGGAGACCGCGCGACCGTCGTACAACAGGTCGCCGAAGCCGCCGGCATCGACAATTGGGAGGCGGGCTGCAATCCGGCCGTCAAGTCGGCCGAACTCGCCACGTTGCGCGCCGCCGGCCGCCACGTTCTCATGGTCGGCGACGGCCTCAACGACGCACCGGCGCTTTCGGCCGCCGATGTGTCCGCCTCCCCGGCGACCGCAGCGGATATCAGCCAGGCAGCGGCGGACGTCGTCTTCCAGGGTGATCGGCTCGCCCCGGTACTTGAAATCCTAACCGTTGCCCGGGCGGCCCGCGCACTCAGCTTGCAAAACCTGACATTGGCCCTCCTGTACAACCTTGCGGCCGTGCCGCTGGCCATTGCCGGGTTCGTGACGCCGCTTCTCGCGGCCATTGCCATGTCCACATCGTCGCTGATCGTGATCGCGAACGCGCTGCGTCTCGGCCGGGCACGGGCGCTGTGAACAGCCTGCTCATCCTCATACCGGCGGCCCTGCTGCTCGGTCTTCTCGGGCTTTGCGCCTTCCTCTGGGCCATGCGGACCGGCCAGTTCGACGATCTCGATGGCGCCGCACAGCGCATCCTGTACGACGACCCCGACGGTCAAGACAGCCGCCGGACCACACCTGTAAGTCGAGGAGATATCTCATGAAACTCGGTACTGTCGTCATGCTGGTGATCGCCGGCCTGATCGCGCTCTTGGGCCTGTTCGCGGCCAGCCGCGCCGTCGATGTCGGCATGTACGTGTTCGGCATCGTCGCCACGCTTTCGGGCCTGACCTTCAGCTTCTGGCTGCTGAAAACCCATTTCGACGCCGAGGCTTAACGGCTTCTGGAACTTTGATCTGGGTCAAAGCCGGTTCGCCGCAAAGCTGGTTTGATGACCGTAGGTTCAAACTCGGGGCGAATCGCCATGGACGGAAGCAAGCCAGCGTCGGGCCACAAGCAGGCGAAAATCGAGGGAACACCGATCTTCGACGGCGAAGCAGCCCGCAAGGGCTACGCACTCAATAAAATGTGCTTCTCCCTCAATGCGGCGGAGAACCGCGCTGCGTTCCTCAGTGACGAGGAGGCGTATTGCGCGAAATTCGGTCTGACGCCGGAGCAGCGCGACGCCGTCCGGCGCCGCCACGTGCTCGATCTGATCGCCGCCGGCGGCAACATCTATTATCTGGCGAAACTGGCCGGAATCTTCGGCCTGGGCGTCCAGGACATCGGCGCGCAGCAGACCGGCATGAGCGTCGAGGCGTTCAAGGAAAAACTGGCCGCAGCGGGGAGATGAGCCATGGCGCGCGTCGTCGGTGCGATCACCACATCCCACATCCCGGCCATCGGCGGGGCCATCGCCAAGGGCCGGCAATCCGAGCCGTATTGGAAGCCGTTCTTTGACGGATACGCCGGCGCCCATCGTTGGCTCGCCGAGGTCCGGCCGGACGTGGCCGTGGTGATCTACAACGATCACGGCCTCAACTTCTTCTTGGACAAGATGCCGACGTTCGCGATCGGCGCCGCCTCGGAATATCACCATGCCGACGAAGGCTGGGGACTGGCGGTCTCGCCGCCGTTCGCCGGCGACGCCGAACTCTCCTGGCATTTGATCAACTCCCTTGTCGCCGACGAATTCGATATGACGACCTGCCAGGAGATGCTGGTGGATCATGCGTTCACCGTGCCGATGTCGCTCCTCTGGCCCGGCGTGACCACGTGGCCCGTGAAAACCATCCCGGTCGTGGTCAATACCGTCCAGCATCCCTTGCCGTCGCCGCGGCGTTGCTTCGCGCTAGGCCAGGCGATCGGGCGCGCCATCGAGGCCTACGACCGCAACCTCAAGGTCGTGGTCGTCGGAACCGGCGGGATGTCGCATCAACTCGATGGCACCCGCGCCGGCTTCATCAACAAGCCCTTCGACCAGTACTGCCTGGAGAAACTCGTCGATGACCCTGCCGCGCTCACGCGCTACTCGGTCATGGAACTCGTCGAGCTTGCCGGTTCGCAGGGCGTGGAACTGCTCAATCTGCTGACGGCGCGTGGTGCCGTGCTCGGGCGGGGGTCGCAGGTGCACCGCAACTACCATGTCCCGATCTCGAATACCGCGACCGGCGTCCTGGTGGTACAGAACGAGTCCCTTCCGGCGCGCACAGCCGCTTAGCGGCATCAGCGCACCAATCGTCCCAAATTGGGTTGGAACCAATCGGGCCCCAGGCCGGTTGTCCAGAGACTAGTTCCCGACCCGGAGGGACCATGAAACGCAATGCGCAGGACGCTCGCCGCGAGAAAGAGCTGCGCGGCGACGGCAAGGCCGAAGACGAGAATCGCGTCGCCAATCCGCCAAGTCACGACGACCATCAGCGCTTTTCACATCACAAAGAGGGCCGTGACGTCGACGCGATGTCGGAGGACTCGTTTCCGGCCAGCGACCCGCCGTCTACGAGTGGCGCGACGCCGGGCGCTCCCGACGACAGGCCCTCTGTCGACGAGCTCTTGAAAAGGCAGAACGCCGGTCAGCAGGTCAGCAAAACGCACCCGCGGAAGCCTGACCAGGCCGGTGACAAGTCGGTGGAGGAGCTGGCGAAGCGCGCCTGGGCCGGCGTGGACGCCGACAGCGATACCGGGTGAGGGCGAGATTCAGCCGGCTACGACGCGGCCGGGTCGCGGACCTGAACGTTCGCGTCCCGGTGTGCGTTGAGACACAACAGGGCCGCAAGAGTTGCGAGACACAGCCCGCTTGAGACGCCGATCGCGGCGACGCCGATCGTATCGATCAGGAACCCGAACAGCAGCGGCGCGAACGCCTGTGCAATGCGCGCGGGCGCACCGATGAGCCCGCTACGCTCGCCGTAGCCGTGCGGCCCGAAGATCGCCAGCGGCACCGTGCCGCGGGCGATCGTCAGCAGACCGTTACCCGCGCCATAGAGAACGGCGAAGAGCGCAGCGCCCGGCGGCCCGATCACCGCCAGGATCGCAGCGCCGATCGGATGCAGCGTCGCCGCCACGCGCGCCGACACGAGCGGGTGGATGCGGCGCAGCAGCACGAACTCCGCCAGCCGCGCCGCGACTTGGGCCGGGCCGATCAGGGCGGCGGCCGCGACGGCGGCGACAGGTGTGGCGCCGGCGCGCTCGAGCAGTGCCGGCATATGCGCTGCCATCGAGCCGGTCACGAACCAGCCGGCGGCGAATACGAACGCAAGCAGGAACATCTCGCGGCGTGGACTCCATCCGATGCGTGCGGCGGATGTGACGGCGGCCTTGGCCGGAGCGGCCACGCTCGGCAGCACGAAATAATTGATCGGCAGCCCGGCCACGACATTGAGCGCAGCCCAGACCAGACAGGCCTCTCGCCAGCCCACCGCATCGTTCAGCACGGCCGAAATCGGCCAGCTGACCGTCGACGCAAATCCGGCAAACAGCGTAATACCGGTGATCGGTCCGCGGGCTTCGCGACCGTAGAGCGCCGTCAGCGTGGCAAATCCGGCGTCATAGAGGCCCAGCGCCATGCCGGCGCCGAGCACGACCCATGCGGCGAAAAGCCAAGCCGGACCGGTCGCCGCGGCGAGCATCACCAAGCCGGCCGCCAAAACCACATTCGAGATCGCCAGCAGGCCGCGGCCGCCGCGACGGTCGATCATGCGTCCGACCGCCGGACCGAGCACCGCCGAGATCAACAACGACGCCGAAAATGCCGCGAATACCCAGCTTCGCGATAGGCCGAGGCCGGCCGCGATCGGGTCGGCCAGGATCGCCGGCAGGTAATAGCTGGAGGCCCACGCCAATGTCTGTGTCGTGCCGAGCGCGGCGACGACGACGGCGCGGGAGCGCGCGGGACTCGATGGAACTGGACTGGACAACCCGACGAGATTAGCCGAGGAGCCGCCCGGATGTCTTCGACTACGTCGCCAGCGGCCGGAGCGGCCAGCGCGAGAACGCGGCCGCGGCACAATCCTCGAGCGCCTGCGCGCGGGAGGGGCGGAAGGTCAATGGAGAGCGACCGACAGCAGCCGCCAAACTCCGACCAGAAGCGTCGCGGCGGCAATCAGTGCGATCGACGCACGAAACGTCCACACGCCCGCCGCAAAACCGAAGCCGAAGCCGAAGCCGAGGCGTGCCGGCGAGTCGATCTGATGACGGACGATGCGTGGCTCGCCGGCGACAGCCGTACGCCGCAGCGGCGCGACGGCGGCCGGCGCCGGCTTCGGCCATGAGGGTCGTTCGATCAGGTCGAGCCGATGCGTCGGAGGCCGGTCGGTAACGTGCACCGCGCCGTCATAGGCCCCGATGGCATTGCGCGGCGGCAACGCCGTGTAAATGTCGAGATGTGGCCGCCGCCGAAACTCGCTGTCGCGCGCTGGTGTCGTCATGGTGGCCGTCCATGGAAAAGAACGGGCCCGCGCGGCGCGGGCCCGGTGCGCCGCTTACTTGCCCATCTTGTCCTTGGCCATGCTGTCCTTGGCCATGCTGTCCTTGCCCATGCTGTCCTTGGCCATCGTGTCCTTCGTCTTGTTGCCCTTGGCCATGCTGTCCTTGCCCATGCTGTCCTTGGCCATGGAGTCCTTGTGCATGCTGTCTTTGGCCATGGTGTCCTTGCTCTGCTGGGCGATCGCGGCCGGTGCGAAGGCGAGGCCGAGGGACACGGTCGCCGCGGACAGGGCGAGCACGACGCGCTTGCTGGTGATCATCTGAGGCTCCTCACTGTGGGTATCCGACGCGGCGCTCTGTGACACCGCCCCTACAGTTCGGAGCATGGCCCGGCGCGGTTACACCGTGGACGGGAAGAACCGCCGCCCGAGAGCGCGGCCGGCGACAACGACGACGGCGACGGCCAAAGCATGGACCGCGAGATCTGTCGCCGCCGCGTCGAACGGATGGAAGAAGTTGAGCAACGTCGCCGCCGCCGCGGCCACGGCAAGGGCGCCCGTGACGGCGGTCAAATCAGGACGGAGCGGGAACGCCCGGCGAAGCATGAACAGGAGCACGCCGCCGAGCGGGATGGAGAGCCCGAGGATGAATATCAGACAGTCGCCGGTCTCACCCGCGGCCAAAGGATGGGTGCCGGGGACGATCCGATCGCGCAGGCAGCCGAGACCGCTGGCCGCGACCCAAAGGGCGAACGGCGGCACGGGCAGCCACGCCCATGCCGCTGGGCGGCCGGGGACGCTGAGTTCGAATGCCGCGACGGCGGCCGCAATCGCGGTGAGGGTCGAGCCTGTGACCGCGAGCCACATGTCGGGAGCCGCGGCGAGTCGCCGTGCGAACGCATCCATGTCGCACAGCATCGCGAAGCCGGCCGCGACGGCGGCGACCAGCCCCAGCCACAGCGCCGCGCGCAACCACGGTGCGGCCAAGCGCCGGACTGGCCGCAATTCGGCGCCCAGAGCACCGATCAGGCGGTCGTAGGAAGACGGGTCGGGCGAAGAAGTGGGCACGGTCATTCTCCCGCTCTCCCGATCTTCGCACGAAGGGTCTTCAGCGCGCGATGGAGATTCACCTTCAGGGCACCTTCCTTGCGTCCGGTGATGGCGGCGGCCTCGGTCAAACTGCGCTCCTCGAGGATAAGCCGCTGCACCGCCTCGCGCTGTCCGGGCGGCAGCGCGTCGATCACCGGACGCAAGGCGCTGCCAGCCTGGGCGCGCTGGAGGTCCTGGTCCGGCGCTGCGGAGTCCGCATAGGATTCGTAAGCTTCGGGCGCATGCACCTCACGCCGGCCATGCCGGCCGGCGCTGCGCAGGATGTCGATAGCCCGCCGTTGGGCGATGGCGCGCAGCCAGCCGCCGAACGGCCGGCCCGGATCGTAGGTCTGGCGGGCGCGATGGATGCTGAGCATTGTCTCCTGAACGACGTCGTCGACACGGTCCGCCGGCACGCCCTGACGATAGGCTATGGCCTGGATCAGGCCGACGCATTCGCGCAAAAGAGCCTCGTACGCGGTGCGATCGCCGGCCTGGGCCGCAGCCATCAAGGCGGCGCGCCGGCGGTCGGCGGCGTGGCCCGGCTGTGATTTCTCCGCATCGCCCATTCGGCGGCAACCTTCGATCAGCAGCAATGCCGCTGCATACCACGCCCCGGGCTGCGGAGGCAGCACCATGTGGGCCGGCATTCCGAGAACGGCGGACGTCACGGCGTGCCTGGCCGGATTTCGGCCGCGAAAGACGTCGGCGACGGATGCAGATCGGAGCTCAATCGTGGGGCCATACCAAAAGGACCGGAGCGGCACGAAGTGTGCCGTACAGGTAATTCGGTTAACGGCCGGCGGCGGTTACAGCGGCGGGATCAGAATTTCTCGACCCACGGCCTGAGTTCGACTTCCCAGGTCCAGGCGCTGCGCGGCTGCTGGAGCACGTGCAGATAGGTTGCGGCGATGGCGTCCGGATCGAGCATCGAATCGGGCTTGTCCGGCGGCTCCGTGCGGCCGGGATTGCGGATGCCGCCGTCGATCACGAAATGCGCCACATGGATGCCCTGCGGCGCCAGTTCGCGCGCCATGCTCTGCGCCAGGCCGCGCAAGGCGAACTTGCCCATCGCGAACGGCGCCGACTGCGGGTATCCCTTCACGCTCGCCGACGCACCCGTCAGCAGAATAGCCCCCCGTCCGTTCGGCAACATGCGGCGCGCCGCCTGCTGTGATACCAGGAAGCCGCCGAACGCGCTCACCGCCAACGCGCGCTCGACATCGGCGGGGACGAGATCGACCAGCGGACCGCGCGCCCGGCCGCTGGCGTTGTAGACGACGACGTCGGGCACGCCCAAGGCTTTCTCCGCATCCTCAAACAGGCGGGCGACGGCGTCGGCGTTCACCGCATCGCAGGCGAACGCGCGGGCCCCGGTCTCCTGGCACAGCCGCGAAAGCTTCTCCACCTGCCGCGCGGCCAGACCGACGCGCATGCCCTCACGCGCGAACAACCGCGCCAGCGAAGCGCTCAACCCTTCTCCCGCACCGACAATCAACGCTGTCTCATAGCCTGTCGACGGCATGAAAGCTCCTCTCCTTGCAGGCGCTCAAGCTAACACGAGACCGCCGGCGGACGACCCGATGTTATTTAACTCACGGATGAGACGAATTCATGCGAAGCGCGGTCGCGCCGCGCATGCGGCCGCGCTACCTTTCGGCCATCGCATCCCGCGGGGGAACCATGACCGAATACACGCTCTACTGCTTCGCGCAGTCCGGTAACTGCTTCAAACCGGCCCTCATGCTCAACCTGTGCGGCGCCGACTGGACGCCGCGTTTCGTCGACTATTTCAACGGCGAGACCCGCACGCCCGCGTACCGGGAGATAAACGAGATGGGCGAAGCGCCGGTGCTCGAGTGCGGCGGCCGCCGGCTCAGCCAGTCCGGAGTCATCCTCGACTATCTGAGCCACAAGCTCGGAAAGTTTGGCCCGCAAACCGAGGACGAGCGGCTCGAAATCCTGCGCTGGATGCTGTTCGACAATCACAAGCTCACGAGCTACATCGGTACGCTGCGCTTCATGCTGCGGTTCATGAAAACCGGAGAGACGCCGGTGACGGAGTTTCTGCGCGGCCGCGCCACGACCGCGCTCGGCGTGCTCGACCGGCACCTGGGCGCTGCGCGTTTCGCCGTCGGTGGACGCCCGACCATCGCCGACATCTCGATGTGCGGTTATCTGTACTGGCCGGACGAATACGGCATGAGCTGGACGGACTACCCGCATATCGGCCGCTGGCTCGCCGAGCTGCGCGCCCTGCCTGGATGGGTCCATCCCTACGAGCTCATGCCGGGACATCCGTTGCCGGAAAAGAAGTCCTGAGCGGCCGGCTCAGATCTTCTCCGGGAAGCGGATGATGAAATTGTCGCGGTTCGGCATTTTCACCTTCGGCAGGGTTTCGGCGTTCATGACGTCGCCCTCGCCGATGATCTTGTTCTGCGCCAGGATGTATGCCGTCAGCGCGTAGGTCTCGTTGTCGGTCAAGGTCCTCGGCTGGATCCACGGCATCGCCCGGCGGATGAAGTCGAATAAGGTCGTCGAATAGCCCCAGAAATTGGCGACCGTCTTCGCCGCGTCGATGCTGTTGAGCGGCGGGCTGCCGACCACCGCGGCATTCGTCCCGCCCCTGCCGTTGTCGCCGTGGCATGCGGCGCAACGTTCGGCGAAGAGGGCCGCCCCCTGCGCGGCCGTGCCGCTCCCCGGCGGGAGACCGGTGCCGTCGGGCAGGATGCTGATGTCCCAGGCCTTGAGGTCGCTTTCCGAGACCGGCTGGCCGAGCGCGGGGCCTTCGGCATGAGCGCCGCCGGCGCCGGCGGCGAGTGTTGCGAGCAGGCACAGCGACGGGAGAGGCTTACGCATAGACATGCTTGACCTCGCCTTTCTGATCGACGCCCCAGCTCGTGATCGCATTGAAATGCTGGCTCGGGAAGCCGAACGGCGACGGCACCTTCGCCGCCTCGCCGCGCGCCGCGACGAACTGGCTGCGCAGCGGCTGCACGTTGCCCGCTTCGTCCCAGGCACGGCTTTGCAGGACGGCCGGACCGCCGTTCCAGCGCCACGGCAGGCGGAAGCGCGTGAATGCCGCCCGTTGTACCGGCTCCTGCAGCGCCGCCTCGGCCCAGCTGACGCCGCCGTCCGCCGACACAAGGACCTTGGCGATGCGACCGGCGCCTGAATAGGCGATCCCGGAGATCTCGTAGAATCCGGGACCCTTGAGATTGAGGCCGAAGGACGGCTGCGTGATGAACGATTTGACTTCGTTCACGAAATAGAAGCGATAGGCTTTGCCGTCCGGCAGCACCGGCGAATAGGTGCGGGTCTCGTAATAGCTCATGCCCGGCTGGTCGGTCAGCTTGATGCGCCGGACATACTTCACGTTCATGTTGCCTTCCCACCCGGGCAGCAACAGCCGCATCGGATAACCGTTGCCCGGCATCAGCCGCTCGCCGTTCTGATACAGCGCGATCATCGCATCATCGAGCGCCTTGGTGAGCGGCACGCTGCGGCTCAGGTGCGGCGCATCCGCGCCCTCGGCGACGAGCCACTTCGCCTTGGGATCGATACCGGTCTCTTCCAGCAAGGTCGACAAGGCGACGCCGGTCCACTCGGCGCAGGACACGAGCCCGTGCAGCACCTGGACTGTCGCCTGGATCGGCTGCGGCGAGAACATCGGCGCCGAGTTGCCGCCGCACTCGACGAAAGTGGTCCGCGTCACCATCGGATAGCGGGAGAGCGTGTCGAGCGTGAACAGCTTCGGCTGCTTGACCAGGCCGTGGAGCGCGAGCTTGTGCTGCGCCGGATCGATATCCGGCACGCCGGCATGGACGATCGTGAAGTGCAGACCGTTCGGCGTGATCGCGCCGTTGAGCAGGTGGTGCGGCGTGCGGGCATGGGATGTGCGCGGCTCCCCTTTCGGATTGCTCAGGATCCGCGCCACCTTCTCCTCGAAATGCGACGGGGCCTGGTACGGCGGCACGATCGCGCCTGGTTCGAGACTCCATGGCGCATCGGTGAGCGGCTCCGCCGCCGCACCCGTGAGAGAGGCGCCTGTAACGGCCCCGGCGAAGGCGACGCCGCCCCGGAGCAAGGCCCGGCGGCCGAGCAACCCGTTGGCGGCCACAGGTTCGAGGGAAGGTTCACGCCCAGAACGCCGCGTCGTCGGAACGTTGCGCATCTTGCCTCCCATGGTTGTGCTCTCCGGCACCTTCGTCGAGCGTACGTCCGCCCGCCGGCGTTACGCAAGATGGGGAGCCGCAAATCGTCCGGCGCTGCGCAACCTCGGACGAGAAGAACTCAGCCGAGATTTGAGAAAAGCTCTTTTGTCGACGATGCGGCATCGAGCTATCACCGGGGCGCAACCCGGGAGACCTCACGCATGGCACAACCACAGCCGGATGGCGCGATGGACGACGTTCTGCTCGTCCGCCGTGCCGGACCGATCACCATCCTGACGCTCAACCGGCCGGAGCTTCTCAACGCGCTCGACTATGCGTTGATCGACCGGCTCCAGGCGGAGCTGACCGAGATCGAGGCGAACCCGGCGATCCGCGCGGTCGTCCTCACCGGCGCCGGCGAGCGCGCCTTCTCGGCAGGCGCCGACATTCACGGCTTTCGTGCGTCGATCGAGGCCGGGCCCGACGTGGCGCTTCGCGAGTTTTCACGCCGCGGCCAGGATCTCACCCGCCGCATCGAGAATTATCTGAAACCGGTCATCGCGGCCGTGAATGGACTGGCCCTGGGCGGCGGCTGTGAAATCGTCGAAGCCTGCGCGCTCGCGGTCGCGAGCGAGCGCGCGGTCTTCGGCAAGCCGGAAATCCGGCTCGGCTTTCCGCCGCCCTTCGGCGGAACGCAGCGGCTGCCGCGGCATATCGGGCGCAAGCGCGCGCTGGCCATGATCCTGACCGCCGATACGATCGACGCGTCCGAGGCGGAGCGCATCGGCCTGATCAATGTCGTTGTGCCGCACGCCCGTACGCTCGAGGCGGCGCAGAACCTGGCGCATCGCATCGTCGACAAATCGCCGCAGGCGGTCGCCGCCTGCCTTGCGGCCGTGACACGCGGCCTCAACCTCAGCATCGATGAGGGGCTTGCGGTCGAGGCCGCACAATTCCATCGCCTCGTGGGCATGCCCGACGTACGCGACGGCATCGCGGCCTTCCTCGCCCGGCCACGAGCAGTCCCGCCGGTTCGCCGGCCGCGCAACGGCAGGGCGGCGACCCGCTGAGCGGCGTGGTGCTCCACTCCGGTTGACCGGGCGGCAATCGGCACCACGTCGTCCTCCAGTGTAGATCACGCCCGCGAGGTCAGCCGATGGACGACGTCCACTCCTATCGCTGTACGTTCTTTGACAAGGCCGGCAAAGTCGTCGGCTTCGATGCCCATGACTTCTCCGACGATGCTGCCGCGTGCCGGTGGGCGCTCGGGCTCAACGGTCCACCCGCCACGGCTCGCTTCGAGCTTCGCGATGACGCGCGGCTGGTGCACGAAGCGACCTTGGCGACCGAAAAGGCGTAGAGCAAGAAACAGCGTTTCTTCGACGGGGCGACTCTGCTAGACCCGCCGTCATGAGACGGCGGGGCATACCCATGCCCGCGCAGCCTGCCATGGGCGACCTTCTGGCCGGACTTGGCCCGCCCGTGGCGCGCTCGCGGATCGAAGTTCTGGCTCCTGAGGCCGTGCTGTTCCGGTCGTTCGCGGCCGGCGACGTGGAAGCGGTGATCGCGGAAATCGGGCTCATTGCCGCCGTGGCGCCGTTTCGGCACATGGAAACGCCGGGCGGTTTCCGCATGTCGGTGGCGATGACGAACTGCGGCTCCGCCGGATGGGTCACCGACCGCCGCGGCTATCGCTACGACCGCCATGATCCGCAGACCGGCCGGCCATGGCCGCCGATGCCGGCGCTGTTCCGTCGAATGGCTGAGCAGGCCGCCGATGCCGCCGGTTTCGCGAATTTCGCACCCGACTCCTGCCTGATCAACCGGTACGTCCCCGGATCGCGCTTGACCTTGCACCAGGATCGCAACGAGAACGACTTCACAGCGCCCATCGTCTCGGTGTCGCTTGGCCTGCCGGCGATGTTCCTGTTCGGCGGCAGCACACGTAACGAACGGCCGCGGCGGGTCAGACTCGAGAGCGGCGATGTCGCCGTGTGGGGCGGATCATCGCGGCTGGCGTTCCACGGCATCGATAAGCTCGCCGAGGGGCTCCATCCGCAGACCGGTGCCTGCCGTTTCAATCTCACCTTCCGCAAGGCGCTCTAGGTGATCGCCTCACACCTCGTTGCCGAGGTGGTCGAGGAACACAGTCATCGCGAGCAGTATATCGACGGTCTGCCCGTCCTCGGCGAACGGCAGCAGGATGCGCTCAGTCGCCGTATATTTCTCTGCGTTGACCCCAAAGACCGGCTTGCCGCGGCGATAACTCGGCCGGCGCTCTTCGATCACGCTCATGTACTCGCACCTGAGCGGCGTGTCATCGCGAAATTCCGGATGCGCCTCATCGAGCCACTGTCCCGTCATGTCGTAGCCATGCGCTTCGACGATGCGCGTACCGACCAGGCGATAGCGAAGGCGCAGCGGTTCGCGCCGGATGTCGATCAGTCTGATGTTGGGGAGGAGCGCCGGCACCGCCAGTGGCTCGAAATGCCGACGCCCCGGCAGCCCGCCGGCCACGGGGCGAATGCTCTGCCAATACGCGAACATCTCGCGGATCTTGCTGTGCCAAGCGTCGGGTTGATCGATCATGGCCCGGTTGTCACCACGTCCCAGATGCCGCACACCGCCGGTGATAAATTGCCGCTTAGCCCCTAAGGAGCCGTTAATCAGCGCCTCCGTTCAAGGCACCAGGACGACCGCGCCGGCGACCGTCCGGCTCTCGATGTCCCGGTGGGCAACTGCCGCCTCGCGCAACGGATACGTCCGACTGACCTCG
>Ga0335070_10006357_pt1 | contig 13915 bp, 17 predicted proteins | sample Lox_Sample_13_FD_206722 | JGI IMG/M metagenome (GOLD analysis project Ga0335070, IMG submission 206722) | Soil microbial communities from Loxahatchee National Wildlife Refuge, Florida, United States - Lox_Sample_1.3 | ecosystem: Environmental > Terrestrial > Soil > Wetlands | place: USA...
ACTGAAATAGGTTCTTAGATCTCTGGCTCAACGGAACAGTGGGAGGGCTAGTTGAAAAGTCGGGCAAACGTGAAATTAACGTTAGATTGCAGAATGCTTTAAATCTCCAATCGTGAGACCATTGTTAATATGTCCTATTGGTCTGAGAGTTCTGAGGAAATTCTAAGGAAATTCAACTCTTCGAAGAACGGTCTCAGCGATGGGGAAGCTGAAGCGAGACTCGAGCAATACGGCCACAATGACATACCGAAAAGAGAAGAGAAAACAGCATTACGCCTTCTTGTCTCGCAGCTAAGGGACCTATTGGTAATAGCCCTAATCGTGGCTGCAATCGTTTCGTTCTTCACGGGAGGAGAGATAGAAGGGACAATAATACTTGTAATTGTAGTCATCAATGTTTTAGTTGGCTTCGCTCAAGAATACAAGTCAGAGAAGACGTTGCAAAAACTGGCGGTGCTTATCAAGTATCGGACTAAGGTTTTGCGGGAAAACAGGACTTTGGAAGTAGACACTCGGGATATTGTGCCAGGCGATTTGATCCTTCTCGAAACCGGCGACCGCGTGCCAGCCGACCTGCGCTTAATCGAGACGGATGAACTTGAAATGGACGAATCAATCGTCACAGGAGAATCCTACCCGGTTCACAAATTATCCGATGTGATTCTAGCTGAAAAGTTAGAGCCGCAAAAGAGGGAGAACATGGCCCTCACGGGAACGCTTGTCGTAGACGGCAAAGGGAAGGGAATCGTTGTCTCAACCGGAATGAAGAGCACACTCGGCCAAGTAGCCGGCATGCTGAAACTCACACAACCGCCGACCAACTATGAAAAGGGCATGAGGAACTTCAGCAAGTTCCTCATCAAAGCAATCCTCGTCGGAATCACGTTCATATTCATCATTAACTCGTTAACCGGAAAAGACCCTTTTGAGTCTGCCCTGTTCTCGCTTGCCTTAGCTATTGGCATCATCCCTGAGTCGTTACCAACAATAATCACGATCGGTCTCTCCCGCGGAGCAATCTTGATGAGTCGAGGCGGAGTCATCGTCAAGAAACTGAACGTAATAGAAGATTTAGGCAACATGGATGTGATCTGTTCAGATAAAACAGGAACAATCACTGAAAACAAGATCACCCTAACAGACTATATTGACTTGGACGGAAACCAAGACGCTAGTCTGCTTAAGTACGCCTGTCATTGCGTCTCAGTTGTGGAGAGCAGCGGGGGAGAAGCGGTAGGAAGTCCGATTGACGTTGCAATCTTCCAGTATTGTGTGAAACGACCTGATCTTGTTCCAGCATGTAATGTAGTCGACCTAATACCTTTTGACTATTCTCGCAGAAGAATGAGCGAAATCGTCGATCAAGAGGGAAAACGTCTCCTTATTTGCAAAGGTGCCCCAGAGAACATGCTCGAAATCTGCTCAACAATGAAAGTAGGAAACGAGATTGTGGAGCTGGACAGAGTTAAGGTCAATCAACTCTACGATGACCTGTCAAGAAAGGGCATCCGAGCGGTTGCTTTGGGCTTGAAAGAAGTGCCTGAAAATCGTGACTATTCCAAAGCTGACGAATACGACTTGACCCTCATCGGCATGCTTTGCTTCTTTGACCCACTGAAGCCTACTGCCGAGAAGTCTATTAACGAACTGAAAGAACTCGGCGTCGAGATCAAGATTCTAACAGGCGACAGCCCTTTGGTGGCAAAGACAATAGCGGAACAAGCCGGTTTGAAAACGGAGATGTTGACTGGAAGCGAGATCGATGAAATGGACGACGAGGCGCTTCAGAAGAACGCGGAAAAGACGAATGTGTTTGCCAGATTGATACCCGAACAGAAAACAAAGATTATGCAGGTATTAGCAAAGAGTGGTCATGTAATAGGCTTCTTAGGCGATGGAGTTAATGACGCTCCAGCATTGAAAGCCGCCGACGTGGGGATTTCCGTTGATGGTGCAGTGGACATCGCCAAAGAGGCGGCAGATATAGTCTTGACTGAAAGTAGCCTGGAAATCATCCGCAAGGGAGTTGTTGAAGGTCGAAGGACCTTCGCCAACACGACTAAATATATACTCAATACCATTTCTGCCAACTTGGGAAATATGACGTCTCTGGCTATAGCCTCTATCGCGCTAGACTTTCTTCCCATGTCGGCTCTCCAGATTCTCTTGACCAATCTACTCAGCGACGGACCTTTGCTTTCAATATCAACCGATACGGTGGATGAAGAGGAGCTAAGCAAGCCTAGAAACTGGGACACTAGACTGATCAGTAGATTCTCGATGTTCTTCGGCGGGATAAGTTCTGCTTTCGATTTTATAACAATGGCTTTTCTGCTAATGATGATGAATGGTAATCTTGCGTTGTTCCAGACAGGCTGGTTTTTAGAGTCAACCCTATCTGAGATTATCGTAACATTTGCGATTAGAACTAGAAAAAGGTTCTATCAGAGCAAGCCTAGCAAAATACTTCTTGGCATGTCATTATTCTTTGGACTTCTAACCCTGCTTCTTCCTTACACACCTTTGGCCGGGTTTTTTGGGTTATATCCACTACACTTTTCCATTTTGCTCGTAATCTTTGGCATATTGACAGCTTATTTCTTAGTGGTTGAAACGGTAAAACATGTCTTCTACAGAAAGTATTCATGGAAGTGAAAAAAAGCCAGTTTCAGTTGCTTGCTTTTCCCTTAAGGTTCATGTAAACCAAAGCTATGAAAGCCCCGAAAACAAAGCCTCCGATATGCGCCCAGTAAGCTACGCCGCTTTGTATGTCGAGCACCGTGTATAGCAATTGCAACACGAACCAGGAACCAATATAGATGATTGCAGGTATATTCACAACGAAGAAAAGGAACCATGTCCGTATCCGTGCCCTTGGGTAGAGTAAACCGTATGCTCCCATTACACCGGAGATGGCTCCAGAGGCACCAAGGACAGGTATAGTGAGGTCTCCTGCAGCGAGGACTACACTTAGAATGTATGTCAAGCCTGCCACTATGCCAGCCGCAAAATAGAACACGAGGTACGGCAAGTGGCCGAAAGCGTCTTCGACATTATCTCCGAAGATGTAAAAGTACAGCATGTTTCCACCTATGTGAAAAATGTCGGCGTGAAGGAACATACAAGTGACAAGAGTGAACAAATTCCTTCCTGCCAAGAAATCGGCTGGAACCATGGAGAAAGTGTTGTAGATTGAATCAACAAACTGACTTGCCGCCGTGTTTTCAGGAAAGAATGCCGAATATGCAATCGGAATAAAAGCTATTATGTTTATCAGTATAAGAATTCGAGTAACGTAGGGGGTTGTTCTGGAGCGGATATCTTCTCCTAAGGGTGGTTCCACCAACGCTGTCACCAAATTACTTAGGACCCAATTTTGGAATGCCCGGCAATATTTTGGAAAACTGGAGAATATAAGCTTTTAACTCTCTTGGAAAAGCCGTCGCACCTCAGCGGTGCCCTTGATAAAACTGATGTCGGAAATAGCATTCAGATGTAACAGAGATTTCGACGCATGTGGAGTGCATGCATCAAGAAGAGACTGCGAGGCTAGAGTAGTCAAATTGCTGATTATTCGTAATCTAGCTTCGAGCTTATCCGCTAGTTTTCCATTAATCAACAACAAAACCATCACGCTAGGTTCGTTCACACTGTGGATACGTCTTAGAGACTGCTCAGGCTCGTACGCGGTCCGTCCCGGAACAACGATCGCTTTCTCCACGTCGATCATCCGGCTTAAATCTTCGACCTAATAAAAAGAAGTATCATTGCAACAACTAAGACAACAATAATGCCTAGAATGTCAAAATCGGCTGGTGCTGAACCCGAATTTGGCTGAAATCCTTCAGGATTTGTAACGAATTGTGAAGAGTTCGTAATTGGATACGCGGTCCATCCGCCGTCTTGGAAGTCATCCGGAGTCCACCCTAAAGGATTTTGGCTGCCTGTGGCTTCAACCCATATCCATCCGGTTCCTCTGCCGTCACCTATATCCCAATACTTGTTTGCGTTCGAGAACTCTGGAAGCCAAATCAACAAGGCACAGTGATCAGTTGCATCAATGATAGCAGTGTCGAAACCTGCGCCAACGTAGATTGCGCAGCAGAGGAAGGCCATGTCTTCACAGTCTCCGGGGGCTGTGGCGCCTGTAGTTTGGTTGAAAGCATGTGCGAATTCATCAGCATTCTGCGCCCACTCGTCTTGGGCAGCGCCATTTCTGACGAACGTGTCGCTGTCGTATGCATAGTACGTCCATGTTTGAACGTACTTCAAGATGGCAACTGCCCTATCGGTCTTGCTTTCATAATTGTTTTGAAACGATTCGCCTATGCTATAAGCCAATTCCTTGTTACTGCCGAGCGTTTCATTGGCAAGGTCGGGCAAGTACCCAGGAAATTCTCCGTAGGTTCCTGCGTCGTTTCTGTCTATTCCCCAGTTGTCAAACCAGTCATTGGTAAACAAGTCACCAGCTTGCTGATGGAAGCTTGAGGCTGGGAATGCACTAGCCGTTTTGATAAAAGCAATAGCTGATGCAGAGAGAAGCAAGAATAGGCTGAGGTATCGTACGTGCGTCATTCGTTTTCCTTGCCTATCCTATTGGGACAGTTAGGCTTGCGAAAATTATTATTCCCAAAAAGACTTCGTAGCAGAACAGGAAGATTCCAATAGCCGTAGGATGCTTGTTGATGTCGTCAAGCTCAATGCCGAAAAGTCTGAGTTTGTCAAAGATTAGGTAGAATAGACCGCCGAATAACAGACTCACAAAGAAGCTGAGCACAACGACGAGACTTCTCTGCAAGTTGAAGAAGGAGGAAAGAGTCACTGACTGCGAGAGGAAGAACGGCTGAACCATAGAACCATAGACAACCAGACCAGCATAAACAAGAAAACCGCCCGCAACAAGGCTAGTGGCAAGCGCATTGCCCTTGATGCTTTCGAACTCTTTTATCTTCGTCGTAATAGCTGTGATGCTCCTAATGCCAATATAACCAAGTAGCAGGCAAATCAAGCTTGAAATGAAAGAACGGAGAAACCACAAACCCAGTGTCACAATGAAGTCGGAACTCGCCATAACCTTTTCCTCATTCATAAATGCTTTACTAACTAAATAGACCATTATGCCGTATTATGTTTTTTCATCTCCTTTACTGTTCGGAATCCCATGAATTGGAAAGATGCAATACCAGTTTGCGCAGACAAGTGTCTTCCGGCAAACCAGAATGTTCCCTACTGATCATTATATCATCTTCTTGAATTTCCTGTACGTTAGCATGATTGCGAATATTGCAACGCCTGAAATAACAATCAACGGTCCTGGCAAAACATTCATTGTCGTTGAGAAGAGAATGCCTGAAATAGCAGAGACCGCCCCGAATACGGCACTAAGATTACGGTACGTTGACAAATTGCCACTCACGATCCGCGCGGCAGCTGCAGGCGTAACGACTAGGAATCCCACGAGCAAAGTGCCAGTTACTTGGATACCAATTGCCACAATAACAGAGACAAGAAGCAAGTATAGCAAGTTTACAGCAGCCGTCTTGATTCCCTTGGATTTGGCAAGTTCTTCTGAAATAAGGCTTAGAACAAGGTTGCTGTAGATGAAATGCGTCAGGAATATTACCGCCACAGAAGCTATCACAGAAGATAAAGCGTACATGGACGTTACTCTTGTTATGTCGCCAAAAAGAGCCTCTTCAAGGGCGTCAAGCCTATCGCCATAGAGCAGTATCCCTATTGCCAGTGCCAGTGTGAAAGCAGTGCCGACTATCGTTTCAAAAGACAGCTTTGTACTTCTGCCTACTTGCCAAATTATGATTGCAGTAACGAAAAGGAATAGGAAGCCGCCTAGTAATGGGCTAAATCCGAAAAGGACGCCCAAGGCAAGCCCTGGCAAAGCAACGTGAGACATGGCGTCACCCACCAATGCCATTTTTTCGAGAACCATTATAGAGCCTAAGTACCCTGCCGCGAATCCCACGGCAACGCCCGCTATCAAACTGTAAATCAAGGTTTCAAACAAATCTCTTAACCTCTCGCTTCAAAGGGCATAACATATTCTTTCACCAAAGATCCTTTCCTGCAATGAAGGGTCAGCTATCTGCTGCGAGTCTCCGAGAAAAGTCACGCATCTGTTCAAGCCGAGTAGTTCGTCAGTGTATTCTTTGACAAGATGAACGTCGTGGGTTATGAGCAGCACCGTTATGCCCCTTTTCTCTTTCAAATTCTTCAAAACTTGAAATATAGATTCTTCGCCGCCTATGTCTACCCCGGTCGTGGGCTCATCAAACAACAGGACATTAGGGTCATCCATCAGTGCAAAGGCAACCAAGACTCGACGGAGTTGACCTCCAGAAAGATTGCCTAGAGTTTCGTTTGCAATGTCGCGTCCAAGTTTTACAGCAGCGAGCAACTGTCTAACGTCAACCTTTTGTCTGTAGGAGAGAAACTCATTAACCGAAACTGGTACATCTTTGACGTTGACATCCTGTGGAACATAGCCGATTCGAGGCTTTTCAGCCCACTCAACTCCGCCAGTATGTGGAACCAAATCAAGCAGTGCTCGAAAAAGCATGGTTTTTCCTGCGCCATTCGGACCCACGATTGCCAGCATTGTGCCCCTTTTCACTGGAAAGCTCACATTCTCAAGAATTGTTTTGTTTTGAAGCTTGACTTCAAGGTTTGAGACTTTCAAAAAATAATTGTTCGGTTCTGTCATATTATCGTCTCCAGCTATTGGAGCATGGTATCATTTATGAATTGCTGTACCCGCTTTTCCAAGAAACGCAGTATTTGCAGGTTCGATAGAAGTTATTATTGCTTTGTCTCCGCCAGAATCTATGAACGGAATTGCAGATTCGACCTTTGAACCCATGCTGCCCGACGATCACGCTCAAGAGACGCCAAGACGACCCCTCTGAGTCAACATTCCAACAAGATGCTATTGGATTCTGCGTTCTTATTGCTTGCGGAAGGGTAATTGAATCCATCGCTAGCTCAGCAGAATGTGGGCATATACTCGATTCAGACTGTACGTGTCTACCGTATTCCCGCGGTATTGTATGGTTATTTTTCTTGTTTTATACATATATGTAAGGGAGGGGCAGAGCCTCCATGAGAGCAAATCTTTGTTGGACAAACAGATTTTTCCACGCTCCAGCAATAAAAGCCGAGGCTCCAGCATCTATAGTGAGCCTGTTTATAGGGAGGTTTGGTTCCGCAACGGTCTTAAGAAGGAGGTTGAGGAATGTGTATTGTGGATTCAGATTTTCTGTTCATAAGACTGTTATATACTTTTAACCAATCTTCCAGCGTATAAAGCAGGTGAAAAGATCCTTGAAACATGAAATGACTCCAAAACAGAGAAAAGCACTGGAAGCCAAAATGTCCAAGGCACTCAAAGAAAACCTGAAAGGCATTTCTACAGAATTGCAAAAAATATTGATAGACGACCTAGTCACAGCCGTCCAAAATAGAATAAACGTGTTAATCAAAGCACAAGCCAAAAGAAGCTACTAATGAGCACTAAGGAAGAAAAAGTCGTAGTTTAAATCCATAAAAGCTTTATATAAAAAGGTCAAATCTATGGGAAGAGGTTAGGTTGATGCGAAGGTCTAAACTTGAAATGTATATAGACATCCTCAAGGTACTTGCTCATCGTGGTCCATTGAAGCTTACTCACATTATGTACAAGGCCAACGTAAACTGCAGTGTGCTCAAAGAGTATTTAGACTTCCTCATAAAACAGAATCTCGTCGAAGAACGTACAGTCGGCAAACGCAGAGTCGTCTATGCAGTAACGCAAAGAGGAATTACAGTACTAAAGCATTTCCGCGAACTCAAACAAGTGCTACCTATAATAGAGGAAGCTCGAAACAGAGTTCCAGTACCCTTCTAAACATTTTTCCTACATTTCACACAACACTTTTGCTCGCAACAATATTCTTCACCTAGGAATATCTCTGAACAGAAACACGCCTTTTATTCCAAATCCTGCACATATCTACTTGACCAACCATGCTTGAACAGTTAGCCCTATTAGCAGCCGGATATACAGCCACCCTTCTAATCACAATGTTGACGGGGACAGTCATAGTTGGCGCTATATGGGCCAAAACCACCATTAGACGTTAACGGCTAGCTAAAGTCTGCATTTAATTTCTGAATCATTATGACTCTTTCGTAAGACTTAATAAACACTTTTCTCTCCATAGTGTACACGTGTAGCTCACATTGGGGAACGAAAGTGTCTAGTCAAGAATCTTTGGGCAAGAAGCCTCTTCATGTGCTGGAGAAGATTAGGGAGAATTTGGAAAAGCTTAATGAGAAAATGGAGATTATGATTGAGCTTCAAAAGCATGGTAGAAGGGATCTTCAGCCTGTTCCTGATGCGCCGTTGGATGTTATGACTTTGCTGTCTATGCCGGATCATCTTAGAAAGACTGCGATGGTTCTGTGCAGGATGGGTCGTGCTACTGCTGATGAGATTGCTCAGCAGACACAAAGGGCGAGGGCTGTTGAGAGCGCTTACTTGAATCAGTTGGTTATTATGGGTTATTTGAAGAAGGAGCGAAAAGGCAGAAAAGCCTATTTCTATCTGGACAAGGAAAATCAAGGGTGAGGGCTTTGGGCAAGATTTTAGCGGTTCACTCGTACAAAGGTGGAACAGGGAAAACTTTACTTTCTATAAATCTGTCTGCGGCTCTTGCCAAGAGAGGAAGAAGGGTTGCTTTGTTTGATCTTGATTTTCGAGCACCAAGCCTTTCTACGCTTCTTCAAGTGGACAAGGTTGACCATTGGCTTAATGATTATCTAAACGGTATCTGCGATATTGATAAGGTGTTGGTTAACTTCAGTGGCAGAGTTGGCAATAACGGAAAGCTGTTTGTTGGAATGGCCAATCCTTCTGTTGAAGCTATTCGAGACATGTCTTCGAAGGACAGAAAGTGGGAAATGCGTGCTTTGGGAAGACTTCTGGCTCTTAGAAGTGCTCTCTTGAACGACGGCGGTTATGATTATTTGGTTTTTGACACGAGTCCTGGGTTGCAGTATTCCTCGATAAACGCGATAGTGGCTGCTGATGTGGTTATCGTTGCAACGACCTGTGATAGGTCGGATGTTGAGGGAACTAAGCGTATGTTGGGCGAGCTTTACGATCTTTTTGATAAGAAGACGGAGGTTGTGATGAATAAGGTGCTGCAAGATGTTTCGGGAAAGCTGGGAAAGAATGGCTTTCAGTCGGACATTAATCAGGTGCCTTTGTTGGCTTTGATACCATGCTACTGCGATGTTTCAAGGGCTGCCGGAACCACTGTTTTTGTTGAAGAAAAGCCTGATCATCCGTTTACGAAGATTTTGAATGATATGGTGGACAAACTGGATAAAATCTAGCGCCGAGTTAACGTGAGACAATTCTGTTTACTAGCTGGTACACTTTGCAGGCTTGGCATCTTTCGTATTCTGTTTCTTCGCATTCTCTGCATACGATGCGATTCAGTTCTCTGATTTCAGAATTCATTTTAAATGTCACCCTTTCTCTATTAGAAGGATGCGTTTCTTGCGTAATATACTATATTTCGCTGTCGTAATATTGTATGAACAAAACTTATAGTGTTGTGCAGTGTCTAATACTTTCCAAAAGATGGAGCATTCACGTTATTGGACAAGTCTGCAATAATTCTCTCAGGCGGCTTTTCAAGCAGGTTTGGACAGGATAAAGGTTTGGTGCTTTTGGCACGCAAACCTCTTATCAAGCATGTTTTAGATGCTGTTGATGGAATTGTTGAAGAACGGATGGTTGTGGCAAGTTCCGCCATTCAGGCAGAGAAATTTGCTAAGGTTGTTGGAACGAGCGTAAAGGTTGTTGTTGATGTGCAGGATTTGCGAAGTCCTGTTGTTGGAGCATTGACCGGTTTCAAGGAAGCTTGTGGTGATTACTCTCTTCTTCTCCCGTGCGATGTTCCTCTTGTTTCGCGAGATGTTCTTTCACTTCTGCTTGAGTTATGTGTTGGCAAAACTGCGGCTGTTCCTAGATGGCCAAACTGTTTCATAGAGCCTTTGCAGTCAGTTTATCGTACAAAGCCTGCGTTGAAAGCTGCTGAGGAGGCTTTGTGTGAAGGAGAACTGCATTTGCAGTCTATGGTGAATAGGCTCCAAGGGGTGCGTTATGTTTCCACTCTTGTTTTGCAACAGCTAGATTCGGAGCTTAAGACATTCTTCAACGTGAATACTCCACTGGATTTGAAGAAAGCTGAATCAATGCTGAAGCGTTGATCGCCACCGCGTTTGAAGCTGCAGGTTGCTAATTTTAAAGAAAGACTATTATTTGGGAATGGTCTGATTTCCTTGTCTAGGAGATGTCTATATTTGCTGAATAGTGGTGAATGAATGACAAGAAGAGTGATAATATCAATTGTAGCTGTTTTGATTGCGTTTTTGATTTTTTCCGCGGTATTCTTTGTGTGGAGAAATCCTATATGGAGTCTTGGCGCGTTTAGTGGAAGGTTGCAGAGTTCTATCACGATGGATCGCGCTAAGCAGCTTGCGGAAAACTATCTGATATCGTCGGGTAACGATGATTTGGCAATTGACGAGATTATCGAGTTTGAGTACAACTTTTACATTGTATATTACGAGAAGAGTACGGGCATTGGAGCTTTTGAAGGAATTATCGATAAAGCTGGTACAGGTGGTATGGGGATGATGTATATGATGGGCAGTATTTATGTTAGACCTGAACAGGGACCGAACATGATGTGGAATATGAAGTATGGGATGCATGGCATTATGGGTGGATGGAACGGTTATAGCAATTCATCTGTTACTGTGAGTCAAGCGAAGATGTATGCGCAGAAATATCTTGATGGAGCTTTTTCTGATGCGGTTGTAGGAGATGTTCATCTGTTTTATGGGTACTATACGATTCACGTGATGCGTAATGACAGAGTGTATGGGATGCTTAGTGTGAATGGTTTCACTGGGCAAGTGTGGTATCATAATTGGCATGGAAGCTATGTTCAGAGCTTGGAACTGCGTGGGAGTTAATTTTGAAAGTTCGTTGATTTTAGAGTCTTTAAGGCAAATGCGTTTCTGATGCTCTTCGAGAGCTCTTACCCCCCCTTATAAATAGATTCAACGTAAATGTGAGGATAGTTTTGCAGGACGTGAGTTGAAGAGCTTTCTTGATGGATTCAGTGGATATTTTTGGCTTTGCCATTGCCTATCTGTTTTCTAGGAATGCCCAGTTGAGGTCGGTTTAGAAGCTTTGAAATGCTTTTCTGTCTTTGGTTACTGCAAAGATGTTACACATGTTTATGGTCCAAAGTATTCGGTCAATGATTGCACTTGCAGACAAGAACCCGATAATTTCGGAGGTGAGAAAGAGCAAAAAGAATGATAGAGCCCAGTTATCTAGGAATTCTTCTAACTCATCAAAGACAAGCGTTAACATTAGGAAAAGTGCTATTGCAGAAAACAGCAGCCAAAGTGCAAAATAGACTTTGTTGTACTTTTCCATCTTTTGCGTCACCATTAATTGAGGCGATACTTTGAGTTTTCAACTGATATGCCTTTCGCATTAAGAGGCGGAATTTTATGGTTTTGGCTTTTGCTTTCAACTTTGATTTCCAAGACTTGGGAGTCTTGAGGTCTTCGCATTCTGAAAAAGGATTATTTCTCATCTAGTTTGACGACTTTACAGCATCTTCTTTCCAGATGACCCATCAAATCAACGCCTGCTTTGCTTCTTTCCTCTTCTTCTTCAAGATGTTTTTGGAAACCCGCTTGCTTGGCACGATAGTAATTTTCGACCACGAAAGGGTACCATTCCCTTTGATATTTCGTGTTCTCGCATGTCAGATAATCGTTGCAAAGCAAACAGCTTTCAAGCTTCTTTTCCGTGGCGCATTTTCTATTCTGGCAAGGTGCGCCTCCGCCGTTCAAGCACATTGGACATTGTGCGTTAGAAAACCATTCTAGGCCCTTTCTGAATTCACTAAATTTAAACGATTTGACTGCGTCCTCCGTCCAATCGTAGCGAACAGTGTCAACCAGTCTTTTCAACTCGCCTGCAATCGCTTTAACTCTTCCATTCCCACTGGGGCACTGACCGCAGTAAACGCCGCAAATTCCATATTGACGGTTTTTGGTGCTCATTCAAATCACTTCTGACAATAACATGGTAGTTGATTCAGATATAGTATTGCCTTGGTAAAGAATTTTCCTGAAACGCGAAAGTGTTATTATTCTGATTAGGACTTAGTTGATTTGGAGAAGCGGAAGCTTGTCGAAAAATAAGCTTATGAAGACTGCATTTGTCATAATGTTTACGAGCATTCTCTTTTCTGCTTGTGGCGTTTATATTGGAAAAGCTGTACCCCCTCCCCTAGGCAGCAGATTCTCAGCCCAAAATGGAAGGGGACAAGCAACAATCTACGTTACTCCTTCAAACAACAGTTTCCTGTCACCGCCAACGCTGGTGAATGATTCTTTCACGGTGACCGTTAGAATTGCCAACTACACTTACGTCGCGGGGTGGCAGGTCAAAATAGTCTTCAGCCATGAACAGCTATACACTACCGCAGGCAACGTTACACTTGCCCAAGACTTCATCTTTCCTCCACTGGCTTATCCAGTGATTCCTCCCATTATAGGTGTTTACAACGCGACACACGACTTCATTTTGATGTCAACCACAACCTATGGAGCTATTGAATATTCAGGGGGAGACGCAGGATTAGTGAAGGTCAAATTCTACATAAAAGCCGTTCCAACAGCCGCCAGAACAATGGAGTCGCAAATATGGCTTGAGCCAGTGGACACGTGGACGATTGACGAGAGCATAGACGAAAACGCTGAAATTCTCTACAGTGGCTTCTACAGAATTAAGGATGTTCCATCGCATGACATCGGTATTGTAAGTATAACTGTCTCAGCTACCACCGTGTCGCAGGGCGACTTGTTGATAGTGAACGTAACTGTGTTTAATGAAGGCCTTTTCGCTGAAACTGTCCAATTGTCTGCATACGCGAACTACACGCGCATCGACTCAGCCACTTTTGTTCTCGCAGCGAAAAACTTGGCTACTATAGTCTTAACTTGGAATACGACGACAGCAAGTATAGGTAAGTATGTTATAGGCGCTTATGCTCCACCTGTCGAAGGTGAAACACACACTGAAGACAACGGGTTGGCAGACGGATGGGTTACCGTGATTCCAACATATTCAGGAGACATAAACCATGACGGCAAAGTGGACGGGAGAGACATTGCGATAATTTCACGAGCATTTAACACTAGACCTGGAGACTTGCTTTGGGATTCTCGTGCCGACTTGAATGGCGACTTAAAGGTTGACGGAAAAGACTTGGCAATAGTAGCCAAGAATTTCGGAACATGACAGCGTCAAAAGAGTTATAATGTGAATTCCCATTTGCACCATGTGCTCTTTGGGTGCTTGTCAGGAGGACAAATTATGCAATTCACTTTCACATTTGGATTCAGTGTTTCTGCAAACTTCTTCAAGTAGCTAAAACGAACCCTCTTACAAGGAAACTCGCCCAGCCCCTTACTCAGCCGGGCCTCCTGCGTTCTGCACCTATCCACGCTCAACGTAGCTCTACTGTCACCTATTTCCACAGTTTTGAAGGGCTGATCCAAAGCCCAGCTTGACTTGCGCAGAAGCTCAACAATAGCCACAACACTTGGATTCTCCTTCGTGGCGAACATTTTCTGAAGACTCTTAGCTTCAATCGCAGCCATGCTCTCCCAAACGCCTGCGTCGATTTCTGTTGCCGCTTCAGTTCCAAATTTTTTCTCTATTCCCAAAAAGTATAAGCCATCAACTCTCCACACATTGCGAATCTGCAGAAAGAAATAATTGATTAACTGTTCCAAATTCATTTTTGAAAGCATCTTT
>Ga0335070_10006358_pt1 | contig 13909 bp, 13 predicted proteins | sample Lox_Sample_13_FD_206722 | JGI IMG/M metagenome (GOLD analysis project Ga0335070, IMG submission 206722) | Soil microbial communities from Loxahatchee National Wildlife Refuge, Florida, United States - Lox_Sample_1.3 | ecosystem: Environmental > Terrestrial > Soil > Wetlands | place: USA...
AACGGCTGGAATTGGGAGAGCATTCGCAACGATTTCTCCTACGGCACCGACTCAAACCCGAAGATTTGGGTGATGCGGGAATTCGCTAATTCCGAAGCGAACCATCTTGGCATACCCCTGCCGAAGGGGAGGGTGCGCTTCTACCGCCGCAACGATGATGGCCAGATTGAGTTCACGGGCGAAAACGTGATCGATCACACACCGCGCGACGAGACTGTCCGCGTGTACACCGGTAATGCATTCGATCTGACCGGCGAACGCCGGCGCACGGACCACAGATTGGAAACGAACCGGCAGATACTCGACGAATCGTTCGAGATCAAAGTCCGGAACCACAAAAAGGAGCCTGTGGACGTGCGCGTCGTCGAGCACCTTTACCGATGGACCACTTGGGATATCACCGCGCACTCAGATCCCTTTAAGAAGACCGACAGCAAGACCATCGAGTTTCCTATCACGGTTCCGGCCGATGGCGAAAAGGTGATCACTTACACGGCGCACTACACGTGGTGACCCCAGAAAAGGTCAAGAAAGGGGAAGCTCTCTCGAGCTTCCCCCCTTGATTGGCGCCATATGAAATGGGATGAGAGTTATGAGCAGCGCCTATCCCTTGACGTGTTGCTTGGCCTTCTCGATGAATTCTTCCACCTGCTGCCGTTGCGGATAGTTCGGGTTCCGCCGCAGTAGTTCTTCCCAGGCAGCGACTGCCCCCGCCGGATCCATCTTGCCCTGCCACTTCACTACGCCCATGTTGAAAAGCGTCCCCGGATGGTCAGGGCGAACTTTCAGCGATCGTTTGAATTCCGCGATGGCGCGATCGGCATCGCCCGTGTACCAGTAAGCAGTGCCGAGGTCCGTGCGAACGTCGGCATTGTCGGCGCGAATCTGCAGGGCACGCTCGTAATACTTGATCGCGTCCGGATATTGGCGCCCGTCGTAGTACAGATTGCCCAGTTTCACAATGCTGTCAAAATCATTCGGATTTGCTTTGATCGCATCCAGCAGGGGAGCAGACGCGCGGTCAAACATGGCTTTGAGTTGCGCCGGGCTGGGCTGGGCATTGCCCATACCTTGCGGAGTGCCCACCGCAGGGGTCGGGGAAGCATCGGTCGCTTCCGGCGATGCCGAACCGCGGAACAGATAACCGAGCGCTACCCCCAGGACCAGGCAGAACGCCGCCAGAACGTAGGCCTGCGTTCCGGTCCAGGTGGCTTGCGGCCGCCGGCGCTCCGGCAATGCTGCTCTGCTCGACATATGTCGCCACTCCTTTCAGTTTCTGGTGCCGGCAAGCGCCGTTTCTGGCGTTTCCAGGTGGAACAGGCGCTGCACTGCAGCGGCCATCTGTTCCTGTTCCACTTTTTCTGGAAGTTCCTTGAGTTCGCGGGCCAATGATCCGGCAATCTTCTGCGTGATCCGATATGCCGCCAGGGACACAAGCTGGTCTTGGTCTTTGGCGAAGGGTCCGCATTCCCGTTTGAAGGACTCAAGTTCTTGCCGGCAAATCTCATCCAGACGGTTGCGCAACGCCACGATGGTGGGCACCACCCGCTCCGCCAGCAGACGCCGGCGGAAGCCTTGTGCCTCGGCAGCCACGATCTTCTCCGCCTCAGCTGCCGCCTCTTCCCGCTCCCCAGCGTTGTGCTTGACGACCTGTTCCAGGTCGTCAATGTCATAAAGAAAGACTCCCGCTACTTCGCGCACAGTTGGGTCAATGTCGCGGGGCAGCGCGATATCCACCAGGACAAGCGGACGCTGCTTGCGTTCCCGCGCTATCCGCTCTGCCTCTTCGCGCCCCAGAATGGTGTGGGGGCATGAAGTGGAACTGACCACGATGTCGGCGTGGACGAAGTGCTGCCAGCGCTCCTCGAAGGCGACTGCCGTCCCGCCCAACTTGACCGCCAGTTCGAGAGCATGCTCGTAGGTACGATTGATCACACAAACCGACGATGCGCCGTTATTCACCAGGCCACGAGCTGACAGCTCACTCATCTTTCCCGCACCGAGCAGCAGGACTTTCTTGTCTTCGAGGGTGCCGAAAATCTGTCGCGCCAGTTCCACCGCAGCGTAGGGGATTGAGACTGCGGAGTTGCCGATGGCAGTTTCGCTTCGCACCCGCTTGGAGACGGAGAGCGCTTTTTGCATCACCGCATCCAAAAAGCGTGCAGTGCTTCCCACTTTTTGGGCCTGCTGCCACGCGGCCTTCAGCTGGGAAACGATCTGCGGTTCCCCGATTACCATTGAATCCAGGCTGGAAGCCACGCGGAAGATATGGAGGAGGGCTGAATCATCCAGCAGGCGGTAAAAGTGCTTCCATTCGCAGAGCTTGAGTCTGTACTGGCTGCTGAGTAGCCGCAGCACTGAATTTGCGGCTAGGGCGGCATCACTTGCCCACAAGAAGAACTCCGTCCGGTTGCAGGTGGCCAGGACCATGACTTCTTCCACGCCTTCGGCCTTGGCCAGCTCTACCAGGACTTCATAGCGACGGCTTTCGCTGATCCAAAAGCGTTCCCGCACCGCGACCGGGGCCGTTCGGTGGTTCAGGCCGATCACCATTAGCGTGGGTTCCAAGGCGTTCCCCCCATCCGAACTCGGTAGGTAGAAAGGCATCCGGGGTGCCAAATTGGGCCTGCTGGCTCTTCGAGAGTATGGCATTGTTTTCAGCAGGTTAGATATAGCTACCAATTGGCAAAGCGGACAAGGTTGTGCCATATGGCGCTTGTGCCGTGTTTTTTTTCGCGTTCCCAGGCCCAGGTGTGGTTGCAGCGCCGCCTGGGGGGAGCTTAGACTGCAGCGGTACATTTTCCGATGTGGAGATAGTCGGTTTCGCCTCATCCGCGATGAGGCGGAGCATTGCCACTTTCTTTAGGAGAGAAAAATGAAGATCTTTATCAGAGCGGTCTTGGCTGTTATAACGTTCGCCCTTGTGTTTTCCACGTGGTCAGTGGCAGATACGGGCGCGGACCTGTTCAAAGCCAAGTGCGCCATGTGCCATGGCCCCAATGGCGCCGGCGACACGGCCATGGGTAAGAATCTAAAGCTGCGGGATATGGGTTCAGCCGATGTGCAAAAGCAATCGGACGCTGACCTCAATGGCATTATCACCAATGGCAAAGGCAAGATGCCGAAATATGACGGCAAGCTGACCAAGGATCAGATCAACGATCTGGTGAAATTCATCCAGACGTTGAAGAAGTAGAAGTGATTGCGTTGTTGCGGCCCTCCCCCCTGGTTATTGACGCCGGCCAAACCCATCAGGGTTTGACCGGCAAATTTGTGCGCGCCTTTGTAAACCTTCGCGCCCTTCTTGGTTAAACCATATTCTCAGAAAATGCCTTTGTCGGGCTTCGCTTCGGAGTTGTATACTTCTCTGCCTACCGGGGATTAATCACAACGAAGCGCAACCACAACCGCAATGTTCGCTAACCGTAACCTGTTCGCCCTGTCTAAGTTCGTCATCGCAGAAATCTAGCCCGGCAGTGGTGGCCGGTTGCTTTCGCCACGCGGAGGTTTGGGATGCAAGACGACGATCCGAAAAATCCTACTAGGGAGAGTTCCGGCGTTTCACGCCGTGACTTTCTCAAAATCTCGGGGATTTCAGCCGCAGCCGTACCCGTCCTTGGAACCAAGGTCGTGCAAGCTGCAGGAACACCGGTGAAGGTCTATGGTCCGGGAAAGACGCCCGTTGAGCTTACGGTGAATGGCAAAACGCACAGCCTGCAAGTCGAGCCTCGGGTAACCCTGCTGGATGCCCTCCGCGATGGTCTCGACCTTACTGGAGCGAAACGCGTATGCGACCGCGGCGAATGTGGCGCTTGCACGGTGTTGCTCGATGGAAAGGCGGTTTATGCCTGCTCGATTCTCGCGATTGAGGCCCAGGGCAAGACCATCATGACTGTCGAATCGCTGATGGAAGGCGATAAATTGCACCCGGTTCAGCAGGCCTTTGTCGACAACGACGGGTCGCAATGCGGCTTCTGCACGCCGGGATTCGTCGTGGCCACCAAGGCATTTCTCGACCGCCATCCGAATCCAACCTCGGAAGACATCCGTCGGGGCCTCAATGGGAATTATTGCCGCTGCGGTACCTACCACGGCATTCAGGGCGTGCTCGCCCAGATGAAAGGAGCGTAAGCCATGCCCGAATACAACTGGCCTGATGCAGAACATCGCACGCTGATCGGCAAACGAATATCGCGCGTGGATTCGCCCTTCAAGGTTTCAGGCCGCGCCAAATACACCTACGACTATCACTCCCCCGAAATGTTATTCGGCAGGGTCGTGCGTTCGCCGTATGCCAAGGCGCGAATTCTGAGCATTGATACCGCCGCCGCCGAGAAGGTTCCGGGAGTAAAGGCAGTCGAGGTGATCCAGAAGGTGGGCAGCGTGGTGCAGTGGGCGGGCGACGAAGTCGTCGCCCTGGCAGCCGTCGACGAGACGACTGCGGAAGATGCCGCTCGGCTGATCACGGTGAAGTATCAGCCGATGGCCCACGAAGTGAGTGATGCGGAACCGCCGAGCGGAGCCGCGGAAGCAGCGGGTCCCATGAGCGAGGATGACATTTGGGATGCCATCGGCAACCAGATGCCGGATGCCCAGTTCATCCAATATCTGCAGGAACACGGAGTCAGTTTTCATCCCACGGAAGATTTGCTGAAAGAAATGAAAGGTGAGGGTGCCTCTGATGCGGCGCTCGACGTTATCCGCAAAGCTTCCTATCACGAGGGCAAAGGAGGCGGCCGTTCACCGTATCAAAAAGCCGCTGCCACCACTCTGGGCGATCCGGATAAAGCTCTTACGGAAGCCGATGTGGTTTCCGAAGGCCTATACGGCGCACCGGTGATTACGCACTGCTGCATGGAGGCGCACGGCTCGGTGGTGGAGTGGCCCGACAAAGACCACTTGTTCGTGCACATCTCGACCCAGAACGTGTCCGGGATTCCCAGCCAGATGGCGGAGCCCCTGCAGGTTCCGGCGGCAAACGTTCATGTGCATCAAGACAACATTGGTGGGGGGTTCGGCAGCAAGTTTTCCGCCGACCGCTGGGACATCGTGAACGCGAGACTCTCGAGGAACGCTGGAGGCCGCGCCGTTCGCATCATGCTGGAACGTGATGCGGAGCTGGAAGTTGCAGGCGCTCGGCCTTCGGCGTACGCGCGGGTGAAGGTCGCGGCCAAGAAAGACGGAACGATCACAGGCTGGCAGTCGCAATCCTGGGGCACGGGCGGTCCGGGTGGCGGAGGCATGCCGCCGATTCCGTACATCTTCAATATTCCCAACCAGCGCAAGGAACACACCGCGATCCGCAACAACATCGGTCCGGCTCGCGCCTGGCGAGCTCCCAACCATCCGCAAGCGGCAGTCATCACCATGTGCGCCATCGACGATCTGGCAGCCAAGCTCAACCTGGACTCGCTCGATCTCTGGCTCAAGAACCTGGACATTACCGGGCCGCGCCGGGAGACATACCGGGAAGAACTTGGCATTGGCGCGGAACTCATGGGCTGGAAGGACAAATGGCGTCCGCGCGGCCAGAATATTTCCGGCAACACTGCGCGAGGACTCGGGCTTTCCATCCACACCTGGGGCGGCCGCGGGCATTCGAGCGACTGCGATCTCTCCATTCATCCAGACGGTTCGGTGAACGTGAAGATGGGCACGCAGGACTTGGGCACTGGTACGCGAACAACCATCGCGATCGTGGCTGCCGAGACTCTCGGCTTGCCGGTTGAAGCCATCAACCTGTATATCGGCGACACACAGTATCCGCCTTCGGGCGCTTCCGGAGGTTCGACCACCCCGGGCGGCGTCAGCTCCTCCACCCGGCGGGCTGCCGTGGATGCGCGCGAGGCCCTCTTCTCCAAAGTAGCGCCTGCGCTCAATGCTTCTTCGGAAGAACTCGAATGCGTCGACGGTATGGTGCGCGTGAAGGGCGATCCCAACCGGTCGTTAAGCTGGAAGCAAGCGTGTGCAAAGCTCGGCGCCGTACCGGTGAACGCTCATGGCCACAATGACGCCGTGCCCAGCAAGAACAAGCCCGACTTGACCAACAGCGGCGTCGGCGGATTGACCATGGCGGATGTGGAAGTGGACATGGAGACCGGCGTAGTCAAGGTCAAGAAAATGGTTGCCGTTCAGGATTGTGGTCTCATTATCGATCTCAAGATGGCCGAAAGCGCCTGCTTTGGCGCCATGACCATGGGGATCAGCTATGCCCTTTACGAGGAGAAGTTGATGGATCCGGTCACCGGGCGGATGCTGAACCCGAACATGCAGTTCTACCGGCTGGCCGGCTTGAGTGACATTCCCGAAATGGTCGTGCACATGATGACCGGCAAGGGCTACGACGAGCGCGGCGTCATCGGGCTGGGCGAACCGCCGGTAATTTCGCCCGGAGCGGCGATCTCGAACGCGGTGGCGAACGCTATTGGAGTGCGTGTGCCGTTCCTACCCCTGACACCCGACAAAGTGCTCGCGGCGCTCGAGCAGAAGGCAGGTGCGTGATGCAACCGTTTGAATACGCAAGTCCGGCTACGCAAGAACAAGCTGTCAGCCTGCTCGGCCGCACCTGGGGCGCGACTGCGGTTCTGGCCGGAGGCACGGACCTGTTGGCCCTGATGAAGGGTGACATTGTTCATCCCAAGCGTCTGGTCAACATCAAGGACATCAAAGAATGCCAGGGTATAACCGCTGATGCGGGCGGACTGCGCATCGGCGCTCTGACCACGCTTGCGGAGGTCGCCGACAACGTTCACGTGGTGAAGGACTACCCAGCTCTTGCTGTAGCCGTGAATGAGGCGGCCAGTCCACAGATTCGCAATGTAGCTACTCTCGGCGGCAACCTGTGCCAGCGTCCGCACTGCTGGTACTTTCGCAATGGTTTTGGGCTGCTGCCGAAGGATGAAGCCGGCAAGGATTTGGTCAGTGCCGGCGACAACCGTTACCACGCAATTCTTGGCAATCAGGGCCCGGCGAAGTTCGTTAGCCCTTCCACCATTGCCCCGGTGCTGATTGCTTACGGCGCAAAGATTCGGCTTGCCGGCCCCAAAGGCAAGCGGGAGCTTCTACTGGAACGGTTCTTCGTAACTCCCAAAGTGGAGGGCGAGCGGGAACATGATCTCAAACCGAACGAAATCCTCACCGAAGTGCTGTTGCCACCAAGCGCCCTGAAGGTGGGATATTACGAGGTCCGCCAGAAGGCCGCATTCGACTGGCCCTTGGCTGTAGCGGCAGTCGCTCTGAGATTGAATGGCTCGACTGTGCAGTCGGCGCGGGTAGTTGCCGGATACGTTGCCCCGGTGCCTTGGATTTCCCGTGAAGCCGCGCAAGCCCTGGCCGGCAAAAGTGTTTCCGATGGGACCGCAAAAGCCGCGGCAGAAGCGGCTTTACGGCATGCCACGCCGCTTAGCCGCAACGGCTACAAAGTCCAGCTTGCCAAGGTGGCGATCAAACGGGCCATTCTGAAGGCTGCAGCGGGAGGTGCCGCATGAACCCCACAACTACAAACTGTCAGGCCGATCGCTTCGACACCAGCCATCCGAACCTTTGTCCGGCGCTACGCTGGAAGGGGCAATTCATTCAGGCGGAGCGCGACCCTAGTGTTCCTCCGAGCAATGACGGCCTGTTCTGGTGCATTCATACCCAAACCTGCATCGGGCCAGACGGTGAGCTTGCCGAACCCGGAAACTGCTCTTCCGCGGGCCGAGCGTGCCACGGCATGGGAAACTGCAGCTAGGCCCCAAAAATGGTGCATTCGAGAAGCTAGTGAGGCCGAAAGCAAGCTGCCCGGAGTTGCATTGCACGCCAGTAACATCTTTTCCTAGAGCTACCTATGGGCAGCCCAAGCGCTGCCAGGGACTATAATCCCTGCTCACGGTTCCCCCTTTGCCACGTCCATAACTATGCAACCCGGTGAGATAAGGAGCAACACCGGGATTGGTCGAGGACAAGGGAAATCATGCCGGCCGATGCATGGGTGGTACCTTTTACGGTTGGCGAGTGTTCGCCGTCAGTCGGGCGGCGAGACGAAAGGGAACAGAGCAGCAGAACCTACAACCCCACGACGCGGGGCCCCATGGCTGGACAAAGTCTGAGCCGCATCGATGACACGGCATTAGTCCGGGAGGCGCAGCGAGGGAGCCGCTCTGCTTTCGAAGCTCTCGTGCGGCACTACGACCAGGCGGTTCTGCGGCTGGCGGTGCACCTCACCGGCTCGCAGCACGATGCGCAGGATATTTATCAGGAAGCTTTCTTGAAGGCATATCGGAGCATCACGAATTTCCGCTTCGAGTGCTCCTTCTACACCTGGATTTACCGCATCGTCACCAATCTCTGCCTCGACCACCTGCGCAAGAAGCAGGTGCGCAAAGAAGACGCTCCGGTAGCGGTAGACGCGGAAGGTCAGCTTTACGATGTGCTGGATCGGGTGCCTGACGGCCGCGCGGGCGCGGACCCGGAACGGGATCTGATGAGCCGCGAACTGGGAGGGCGCATCCAGCGCGCGCTGCAAACGCTTTCGCCTAGAGAGCGCATGGTTTTTGAATTGAAGCATTATCACGGACTGAAGTTGCGAACCGTAGGCGAGATTTTGAATACGACGGAAGAGACAGCCAAGAATACGCTGTTTCGTGCCACACAAAAGCTGCGTGGCGCACTGGCGGATATGCGATGAGGAAAGAATGCGTGGACACAGCCGCCCCCGCCTGTCCTGCTGAAGAGGGGTACGGATTATGAAGTGCGAATGGGTTCAGGAAAACATTGTGTTGTATGTCTACAACGAGCTGGCGGATGACGCTCGTTATGAACTGGAGCAGCATCTGGCTCGCTGTGCCGATTGCACCGCTGAGCTGAAAACCGCACGCGCATTCCATTCCACGTTGTCTCAATTCCCCGTGGAAGAGCCCTCCGCCAACCTGCTGGCGGCTTCGCGCATGAGGCTTCAGGAAGCACTGGAGACGGCGGAGCAGGGTGGATGGTGGCAGCGGCTCATCTTCGAGCCGGCAGCTTGGTTCCGGCAAGTGCGTTTTGCTCCCGCGCTCGCCGCCGCGATCCTGATTGTTGGGTTTGCTGGCGGTGTGGGAACAACCTACCAGGTGATGAGCAGCCGCAACCCGGCCGTGATGACGCCGGTGTCCTCCGGTTCTCCCGCCGAAGCTTCCATCAGCGGCATTCGTTCCATAAGCACGGACCCTTCTTCCAATCAGATCAACATCCGTTACGACACGGTTTCCACCCAGGAAGCGCAAGGTTCGCTGAACGATCAGCGCATTCAGCAGTTGCTGCTTTTTGCAGCGCGCAACAACTACAACTCCGGCGTCCGGATTGATTCCGTAGACCTGCTTGCCCAGAAGCCGAACGATGTGAATGTACGAGAGGCTTTGATTTATGCCCTGCGCTACGACTCCAATCCGGGCGTGCGACTGAAGGCCCTGGATGGATTGGGGGCATATGTGAAAGACGATGTCCGCGTGCGCGACAGCCTGTTGGAAGCGCTGATGAATGACTCGAACCCGGGTGTGCGCACGGAGGCGCTGCACTTACTTGAGCCGGTACGTGCGGACAGCAGTGTACGGGTAGTGTTACAGCGTTTATCGGAGAGTGACCAGAATCAATACATCCGGTCGCAGGCGCGGACGGTTTTGGCGCAGCTGCCGGAAATTGACTAGAGATACGTGGACCCGGTTTCTGGCTGAGCCTGGCCGGAACTGGAAGGTGAATGTGAATAAACTCGTCAAACTCGTTGTGGTTTTGCTGGCGCTGTCAGCTCTGGCAACCGCACAGCAAAGCCGTGTCTACCGCGAAGGCGGCAACTGGACACAGGAAATTGCTGGCAACCTGAATGCCGCGAAAAATCTGCGCGTCCAAGTGGATATGGGCTCGGTGCGGGTGCAGGGCGGTTCGGAGACTGGCATCAGTTATGTGATTCGCAGCCGCGCATACACCTCATCTGAAGAAACGGCGCGCCGTGAGTTCGCTTCTTACAAAGTCAACGCGGCGGTGCGCGGCGACACAGCCTGGATTTCTGCTGAATGGCAGAGCGGGCGGGTACATAAGTTCTCCGGCGAATTCATAATCAACGTTCCCGGGAACATGGAGTTCGTCAAGGTGGCAACCGGCGGTGGCGCCATTGACGGCACCGGCATCGCCGGCCGCATGGAAGCCGAGACCGGAGGTGGCAGCATTCACCTCGATAACATCGGCGGATCGGTCAGCGCAGAAACCGGGGGCGACAAGGTTGAAGTGGGCTCGATCGGCGGAGATGTCAAGATTCAAACCGGCGGCGGACGGGTCACGATCGGCTCGGTAAGAGGGAATGTCAGCGCTTCCACCGGAGGCGGGGACCTTCTACTGGTCTCCAGCCAGCAGGGCGCAGTCCTGGAGGCGGGTGGCGGCAACATCCAGGTGCAACAGTGTGGCGGAAGGCTGAGAGTCTCCACCGGTGGCGGCAACATCGACCTGGGTAACGTGGTCGGTCCGGTCGAGGTAGATACCGGAGGCGGCAGCATCCGGCTGGCGTCCGCCAAGGCCATGGTCCACGCCGAGACGGGGGCCGGCCGCATTGAACTGAATGGGGTCACTTCGGCGCGAGCGGAGACGGGCGCGGGCGGGATTGTGGCTAGGTTCGTGCCTTCCAGCGAACGCAACGAATCGGCTCTGGAAACCGCTGTCGGTGACATTACTGTTTACCTGGCGCCCACCCTCAGCATGACGATTCGCGCGGCCATCGAAGCCGCCAACGGCCACAAAATTACTTCTGACTTTTCCGCCATTCAGATTTCGACGGAGGGTGGGGAGTGGGGAACCGTGACTGCCCGCGGTGATTTGAACGGGGGCGGCCCGGTGCTGAAGCTGCGCACGACCACAGGGAACATCGTCATTCGTCGTAGCCAGTGAGAGAGTCCGGGGAGGGAAACATGCGCAAGCCAGTTTTTGCCAGCCTGCTCGTCGTAGCGCTTCTGGCCGGCTCAGCTTTTGCCGTGGAGTGCGTCTCGTTGGGCACGCCAGACCAGGCTTTCGGATATTCCAGCGATGAAGTCTTCGGCGGCAGCTCTTATCTGGGTGTGGACACTCGCGATGTAACCGCCGACCGGCTGGGGGCACTCCAGCTGAAGGAAGAAAGCGGCGTCGAAGTAACTATGGTCGATCAGGATGCTCCGGCGGGCAAAGCGGGGATCAAGGAGCATGACGTAATCATGACCATCAACGGCCAGCAAGTGGAGAGCGTCGAACAGCTGCGCCGCATGATTCATGAAATTCCTCCCGGCCGCGTGGTCACCATCGGGCTCAGCCGGAACGGCCAGCCCCTTACCGTGAAGGCGCAGCTTGCTGATCGCAAGAAGGCGTTTGCTTTCATGTCGCCGGGCAAGGATTTCCACTTCGCGATGCCTGCGATTCCCCCAATCCCGCCCATCCCCGATATTGACGTACCGATGTCAGTGGTCGTCGTGCATTCTTCGGTGCGCAGCGGCCTGATGGTCGAGAATCTGACGCCTCAGCTTGGCGATTTCTTCGGGGTCAAGGATGGCCAGGGAGTTCTGGTGCGTTCCGTCGAAAAGGGGAGCCGTGGCGAAAAGGCAGGGTTCCGCGCCGGCGACGTGATTGTCAAAGTGAATGGTCAAACCGTCAGCGACACCGGGGACTTTACGCATGCGTTGCACGCACGCAAAGACAACACCGTGACAGTAACGGTGGTACGCGACAAGAAGGAGCAGACCATCACCTTGAGTTTGCCCGAGCATAGGCAATCGGGCTCTATCGAAGAAGGCTCCGACTTCCCCTATGAGGTGGGCATCGAAACCCACATCGACTTAGGAGAACTGCGGTCGGAAATGGCAAACCTGCGGCCACAAATCGAACTGGCAGTACAGCAAGCCCGCCAAATGAGCGCAGAGGCGCGCAAGGCAGTGGCGCAGAATCGCAAGGAAATCTGCAAGCAGCGGCAAGAGATGAAGAAGCAGGCTGAGCACCTGCGCAAGCAGCTGCAGGAAGAGAAGCAGAAGCTTCGGGAAGAAATCCGCCAGCGTATGAGCGAGATCTAGTAGCGCCGGCATCATATGACTGATCGACGGAGTGCGAACGGAGGCCGGGCGTCCCCGCCCGGCTGCGACTTCAGCCTAGACGCAGACAGTGACGGGCAAGACGCTCTTCTTAGCTAAGTGGTCAATTGCACCAAAGACTTCGTCTCCAAGGTCTTCGAGAAGGTTTCGGCGAAGGCTGCGCAATCTGTCCGGTCAGGGACAGGAATCGGCAAGCGCTGTGGATACTCATCGTACGTGCGGCCATCCAGCAACCTCCCATTCTGCAACTTCCGAACGCCACCCCATTGCTTAAAGAAGAAGGGCACGTTCTGGTTGAGGCATTGTTCACGAATTCTGATAACCCATTCCCTCTTCATCGGACGCGCACCAGGCCCGCTTTCACCTCCGACAATGACCCAGCCGATTCCTGACAGGTCGATCTTGCCGAGATCCTCAAGCAACGGCTCAATGGAAAGGAAACGCATTCTTGCGGGAGCTTGTTGAAGATCGGTAATCCGAGGCAGCCCATAACGCTTAAGGATGTCAAGTTTTACTTCCGACCAGGGCCCGATCTCATCAACTTTCGGTGCTCCCATGGGTAATTATCCCTTGACAGTAGGTACATCAAATCCCGTAGAATTGCCCGATGTTGAATTAGCCGAGGTAGCGCCGATTGAGGGCATAGTGCGCGTACCTGACTCACAGCTCAAGATCATTGGTTACGTCTGCGAAGTTGTGCGGAGGGACGGCGATAACATAATTGCTGCCGACCCCTACGCGACTGGTTTTTTTGTTTCCGTTCCTTGTGAAGAACCAGAACTACAAGCGAACGAGATGTATTATTTCGTTACCGCAAAACACGTAGCAAACGACTTGAAGGATCGTGAGATCTGTTTCTCGGTTAACAAAAAGAGTGGCGGAGTCACGCACAACGTTCCTCGAATTGCCCCTGTTTGGTTTCTGCATCCGACCGATGAAAATGCTGACGTTGCAGTGATTCAGGTTGCCCTTCATCCATTGCTGATGGACGCCGCTTTAGTGTCTATCGAGAACTTTGGCCTCCCGGCACGACTGAAGGAATTAAATATCGGGATTGGGGATGAGGTGCATACCATCGGACTATTCTCCCCGTTCCCTGGAAATGACAAAAACATACCGATAGTGCGATTCGGCAATGTGTCAATGATGCCAGCCGAAACAGTCCAAACGGAATTAGGGCATACGGAAATGTATCTAGTTGAAGCCAGATCAATCGGAGGCTTGAGCGGATCACCGGTATTTGTCAGGCCGACGCTGAGCATGCAAATCGCGCGACGGAACGGGCCAGCAGTGACAGGCTTTCTGCCCGGAACTGGAGAAACATTGTTAGGAATGGCACAAGGCCACTGGGATATACGAGAGGAAGAGATAAATAAACCATCCTTCACCCATGATCGTAAACACGGCGTGAATTATGGGGTTGCGCTAGTAGTGCCAGCCTTCAAAATACACGAAACCCTTTACCAACCGGGATTGATAGCTATGAGAAAAGAACTAGAGCAGGACACTCTCCGACAACGGCGTTCGATTCCGGGGTCGGATTCTTCCAAGAAAGACAAGGACGCCAACAATATTTTCACGCAGAACGATTTCGAGGCCGCGCTGAAGAAAGCATCCCGCAAGTTGTCCGGCCAAAAGTAGACAGTCAGAACGGCTCAGGAATGCTCACGGCATGGCGCACGACGGCATCACGCTTTTCGACTTGATGGAGAAAGCTCACAAACATTGGCGTTGTGTCGAAGCGCCGATTGTAGCGGAAAGAATATTCGTTCAGGTAGGACTGTAAATAGCCTTTACCAACGTTGTGATAAACGCCCCGCAATCCGTTCTTCACGAGACTCCAAAAGCCTTCGATG
>Ga0335070_10006360_pt1 | contig 13905 bp, 10 predicted proteins | sample Lox_Sample_13_FD_206722 | JGI IMG/M metagenome (GOLD analysis project Ga0335070, IMG submission 206722) | Soil microbial communities from Loxahatchee National Wildlife Refuge, Florida, United States - Lox_Sample_1.3 | ecosystem: Environmental > Terrestrial > Soil > Wetlands | place: USA...
CACCGGCACGGCCTCGAGGATCATCCACTCGGGCTTGTTCTCCGAGGTGACGAACGCCGAGACGACCTTCAGCCGCTTGATCGCGCGCTGCTGCTTCTGCCCCTTCGACGTGCGGATCGTCTCGCGGAGCAGCTGGGCCTCGGCGTTCAGGTCGAGGTCCTTCAGCAGGTCGCGGATCGCCTCCGCACCCATGCCGCCGCGGAAGTAGACGCCGAACCCGTACGGCGAGCCGAACCGGTCCTTCATCTCGCGGAAGATCTGCTCGTCGTTGATGATCTGCTTCGGCTCGAGCGCGCGGAAGTCCTGCCACACCTGCTCGAGACGGCGAACCGAGTCGACCGCGGCCTCGCGCGCGTCCTCGCGGCGGGACTCGATGTCCTGGTACATCTCGCGGACCTTCAGCGCCCACTGGATGATCGCGTCCAGGTCCTCCTTCTGGATGCGGCCGTCCGTGCGGAGGCAGAGGTCGTTCGTGAGCTCGCGGATGTCCGAGTCCTGCTCGGCCGCGTTCAGCACGTCGGCGAGGAGACCCTCGCCGAGCTCGCGCGCCTTCTCGACGTTCTTCAGGTCGACGCCCGAGACGATCTCGACGTCGTCCTCGTGCAGCTCGCCGCCCTCGACGAGGCTGTCGACGATCCGGTGGATGTGCTTCGTGATCGCGCCCTTCTTCGCGCCGGTCGCCTTCGCCAGGTCCTTCTCGAGCGGGGCGATCGCCGCGAGGATCTGCTCCGCCGCGACCGCGACCTGCTCGAGCTCGCGCGGGGCGAGCCGGCGGTCGTCGCGGATCGCCGCGTTGCGGACGAGCTCGCGGATCTTCTTCGAGTCCTCCGTCGTGATCTGCGGGACGAGCTCGACGAAGAGTCCGCTCACGAGACCGCGTGCGTCCTCGAGCGTCGGCAGCGCCTGCTCCTCCGCCCAGTTGTTGAGGCCGCGGACCCAGAAGTCGTCGTCCTCGTCGAAGTTCCGCTCCTTGCCCTTCGCGAAGAAGTCGCGGCGGCGCGCGAGGCGGTCCTCGAGCGCGGCGAGCGCCTCGTCCTTGTCGACCTCGATCCGGCCGGCCTCGGCCTTGACCTGGTCCTCGAGCGCGTTGAGATCCTGCGCGCGCTTCTCGGCGTCGACCGCGGTCACGATCGACGCGGCGAAGTACAGGACCTTCTCGAGCTCGCGCGGCGCGATGTCGAGGAGGTACCCGATCCGGCTCGGCACGCCCTTGAAGAACCAGATGTGCGAGACCGGCGCCGCGAGGTCGATGTGGCCCATGCGCTCGCGCCGGACCTTCTGCCGCGTCACCTCGACGCCGCAGCGCTCGCAGATGATGCCCTTGTAGCGGACGCGCTTGTACTTGCCGCAGTAGCACTCCCAGTCGCGCGTCGGCCCGAAGATCCGCTCGCAGAACAGACCGTCGCGCTCGGGCTTGAGCGTGCGGTAGTTGATCGTCTCCGGCTTGGTGACCTCGCCGGAGCTCCAGTCGCGGATCTGCTTCGAGGACGCGAGACCGATCTTGATCGCGTCGAAGTCGTTGATGTCGATCACGTTGTTCCCTCAGTCCCTTCTAGTCCTCGAGTTCCAAATCGACGAGGCCGGCGTCGCCGAGCGGCCCGACCTCGGCCTCGGCCTCTTCCTCCGCCTCCTCGTCCTCCGACACCTCGACGTCGTCGACGTCTCCGAGCGCCTCGTCGGCCGGCAGGGCGAGCTCGCCGTCGGCGTCGACGCGATCCTGGCCCTCCTCGGCCTCCTCCGCGGTCGCCTCGCGGCTGACGGCGCGGAGCGAGCCCGGCGAGAGGTCGATGCCGAGCTCCTCCGCGGCGCGGAGCAGCTCGTCCTCCTCCTCCCGGACCTCGACCTCGCGGCCCTCGTCCGAGAGGACGTGGACGTCGAGCGCGAGCGACTGCATCTCCTTCAGCAGCACCTTGAAGGACTCGGGGATCGACGGCTCGGCGATGTTCTCGCCCTTGACGATCGCCTCGTACGCCTTCACGCGCCCGACGGTGTCGTCGGACTTGATCGTGAGCATCTCCTGCAGCGTGTAGGCCGCGCCGTACGCCTCGAGGGCCCACACCTCCATCTCGCCGAAGCGCTGGCCGCCGAACTGCGCCTTGCCGCCCAGCGGCTGCTGGGTGACGAGCGAGTACGGGCCGGTGCTCCGCGCGTGGATCTTGTCGTCCACGAGGTGGAGCAGCTTCAGGATGTACATGTAGCCGACGGTGACCTTCTGCTCGAACGGCTCGCCGGTGCGCCCGTTGTAGAGCTGCACCTTGCCCGAGCACTTCCGGCCGGCCGGCCGCTTGTCGTCGACGGCGAACTGGATCGGCGAGCTCGGGTTCTGCTGCGTGTACGAGATCAGCGCCTCGTCGACGTCGGCCGGCGTCGCGCCGTCGAAGACGGGCGTCGCGACCGCGTGCGGGTTCGGCGCGGCGATGATCTGCCGGCGATGGCGCCAGTCGACGCCGTCGTCGCCGTTCTCGCCCTCGGAGAAGACGCCGTGCGCCGCCGCCCAGCCGAGGTGCGTCTCGAGCACCTGGCCGATGTTCATCCGGCTCGGCACGCCGAGCGGGTTGAGCACGATGTCGACCGGGCGCCCGTCCGGGAGGAACGGCATGTCCTCCTCGGGGACGATCTTCGAGATCACGCCCTTGTTGCCGTGGCGGCCGGCGAGCTTGTCGCCCTCCGCGATCTTGCGCTTCGTCGCGACGTAGACGCGGACGAGCTCGTTCACGCCGGGGCTCAGGTCGTCGCCGCCGTCGCGCGAGAACGTCTTCACGTCGATGACGACGCCGCCCTCGCCGTGCGGCACCTTCAGCGAGGTGTCGCGGACCTCGCGCGCCTTCTCCTTGAAGATCGCGCGGATCAGCTTCTCCTCGGCGGTGAGCTCGGTCTCGCCCTTCGGCGTGACCTTGCCGACGAGCAGGTCGCCGGCGCCGACCTCGGCGCCGATGCGGACGACGCCGCGCTCGTCGAGCTGCGAGAGCGACTCCTCCGAGCGGTTCGGGATGTCGCGGGTGATCTCCTCGTCGCCGAGCTTCGTCGACCGCGCGTCCACCTCGTACTCGTGGATGTGGATCGACGAGAGGATGTCGTCCTTGACGATCCGCTCGCTGAGGACGATCGCGTCCTCGAAGTTGTAGCCCTCGAACGGCATGAAGGCGACGAGCAGGTTCGCGCCGAGCGCGAGCTCGCCGTTGTCGGTCGAGCTGCCGTCGGCGAGCACCTCGCCCGCCGCCACCTTGTCGTTCAGGAGCACGACCGGCTTGTGGTGGATCAGCGTGCCCTGGTTCGAGCGCATGAACTTCGTCATCGGGTACTCGTCGCGGCCGTCGCGCGTCTCGACGACGACCTTCTCGGCGTCGACGTCGACGACGGTGCCGGCGCGCGCGGCGACGACGACGTCGCCGGAGTCGACGGCGGCGCGGTACTCGAGGCCGGTGCCGACGAGCGGCGCCTGCCGGATCAGGAGCGGCACGGCCTGCCGCTGCATGTTCGCGCCCATGAGCGCGCGGTTCGCGTCGTTGTGCTCGAGGAACGGGATCAGCGCCGTCGAGACCGACACGATCTGCGCCGGCGCGACGTCCATGAACTCGACCGCCTTCGGCGGCGCGGTCACGGCCTCGCCCTCGGCGGAGCGGCAGAGCACCGCGTCGCCGAGCAGCTTCCCGTTCTTGTCGGTGTCCGCGGTGGCCTGGGCGATCGTGTACCGCGACTCCTCGACGGCGTCGAGGTAGACGATCTCGTCCGTCACCTTGCCGGCGACGACGCGGCGGTACGGCGTCTGGACGAACCCGAACTCGGAGACCGTCGCGTACGACGCGAGGTAGCCGATCAGGCCGATGTTCGGGCCTTCCGGCGTCTCGATCGGGCACATGCGGCCGTAGTGCGTCGGGTGCACGTCGCGCACCTCGATCGGCGCGCGCTCGCGGGTGAGGCCGCCGGCGCCGAGCGCCGACAGGCGGCGCCGGTGCGTGAGCCCGGCCAGCGAGTTCGTCTGGTCCATGAACTGCGAGAGCTGCGAGGAGCCGAAGAACTCCTTCAGCGCGGCCACGACCGGACGGATGTTGATGATCGTCTGCGGCGTGATCGTGTCGACGTCCTCCGTCGTCATCCGCTCGCGGACGACGCGCTCCATGCGGTAGAGGCCGACCCGGAACGCCTCCTGGATCAGCTCGCCGACGGTGCGGAGGCGGCGGTTGCCGAAGTGCTCGTACTCGTCGAGCTCGGCCGCGATCGGCGCGCGCGGCATCCCGATCGCGTCGGCCGCGAAGTCCTTCGAGTCCTCGGGCACGCCGAGCATGACCGGCAGCGCGACGAGCTTGCGGACGAGCGCGACGATGTCCTCGGTCGTGAGGACGCGGCAGTCCTCCGGCACGCTCACGCCGAGCCGCTGGTTCAGCTTGTAGCGGCCGACCTTCGTCAGGTCGTAGCGCTTGGGGTCGAAGAACAGCGCCCGGAGGAGGTTCCGTGCGTTGTCGAGCGTCGGCGGCTCGCCCGGCCGCTGCTTCTTGAAGACCTCGATCAGGGCCTCCTCCTCCCGCGTGGAGGGGTCCTTCTCGAGCGTGTTCACGATGTACGGCGAGTTGTCGAAGAGGGCGAGAATCGCCTCGTTCGTCGACGTGTCGAGGGCGAAGCCGGTCGACGGGTCCTCGGCGGGGAGAGCGCGGAGGAGCGTCGTGATCGGCAGCTTGCGCTTCCGGTCGATGCGGGCGTAGACGATGCCCTTCTTGTCGATCTCGAGCTCGAGCCACGAGCCGCGGCTCGGCATCAGGTTCGCGGTGAAGACCTGCTTCGTCGGGTCCTTCGGCTCCATCAGATAGGCGCCCGGCGAGCGGACGAGCTGCGTGACGATGACGCGCTCGGTGCCGTTGATGATGAAGGTGCCGAACTCGGTCATCATCGGGAAGTCGCCCATGAAGACCGTCTGCTCCCGGATCTCGCCCGTGTCCTTGTTCACGAACCGGACGGTCATCGAGAGCGGGGCCTGATAGGTCAGGTCCTTCTCGCGGCACTCCTTGATCGAGAACTGCGGCTCGCCGAACTGGTAGTCGCCGAACTCGACGGCGAGGGAGCCGGTGTAGTCCTCGATCGGCGAGATGTCGTCGATCGTCTCGCGGAGGCCCTCGTCCAGGAACCACCGGAACGAGGCCTTCTGGATGTCGATGAGGTTGGGGAGGTCGAGGACGTTTTCGATACGGGAAAAGGACTTGCGCGCGCGGGGCGGAGCGACCTTGGTGGTCAAAGAAGAAGCCTCCCTTGGGGGACGTGCGAAATCAGGCGGTTTCAGGCGGGATCAAGCGTGCGGGAAATGCGGACGTGCGGAACGTCGGCGCAACCCGTCAGGGTACCGGACGACACCCCTCCACCGCAAGCGAAAGCGGCGGCGGTTCGCCGGTATGCCGCCGAAATGTAGCGCGTCCGGGCCCTCCCGTCCAGCGAGGGCCCGGACGCAGCGGGGACCTGGTGCCGTCAGCCCCCCGGGCCGGTGGTCGTGGTGCCGGTCGTCGTCGGCGGCCGATGGCCGTGGTGATGGCCGTGGTGGCCGCCGCCGTCGTCGTCTTCGCGGCCGCCCTTGCCGGTCGTCGTCGTGCCGGTCGAGGTCGTCCCGGTCGTCGTCCTCGGCGTGAACGCATGCAGCATCACGCCCCGGCCGGCGACGCTCGACGCGCCGGTGAGGCAGCCGTCGAACGAGGCCGCGACCGTCTGGCCGGCCCCGCCGACCGCGACCGTCACGACCTGGCCGGGCGCGAGCGCGCCGTTCGGGCCCGACTTCGTCACCGTCACGACGACCGTCTGCGGGCTCGAGGCGGTGCCGAACGCATGGACGCGCCGGCACGACGTGGTGCCGGTCGTCGACGTCGACTGGAACTTCCCGTGCTGCGGCTTGCCGCTGTTCGCCAGGGCGTACGAGGCGCCGAGGCCGGCGAGGGCGAGGACGGGCAAGAAGAGGATGCGCGCTTTCATCGGGCTCCTTCCGGGTCTCCTCCGACTAGACGCTCGGTATCGGCCCCTCTTGCGGTGAGACGTGTAAGCCGTCCGTAAAACGCGGAACGGGCGCCTGCCGGCGCCCGTTCGCGAGCGGTTCGTCCTGCCTCGAACGAGGGTGCTACTTGAGCTCGACGGTGGCGCCTGCCTCCTCGAGCTGCGCCTTGATCGAGTCGGCCTCGTCCTGGGCGACACCCTCCTTGACCGGCTTCGGCGCCGAGTCGACGAGATCCTTGGCCTCCTTGAGGCCGAGGCCCGTGACGGCGCGGACGACCTTGATCACCTGGATCTTCTGGCCGCCGGCCGCGGTGAGGACGACGTCGAAGGAGGTCTTCTCCTCCGCCGCGGCCTCGCCGCCGGCGGGCGCGCCGGCCACGGCCGCGACCGCGACCGGAGCGGCGGCGGTGATGCCCCACTCGTCCTCGATCTTCTTCTTCAGCTCGACGAGCTCGAGGACCGACATCTTCCCGAGCGAGTCGAAGATTTCGTCTACGGCTGCCATTACTCGTTCTCCTCCGTTACGGGGCTTTCGGGTTCCGGGTCGGCGGACGCTGTGGCGTCCGCCTCGGTGGGTGCCTCGGGTTCCTCGGCCGGTTCGGCCTCGGCCGCCGGTGCGGCCTCGGGCTCGGCCGCCGTTTCGCCACCCAGCTGGTCGATGCGGGCGTCGATCAGCCCGACGAGGTTCTGGAGCGGGGCGTTGACGAGGCCGAGGAACGCGGTGAGCGGGGCGACGATCGCGCCGAGCACCTGGCCGCGGAGCACGTCGATCGGCGGCAGCGTCGCGAGGCTCTCGACGTCCTCCGCCGAGACGGTGCGGCCCTGCATCACACCGCCGCGGATCACGAGCACCTTCGTGTCGCGCGCCGAGTCCGCGAGCGCCTTCGCCGCGGCGACCATGTCGCCCTCGGACTCGATGAACGCGATCGCGCTCGGGCCCTCGAGGAGCGCCAGCAGCGCGTCCGCGCCCGCCGCCTCGGCCGCCCGCCGCGTCAGCGTGTTCTTGACGACGGAGAACCGCGCGCCGCTCTCGAGGAGCTTCGTGCGGAGGTCGTCGATCTGCGGCATCGTGAGGCCGCGGTAGTCGGCGACGAGGAGCGTGTCGGACGTCTTCAGACGCTCCGTGAGCTCCGCGACGACCTGCTCCTTGTCCTCTTTCTTCACCGACTCACCTCCTTTGAACGAATCGAGCCCGCACGCAGGCGGGCTCGGAGGCGAGTCGAAACTCGGTCACCTGAGCCGCCTCGGCTGGACTTCCGCCGCTTGCGCGGCCGCCAACTGTCTTCGGCGACGGGCTGTTGTCCGCCGAAGGGTAGCGGAAGGGTTGACACGCCTGGGATCGCGGCGCATATTCGGTCCCTCCAAGGGGGAGCGGGCATGGTCGGAGGTCGCCGTTGGGGTCGGCGGGCCGCGTTGGTGGCGGCGTCGGTCGCGTGCGCACTCTTCGCACCCGCCGCGGCGCGCGCTTTCACGATCGTCGGCACGCAGTCGGGCCCCGTCTGGTGGTCGCCGGACACCGTGGCGTACTTCGACCCGGGCGAGGTCTGGTCGGTCTCCGACTGGTACGGGACGACGACGCTGTCCGGCGTCGGCGGGACGCTCGCCTTCTCGAGCCTCCACGAGGGACTCTGGAACCTCCAGAGCAACCCGACGCCGAGCACGACGCAGTACTTCTCGTTCGGACTGGACTTCACGGCGCCGGTCTCCGGCGGGCTCAGCTGCCACGTCTCCGCGAGCGGCTGGTGCACCAGCGGGTTCACGATCAACCCGCTGCCGACCGACCCGCTCGCGCCGAGCGCCGACCACTCGTCGGGCGTCGACCACTCCGAGCTCAGTGTCAACGGCGGCCCGTGGAGCGCGTTCAATCCCGCGAGCCCGACCGCCGTCCAGGGGCAGAACACGATCCAGTGGCGCGCCGTCGACATCGCCGGCAACGTCGAGAGCGCGCACACCGCAACCTTGCGGCTCGACACGCAGGGGCCGGCGCCGAACATCTCCCTCTCGGGCCCGCTCGGCACGAACGGCTGGTACACGGGCCCGGTCACCGTCACGATGGCCCCGTCCGATCCGTCCCCCGGCTCGGGCGTGGGCTCGACCCAGTACTACATCGCCGACTGGCACGGCACCGACGCGCTCGCGCCGTACACCGCGCCGTTCGTCGTCTCCTCCGAGGGCAACGACTACGTTGACGGCGCGGTCACCGACGTCGCGGGGAACGAGGCGGACTTCAGCAAGGAGATCGACATCGACTCGACTCCGCCGGTCCCGGGACTCACCGTCCTGACCGGGCCGACGTACCAGGACTGGTACAAGGACACCGTCGTCGTCCACGTCTACGCGCAGGACTACAGCGTCGGCGTCCCCTCGGGCATCGACCACGCGCTGATCGGCTGGACGGCCTCGGGGCTGGGGTACGCCCCGCTGAACACCGACCTCACGATCCACGGCTTCGGGCCGACGCCGGTCCAGTACACGGCCGTGGACAAGGCCGGGAACGTGGCCCCCGTGCAGACCCAGGTGCTGAAGATCGACGGCGACCCGCCGCTGACGCAGCTCACGTTCAGCGGCGCGACGTACAACTACGCGACGGGCTGGTGGATCGGCGGCCCGCTCGTCGTCAGCGCGGACGGGACCGATCCGAACGGCTCGGGGGTCGCGACGATGAACGTGTGCCTCGACGGCTTCTGCGGCCCGTACTTCGGCTCGCACTACGCCACGTACCCGCTCGGCTTCGGCACCCACACGATCTCGGCCGTCTCGACCGACAACGTCGGCCACGTCGAGGCACCGGCGTCCTGGAACCAGGCCACGTTCAGGGTCGACCCGACCCCGCCGACGGGGAACCTCGTCGTCACCGGGACGCCGGGCCAGAACGGCTGGTACGTCTCGCCCGTCGACCTGACGATCGTGAACGCCTTCGACGGCGGCTCGGGCCTCGCCGCCGACCCGTTCCACTACCAGCTCTTCCACGGTGCGCGAACGTCCTTCAACGGGACGTACCACGACGCGACCGAGGGCCCCCTGACGTTCGACGCGGACATCGCCGACGCCGCGGGGAACGTGACGCAGCTGCCCGAGCAGAACATCCGGATCGACACGCAGCCGCCGGACGTGACCCTCTACACGAGCGTCTTCCCGGGCGACGCCGGCTGGAGCAGGCTCGTCTCCCTCAACAGCCTGAGCGCGACCGACCCGTTCCCCGGATCCGGCCCCCAGGCGCCGCAGTTCTCGGTCGACGGCGGGCCGTGGCAGGACCAGAGCGTCATCAGCTCACAGGACGGCGACTACTACCTGCCGGACGGCACGCACACCGTCGACTACCGCGTCTCCGACTACGCCGGCCACACGACCCAGAAGTCGCAGAGCTTCACGATCGACCAGACCCCGCCCGACGTCACGTGCACCCTGCACGCGCCGAGCACGTGGCCCACGGACGGGAGCCTCGTCCCGGTGAGCGTCGACGTCTCGGTCGCCGACGCGCTCTCGGGGCCGGACGGCTTCACGTTCCTCGGCATGTACAGCAACGTCGACAACGACCCGATCGCGGCCGGCGAGGCGGCGGGCTGGGACGTCGGTGCCGCCGACACGAGCGGCCAGCTCGCGGCGCTGCCCGGCCGGACGTACACCCTCGTCTTCGACGGGAAGGACGTCGCCGGCAACGACGGGACGTGCGCCGTGGAGGTCACGGTGCCGGGCGCGACCGGCGCGGCGCTCATGAGCGGCAACGTGACGCTCCCCGACGGGTCGGCCGCGCAGATCGACGTCCGGCGTGACGCGACCGGCACGCTCTCGGGCGCGGGCGTCTCCTTCCAGGGCGCAGGGCTCGACGTCCAGTCGGCGACGATCGACGACGCCGAGCTGCTCGGCTCGAACGGCTACGTCGCGGGCACGCTCGCCGACGGCTCGCGGTTCACCCTGCTCCTCCACGACGGCGGGACGGGCGGCGGCGACTCCTTCCGGCTGATCCTGCCGGACGTCGGCTACGACTCCGGCGTGCTCGCGCCGGCGACCGGGGACATCGTCGTCACGCAGAACACGACCCCGCCGGACACGACGCCGCCGGTGCTGAAGCTGCCGCGCCCGATCACGGTCCAGGCGACCGGCCCGCACGGCGCCGTCGTCACCTACGCGGCGACCGCGACCGACGACCGCGACCACAACCCGAGCGTGAGCTGTTCACCCGCCTCCGGCAGCACGTTCCCGCTCGGCCGGACGACGGTGGCGTGCACCGCGACCGACGCCTCCGGGAACGCCGCGCACGGCTCGTTCGGCGTCACCGTCGTGGACACGATCGCGCCCAGGGTGAACGCCGCTCTCGTCCCGCTCCGCGGCCGCGGCAACGATGACCGCTACACGGTGCAGTGGACGTGCACCGACGCGGTCGGCGTCGTCTCGCAGGCCGCCGACATCGACCTCGTCCGCGTCACGAACGGCCAGGTCGTCGAGCTCGACCACGCCTGGTCGCCGATCCGCTCCAAGATCGGAAAGGACGGCGTCCTCGTGATCCAGGCGCCGCTCTTCATCGTCGTCGTCACCTGCCGCGACGCGGCCGGCAACACCGGCATCGACGCCGCGCTGCGCTAGGCCGGAACGGCGTCCGCGGGCTGCCCGTCGAGCTCCTCGGCGATCCCGCGCGTCCGCGCCGGGTCGACGTGGATGCCCGGGCCCATCGTCGGCGCGAGCGTGATCTGCCGGATGTAGCGGCCCTTCGCCGCGGCCGGCTTCGCGCGGACGATCTCGTCGACGACGGCGGCGTAGTTCTCGACGAGCGCGCGCTCGTCGAAGCTCTTCTTGCCGATCGAGACGTGGACGTTCGCGCCGCGGTCGGTGCGGTACTCGAGCTTGCCCGCCTTCGCCTCGCCGACCGCCTTGCCGACGTCGAAGGTGACGGTGCCCGTCTTCGGGTTCGGCATCAGGCCGCGCGGGCCGAGGATCCGGCCGAGCCGGCCGACGTTCCCCATCTGGTCCGGCGTCGCGATCGCGACGTCGAAGTCGGTGAAGCCCTCCTCGATCCGCTTCGCGAGGTCGGCCGAGCCGACGACGTCCGCCCCGGCCTCCTGCGCCTCGCGGGCCTTGTCGCCCTCGGCGAAGACGGCGACGCGGACGTCCTTGCCGCTCCCGTGCGGGAGCATCAGCGTGCCGCGGAGCTGCTCGTCGGCGTGCCGGACGTTCAGCCCGAGCCGGAAGTGCACCTCGACCGTCTCGTCGAACGTCGGCCCGTCGAGCGACTTCAGCAGCCGGACGGCCTCGACCGGCGAGTAGAGCTTCTCGCGGTCGATCGCCGCGCGCGCGTTCCGGTACTTCTTGCCGTGCTGTGCCATTAGCGGTTGCCTCCCGAACAGATCGTGCGCCGGGGCGGCGAAAACCGAGCAGCGCAAGGACGCAGGGACGCGGCGATGCGACGGTTTGCAGCCGCATCCGGCGTGCGAGCTGTGAGCGAGGCGGCCGCCATCACAGATCGACCTCCACGCCCATCGAGCGGGCGGTGCCGGCGATGATCAGCGCCGCGTGGTCGACGTCGCGCGCGTTCAGGTCCGGGAGCTTCGTCTCGGCGATCGCGCGCACCTGGGCGCGCGAGAGCCGGCCGACCTTGTTCCGGTTCGGCTCGGCCGAGCCCTTCTCGAGCCGCAGCGCCTCCTTGATCAGGACGGCCGCCGGCGGCGTCTTCGTGATGAAGGTGAACGAGCGGTCCTCGTAGACCGTGATCTCGACCGGCGTGATGCGGCCGTTCTGGTCCGCGGTCTGCGCGTTGAACGCCTTGCAGAACTCCATGATGTTGACCCCGTGCTGGCCGAGCGCGGGGCCGACCGGCGGCGCCGGGTTGGCCTGGCCGCCGGGGATCTGGAGCTTGATCAGAGTCAGGACTTTCTTCGCCACTTGGAATCCTTCTAGTCGAGCTTCTTCACGTTGTCGAATCCGACCTCGACCGGCACCTGCCGCTCGAAGATGTTCACCATCACCTGGAGCTTCTGCTGGTCCGCGTTCACGTCGGTGATCTCGCCGTCGAAGTCCGCGAGCGGGCCCGACGTGATCTTCACGGACTCGCCGAGCTGGAACTCCACCTGCGCACGGGCGGGCGCCGCCGAGCCGGAGCCGGTGTGGAGGATCCGGTCGACCTCGGGCTGCGAGAGCGGGACGGGCTTCGAGCCGGCGCCGACGAACCCGGTCACGCCCGGCGTGTTCTTCACGACCGTCCAGGCGTCGTCGTTCAGGTCCATGTTCACGAGCACGTAGCCCGGGAGGACGCGCTTCTCGGCCGTCACCTTCTGGCCGTCCTTCGTCTCGATCACCTGCTCGGTCGGGACGACGACGCGCCGGAAGCGCGGGCGCTGGTTCATCGACTCGATCCGGTGCTCGAGATTGGCCTTCACCTTGTTCTCGTGCCCGGAGTAGGTGTTGATCACGTACCAGCGAAACATCTCGTCCTCTCGCTCCCCTTTACCGCAGCACGATGTGCTGGACGACGTACTGCCAGACCTGGTCGTTCAGCCAGAGGAAGACGCCGACGATCACGCAGGCGATGATCACGACGGCGGTGCCGCTGACGACACCCTTCTGGCTCGGCCACTCGACCTTCTTCAGCTCGGCGTAGGACTCCTGGATGAAGCGCACGGTGCCCGAGCCGGGCACGTGCCGCTCCTTCTCCGGGCCGCCGCTGCGCTTCCGCTCCGGCTGCGGCTCGACGTTCGCGTTCTCGACCGGGCGCGCGGGCGGACGCGGCGGCGGGCCCCCTGCGAGGGCCGGCTCCTGCTGGGCGCGCCGGGCGCGCCGCTGCTGACGCGTCTGCCGGGCCATCTCGGGCCTAGCGCGTCTCCCGGTGCACGGTGTGGCACCCGCACCAGCGGCAGTACTTCTTGAACTCGACGCGGTCGGGCGAGTTCCGCTTCGACTTGTTCGTCTGGTAGTTCCGCCGCTTGCATTCGGTGCACGCGAGCGTGATCGCGACTCTGACTCCGGTTGCCATTTCCTTTGCTTTCGCCTCGAGGTGAAAACGCGTGAGTAGCGCCGGGTGGGCTCGAACCACCGACCTCTGCATTATGAGTGCAGCGCTCTGACCAGCTGAGCTACGGCGCCCCGCGCGGGCGGAGTGTAGCGGAATCCGGCTTGGCTCCTGCACACTCCGGCCCGTGGAGATCTACGTCACCGGGGCGGACGGGTTCATCGGCGGGCACGTCGTCCGCGTCCTCCGGGAGCGCGGCGCCGAGGTGCGGACGGACTTCGTCGACCTCACCGATTCGGCCGGGCTCGAGCGCGTGATCCGGGGCTGCGAGGCGGTCGTCCACGTCGCCGCCCTCTACTCCTACGACGTCGACCCGGTCGAGATGCAGCGGGTGAACGTCGAGGGCACGCGGACGGTGCTCGACGTCTCGGCCCGGGCCGGCGTCCGGCGGATCCTCCAGACGAGCACCTGCGGGACGTGCGGGCCGGTCGCCGGGCGGCCGGCCACGGAGGACGACGGGCCGCCGGCCTGGGAGCTCGCGGTGCCGTACAAGCGGACGAAGCTCGAGGCGGAGCGGCTCGTGCTCGCGGCGGCGCGGGACGGGCTCGACGCGCTCTGCGTCAACCCGACGACGCCGGTCGGGGACGGCGACCGGCGCCCGACGCCGACCGGGGCGATGGTGGCCGCGGTCGCGCGCGGCGGCGTCGGCGCGTACCTGCCGACGACCGGGCTGAACCTCGTCGACGTCCGGGACGTCGCGCTCGGGCACGCGCTCGCGCTCGAGCGGGGGCGCGCCGGCGAGCGCTACCTCCTCGGCGGCGTCGACCTGCCCCTCCGGGACGTCTTCGCGGCGATCGCCGACCTCGCCGGACGGCCGCGCCCGCGGCTCCCCGTCCCGTTCGCCGCCGTCCGGGCGGCCGCGGCACTCGGGCTCGTGAACCGCGACGAGGCGCGGCTCGCGAAGCTGCCGATGTACTTCAGCTGGGAGAAGGCGGCGC
>Ga0335070_10006361_pt1 | contig 13902 bp, 11 predicted proteins | sample Lox_Sample_13_FD_206722 | JGI IMG/M metagenome (GOLD analysis project Ga0335070, IMG submission 206722) | Soil microbial communities from Loxahatchee National Wildlife Refuge, Florida, United States - Lox_Sample_1.3 | ecosystem: Environmental > Terrestrial > Soil > Wetlands | place: USA...
GACCTTCGATGACGCTGGCCGGGTCACGGGCCGGCACGAAGTGGGCGAAGGCACGCCCACCGTGGCCTACGAAACGCCCCGGGGCACCTGGCACACGCTGCTGGCGGCCGCGGACGGCTCGGCCTTCCTGGAGATCAAGCAGGGTCCGTACGATCCGGCCACCGCGGCGGAGTTCGCCCCCTGGGCGCCTGCCGAAGGCCATGAATCGGCCACGCGCTTCCTCGAGTGGTTGCGCCACGCGCAGCCCGGCGCGACCGCGACCGCGACCGCCGCGACCACGACCGCCCCTGGCGGCGCGTAGCGGCCGGGGATGGGAGTCCGCAAGCTATTTCCGACGCTCGTCTACCGCGGCAGCCTGCGGCAGGGCAACTGGCGGACATTCAACAGCCGGCTGCTGCACGAATGCCGCCAGCTGCGTCTGGATGATGTTGCCGGGAGGCGCTGGTCCGACCGGAATTACCCCGGTGGCTACACCTCCTACAACTCGGCCTGCCGCATGCACCAGATCTCGCCGACCTTCGGCGAGCTGGAACGGCGGCTGGCGCGCCATCTCAAGGTGTTCGTGCGCGCGCTCGACTTCGATCTGTCAGGACGCACGCTCTCCATGACCGACTGCTGGGTCAACATCATGCGCCGGCGTGTCGTGCACGGATTGCACCTGCATCCGCTGTCCACGATCAGCGGCACGTACTACGTGCAGACACCGGGCGGCTCTCCCGCCCTGAAGCTCGAGGACCCGCGACTCGACCGCTTCATGGCCACCCCGCCGCGCCGCGCCAGCCGGCCCTCGGGGCGTGCCTGGGTGGAGATCCCCGCCGAGACGGGCACGCTGGTGCTGTTCGAGAGCTGGCTGCGGCATGAGGTCCCCCCCAATCCCGTCGCCGCAGAGCGCATCAGCATCAGTTTCAATTACAGCTGGTTCTGAAACGCGCTAGGGTGCGCGCCAGTCTCGGGTGAATGAGCACCAACAACAGGGGGTTCGTCATGTGGGATCAGGTCTATGCGCCGCTGGGCGGCAATCTGACACTGTCGGCCGCGTGCGCGGCGCTGCCGATCCTGGTGCTGCTGGTGTCGCTGGGCATCCTGCGGATGGCGGCCTGGAAGTCCGGCCTGCTGGGCCTGCTCACCTCGATCCTCGTCGCACTGTTCGTGTACGGGATGCCGGCGCGACTCATCGCCGGTGCGACACTGTATGGCGCGGTCTTCGGCCTCTTCCCGATCGCCTGGATCGTGTTCTGGGCGCTGGCGCTTTACCGCCTGACCGTGGATACCGGACAGTTCGAGATCATCAAGAACTCCGTCGGACATCTCACACAGGACCGGCGGCTGCAGGCGCTGCTGATCGCTTTCGCCTTCGGCGCCTTCGTGGAGGGAGCCTCGGGATTCGGCACGCCGGTCGCAGTCGCCGCCGCCATGTTGAGCGGGCTGGGCTTCTCGCCCTTCCAGGCGGCAGCCATCTGCCTGATCGCCAATACCTCTCCCGTGGCGTTCGGTGCCATAGGCACGCCGCTCGTTACGCTGGCGGGAGTCACGAACCTGCCCCTGGGAGTGCTCAGCGCCCATGTGGGCAAGATCTGCGCGCCGGTATCGCTGTTCATCCCCGCCTATCTCATGCTGGTGATGGGAGGGCGCGCAGCGCTCAAGGCGGTGCTGCCGGCAGCCATCGTCTGCGGACTGTGCTTCGCCGTCACGCAGTACCTCGTATCGACCTACATCGGGCCCTACCTCACGGACATCCTGGCCTCGCTGGCGGCCATCACCGGCCTGCTGCTGCTGCTGTCAGTCTGGCGTCCCGGTGATCAGGCGGAAGTGGTGCACCTGCCGCCGCGCGCCGAGCGACCCCAGCTGCTGCGCGCCTGGTCGCCGTACATCCTGCTCGTGATCTGCGTGCTGCTGTGGGGATATGCGCCGTTCAAGGCGATCCTGGACAAGGCGACGATGATCATTGCGTGGCCGGGCCTCGACGGCGCCATCGAGCGCTTGCCGCCCGTGGTGGCCAAGCCGGCCCCCTACGCCGCCAAATTCACGTTCAACGTCCTGTCGGCGTCCGGCACCTCAGCCCTGCTGGCCACCGTGTTGGCCGCGCTGGTGCTGCGAGTGTCTTTCCGGCAGTTTACCGCCAGCGTCGGACGCACGGCCCGCGATCTGTCCCTCTCCATCCTGACGATCGCAGCCGTGCTGGCGCTGGCCTACGTGATGAACTACTCCGGCGCGACGGCGAGCCTGGGTCTGGCGCTCGCGGCGACCGGGCCCCTGTTTCCGTTCTTCGGCTCGCTGCTCGGCTGGCTCGGGGTCTTCCTGACAGGCAGCGACACCTCGGCAAACGCCCTGTTCGGCAACCTCCAGGTGGTGACCGCCAACAAGTTGGGGTTGTCACCCGCGCTGATGGCGGCGGGCAACTCCAGCGGCGGGGTCATGGGCAAGATGATCAGCCTGCAGAGCATCTCAGTGGCCGCCGCGGCCACGGGCATGCCGCCGTCGGATGAATCGAAGCTGTTCGGCTTCACGCTCAAGCACAGTGTATTTCTCGCCTGCGTCATCGGTCTGATAGTCTCGATCTACGCCTACCTCTGAGGTGGGCTTCGATCACGCCCGCGGCGTGAGGAGAGGAATGCATGAAGGCTGCGCCCGTGTTGCTGGGTCTCGTCGCGCTGTGCGCCGCCGGCGCGGCTCCCAAGCCGATCACCGCGCAGGACTGGCTCGCGGCCATTCCGCCGCTGCCCATGACCTCGGCCGACGCTTATGCGCAATGGTCCGACACCAGCAGCACGCTGAAGCCGGGTGCCGGGTTTCAACAGGTCAGCGCCGGCATCGCGGCCGCGATCCAGACACTCGCCCGACCCGTGCCCGCGGCGGATCCTCCAGGCGGTCCGATCTCCAGGCACGACCAGGAACTGGCGCAGCAGATCGTACCGCTGCCCGCGAGCGCCGACCCGCTGCCGGCCATCCAGCAAGCGCGTAGTGCGCGGGTCGCGCTGGAACAGAAGTGGCGCGGTGAACTGAACGCGCTCGAACAGCAGCGACTGCTCGAGCGGACCGCGATGCCCGCCTGCCATAATGAATCAGGAGCGCCCTCGCAGCTTGCCATCCGCGATGTGGAGCGCAGCTACGCCGCACGCCGGATCGCCATCGCGGCCAGGTACCTGCCGCAGTTCGAGCCGGCGTTGCGTCAACTCCTGACCGCAGTGAGTCCGCGCATCGCGCACGGTGATCGGGTCATGTCAGCGTGGAAGCAATTGCGCAGCGCAAGCCTGCGAGCACAGCTCGGGCCCGTCGCGCAGTCATCGGAGACAGCGGCCCTGCAGGACGTGAACCTCGTGCTGGGTGCCGTGCAGGAGATATCCAAACTCGCGGCACGGCCCGTCGCCGACCTCAAGGCGCTCGAGCGCGTCTATGCTCAGGCCAAGGGCTGTTAGTGTACGCCCAGCACCCGCAGCACGAAGAACAAGGCGGCGCCGAACAGGGCCGCACCCAGTAGCACGCATACCGGCAGCGTCAGCACCCACGCCAGGATGATGTTACGCACGGTGTCGCGCTGTATGCCCGAACCGTTGGCCACCATGGTACCCGCGATGCCTGACGAGAGGATGTGCGTCGTACTGACAGGCAGGCCGAGAACATCGGCGGCTTCGATCGTGCCGAACGCGACGATCTCGGCCGCTGCACCCTGACCGTAGGTCAGGTGGGCCTTGCCGATCTTCTCGCCGACCGTCACGACGATGCGCTTCCAGCCGATCATCGTGCCCAGGCCCAGCGCGAGCGCCACCGCGAACTTCACCCAGTTCGGAATGAAGTTGGTGACGCCTTTGAGCAGCTTCTGGTAATCGCCCGCGGGACCGGCATCGAGCCCGGACGGCAGCTTCTTGGCTTTCGCCATCCGCGCCAGCGTCTCCGATACCATGTAGAAATTCAGACGCAGTCCGCGGCGCTGAGCACCAGCAACCTTGTTCAGATCGGTGACGCCACTCAGGTCATGCAGCAGCGTGGTATTCACGCTCGCGAGGGAAGCGAGCGTCTCGGGCTTCACGGTGCCATGCCGCAGGTACTCGGTCAGGTTGCGATGGGCCACATCGATATCCGAGACGGCCGGGATGCCTGCCGTCACGCCCTGCAGCTGCTGCTCGATGACCGCACCGGACGAGCGGATCTTGTCCAGGGACTGCGCGCTGGTGCTGAGGTCGAGAGCAAAGGCGGTCGGCACGATGCCCACGAGAATGAGAACGATCAGTCCCATGCCCTTCTGGCCGTCATTCGATCCGTGCGCAAAGCTCACGCCCGTGCAGGTGAGCACCAGCAGCGAGCGGATCCAGATCGGTGGCGGCTTGTTGCCCTCGGGCGCCTGGAACAGGGCCGGATTGCGCAGCAGCGCCTTCGCGGCGAGCAGCAGGAGCGCGGCCGCCGCAAAACCGATCAGCGGCGACATGACCAGCGCCTTGACCGTGTCCGCGACCTTGGTCCAGTTCACGCCATCGCCGAACGCACTGCCCGGGCTGAGCAGCGAGTTCATCAGGCCCACGCCGACGATGGAGCCGATCAGCGTGTGAGAGCTGGATGCAGGCAATCCCAGATACCAGGTGCCGACGTTCCAGATGATCGCCGAGAGCAGCAGCGCGAACACCATGGCGAACCCGGCCCCGGAGCCTACGTTGATCACAAGCTCGACCGGCAGCAGCGCCACGATGCCGAAGGCGACAGCGCCGGAGGAGGTCAGCACGCCGATGAGGTTCCACGTACCCGACCAGACCACCGCCTGGGTGGGCTTGAGGGAGTGGGTGTAAATTACCGTGGCTACGGCGTTGGCCGTATCATGGAAGCCGTTGACGAACTCGAAACTCAGTGCCAGACCCAGGGCCAGAACCAATAACAGTGCCGTCGGCAGGTCGATGCCCAGAGTGTCCAGCACGGGGATTCTCCGTCTTCTTAAAATTGTAGGCGTGGCGCGAGCCTAGGGCGCTCGTGTGACGATTGTGTGACATGCCCTATCACCCGGAAGGCAATTGACGCATGACGCTGATATCAAGCTCGGACCGAGGCCCGTGGCTGGCGCTGATTCTTGCAGGAGCTTTACAGGGCGCGGCGGCCGCCGAAGCGCCGATGACTTCGCTGCCGAGCGACATGCCGCAGCACTTCGAGGTGCGCACCGCGAGCTTCGACTACGACAAGCGTGAAGAGATGGTCCCGATGCGGGACGGAGTAAAGCTGAAGACGTTCATTCTGGTGCCTCGCAGTGCGACCGCAGCACATCCCGCGCCCATCCTGATGACACGCACTCCCTATCACGCGGCCGAGCGCGTGCTGCGATTCAACAGTCCGCACCTGGCCGCTGCAGTGCCACAGATGGACGATACGGCCGCTGCGGCGGGCTACATCATTGTGTTCCAGGACGTGCGCGGCAAATACGGCTCGGAAGGTGACTACGTGATGACGCGTCCCCTGCGGGGACCGCTCAATCCGACCGACAACGATCAGGCGACGGACACGTATGACACCATCGACTGGCTGGTGAAGAACGTGCCCGAGAGCAACGGGCGAGTCGGCACCATGGGTGGGTCGTACGAGGGTTACACGACGGTGATGTCCACCGTCCACCCGCATCCAGCCCTGAAAGCAGCGGTCCCGTTCGCACCGATGGTCGATGGCTGGATGGGAGATGACTGGTTCCACAACGGCGCGTTCCGTCAGGACGGGACGCTGCAGTACATCTACAACCAGGAAGGCACGCGCTCCAACGACAAGCTGTGGTGGTCGGGCACCCGCGATACGTATGAACTGTTTTTGCGCGCCGGCTCCGCGGGGGCGATGGCCGCATCGCGCGGGCTGGAGCAGTTGGGCTTCTGGCGCGCGATCTCCGAGCACCCCGCGTATGACATGTTCTGGCAGGAGCAGGCCGTCGACCGCATCCTCGCCCGGGACCCGCCCAAGGTGCCGATGCTCATCGTCTCCGGTCTGTTCGACCAGGAGGACATCTACGGCGGGCCAGCGCTGTTCGCTGCCCTGGCCAGGAGCGACCCGACCGGCGAGCGTGTGCACCTCGTGCTCGGACCCTGGAATCATGGTCAGGGCCGCCGTGAGGGCCGTGGCATCGGAATGATCCAGTTCGAAGGCGACACGGCCACCTGGTTCCGGCGGACCGTGATGCAACCGTTCCTCGATCACTACCTGAAGGACGGGCCGGCACCGGATACACCACGCGTGCTCGTCTACGAAACCGGGGCCGACCGCTGGCACCGCTACGACAGCTGGCCGCGCTCCTGCCCGCAGGGCTGTCCGCAGACATCGCAGTCGCTGTACCTGCTGCCCGGCGGACGACTGGGTCTCGATGCACCCGCGGCCGGGGAGCCGTACGACGAGTACGTCTCGGATCCGGCCAAGCCGGTGCCCTATCGCCAGGTGCCCACCCTGGATGGCGACTCACCCGATTCCACCTGGGGCGAGTGGCTTGCGGATGACCAGCGTTTCGCCGCCACGCGCACCGACGTGCTCGTCTACCAGACCGAGCCGCTCACGCAGCCGCTGAGAGTGGCGGGCCAGCCCGCGGCGCTCCTCGCGGCATCCACTTCGGGCACCGACAGCGACTGGGTCGTGAAGATCATCGACGTTTGGCCGGATGAGGTGCCCGATCATCCGAAGCTGGGTGGTTATCAGCTGATGGTCTCGGCGGACATCCTGCGCGGACGGTATCGGGAAGATCCGGCGAATCCCCATGCGCTTGCGGCGGGCAAGGTGCTCACCTATCGCATCAGGCTGCCGAACCTCAGTCACACGTTCCTGCCCGGGCATCGCATCATGGTGCAGGTGCAGTCGAGCTGGTTTCCGCTCTACGACCGCAACCCGCAGCGCTACGTCCCCAACATCATGTTTGCGCGACCCGAGGACTACACGCGGGCCACCCAACGAATCTGGCACACCCGTGGCCATGCGAGCCTGATCGAGTTCCCGATCGTGCCAGCCCAGCAGTAGCCCGTGCGTGCCACACTCAAGCTGGGCACCGCAGGCGGCCACGGCCGGCCGGTGCCGACCGCGAGCCCACCGCGGCCGAACGGACCCGGACTCCAGGCCCATCATGACTGAACTGCTGTTCCGCGACGATGCGTATCTGAAGAGCATCACCGCACGCGTGGTGGCGCGCGATGAGCGCGGACTGCAGCTCGACCGCACGATCTTCTATCCGCTCGGAGGAGGTCAGCCCGGGGATACCGGCGTGCTGGTGCGGGCCAACGGCGAGCGGATCGCCATCGCCGACACGCGCAAGGGGGAAACGCCAGACCAGGTCATTCACCTTCCCGCTACGCGCGCGGCGGTTGGCACCGCGGGCACATCTGGCGGCATGGCCGATGCGGCCGGTGGCACGGCGGGCCCGCCTGGCGGCCTGGCGGGTGTCGCCGGGCCCGAGATCGGTGAGGTGGTGCGGCTGGAGATCGACTGGGAGCGGCGCTACGCGCTCATGCGACTGCACACGGCATTGCACGTGATGTCATGCGTTGTCGTCGCACCCGTGACCGGCGGCAACATCGCGCCAGACAAGGCGCGCCTCGATTTCGATATCGACATGAGTCTCCTGGATGCCGCCAGGATTGAATCCGGCACCAACGAACTGATCGCGCGCGGCGTCGACACCGAAACCGTGTGGATCAGCGACGAAGAACTCGACGCGCGTCCCGACCTGGTCAAGACCATGAGCGTGCAACCACCGCGCGGGGCTGGTCGCGTACGGCTGCTGAAGATCCCGGGAATCGACCTGCAACCGTGCGGAGGCACGCACGTGCGCAACATTGGCGAAATAGGCGCAATCCGTATCCTGCGCATCCGCAGCGAAGGCAAGCGCAACAAACGAGTCGAGATCGCCCTCGTCTGACAGACCAAGCGGTGCGCTCCGCGGCGGCTCTAGAACTCCAGCAGACGGGCAACGGTAGCAGAGTTGGTCGAGTTGCCGATGATGAGGTCGTACTTGCCGCGCACATCGCGTGCGTCACGCACGATCACCTTGCCGCCGGCCTCCTCGACGAGGACCTCCGTCGCCGCGATATCCCACCGGGCCAGATTGAATTCGGCGAGCACGTCGATACTGCCGCGTGCCACCATCGCATGCGCCGCGCAATCGCCAAAACACCGCAGGATGGGTGACTGGGCACGCAACGCATCGAGGCTCGAGGCCGTCCCGGCGAGGCGGAACTGGTTTTCCGGTGGCGCCGAGATCAGACAGTCGCTGAAGGCCCGGTCCGGCGCGACGCGAATGCGCTCCTTGCCGCACCAGGCGCCACCGCCGCGGCGCGCCCAGTAGGTCTCGTTCGCCGCCGGCAGATGGATCACGCCGATCAGCGAGCGTCCGGCGAGCCGATCCTCGAAGGCGAGCAGCGTGCCGAAGTTGGGCAGCCCGCGTGTGAACCCCACGGTCCCGTCGATCGGATCGATGACCCAGCGATAGCGCGACTCGCCGGCGTCCGCACCGAATTCCTCGCCCAGCACCGGCCATTGGCGCGGTGCCCGCGCCCGCAGGAAATCGCGGATGTTTCGCTCGGCCCCGCGATCGAACTGCGTGACGGGTGAGGCGTCCGATTTCTTCTCGACGGCCAGCTCGGGACTGCGGAAGCCCGACATGATCAGGTCTGAGGGGCTGCGCGCAGCCTCGATGGCCAGCTCGAGCAGTTCAGCGATCAGATCGTCCGACAGCGTTTCATCCATGGTCCCTAGTTTGGCAGCATTCCGGTACGCGTGGTAGATTCGCGGCGCGCTACAACAGCCACCCGGCTATGGACCGGGCCAGCCGTCCACACCCGTGCATCAGATCGCGCGTGAGTGCGCTTCGAAGGAGCCCAGATGCGTGCCATGACCCGGAAAGCAGTGCGTCTTGCGTATGCGTGCGCCGCCGTCACGCTGGTAGCCCAGGCGGCCGATCTCGTCAAGCCGGACATCAAACTCGGCCTGTGGGAAGTGGTCAACAATCCGCAGGTCAGCGGCCAGATGCCGATACCGGAGGAAGAGCTGGCCAAACTGCCGCCGGAGCAGCGCGCGCGGATCGAAGCGGGTTTCCGCGCGAGCATGGCGAAGGCGGTACGCCCCCGCACCTATCGCGAATGCATGACGCCTGAAAAGCTGTCGCATGGCTTCGACCTCGACAAGAAGGGCGACGAAGCCTCATGCAAGCGTCACGTGATCAGCAGCACGTCAAGTGAGCTGACGCTGCATGACGAGTGTGACCGGTCGGGCGAGAAGACGGTCAGCGACATTCATTTCCAGGTCGCGGGCGGCACCCAGATGGTCGGCACGATCAACATGGTGGTGACACGCGGCGGCAAGACGATGAATCTCAACACCTCGCTGACCGGCAAGTGGCTCAGCTCCAGCTGCGGCAACGTCAAGGACGCCCAACCGGTGGAGTGAGCGCCACGCCCTGACGGGAGCGCTACTGGCCCTGACGGGAGCGCTGGTGCCCTGACCGCACGGCGATGAGGTGAGCGGCGCAGCTGCCTGTGGCGGCAACGTGCCGATCGTGCAACCCGCACAGGCCGTCCTCATCGCGCACCGAGGCGAATCCGGAGCTGAATGAGGTCAGTCCCGGAAACGCCCTTTCCAGTGTGCGGGAGCTGTTGTCAAAGTGACGACAGTGGCAACACGCACGCGGCAGATCCCGCAGGCCACTCACTTACAGGTGGCTCCAGTAGGAGTAGAACACCAGCACCGAGAGCACGAATCCCAGCACGACGTTCACGGCGACACCAGAAGTGAACGCCCAGAAGGGCTTCCAGCCCGCGCTAGCCAGCTCACGCACCCGCGTCGTCAGCCCGATGCTGAGGAAGCAGAAGATGAACGCCCACGTCCGGAAGGCCTTGATCGGGCCCACCAGATCCGGAGTGAATGAGGACTTGAACTGCGAGTAGGACGCGGACGCAGTCACCACTGTGATGATCAGCGAAGCCAGCAGGAATCCCAGCACGAACTTGGGAAAGCGCCGCCAGATCTCACCGGCGTCGGGCCTGCGATCCACACCAGTATTCTCCCAGCGGGTCGTGGCCACGATGGACAGGATGAACGCCCAGATGCCGATCCACACATCCCGTCCAATCACCTTCATCAGCGTGAATGACGTCAGCGCTGCATCGGCCGATCCGCTGATTCCGGGCACCTGACCCGCATAGCTGCCGTAGGTCTGCGCGGCCGCGAGGCCCGCGGCATCCGCGAATTCCGAGGTGCCGATCCACGCGCCCGCCACACCGGTCGGCAACCCGAGCGCGCGGCACACCAGCGGCAGGGCGAAAATCATGACGACCGCCCAGAAAATGACCAGCGTGATGGCCACCGGCGCGTCCTGTTTGCGCGCCCCCACGGCACCCGAGATGGCAATGGCGCCCGATACGCCGCAGATCGCCCCGCCCGCGCCCAGCGTGGCGGCCAGACGCCGGTCGAGTCCGAGCCGGATGCCAACGAAGTAGATCACCCCGAACGTGACGAGCGACACGATCGAGGCCTGCAGGATCGCCACCGGACCCGCCCACACGATCAGCGTGAACGGCAGTGTCGCGCCCAACAGCACGATTCCGGTCTTCACGTAGTACTCGACGCGGAAGCCCGCATCCATCCAGCGTGGCAACAGGTTGGTGTTGGAGATCAGCAGACCCAGCAGCAGCGCGACCAGCGGCGGCTCGAGGTTGTAGTGATCGGCCTGGTTCCACTGACCGAGCGTGAAAATGAGGACCGCGAGGATGAATAACAGCACGAACGACGGCAGGAAGCGGCGCAGCGGCCAGCCGAGCGCGCGCGCACCGGCGCCGAACAGCAGCGCCCAGAGGGCGAACAGCGCCGCGTAGCGCCCGGAGTTGGTCCTCAGGTCCGCGAGCGCCTCGGTCACATGTGCCCACTTCTTCGGCGTGACGGCCAGCCACTTGATGCTCGAACCGTGCAGGAACAGCCAGACGCCCGCGAGCGTCAACCCGACGCCCAGCCAGACCGCCCACCAGTCTTCCTTCTGGAGAAGGTCGCGCCAGCCGGAGGAGCCGCGAACGCCGGGCGTTCCGCGGTCGAAAGTGACCGCCTGAGCGTCGGTAGCCATGAGTTGCTCCCTTAAAGGGGGCAACAAGGGTACGTCCGCGCAGCCGACGCGCCAAAATAGCGGTGCAGAATCAGCATATAGCCGCTGCGCTGGGCCGCGCGAGCAACCTTGTCGCACTGGGCCGCGCGAGCAACCTTGTCGCACTGGGCCGCGTGCACGACCCCGTTACGCCGGGTCACGCCGCGCGCCGAATCAGGCTCAGCGGGTCGTGGCGGGCTGATCGAAGGCGGCCGCGACGCGGGTCAGCAGGGCCCGCACCCGATCGGTCGCGCCGGCGACGTCCTGGTCGCGCAGACGCGCCAGCAGCGCCTTGTGCATGTTGAGGAACGGCCTGAGGCTCTTGCCCATGTCCGTCAGGCGCCGCAGCGCGATCCGGCCGCGAATGTCCCACAGCAGAGAATCCCACACGGCCAAGAAGGTGCGGTTGCCGCTGCCTTCGATCAGCCTGCGATGAAAGCGCAGCGTGTCCTCGATGTAACTCTCAGCGTCATCGGCCTTGACAGCCGCATCCATCCGCTGCAGGAACACTGCCAGATCCGCCAGCATCTCGGACGAATAAGGCGCGGCCAGCGCAACGGAGCGCATCTCCAGCATGATCCGCAGCTCGTACGATTCGCGCATCTCGGCGAAATCCGCGCCGCGCACCCGCGTGCCGCGAAAGCGCTGGGAGGTCACCAGTCCCGATCCCTCCAGTTCGCGCAGCGCCTCGCGGATCGGCGCCTGACTGACGTCGAACTCGCGCGCCAGATACAGCTCCTTGAGCTGCGTGCCCGCCGGATACGTCCCATCCAGGATGCGTCCGACCAGCACATCGCGGATGTGGTCCCGCATGCAGACACGCTTGAGTGCAGGTTGGTTCACTGCAGCACCGGATGCTGGAGCTGCTCGCGCGTCCAGCCGCCGCCCGTGGCCCGCACCAGGGCGATCGCGGCATTCATCTGCGCTACACGCACCGTAATCGTGTCTCGCTGCGCCTGAAGGGCCGCTGTGTGTGTCGTGGTGACCTCAACGTAATCGGCGACCCCAGCGTTGTAACGCTGATCGGCGTGATAGGCGGAGCTCTGGGCGGACGCGGCGGCGGCCTCGTCAGCCTTACGCTGATCAGCCAGATGATGCAGGCCCGCGAGACTGTCCTCGACCTCCTGATATGCGGTCAGGGTCGTCTTGCGGTAAGCAGCCGCGGTTTCCTCGTACTGCGCACGCGCCTGACGAGTCACCGCATATCGTGCACCCGCATCCAGCAGCGGCACGGAGGCAGTCGGGCCGACCGACCAGAACCGGCTCGGCGCATTGAACCAGCTCGAGGCCAGCACGCTCTCGTAGCCGGCGGCCCCGGCCAGCGAGAAGACGGGGAACCAGGCGGCCCGCGCAACACCGATCTGCGCATTCGCGGCGGCCATGGCCCGTTCGGCGCGTCCCACATCGGGCCGCCGTTCGAGCAGGCGCGACGGCATACCGGCATCGACCGGCGGCGGATTCGCCGCGAGCGAGCCCGTCTCGAGCGTGAACCCCGATGGCGCCTGGCCGAGGAGGACGGCGATCGCATGTTCGAGTTGGGCGCGCTCCAGTCGCACCGCGGCAAGCTGCGCACGTGCGTTCTGACGGAGCGTATCGGCCTGGTCGACGTCGGTTGCGGCCGCGACACCTTCCTGATAGCGGTTGCGCGTGAGATCGTAAGCCCGGTCATACACCTTGATGGTGTCTTCGAGCAGCTGGACGGTGCTGTCGGCACCGCGCAGCGAGAAATAGTCGCTCGCCAGCTCCGCCTGCAGCGACAGGCGCACCGCGGCGAGATCGCCCGCGCTGGCCTGAGCCTGATCGCCGGCCGCGGCAGCGGTATTGCGCACGCGCCCGAACAGGTCGATTTCCCATGACAGGCTCAGAGCAGCGACGAAATCGTTCTGCGTCGTCGGCGTACCGCCGAGGATGTCCGACAGCGGCGCGTTGGCTGAACTCTTGCCGCGCTTGGCCGATCCCTGCGCATCGAGTGTCGGGAAGACATCGGAACGGGCGCGTTGGGCCACCGCACTGGCTTCCTGGTAGCGCGCCACGGCTGCGCGCAGATCGGGGTTGGCTCCTTCCAGTTGCGTCTCGAGCTGATCGAGGCGCGGATCACCGAATGCCTGCCACCAGGGGCCGCGCGGCGCGCTGTCGGCCGGCTGAGCGGGAGCCCAGTCTCCCGTCTCCTTGAAGCTCGCCACCTCCGGCGCCGCAGGCGGCTGGTAGTGGGGCGCGAGCGAGCAACCGCCCACGAGGACGGTCATGCCCACGCACAGCTGCAGAGCGCGGGTCACGACTTGGCAACCTGCCTCGTGGCCGGATTGACCACGCGCACCGCCGCCCCCGCCGTGAGCGAGTCCGGGGGGCTCAGCACCACATCGTCCTCGGCAGTCAGCCCCTGGATGACTTCGATTTCCGAGCCATAGTCGCGGCCGATGGTCACCGCCTTCATCACGATGTGGCCGCCAGCGGCCACCGTCGCGACGTTCAGTCCGTCGCCGCGGAACAGCAGCACGTTGGCGGGCAACCGGAATGCCGTGCCGACACCGGCCGGCAGCTTGAAATGCACTTCCGCGTAGGCGCCGGGCAACAGCTCACCGTTCGGGTTCCCCACGCTCAGCTGCACCAGGAGCGTGCGCGAGGCCTGATCGATGGCGTTGGAGGTGCTGTCGAGCCGGGCGACGTACAGCCGGCCAGGCCGGTCGGGGAAGCGCAGCTCGGCGCTGATCCCGGTCGTCATCATCGCGGCGTAGGTCTGGGGAACCCGCACGTAGAGCCGTAGCCGGCGCATGTCCGCCACGCGGAACAGTTCCGGTCCCGTGTTGCTGCCGGCCGTGATGAGCTGGCCGATATCG
>Ga0335070_10006363_pt1 | contig 13899 bp, 10 predicted proteins | sample Lox_Sample_13_FD_206722 | JGI IMG/M metagenome (GOLD analysis project Ga0335070, IMG submission 206722) | Soil microbial communities from Loxahatchee National Wildlife Refuge, Florida, United States - Lox_Sample_1.3 | ecosystem: Environmental > Terrestrial > Soil > Wetlands | place: USA...
GCCAGAACGGGCGGCCCCGCCCCACCATGTTCTCCCAGGTGCGGGACTGCGACTCGTGGATGCCCAGCGACACCGATTCGCCCATGGGGGTGCCGGCGTGCCGGGGCTCCAGGCCCTGCTCGTACAGCGCGTGCCCGGTCTCGTGCATGACTCCGAAGAACGAGGCCAGCGGCTCGCGCTCGTTGTAGCGGTTGGTGATGCGCACGTCCCCGGCGGCCAGGGTGCTGCAGAAGGGATGCGCCGAGACGTCCATGCGGCCGCCTTCCAGGTCGAAGCCCATCAGGCTCGCCAGCTCCAGACACAGCGCGCGCTGGCGCTCCACCGACACCCGGCGGCCGAGCAGCCGCACGTCCGGACGGCGCGGCGCGTTCTGGATGGCGTGCACCAGCGGAACCAGCTCGCGCCGCAGCTCCTCGAACAGCGGGTTCAGGCGGGCGACGGTCATGCCCGGCTCGAACTGGTCCAGCAGCGCGTCGTAACGGTCGGCCTCGTAGCCGATGGCGTCGGCCTCGCGCCGCTTGAGTTCGAAGATCTTCCCCAGCCACGGCTCGAAGGCGTGGAAGTCCGATTTCTTGCGCGCCTCGATCCACGCGAGGTGCGCGTGGGTCTGGGTGCGTGCCAGCTCCTCCACCAGCTCCCGAGGCACCTTCCTTTCGCGGAGGTGCGCCCGGCGCAGCTCGCGCACGTTGGCGCTCTCTTCCGGGGAGAGCGCGTCGCGCTGCGCCCAGAACTGCTCCAGCAGGTCCCCCAGCTCGGGGTTGACCATGCGCTCGTGGAGCAGCCCGCGCAGCAAGGCCTGCTGATCCCCGCGCTCCGCGGTGCCCTTGGACGGCATCGCGGTCTCCTGGTCGTAGCCCAGCACGGCCTGGATGTGGTTGAACCAGGTGATCTCCTTGGACAACCCCACCAGACGCTCCATCGAGGCGTTCGACATGGGCGTACTCTCCCGGAAGAGTGACCGGCCGCCGCAGCGGGCGGCCTCTGGGCCGGCCGCCGTGCAAGGCGCGCCGGCCCGCCGAAGGCAGGCTCAAGGGAAGGGGCCGCGCCCGAAGTTAGGCGGGGGGGCGGCGGGTGTCAACCTGGTGGGGCGGTCGCCCGCGCCGTCCGCGGGTCAGGGCGGGGCCGCCCGCGGGCGGGTCGGCAGGGCCGCAGATGGCAGGCCGCACCGCGCCCTTGCTGGCCGGGGGCACCGGTCGTATCGTCGGACGCCATGATGGAGCCCCACCCCGCACCCGGTAAGGAACCCGCACCCGCCGGGCCACCGGCCCTCGGAGTGCGCCTCGCCGGCAACTCGCTGGTCAACATGATCGGCCGCGCCGGCTCCCTGGCTTTCTGGGTCCTCCTCACCCCGTACCTCCTGCACCGCCTGGGCTCGGAGCGCTTCGGGCTGTGGTCGCTGGTGTTCATGTTCACCACCTACATGCTGTTGATGGACCTCGGCGCGGGGCCGTCGCTGGCCCGGTTCGCGGCCGAGTTCAAGGCTCTGGGTCGCCTGCCGGAGCTGGGCCGCTACGTGGCCACCACGAACACGTTCTACCTGGGCCTGGGTGCGAGCTCCTTCCTGGTGGCGGTCGCGCTGGGACCGGGGCTGTTGCACGTGCTGCGCATCGCGCCGTCCATCCACGAGGCGCACGCCGCGCTGGTCCTGTGCACCCTGGTCGGAGCGGCCACGATGCTGGCCGCAGTGATGAACGGGCTGCTCGTGGGGTTCCAGCGCTTCCTCCAGGTCAACACCCTGTCGCTGGCGCTGCTGGTGCCCAGCGGGCTCGGGATCTGGCTGGTCCTGGGCGCCGGACAGGGCCTGCTCGGGGTGCTGTGGGTGCAGGCGGGGGTGGCCGCGCTGGGAGCGCTGGCCGGGGCCGCGCTGGTGCGGCGCTCCGCGCCGGGGCTGGTGCTGCGCCCGCTGGGGTGGGAGGTGGAAGCGGCCCGACAGATGTTCCAGCTGGGGATCTGGGCGCAGCTCTTCAGCCTGGTCAGCGTGATCCAGCTGCAGGTGGACAAGCTGTTCCTGGCGCGCTGGGCCGGGCTGGCGACGGTGACCTCGTTCGAGCTGGGCTTCCGGGTGTCCAACGGCATCCTGGCGCTCCCGGGCCTGGCGTACGGCGCGATCACCCCGGCGGCGGTGGAGCTGGCCGCGCTGGGCGACCAGGTCCGGCTGCACGCACTGCACGTGCGCGGCACGCGCTGGGCGGCGGGCCTCACCGCCCCGCTGGTGGCCGGGACGTGGGTGGCCGGACCGTGGCTGCTGCGGGGCTGGCTGGCGGCGACCCCGCCGGGCGCGGAGCTGGCCCTGCGGATGATCGCCGCGAGCCTGTCCATCAACCTGCTGTCCGGCACCGGCTCGGCGATCGTGTGGGCCGAGGCCCGTCCCCAGCTGGGCTTCTACTGCGCCGCGGCGGGGCTGCTGCTGCACGTAGTGCTGAGCCTGGTGCTGGTGCCGGCCTTCGGCCTTCCGGGAGCGCTGTTCGCGCAGCTGGCGGCCATGGCGGCGTGGGTGGGGCTGTTCACGTTCGAGTTCCACCGGCGGCACCACTGGTCGTGGACCGGCGACGTCGGGGCGGCAATCGTGCGCCCGGTGGTTGTCGGGGCGGCGGCCGTGCTGGGACTGGGGCTGGTGGCCCGAACCCTGCCGGCGCCGGTGGCGCTGGGGCGGTGGGCCGCGCTGGGGCTGGCGGGGCAGTTCAACGCGGCCGACGTGCAGGTGCTCCGGCAGCTGGCCACCGCGTGGCTGCCGCGCCGCGCGCCCCGCGGGGCCGGGACCGGCGGGCCGGCCGCGGGGTGAGCGCTGAATTGACCCGCAGCAGGGATTGCGCTTAGACTTCAACGGCTGAGCCCATTCCGTGGCTCGGCCCTGGAACTCCAACCTCCTGAAGGATCCTCCACCGGTGACCCTTAGCTTGCCGTATCCCATTCGGAAACACCGCCTGGCCCGCGGCGCTCTGGGAGCGCTGCTGATCGGTGCTCTGGCCGCGGCGCCGGCGGCCCAGGCCGCGCCGGTGGCCGCGGGCCGGCTGTACGATTTCCCGACCGGCGCGGCCCGGGTGGAGCTCGGGTCCTCCCTCGACAGCGCGGCGGCGGCCCAGGCCCCGCTGTCCGGAGTGCTGCTGTCGGGCCCGGTGGACCCGGCTACGTACGTGCTGGGCCCGGGGGACGTGCTGTCCCTGGAGAAGGGCTCCCCGGCGGGCACCTCCCAGCTGCTCCAGGTGGACGCGGAGGGCGCGCTCTACCTGCCCGACCTGGGCCGGCGCGCGGTGGCGGGCCAGACTCTGGCGCAGGCGCGCCGCTCGCTCCTGGACGAACTCAAGGTGTTCGTGCCCCGCGCGCGGGTGGACCTGCGGCTGCAGCGCCCGCGCACCTTCAAAGTGTTCCTGCTGGGAGAGACGACCACGCCCGGGCCGGTGGTGGCAATGGCCGCGAACCGCGCGGTGGAGGCGGTGCTGGCGCGGGGTCCGCTGCCGCACGGGGCCTCGCAGCGCAACATCGTGCTGCAGCGCGCCACCGGGGCCACTCAACGGGTGGACGTGCAGAGCTTCCTGCTGCTGGGCGACCAGGCGCACAACCCGTGGCTGGCCGACGGCGACCGGCTGATCGTCCCGACCCTGCGCGAGCAGATCTACCTGAGCGGCTCGGTCGCGCGGGCGGGCAGCTTCGAGCTGGCCCCGGGGGACAGCCTCAGCACCCTGCTGCGGCTGGGCGGCGGGCTCACCGCCGGGGCCAACGCCGAATCGCTCTTGCTGGTGCGGTTCCGCGGAGCGACGGCCACCGAGTCGCTGTGGCTGTCCGTAGATCGCGACGCGGCGCTGGCGCTGCTGCCAGACGACCGCGTGTTTGTGCGCACCCGCCAGCCGTGGCACCCGGTCGCCTCGGTTACCGTGGAAGGCGAGGTGTTCGTGCCGGGGGTATACCCGATCCGCGAGGGCTACGACCGCGTCTCCGACCTGTTGCCGCGCCTGGGCGGCTACACCTCCCAGGCCTCGCTGACCAACGTCGAGCTGGTGCGGATCCCGGACCCCACGCAGGTGGACGCTCCGGACCTGGACCGGCTGCGCCGCCTGACCCGCGCCGAGATGACCCAGTCGGAGTACCTGGACCTCAAGATGCGCACCGAGGGCCGGGCGGCCGCCTATCAGTTGGACCTGTCGGACGGCCTGGCCCCGGGCTCGAGCCAGGACGTGCTGCTGCGTAACGGTGACCGGCTGGTGGTGGGGAGTCTGGCGCGCACCGTGCGCGTCGGCGGAGCGGTGGTGCGCCCGGGCCTGTTTCCGTTCCGCGCCGAACTCTCCCCGGAGCACTACGTGGACCTGGCCGGCGGCTACGGTGAGCGGGCGGACAAGGGCGGGCTGCGGGTGATCCGCGTGGCCGACGGCCAGTCCCTGCCTGCCGACGAGGCCGGGCGGCTCACGCCCGGGGATTTCGTGTGGGTTCCGGAGCGCCCCGATCGGCCGGCGTTCTGGGGCGTGTTTCGGGACATCGTCAGCGTGGCCGGCCAGATCGTGACCGTGATCTGGGTGGTCACCAAGACCAAGTGATGCTCGATCCTTCCTGGGGTGACCTGCTCCGGCCCTTCCGGCCGCACTGGAAGACCCTGCTGCTCAACTGCGTGGCGTGCGCGCTGGCGGGGCTGCTGCTGGCGGTCGTGCTGCCCAAGCGCTACACCGCCCTGGCCACCATCCTGCCGCCGTCCGAGGAGCAGACCGGCATGAGCATCGCCAGCCTGCTGCGCGGGATCGTGGTGCCGGGGGTGCGCGTGCCGCAGGCGGTGACCGCCTCCGACATGGTGCAGTCGGTGCTGGAGAGCGCCCGGCTGCGGGCGGCGGTGGCGGCGCGGCTGGACCCGCGGGAGGTGTACGGGATCCGCGACTCCCTGGACGCTCTGGAGAAGCTGCGCAGCCGGTCCCGCTTCATGGTAACGCCGCTGGGGGTGATCGAGGTCCGGGTGGAAGCGCCGCGGCCCAAGGACGCGGCGGAGCTGGCCAACGACTTCGTGGACGAGCTGGACCGCTTCCTCCGCACCCAGCGCATGACCCGCGGGCACCGCACCCGGGTGTTCGTGGAGAGCCGGCTGGCCGGCGTCCGGGCCAACGTGGACAGCCTTCTGCAGGAGCTGGCCAACTATCAGCAGCGCCACCACGCCCCGGCCCTGGGCCCGGCGGCCACGTCCGCCACGGAGACCGGGGCGCACGCCTACGCCGACCGCATGAACCTCGAGTTCCAGCTGGAGCTGGCGCGCAGCTACGCCACCGAGAACAGCCAGGAGGTCAAGCTGCTGGAGGCGCGCCTGGCGGCCATGGACAAGGAGCTGGACCGCCTGCCGCCGCTGGGCAGGGAGACGGCCCGGCTGATGCGCGACCTCAAGGCCTACGAGCAGGCCTTCACCTACCTGACCGCGCAGTACGAGGACGCGCGCATCGAGGAGGCCCGCGACGTGGTGACGCTGGACGTGCTGGACACGGCCACCCCGCCGCGCAAGCCCTCCTGGCCCCGCAAGCGCTACTTCGCCGCGGGAGGCCTCCTCATCGGGGTGCTGGGAAGCCTCGGGTGGGTGATGGCCGGAGCACCCGGGTCCCGTTCCGGGGGCCGGGCCGGAACCGCGCCCTGACCGGGCGCGCGGCCCCGCGCCCTCCCGCACCCGGGCTGGAGCTTCCGCCATGCTAAGCATCGCGATCGTGGCCCAGAACGAGGCCCACCGCCTGGGCCGGTGCCTGGAGTCCCTGGCCTTCGCCGACGAGGTCCTGGTGGTGGACGGCGGCTCCACCGACGGGACGCCCGAGCTGGCCGCGAGCCTGGGCGCCCGGGTTGTGTACCGGACGTTCACCGGCTTCCGGGAACAGCGGAGCTTCGCGGTGGAGCAGGCGCACGGCCCGTGGGTCCTGAGCCTGGACGCCGACGAGGTCGTGACCCCGGCCCTGGCGAGCGAGATCCGCGAGACGCTGACCGCGCCGGCCTTCACCGCCTACCGCATTCCCCGCCTCGACTACATGTTCGGCCGGTGGGTCCGCCACGGCGGCTGGTACCCGCAGTATCACGTGCAGCTGTTCCGGCGCGACTCCGGCCGCTGGGAGCGCGAAGTGCACGAGCGCTGGGTGACGGGCGGGCCCATGGGCACGCTGCGCCACCCCGTGCTGCACTATTCGCACCTGGAAGTGGCGGACTTCATCCGCAAGCTGGACCGCTACACCACCATCGCCGCCCGCGAGCGCGCCGCGCGGGGCGAGCGGGTGACGCTGTGGCGCCTGGCGCTGGAGCCACCTGCATACTTCGCCTACAAGTACCTGTGGCAGAGCGGGTTCCTCGACGGGGCCCACGGCTTCACGCTGGCCATGCTGCTGGGCCACTACCGCTTCACGGAGCTGGCCAAGGTGCGCTTCCACGGCTCGGCGGACCAGGTGAGTCCCCCGTGAGCGGCGCCCCCGACATCTCGGCGCTGATCGTCAGCTACAACGCGGCCGGCCTTCTCCCCGCGTGCCTCGGGGCGCTCGAGGCGGCGCGCGGCGAGCTAACGCTCGAGGTGGTGGCGGTGGACAACGGCTCGGACGACGGCTCGCCCGAGGTGCTGGCGGGCTGGCCCGGCGTGCGGCTGGTGCGCAGCCCGGAGAACGAGGGGTTCGCGCGGGCCATGAACCGGGCCCTCCCGGCGGCCACCGGGCGCTACCTGCTGTGGCTCAACCCCGACTGCCGGCTCGGCCCGGCGTCCCTGCCGGCCGCGGTGCGCGCCCTGGAGGCGCTGGGCAAGCCGGCCATCGCCGGCCCGCGCCTGGTGGGGCTGGACGGGCGCACCCAGCCCTCGGCCCTGGCGTTCAACTCCCCGCTCACGGCGGTGCTGCACGCCCTGGGCCTGCGCGCCCTGCTGCGCCTGCCCGGCGCGCGGCGGGCGGCAGGGGCGGCGGCGCAGGCCATGGGCCGAGGCACGGTGGCCGACTATCTGGCCACCGGCGCGGCCCACCCCGAAGCGCGTTGGGTGGACTGGCTGTCCGGGGCATGCCTGCTGGTCTCGCGGGCGGCGGCCCTGCGCATCGGCCCTCTGGACGAGGACTTCTTCATGTACTCCGAGGACGAAACCTGGTGCCGCCGGGCGCAGGCGTGCGGGGTGGCGCGGGTGTGGCTCCCGGAGTGGACCGCGGCGCACGACGTGCGCGGCAGCGGCTCGAACAGCCCGTACATCGCCTGCCACTACTACCGCAGCCTGTGGCTGTACCACCTCAGGTACGCCGGGGCGGGGCGGCCGGTGGCCGGCGCCGCCATCGTGTTCGTGTGCCTGCGGCGAGCGCTGGCGCAGGGCGTGCGGGCGGCGTTCGGCTCCCGCGAGGGGGCGCTGCGCGCCCGCCTGTGGCTGGGGCTGGCGCGCTGGGTCCTGGGGGCCAGGTGCGAGCCGTGCGGCCCGCTGCCCCCGCCGAGATGGCCGAGTTCCGCGGAGGCCGCGCGTGTCCGGTGATGCAGCGGGGGCGGCCCGCGCGCCGCGGGCCCGCGTGGCGATCCTGGTGGCCGGCGAGGCCACGGCCCTTGCCGTGGGCTGGCTGGTGGGCTGGGTCGCGGCGCTGCTGGGCGCCGCGGTGGTGCTGGTGTTGTGGCGGTTCGGGTCGAACCTCCGCTGGATGCAGGTGGCCTGCATGCTGGCGGGCGCGTTCACGCTGTACACGCAGGGCCACCTGACGCGCGACCTGTCGGTGGTGTGCGCGTTCGGCGCGCTGGCCGGGATCCTGGGGATCCGCGAGTACCGCCAGCGCGGCTGGACCCTGCCCCGGAACGCGCTGACCACCGCGCTGGGGCTGTGGTTCCTGGTGACCTTCTGGGGCATGGCCGTGGGCCTGGTGCGCGGCAACAACCTCAAGTACGCGGGCATCGACCTGGCCGACGCGCTGGCGCTGTCGGCAGCGATCCTGGCGCCCCTGTGGCGGGCCCGGCCGAGGGCCTTCCAGGGGGTGATCGCAGCGGTGGTGGGCGTGTCCTGGGTGAGCTCGCTGTTCGGGCTGGGGGCCCTGCTGTTCGTGTTCCACCAGCGCGTCGGCGACGCGTGGTTCTCGCCCATCCCGCCGATGGCCGCGCTGGTGCTGCTGTCCGTGGCCCTGCACGCACCCGAGGCCAGAACCCGCTGGCCGTGCGCGGCGCTGTCGGTGGTCCCGCTGGCCAACCTGCTGCTGTCCTTCACCCGGGCCTACTGGATGGGGTTCCTGGCCGCGCTGGGCGGCGTTGTCGCCCTGTTCGTCTGGACTAGCGCCCGCCGCGGGCGGGCCCTGGTGCAGATGGTGTGGGGAACCCTGGTGTTCGCGCTGGTGGCGGTGGCCGCCCTGGGCACGTCGCAGTTCCTGCTGGGGGCCGACGTGGGCTGGTCCGTGGGCCAGCGCTTCGAGTCCAGCTTCACCACCCAGGCCTCGGGCAACACCATCTCCAACGTCCTGCGGCTGACGGAGTGGGCCGCCGCGCTGGACATGATCCGCCGCAACCCGGTCGTGGGCTACGGCGCGGGCGGGGCGCTGTTGAGCGAGGATCCCTTCATCGGCTTCCGCAGGGAGCACCCCTACATCCACGAAATGTACCTGTTCCAGACGTTCAAGTATGGCATCCCTGGCCTGCTGGCGCTGCTCTTCCTATTCGCCGCCTTCGGCTGGGCCGGGGTGCGCGAGGCGATCCGGGGCCCCACCTGGGAACGGCGGGCGATGGGCGCGGCGGCCGTGGGAATCACCGTGCTGATCGCGGTCATCTCGCTCTTCGACTTCGCCATGACCCACGTGACGGCGGCCCTGCCGCTGGCGTTCCTGTGGGGGCTGATGCTGCCGGTGACCCACCCGGACGGCTCCACCCGGCTGGAGTGGAACGAGGCCGACCGGTGAACCTGGTGATTCTGAGCCATCGGTACGCCTACCCCCCGGATCGCGGGGACCGGCTCACCCTGTTCAACTTCCTCCGGGTCGTCGTGCCCCGGCACCAGGTGCGGCTGCTGTCGGTCTGCCAGCGCCCCCCGGCGCCCGACTCGGTGGCGGCGGTGCGCGCTCTGGGGGTGGAGGCGCGCGCTTTCCCCCTGGCGCGGGCCACCTCGTTGTGGCAGTCGGGACTGGCGCTGGCCGGCCGCGGCTCGCTGCAGGTCGCCTATTTCCGAAGCCCGGCCCTGTTGCAGGCCGTCCGGGAGGTTGACTCGCTGGGGCCCGCGGACTGCGTGATCGCGCACGCGGTGCGGATGGTGGCCCCGGCCCGGGCGCTGCGGGCCCGGCGGCGGATCTTTATGGCCCAGGACTGCCTGTCGCTGGCCCTGCGCCGGTCCGCGGGCTGGGCTCGCTGGCCCATGAGCGCCGTCCTGCGCGAGGAGGCGACCCGGATGGCCAGGGCGGAGACGGAGGCCGCCGACTGGGCGGACGAGGTGTGGCTGGTGTCCGAGGCGGACGCGCAGCACTTCCCCACACCCCACCGGGGCAAGCTGCGCGTCGTGCGCCACGGGATCGCCGCCGACTCGGACCCCGCGGCCCGCTGGATGCCGGACGGGCAGACGCTGCTGTTCGTGGGACGCATGGACGTGCGGCACAACGTGGAGGCCGCGCGCCGCCTGTGCGAGCGGGTGCTCCCCCGGGTGCGGCGCGCGGTTCCGGGGGCGCGCGCCCGGGTGGTGGGCTCCTCGCCCGCGCCCGCGGTGCGCCGCCTGGCGCGGCTACCGGGGGTGGAGGTGGCCGGGTCGGTGGCCCGGGTGCAGGACGCGTACGCCACCGCCACGGTGCTGGTGGCCCCGCTCACCTTCGCCACCGGGATCCAGAACAAGATCCTGGAGGCGGCGGCGGCGGGCCTGCCGGTGGTCACCACCCCGCTGGCCGCCGAGGGGGTGGGCGCGGCCCTCGGCGCGCACCTCCGCGTGGCCGAGGACGACGACGCGCTGGCCGCTGCGGCCGTGGCGATCCTGACCGACCCGGAGTCGGCCCGGGGGCGTGCCGCGCAGGCCCGCCGCACGGTCCACGAACAGTTCTCGTGGCGCAACATGCTGGACGCGCTGGAACAGCCGCTGGCCGGGGCCCCCGCGGCGCACGCCCCGCGCGCCCCCGCCGGGCGGGGCTGAGCCGGGGGCGCGGGGGATCGCCCTCCCGATGGCTTCGTGGGTCGGCGGCGCGCGCGCGGCGGTGGGCCTGGCTCGGCTGGTGGCGGTCCATCCCGCGGTGGCGGGCGGGCGCGGGCGTGCCGCACTGCGCATCCTGGGCTGGCAGTGGGGCAAGCGGCGCGGAGCGCGGCGCGCCCGGGTGCGGGTGGGCCCGCTGCAGTTGTTCTGCTACCCGGGCAGCGCGCCGGGCAGCGCGGCCCTGTACGTGGGGCTGCCGGAATGGGACGACATGCAGTTCGTGCTGCGGTACCTGCGCGCGGGAGAGCACTTCGTGGATGTGGGCGCGAACATCGGTTCCTACACCCTGCTCGCCGCGGGCTGCCTCGAAGGCGTCCAGGTCACCGCGGTGGAGCCAGACGCCGCCGCGCGCGCGCAGCTGCTGGAGAACCTGGACCTGAACGGCGTGACCTCCGTCACCGTAGTGGCGGCGGCGCTCGGCGCGCGGGTCGGGTCGGTGGCCTTCACGATGGGCCGCGACAGCCTGAACCGCATCGCCACCGGCTCGGACCGGGAGGTGGTCCAGGTGCCGATGAGGACCCTGGACCAGCTCGCCGGGGATCGTCTGGCGACCCTGGTGAAGATCGACGTGGAGGGAGCGGAGCTGGAAGTGCTCCGGGGGGCGGAGCGGACGCTGGCGCAGAACCCGCCCCCGGCGATCCTATTCGAGCTGAACCACAGCTGCGAGGCGTTCGGGAGTTCCCCGCAGGCCATCGGCGCCTTCCTCGCCGCGAACGGATACCGGCTGTTCGAGTTCGATGCTGCCGCCGGCGCGCTGCAGCCGTTCGTGCCGGACCACTATCCGGAGCGCGGCAACATTCTTGCGCTGAAGGATCCGCCCGGGGCGCTCCGGCGGGTCCGGGAGCCGCGCGATCTCCCGCTCACTCGGCCACCCATCGAGGTGAGTTTCACCCTGGAACGCTGAGTCTCCCGGGTCCGGCGGAGACTCACCGCAGGGCCTCGCCAGAAGCGAGAGGGGGCACGACCGTGCCGGGAACACCCAAAAACCCCGGGCACCATGAGCCGAATCGAGCGCTGCCCTACCTGGGCCTGGCGCTCCTCACGTGCCTGGCCTACGGCCGGGCGGTGAGGTTCGGCTTCTTCCACGACGACCTCTTCCTCGCCCGGCCGCTGGACACGTGGCGGTTCTTGGGGCTTTCCCCGGTCGGGTTCTACTGGCGCCCGCTGTGGACGCTGTGGATGTCGGCCCAGTACCAGCTGTTCGGCCTGCACCCCGGGGCCATGCACGCGGCCAGCCTGGCCCTGCACGTGCTGAACTGCTGGTTGGCGCTGTCCTTCCTGCTGGCGGCGGGCGTGCGCCGAAGCGTGGCCGTCGCGACGGTCGCGCTGTGGACGATCCTGGCCGGCAACTCCTACCCGATCGTGTGGATCAGTGCGTGCAACGACCTTTTGGCCATGGCGTTCCTGATCCCAGCCAGCCAGTTGATCCTGACGCCGGCGGAACGGCCGCCCTCAGCCGCGCGCACCGCCGTGTCCTCCCTGCTGTGGCTGCTCAGTGTGCTGGCCAAGGACATCGCCCTGGTCTGGCCCGTGGCCGCCGCTGCGATCCTGTGGGCCCGGGCGGGGCGTGCGGGGACCCGGGGGACGTCCCGCGGCGCGACCCTGGGCCGCATGGCGATGCCCCTGGTGGCGCTCCTGCTCTACGCGCTCCTCCGGGCCCGGGCCCAGGCGGCGGGCGGGGGGTACGCGCTCACCGACCTCCCCGGCCGCGGCGGCCATCTCCACGGATACTCGGCCGCGGTGGTGGTGCTGGGCCGGGCAGTCCACTTCCTTGAGGCTCTGGTCTACAGCTACCTCCCGCTGGACCTGTTCCGGTCGTGGGTGGCGCTGGGGCTCGGCACCCTGATCGCGATCGGCTTCGCCTCGATCCTAGTGGCCGCCTACCGGACCCGCCGGCACCCCCTGGGCACCCCGGTGGCCTTCGGGCTGGGGTGGCTGGTCCTGTTCTCGTTGCACGGCCTGGTCATCCCCCACCCGCGGGCCCTGTACGTCCCGACGCTGGGGCTGGCGTTCCTCGTGTGCACCCTGGCGCTCGGCACGGACCTCTTCCGTCGGCGCTGGGCGCCGGCGCTGGCGTGCGCGGCCTACCTGGGCATGCACATCCACCTCGGCCAGCAGTCCGCGGACTTCCACTCGCCCGACAGCCCGGCGACGCTCATCCACACGTCTCAGCTGGTGCTGGGAAGCGACCCGCGCATCACCCCCGAGATGAAGGCGTACCTCAGGAGCCAGCTGCGCTACGAGAACGTGGACTCCCTGGCGCGCCTGACCAAGGAAGAGAACGCGCTGTGGCGGACGCAGCTCCAGCGCACCCTACGGAAGGTCGGCGGGGAAACGGCCGGGAGGTGACTGCGGGGACCGCGCCGGGAAGCGCAGGCGGGCCACGACCGCCCGGACCCCCAGGGGCACCAGCATGGGCCAGGCCCGCCACCCGAAGTGCTTGCGGTAGTAGAGGTAGTTGTCGAGGTACATGCGGATGCGCAGGGCGCGGTCCGGGCGCTTGATGGTGTGGCTGCCCAGGTGCACCACCGAGACCTCGTAGCAGTAGTAGGTCGTCCAGCCCGCCCGGGCCATGGCCCAGCTCCAGTCCAGGTCGCTGCGCAGGATCCGCATCCGCTCATCCAGCGGGCCGGCCTGCTCGGCCGCCTCGCGCCGCACCAGCAGGCACGCCGCCATGGCGTGGTCCACCGCGGCGGTGTCTCGGTAGTCCCACCGCACCAGCGGGTCGCGCCGCCGCACCGGGTTGCCCGGCCACAGGCGGTGCACCTGGAAGTCGTCCAGGATCGCGCTGCCCAGCGTGGGGAAGGACATGCACGACTGCTGCCGCCGGCCGTCCTGACCCACCAGGCGCGGACTGACCGCCCCCACCCGGGCGTGCTCGGGCCGGTCCATGAACTCCAGCAGGCCGCGCAACGCCGCTTCGGTCAGGACCACGTCGTTGTTGAGCAGCAGCAGCCGCCTGCCGCGGGCCTCGCGCAGACCCTGGTTGATCGCCCGGGTGAACCCCTCGTTGCGCTCGTTGCGCAGGACCCGCACCCCGGGGAACTCCCGCCGCAGCAGCTCCAGGCTCCCGTCGGTGGAGCCGTTCTCGATCACCACGACCTCCCCGCCCGCCGCCGACAGCGCCGCGCACACCGAGGGCAGGCAGCGTCGCAGCATGGCCTCGCCGTTCCAGGTGGGGAGGATCGCGGAGACGGCGCAGGTCATGCCGGGAGGTCCCTCACGCACAGGATCTGAAAGGCCCGCTCGGGGCGCGACTCGAAGAACGGCTGGGTCAGCGCCGACACCCGGGCCCACACCGGATGGGGCCGCCACACCGGCTTGGCCAGCTCGCCGCGCAGCGGCTTCCAGCCGCGCACGCCGGTCACCCGGTAGCGCCGCGCGCGCATCTCGGCCGCGGTCCAACCAGAGAGATGCTCCTGGTGCGGGTTGCCCTCGTAGGCGCGTTGGGGCAAGAAGCCGTTCGGGGTGAACACGACCACCTTGCGGCGTGCCAGGCGCTCCATTATCCCGATCAGACGCTCGCCGTCCTCGCGCGTCAGGTGCTCGATCACGTCGGAGGCCAGCACGCAGTCGAAGGACCGGGGACCAAAGTGCGCCTCGGCCTCCAGCACGTGCATCCGCCGGGACTCCCCGTGGATGCCGCGCGCGCGGCCGGCCGCGAGGGCCAGCTCGAAGGAGTCCACCCCCACGGTGCGCTCGAGCCGGGAGGAGAAGGCGGCAACCGGCGAGTCGAAGCCGCAGCCGGGGTCGAGCAGGGTGCGGCAGGAGCCCAGGACCTCCCGCTCCAGCAGCCTCGGGTACTG
>Ga0335070_10006364_pt1 | contig 13898 bp, 17 predicted proteins | sample Lox_Sample_13_FD_206722 | JGI IMG/M metagenome (GOLD analysis project Ga0335070, IMG submission 206722) | Soil microbial communities from Loxahatchee National Wildlife Refuge, Florida, United States - Lox_Sample_1.3 | ecosystem: Environmental > Terrestrial > Soil > Wetlands | place: USA...
CTGGAGGCTGGGGTTCATTTCGGTCATGAGACGAAACGTTGGGACCCCAAAATGAAACCTTATATTTTCGGGGCAAGGAATGGAATTTATATCATCGATCTCCAGAAGACCGTTCAACTCTTCAAAGAGGCCTATCAATTCGTTCGTGATCTCGTGGCCAAAGGAGAATATTTTCTCTTTGTCGGAACAAAAAAGCAGGCCCAAGAAACCATCGCCGAACAGGCCACTCGCTGTGGAATGTACTATGTCAACCACCGATGGCTGGGAGGAATGCTGACCAATTTTCAGACGATCAAGCGATCCATTGATCGATTGAACAAGCTCGAGGCGATGAAGAATGAAGAGATTTACAATCTTCTTCCGAAGAAGGAAGTCTTGGAATTGGAGAAAGAGAGGAATCGGCTGGAGAAATCCCTCGGCGGCATCAAGAATATGGATCGACTCCCCGGGGCCATCTTTGTCGTGGATCCCAAGAAGGAAAGAATTGCTGTGAGGGAAGCTCGAAAAATTGGTATCCCCTCCATCGGCATTGTCGACACCAACTGTAATCCCGAGGAGTTGGACTACATCATTCCTGGAAATGATGATGCGATCCGGGCCATCCACCTGTTTGCATCTAAAATTGCGGACGCAGTGGCCGAGGGAAAACAGATTTATGAGAAGCAACTCCAGATGGAGGGAGCGAAAGAAGAAAAAGCGGGGGCGGAAACAGCCGAGTCCCCGAAAGAGATACAGGTAGAAGCCGTGGCCGAGGGGACAGAGGAGGAATAGTATCGAATGGAAATCTCTATTGAACTGGTAAAAGATCTGAGACAGAGGACTGGGGCCGGGGTAAGCGACTGCAAAGCAGCCCTCACGGAAGCCCAAGGAAACATGGAGGCAGCAATCGACTATCTCCGACGAAAAGGGTTGGCCACTGCCGCGAAGAAGGCAGGTCGAATCGCAACGGATGGCCTGGTCTCCTCCTACATCCATGCAGGAGGAAAGATGGGAGTCCTGGTCGAGGTCAACTGTGAAACCGATTTTGTGGCCAAGACAGAAGATTTTCAAACCTTCGTAAAGAATATTGCGATGCATATTGCGGCCGCCAACCCTCAATACATCAGGAGAGAAGAAATCCCGGAAGACGTATTGGAGAGGGAGCGAGCCATTTATCGGACTCAAGCCCAGGAGGCAGGAAAGCCTCAAAAGATTATCGACAAGATTGTGGAAGGCAAAATGGAGAGGTTCTATTCTGAGGTATGCCTTTTGGAACAAACCTATGTTCGTGACTCCGATCTCACAATCAAAGAATTCCTCGACGCCATGATCGCCAAGATCGGGGAAAATATTTCCATCCGTCGGTTCGCAAGATTTCAACTGGGTGAAAGATTGTCCTCCCAGTCAACACCTACCAGCTCTTCCTCGGTGAAGTGAGGCTCCTTCTCCGAAACATAAAGGTTGAGCAGGACAGGTTCAATTGACATAAACGCTCGCTCCTCCATGAACAGACCCCGATATAAAAGGATTCTCCTGAAGTTGAGCGGTGAAGTGTTGACCGGCGAGGGCGGTTATGGAATTGACCCCGCCGTGATCCAGAGCATCGCCCACGAGGTGAAGGAAGTAAAGAAACTGGGGGTGGAGATCGCTATTGTCATCGGTGGAGGCAACATCTTTCGGGGCATCGCAGCAAGCGCAAGAGGAATGGACCGGGTCTCTGCGGATTACATGGGGATGCTGGCCACGGTCATCAATGGCGTTGCCCTCCAAGATTCCCTGGAGAAGATCCACGTTCAGACGCGGGTCCAGACGGCGATTGAAATGCGTGAGGTCGCTGAACCTTACATCCGAAGAAGAGCGATTCGTCATTTGGAAAAAGGCCGGGTCGTGATCTTCGCAGGAGGGACAGGGAACCCTTATTTCACGACCGATACCGCCGCCTCACTTCGAGCGATGGAAATCGGGGCAGAAGTCATTCTCAAGGCCACCAAAGTAGATGGTGTCTATGATGCGGATCCATTGCTTCATAAAGGCGCCCATAAATATGATGAACTCACCTATCTCGATGTCCTCAAGAAACGGTTAAAGGTCATGGATTCAACAGCCATCTCTCTCTCCATGGACAACAACATTCCCATGATCGTCTTCAATTTGAAGAAAAGGGGGAATGTCAAACGGGTCGTACTGGGAGAGAAAGTGGGAACGAAAGTGAAAGGGTGAACCATGGATGAAAAGACCTATGCAGAAGCTGTCGCCAGAATGGAAAAAACCCTCTCCTCTCTCAAGACGGACTTAAATAAGATCAGGACGGGCAGAGCCTCCTTGGCCCTCTTCGACGACATCCGGGTAGATTATTACGGGACACCGACTCCGCTGAACCAGATGGCCACGTTGTCGGTCCCGGAACCCAGACTGATCACCATTCAACCCTGGGACACATCAGTCGCCGGCGAAATTGAAAAAGCCATCCTCAAATCGGAACTCGGATTAACCCCGGCGAGTGATGGGAAGATGATCCGCATCAACATCCCGAGACTCACAGAAGAACGCCGCAAGGAACTGGTCAAGGTGGTGAAAAAGATGGCCGAAGGGGCAAAGGTCGCCATCCGAAACATCCGAAGAGAGGCCAACGATCAGTTGAAGGGATTGGAAAAAAATAAGAAGATTTCTCAAGATCAACTCCACCAGTGGATGGACAAAGTGCAGAAATCGACGGATCAATTTATCGAAAAAGTGGATGGCGTTCTTGCCGCGAAGGAGAAAGAAATTTTAGAAATCTCTTAATATCGAAGGGAGGTGATGTCAGTGGCTTATGTGATTACGGAAGAATGTGTGGCTTGCGGGACCTGTGCAGAAGAATGCCCTGCTGAAGCCATTGAAGAAGGGGAACCTTACGTCATCAATGAAGAGAAATGTACCGAATGCGGAAGCTGTTCTGAGGTGTGCCCGGTCGAAGCAATTGTTGAGAAATGAGGTCGAAAGGAGAAGGCCTTATCCTTGGGTCTCCTCCTTTCCTTTCTCTGGAACCTTCCTTTATTCCGTCTCCTTCGATCCATCATCGACTGAAAATCGCTGTATCAGAGCCTTTTCGGGAGCCGCTGGTCCAACCGTTCCTTGAGGACATCTGTGTGGGAACAGACTTCGGTGAACGAGAAACAACCATTAAAGATTGAAAATCGGTATCTGATATGGTAATTTTACTCATTAAACTAAGAACTCTTTTTTGAAATCTCGACATCGTTAGGACTCAAACAGGATCATTCAATCATGGAAGTGATCGATCAGGAAAAACTTCCCCGTCACATCGCCATCATCATGGATGGAAATGGGCGTTGGGCCAAAAAGAAAGCCTTAAGCCGGATCAGTGGTCATCTCAAAGGAGTCAGTGCCGTTCGGGAAGTCGTCACGGCTTGCCGGGAATTGGGGATCAAGGTATTAACCCTCTACGCTTTCTCCATCGAGAACTGGAAAAGGCCGGCGGAGGAGGTAAATGCCTTGATGGGATTGCTGAAGGAATATCTTCAGAAAGAGTGCGACGAGATGCTCCAGAATAATATCCGGCTCAATGCCATCGGCCGCATCTCAGATCTTCCCTCCGATGTCCAGGCGACTTTGCAAGAGACAATAAAAAAGACCGAACGCTGCGATGGGATGATTCTCAACTTAGGGTTAAGTTATGGTGGCCGTTCCGAAATCCTTCACGCTGTTCAAGGAATCATCTCTGATCTGCAAAAGGCCAAGATCAAACCGGAGGAGATGACGGTTCAACGTTTTTCTCAATACCTCTGGACTCATGGGCTGCCTGATCCAGATCTCCTCATCCGAACGAGCGGCGAATTTCGCATTTCCAACTTTCTCCTCTGGCAGATCGCTTATACAGAGCTATATGTAACTGATACCCTGTGGCCAGATTTCGATCGAAAAGAACTCTCGAAGGCCATCGCAGACTATCAATCCAGAGAGAGAAGGTTCGGTCTGACCAGCGAACAATTGAATGGCAAAGAAGAATAACTCCATTCCGGAACGTGCCCCTCACCCTTCCCTTCTCCCCTGAGGGGAGAGGGTGGGGGTGAGGGGATTCCGAAATTCCTGCCTACCGGCAGGCAGGTGCAATCCGAATTCCGAATTCTGAAGGGGCCGTATGGGCAAAATAGAGAAGAAGAAGGTATGGATGGCATTGATCATGGTCCCTCCCGTCCTTCTTTTGATCATTCTAGGGCCTCCTTCTATTCTCCATCTCATGGTCCTCCTGGCCACTTTTTTCGGACTCCGGGAGTATTACGACCTTGTCCTACCTCGCACCAGATGGATTGAACGCGTGGTGGGAATCGGACTGGGGTTGATCCTTTCGATCATCATTTCCTTCGGAGCGATGAAAGAAAGCTCCCTTTTCATCGTCCTCATCCTTCTCATCCTTTCTGTCCTCTTCATGGCCACCTCAAAGGATCTCTCTTCCACGATTCCGGAGATGGGAATGACGCTCTTTGGAATCTTCTTCATTGGATTTCTTCTCGCCTACGTCTCGCTCATTCGAAACCTGCCGGACGGAAGGCTGTGGGTCCTTTTTCTCATCGCCACGGTCTGGGCTGGGGATATCTCTGCCTTGCTGAGCGGCTCATTCTTTGGAAGGCATAAACTCTACCCCAAGATCAGTCCGAATAAGACCTTTGAGGGACTGGGGGGTTCGATTGTGGGATCGATCATCGTGGCCCTTGCCTTTGCCCTTCTCTTCATCCCTCGCTTGCAAAAAGGAGTTTGCATCCTTCTGGCCATCGGCATAGGGATTTTGGGACAATTGGGAGATTTTACAGAGTCGATGTTAAAACGAAGCGCTCGGGTAAAGGATTCGGGGACGCTTATCCCGGGCCATGGAGGCATGTTGGACCGATTGGATAGTTTTCTCTTCTCGGCCCCTTTTCTCCATTACTCCCTCCTCTGTCTGCTGAAGGAGATCCCATGAAGCGTCTATCCATCCTTGGTTCAACGGGTTCGATTGGGGTCAACACCCTCCAGATCGTCAGTCAGTTTCCGGAGCGATTTGAAGTGGTCAGTCTCTCTGCCGGCCTCAACGCATCGCTTCTCAAAGAACAAATCCTTCGGTTTCGGCCGAAGATCGTCTCAGTGCTCAACAAAGAACTGTCCGAGTCCCTCCGACGAGGACTTCCTTACGTGGACGTCGAAATCGTGTACGGAGTCGAGGGACTCATTCAGGTCGCCACTCATCCAGAGGTCGATCAGGTTGTCTCTGCGATTGTGGGCGCGGTGGGCCTCATTCCTACCCTCTCTGCGATCAAGACCGGAAAAACCGTTGCACTGGCCAATAAAGAGTCTTTGGTCATGGCAGGAAAGATCATGATGGAAGAGGCAAAACGGAATCATGCTCAGATCCTACCGATCGACAGCGAGCATAGCGCGATCTTCCAATCATTGCTCGGCCATCGGAAGGAAGATGTTCGTCACCTCATCCTCACTGCGTCGGGAGGACCTTTCCTCAAACTTCCCTTTTCAAAACTTCATGATGTCACCGTAAAGGAAGCCCTCAACCACCCTCGCTGGGAGATGGGGAAAAAAATCACCATTGACTCTGCCTCACTCATGAACAAGGGTTTGGAGGTCATCGAGGCCCACTGGCTTTTCAATATCCCGATTGAAAAGATCGTCGTCCTCATCCATCCGCAAAGCGTCGTTCACTCGATGGTCGAATATGTCGACGGCTCGATCGTCGCCCAGATGGGAATTACGGATATGAAGATTCCGATCTCCTATGCCCTGTCCTTCCCCGAACGACTCAATCTCAGCCTACCTTCTCTAGACCTTTCAAAAAGCGAAGCCCTGACCTTTTCCACTCCCGATCCGCAAAGATTTCTCTGCCTCAAGTTGGCGTACCAATCTATCGAGAGGGGAGAGACCGCCCCCTCCGTCCTCAATGCGGCCAATGAGGTGGCAGTAAGTGCCTTCCTGGACGGATCGATCAAATTTACTGAAATCCCTCTCCTTCTCCAGAGGGTGATGGAGGAACATGAGCTGAAGTCCGTTCACACCATTGAAGATATCCTGAAAGCAGATCACTGGGCGAGAGAAAGAACGAAGGCCCATTTAGAAGGGAGAAAGGCGTGCTGACCACCATCGTTGCAACAGGCATCGTTTTAGGAATTCTTATCTTCGTCCATGAATTGGGGCATTTTATATTGGCCAAAAAATTGGGCGTAAAAATTTTAAAGTTTTCGTTAGGATTTGGGCCCAAGCTCATTGGGAAAAAGATCGGTGAAACAGAATATCAGATTGCAGTTTTTCCATTGGGTGGATTCGTCAAACCATTGGGAGAGGACCCACATGAGGAAATCAAAACGGAAGAATATCACCGCTCTTATTGGGCGCAGCCGATTTGGAAACGCACCCTCATTATTGTGGCGGGACCTTTCTTCAACTTCTTCCTCGCCGTGGTGCTCTTCTCCACCATCAACCTTTTTGGGATTCCTTTCATGCCGCCTAAAATAGGGGGAGTGACTTCGGGTCTTCCGGCCGAGGGCGCGGGTTTGAAGAAAGGTGATGTCGTCCTTTCCATCGGCGGAGAACCCGTGTCGCAATGGGACGATGTCGCCAAAATCATTCGCAACAGCGATGGGAAAGAGCTGACGATAAAGGTAAAAAGGAACGAAGAGATCATGGAGGTTAGGGTTACCCCACAGCCTTTTACAGACAAGGATATGTTTGGGGAAGAAATAAAAACGTTTAGGATTGGGATCGAATCTCCCAAAGAAATTCTTGTTCAGAAGGTCGGACCCTTCGAAGCCGTTGGAAAGGGATTTTCCCAAACATGGTTTGGCATCAAATTAACAGTAGTGAGCATCATCAAATTGATCGAAAGGGTGATTCCAGCAAAAACAATCGGCGGCCCTATTTTGATCGCCCAAATGGCCGGGGAGCAGGCCAAAAGGGGACTATTGAGTTTGGTCCTCTTCACAGCCATCCTCAGCATCAATCTCGGGGTGATCAATCTCTTTCCGATTCCGATCCTGGATGGAGGTCACTTCCTCTTCCTGTCCCTGGAGGCCATCTTGCGAAAGCCTCTCAGCATCAGGAAAATGGAGATCGCTCAACAGATCGGCCTGATTTTCATCATCCTCTTGATGCTCTTCGCCTTCTATAATGACCTGATCCGCTTGTTCTCCCCAGAAGGGTTTAAGTTTTAAAACGGGATTGGGGTCGTGGGATGACTGAAATTTAGACATGAAAGTATTGGGCATCGATACCTCTACATCATGCGGTAGCGTTGGATTGATCGACGACGGCGAAGTCATCTCCGACTACCTTCTGAACGTTCCGGTGACCCATTCTCAAAGGCTCCTGAGTGCAATTGAACTCGTCCTCAGAGAAGCTGCTTGTCCGATTGAAAACCTCGACGGATGGGCAATTGCTCTTGGTCCGGGTTCTTTTACGGGATTGAGAATCGGCGTGAGCACTGTAAAAGGGCTTGCCTTTGCCACTGGAAAACCCGTGACTGGCGTATCCACCCTTGACGCATTAGCTTCGCAGATTGCCCCTACTCCCTATCTCATCTGTCCCGTCCTTGATGCCAGGAAAAAGGAAGTCTATACCGCTTTTTACCGCTTCGAGAACAATCTCATCAAGCGTCAATCGGATGATCAGGCCATCAAACCGGAAGATCTTGTCAGAAGGATTAGAGAACAAACAATCCTTCTCGGTGATGGCGCAAAAACTTATAGGGACTTTTTCCTCAACTCCCTTTCCTCCTTAGCCCTCTTTCCATCTGCTCCCCTTCATCTTTCTCATGGCTCGATGGTAGCAAAATTGGGGTCTGAACTTCTTCAAAGAGGCGAATGTCTGGATCTTTCAACCTTTGCTCCTATCTACGTCCGGCCTTCAGAAGCCGAGATGAAATGGCAGGAGACACATTCGGTTTGACAAACAGGCTGGATTACATTGGGTTTTTTTGTTATCATTCAAAAAATAACCTAATGCTCTTTCTATTCTGGGGGAAAAATGATGAGTAAAGAAGAGGAGTTAATTGAGAGGCTGATGCGAGAAAATGAAGAATTCTCAAAAATCAAACAGGCGCACAGCCAGCTTGGGAAACAATTGGATGAGTTTGAAAAAAAGCCTTTTCTAACTCCTCAGGACGAGATGGAGATAAAAATTATTAAGAAGAAAAAATTGGCTCTTAAAGACCAAATGGAAAAGATTCTGATGCAATACCGCTAGCCGCCGAAGGCGGAAACTCTAAGCACGAAGCACGAAACTCGAAGGAAAGATGGCAAACCCTAAACTCGAAACCCTAAACTCTAAGCAAACTCAAATGTTCAAAGCAGTAAACTCAAAACCGATCGTCGGGAAGTTAGTATTACCTTTTGAGTTTTGTATTTTGGGTTTGTTTAGGGTTTAGAGTTTTGTGTTTAGAGTTTGAACAACATTGGATTTCGAACTTATGAAAAAGACCGGTTCTCAAATTATTGTTGAAAGTTTAAAGAAGGAAGGGGTGGATATTATTTTCAACTACCCGGGCGGTGCCGTCCTTCCTCTTTTTGATGAACTTCAGAGTGCGTCTTTTAAACAGATTTTAGTCCGGCACGAACAGGCAGCGGTCCATGCCGCAGACGGATATGCCCGGGCGACGGGAAAAGTGGGAGTGGTCATCGTTACATCCGGGCCGGGGGCGACGAATACGGTGACGGGAATTGCTACAGCCTTCATGGACTCTATCCCCATCGTTGTCATGACCGGCCAGGTTCCTACGCTTCTGATCGGAAACGATGCTTTTCAAGAAGCAGATATTATCGGAATCACCAGGCCATGCACCAAGCACAACTACCTCGTCAAGGATGTCAAAGATTTAGCCCGGACGTTGAAGGAAGCTTTTTATGTGGCTCGAAACGGAAGACCCGGACCAGTTCTGATTGATCTTCCCAAGGATACCCTGATCGACTCCACGGAATTCAAGTACCCTGATAAAGTCTTTATCCGTGGTTACCAGCCTACCTACGAAGGACATCTCGGCCAGATTCAGAGGGCTGTGAAGCTCATCTTGAAGTCCAAGAAGCCTGTTCTCTATGTTGGAGGCGGAATCATCTCTTCAAATGCCTCAAAGGAGCTCACCCTCTTTGCTGAAAAGTTGGGGATTCCTGTCGCCATGACGCTCATGGGACTGGGAAGCTTTCCGGGGAATCATCCTCTCTCTTTAGGCATGCTCGGAATGCACGGGACCTATTGGGCCAATATGGCAGTCATGGAATCTGACCTTCTCATTGCCGTCGGGTCTCGTTTTGATGACCGGGTGACCGGAAAGATCGAGGCCTTTGCTCCTCAGGCAAAAATCATTCATATCGATATCGATCCCACTTCCATCAGTAAAAATGTGCGCGTCGACCTTCCCATCGTGGGGGATTGCAAGCGGATCCTCTCAAAAATTCTCTCTCTTCTCCAAGAGGAAGAGATTGCGTCCTTCAAGGCAGGTCTGGAGAAATGGCATCATCAGGTCGAAAAATTCAAGGCCATCCATAATATGACTTATGAGCAGAAGGAGATCATTAAGCCTCAATATGTGATCGAAAAGATTTATGAGCTCACCAAAGGGGACGCCATCATCTCGACCGAGGTGGGACAGAACCAGATGTGGACGGCTCAATATTTTCCGTTTCTCAAACCGAGGACGTTGCTCACCTCGGGAGGGCTGGGTACGATGGGTTATGGATTGCCTGCTGCCATGGGCGCACAGGCGGCCTTTCCGAATAAACTGGTGATCGATATCTCAGGCGATGGAAGTTTCCAGATGAACTCTCAGGAATTGGCCACGGTCGTCCAGTATCAGATGCCGGTCAAGGTGGTCATATTGAACAATGGTTACCTTGGAATGGTGAGGCAGTGGCAGGAGTTCTTCTACGGAAAGCGGTACTCGTCCTCTTGTTTGGAAGGAACTTCTCCCGACTTTGTCAAACTGGCAGAGGCTTACGGAGCGGTTGGTTTCAGAACAAATAAACCGGAAGAGGTTGTTCCCATGCTTAAAAAGGCATTCTCGATTCCCGAGCCCGTGATCATCGATTTTTCGGTCGATCCGGAGGAGAATGTTTATCCCATGGTGCCAGCGGGCGAGCCGCTCAACCAGATGAGGTTGGTATAATTATGTTAGAGGATCACTTCGCTTGAGGTTAGAGGACCGCTTCGCTTGAGGCAAATTATTGCCTTAAACAAAGTGCTCCTCAAATGAAATGCTCCTCCATCCTCTAACATGGAGTCTCAGTTTATGCGTCACGTGATCACTCTTTTAGTTGAAAACGAATTTGGTGTCCTGACACGGGTCGCCGGGCTCTTCAGCGGCAGGGGTTTCAACATTGAGAGCCTCTGTGTGGCGGAAACGCTTGATCCGACTGTCTCTACCATGACCATCGTCACCCGTGGCGATGATCAGATCCTCGAGCAGGTGCTCAAACAACTTAATAAACTCATCCCTGTGATCAAGGTTGTGGATCTCATCGAAAAGGAGTTTGTCGAGCGAGAGATGGTTCTGGTCAAAGTTTCAGCCACTCCCGAGACGCGCGAGGAGATTCTCAGGGTAGTCGATATCTTTAGGGGCAAAGTGATTGACGTGGGGGCCAAAACCTACACAATTGAAGTGACAGGGGACGAGAAAAAGATCAACGCCCTCCTGGCTCTTCTCAAGCCGCTCGGCATCAAGGAATTGGTCAGAACTGGGCGTGTGGCCATGATCCGAGGGAGTAAGATTACAACCGAACCCGGAGCTTAATAAAAGATGCTAAGGAGACAGCGGGCGAACGAGATAGGGAGAAAAAGATTGCCTAACATGGTCAAATTCTTGTATTCTAACTAACCGAAAGGAAATGAAATGAGAATTTACTACGATAAAGATGCAAACCTTAATCATCTGAAGGGAAAGAAGATTGCCATCATTGGTTATGGAAGCCAGGGACATGCTCAGGCGCAAAATTTACGGGATAGCGGTCTTCAGGTCATCGTCTCCCAAAGAAAAGGGAGTGAGAATTATCAGTTCGCCATTCGGGACGGTTTCAAACCGGTCACCGCAGCAGAGGCAGCCAAAGAATCCGATTTGATTCAAATCCTCACTCAGGATCATATCCAGGCTAAGCTTTATGAAGAGGATGTCAAGCCCCATCTCAAAAAAGGAAAAACCCTTCTGTTCTCCCATGGGTTCAACATTCATTATGGACAGATTGTACCTCCCAAGGAGATCGATGTGGTGATGATCGCCCCGAAAGGTCCCGGCCATTTGGTGCGAAGAGAATTTGAAAAGGGAGCGGGGGTCCCATCATTGGTCGCGATCCATCAGGATTTTTCAAAGAAGGCCAAGCAGACGGCCTTAGCGTATGCGAAAGGCATCGGGGCCACCAGGGCCGGTGTCATTGAAACCACCTTCAAGGAGGAGACCGAGACAGATCTTTTTGGAGAGCAATCCGTCCTCTGTGGAGGAGTCTCCGAACTCATCAAAGCGGGCTTCGATACGTTGGTCGAAGCAGGATATCAGCCGGAGATTGCTTATTTCGAGTGTCTGCACGAGCTAAAACTCATCGTGGATCTGATGTATGAAGGCGGCATCTCCTTCATGCGTTATTCGGTGAGCGACACGGCTGAATATGGTGATCTGACCCGGGGAAAGCGGGTTATCAATTCTGAAACTCGTGAGGAGATGAAACGAATCCTCAAAGAGGTACAGATAGGCAGTTTCGCAAAGGAATGGATCCTGGAAAATCAGGTGGGCCGACCCGTGTTTAATGCCTTGAGGAAGAAAGAGACAGAGCATCAGATCGAAGGGGTCGGTAAGAAACTACGTTCCATGATGGGTTGGCTCCAGGAAAAGAAGAAAAAGTGATGAAACAGAACCGATGGCCTATGGCCAAAGAGGGTCTCCCTTTTTTGATCGCTGTGGTTCTATTAGCGGTCATCTTCGGGTTCATGGGATGGAAGGTCTGGATGTCTTTGGGAATTCTTCTTTCTCTCTTCATCGCCTATTTCTTTAGGAATCCGAAAAGAAAGATCCCGGACCTTCAGAACGTCATCCTTTCCCCGGCCGACGGCAGGATTGTCCATGTCGGAGAGTGCCAAGAAAAGCGTTTTTTGAAAGAGAAAACCTTAAAGGTGAGCATATTTATGTCCTTGTTCGATGTCCACCTCAATCGGATACCTATCTCGGGAAAGGTTGTCGAAAGAAATTATCTTCCGGGCCATTTCCACGTGGCCAGTGTGGAAAAATCATCTCTCCTCAATGAACAAAACGCCATGATCCTCGAGTCGGAGGACCGGTTTAAAATCCTCCTGGTTCAGATCGCGGGATTTGTGGCGAGAAGGATTGTCTGTTATCCCAAGGCAGGGGATTCCGTGAGGAAGGGAGAAATCTTTGGCCTGATCCGGTTTGGATCGAGGGTTGACCTCTACCTCCCGATCGTGGTAATATCCATTGTGAGAGTGGGACAACACGTCAAGGGAGGGGAGTCGATCATCGGGTATCGAGCATGAAAAGAAAAAGAGCGCCTATCAGAATGAGAAAGGGAATCTACATTCTTCCCAACCTTTTTACTACGGGAAACCTCTTCTGCGGATTCTGGGCCATCGTCTCTGTCTTTCAAGAGAAATTTGAATATGCCGCTTACGCCATTCTCCTTGCCGCGGTTTTCGATGCACTGGACGGGAAAGTGGCTCGCCTCTCAGGGGCCATGTCCAAATTCGGGGTCCAATATGATTCCCTCGCAGATCTGATTTCCTTCGGCGTTGCCCCTGCCCTGCTGGCCTTCACTTGGGCCCTCCGACCATACGGACGATTCGGCTGGCTGGCTGCCTTTCTCTTCGTCGTCTGCGGTGCTTTGAGGTTGGCCCGGTTCAACGTTCAGTCTTCCACCGGAGAAGTAAAATATTTTAAAGGCCTTCCCATCCCTGCTGCAGCTGCAATGATTGCCTTGACCATCCTTCTCTATCTCCGATTGATCGAGACGGATTGGGTCAAGGATATTGTCATTCTCGTGATGATTTATATTCTGGCCTTTTTGATGGTTTCAAACGTCCGGTACTTCAGCTTTAAAGAACTTGATTTGGCGAAACGAAAACCTTTTAGCTATATTATCTTCCTCATCCTTTCGATGATTGTCATCATCATGGAACCCACCATTGTGCTCTTTGGCTTCATCCTCACCTATGTCTTCTCGGGTCCGGTGAATATGGTAAGAGCCTGGCGTAAGAGGAGAGCCTTGAGGAAGATGGAGCCTATTCCTGAAGAAGATCTCGTGATCCGTGGATAATTTTATTTGCCTTCTCTCGTATTATTTTATAAACTGATATAGAGTTTAGATTTTGGAAATTCGAATCCGTTTGGGATTCGGAATTTGTTGATTGGAATTTGATCGTTTACCATTCCCTGGTAGCTCAATCGGCAGAGCGGGTGGCTGTTAACCACTAGGTTGCAGGTTCGAGTCCTGCCCGGGGAGCCAGTAAATTCAAGGGGTTAGCCCTTTTAGAAGCGAGTGGTTTTCACCACTCGCTTTTTATTTGAATGCCCGTAGATTCAAGGGGTTGTGAGTTCAATTAGCCACTGTAGTATAATTGCAGTAATTTCTTGCCCAAAAACGCGATCGCAAGAATGGATACGATGTCCTTGTAGTCCTCTTCGGCAATCCTTTTTTGAGCACTATGACTCATGAAGATCTTTCCTGGTGATCCAGGGTCGATAGGCATGTTTCCCGACAGTGAATAAAAACCACCTGAATCGGAATCTAAATGATTATGATTTCAATCTGTTTATAATTTACTTAAGCCCTTGCAGTACATCTGCAGTAAGCTTCTGCCAAAAACGATAGGCATCCTCTTTTCACAGCCCTCCTCCGCCTCTTCTTAAGCAGATCTCAAAATCAAATCGTAACCCCTCCTGTTTTTTGGAATAG
>Ga0335070_10006365_pt1 | contig 13897 bp, 16 predicted proteins | sample Lox_Sample_13_FD_206722 | JGI IMG/M metagenome (GOLD analysis project Ga0335070, IMG submission 206722) | Soil microbial communities from Loxahatchee National Wildlife Refuge, Florida, United States - Lox_Sample_1.3 | ecosystem: Environmental > Terrestrial > Soil > Wetlands | place: USA...
GCCACCTTCAGCAGGCGCGTCGCCGTGGTGCCGCGCAGCACGGTGACGCCGACGCCGGAGAGCGCGATGCCGCCCTCGGTCAGCTTCCCGCCGAGCGCGTACTTGCCGTTCTTCTTCGCCGCCTTGATCGTGAGCGCCGGCGCGCCGACGAGCGAGCGCGCCTCGAAGGTGCCGGCGGCGTTCACCGTCCCGACGCCGGGGTTGTACGGCGTGAACAGCGTGTGCCAGACGTTCACCGACCCGGCCGAAGGCGCCGTGAAGATGCTGTTCACCGTGAACTGCGCGTCGAGCAGCTGCGCGCCCTCGACGGCGCGGCCGGGCGAGCCGACCGGCGTGTCCCACGGCGGCAGGCAGATCTTCATCACGTAGGCGCCGAGCTGCGCGAGCGCTCCGCTCGTGGGATCGACGTAGAGGGTCAGCGTCACGGGCTGGCCCGCGACGGTGAGGTTCAGCAGCCAGATCGCGGCATGCGGCCCGGGAGCGCACGGGTCGTTCGCAGGCGCGACCGGATTCGTCGTCGTGACCGTGCCGGAGAGCGGGAGCGTCAGCCCGACGTCGTGCCCGAGCGCGGTCGCGTTCGTCTGGCCGATCGTCGAGTTCGCGGCCTGCCCGAGGTTCGCCGTGTACCCGTTCGGGACGATGATCGTGATCGCGGCGATCGGGTCGGTCGCCTGCGGGACGGCGATGTGGAGCGTCGTCGCGGTCCCTGCGGTGGACACCGCGACCGTCGCCGTGTTGGCGCCGAGCGCGGTGGCCGCGAGGGCCAGCGTCGCCGCCGCGAGCGCGGCGACGATCGCCGCGCGGGTGCGAGTTCTCATCTGCAGCGGTCCTTTCGTCGGTCCTGCACTGTCAGCTGGTCGGGATCGGCTTGCCGAGGACGTGCCAGTACCCCTGCTGGAAGCGCACGAGGTAGGTCTTGCGGATCGGGAAGTAGTTCGTCGGCGAGGTCGAGAGCGGGATGCCCGGCAGCAGGAACGGGTTCGTCTCGTTCATATGCGTCGCCGCCGCGAGCAGGCTCGCGCGGGTCGGGTTCTTGCCGGCGTGCTTCAGGGCGTCCACCATCGCGTACGCGGCCATCATCCCGTAGAGGTGCGCGACCGCCTTGGGATCCTCGCCGGGGAGGTACTGCTTCATGATCGCCTTGTAGAGCTTCACGCCGAGCGTGTTCTGCTGCGTCGGGTTCGTCGGGTCGTGGAGGAACGCCGTCGACATCGCGCCGTCGCCGACGGTCTTCCCCGCCGTGAGCTTCACGATCTGCATCACCGCCGGGTCGATCGACACGGAGGTGACGTACTCCGTCGGGTTCCAGCCGAGCCGCGCCGCCGCGACGAACGCCTGGATCGCCTGCGACGGCAGCGCGAAGATGACGAAGGTGTCGGCGCCGGAGGCGTGCAGCTGCTCCACCTGCGAGGTGACGGTCGGCTCGGTGACGACGTAGCTCTGCGCCGAGACGATCTGCCCGGCGTGCGACCCGAGCCCGCGCTTCAGCCCCGTGAGCAGCTCATTGCCGTACTCGTCGTTCTCGTAGAGCACGGCGATCTTCGCGCTCGGCTTGCTCGACGCGATCAGGCGGCCGTAGACCGCGCCCTCGCCCTCGAAGCTGGGGAGCAGGCCCATCGTCCACGGCGTCTGCGCGTGGTTCGAGCCGATCGCGGTCGCGCCGCTGCCGACGAACAGCTCCGGCACCTTCATCTGGTTCAGGTAGCTGGCGATCGCGATCGACTGCTCCGTGCCGATCGAGTTGAAGATGGCGAAGACGTGGTCGCTCTCGACGAGCTTCTGCGTCTGCTGCACCGTCTGCGACGGGTCGTACTGGTCGTCCTCGACCTGGTAGACGATCTTGCGGCCGTCGACGCCGCCGTGCGCGTTGACGTACGCGAAGTACGCCTGCGCTCCCGTCAGCACCGGCTTGTACGCGGACTCGGAGCCGGTGAGCGGCCCGGTCCCGCCGATGAGGATCTGCGTCGGCGTCACGCCGGGGACGGCGGCGCGCGTGCCGCCCGACGACGCCGGCACCGCCACCAGCGCGGCCGCCGCCGCGGCGACCGCGAGCCGGCGGATCACCGCGACACCGCCTTCGTCAGCACCGACAGCTTCAGCGTCTCGCGGCCGATCGTGACCGACGAGCCGGGCTGGACGTCGTCGAGGTAGAGCGCGTTCGCGCTCGACTGCACCGTCGAGGTCGCGCCGAGCGTGACCACGAGCCGCGCCCCGGCCGGCACGAGCACGCTCTCGTTCATCAGCCGGATCGTCGCGACGCCGTTCGCCGTCGAGATCTTCGTGCCGCCGGCGCTGATCGGCGTACTGCTGCCGGCGACGGTGAGGACGGCGACGAGCCGGTCCCAGCCCTTCGCGTTCGAGTAGCGGACGGTGACGGTCGAGTCGCCGAACGTCTCGTGCGGGCCGCCGGTGAGGCGTGCGCCGCGCACGACCTTGCCGGAGCTCTGCATCGTCGTCGTGCCGGGCAGCGCGACGCTCGCGGACTTCGTCGGCGGCAGACCCGGGTAGCTCGTCGTCGTCCCGTCCCACGGATCGTGCGCGAGCTCGACCGGCGGCTTCCTGTCGATCCCGTTCTGCGTCCCCTTCAGGTAGCGGTCGAACCACGCGACGGCCTCGCCGAAGTACGTCGCCTGCTCCGCGGCCGGGTTCGCGGCGGGGGAGTGGCCGAGGTCGCCGAGGTAGAGGCGCTTCGGCCCCTTCAACGCGTTGTACGCGGCCTCCGCCTGGTCGATGTCGAAGAGGAAGTCGTGGCGTCCCTGGATCAGCAGGGTCGGGACGGTCAGCGACGAGAGCCGCCCGAGCGGCGAGCGCGGCGCCGCCAGCGCGTCCACCTGTGCCTGGTTCGTGCTCGTCGTCAGCGAGGGCACGGCCGCGAGCAGCGTCGGATCCCACCGCGCCGACGGCACGAGCTGCGACAGGTAGACGACGAGCCCGGACTTCGACAGCCCCTGCGGCGCGAGCGCCGTCGCCAGGTTCGTCCACGTGATCACCGGGACGATCGCCTTGAACGGGACGCCGGCGACCGCCGCGTTCCAGACGGCGCCGCCGCCGAGCGAGATCCCGAGCGCGCCGATCTGCGTGTCGGAGATCTCGGGACGGGCGGCGAGCCAGTTGAACAGGAACTGCGTGTCGGCGACGTCGGTCGGCCCGTCGAGGCCGAACAGGCCGCCCGAGCTCCCGTGCCCGCGCGCGTCGCACATGAGGGACGCGAACCCGGCCGGAGCGAGGAAGCCCGTCGCGAGCGGCTCCATGTCCTGGTGCTTGCCGCCGAGCCCGTGGAAGAGCATCACCGCCGGCCAGCCCGCCGCCGGCGGCGTCCCGTCCGGCTCGACGAGCGCGCAGGAGAGCGGCGTCCCGTCTGCGGCGGCGATCGTCAGCTCCTGCGGCGCCGCCGCGGGCGCCGCGCCGACGAAGACGAGCGCCGCTGCGAGCGGCGCGAGCAAGACCAAGCTCCGACCCACGACCGCGCAAGAGTAGCCCCTTTTACAATCCTCGCCATGGACTCCCGCCCCGTGGGCCTGTTCGACTCCGGCGTCGGCGGGCTGACCGTCCTCCACGAGTGCCTCGTCACGCTCCCGCACGAGGACTTCCTCTACCTCGGCGACCATGCCCGGCTGCCGTACGGGCCGCGGCCGCTCGACGAGGTCCGCCGCTTCGCGCAGGAGATCGGCGCGTTCCTCGAGCAGCTCGACGTGAAGATCGTCGTCGTCGCCTGCAACACGGCCACGTCGGCCGCGCTGCCGCAGCTGCAGGGGGAGCTCGCCGTTCCCGTCGTCGGCGTGATCACGCCGGAGGCGCACGCCGCCGTCCAGGCGACGCGGAACCGCCGGATCGGGCTGCTCGCCACGCGCGGCACCGTCGACGCGGGCCGCTACGCGGAGCTCGTGCGGGCGCTCGACGCGGGCGTCGCGCTCACCGCCGTCGCCTGCCCGCGGCTCGTGCCGCTGATCGAGAGCGACGACCCGTACGGGGCGGAGACGGAGGAGGCGGTGCGCGAGTACGCGGCGCCGCTGCGGGAGGCGGGCTGCGACACCGTCATCCTCGGCTGCACGCACTATCCGCTGATCCGTCCGGTCTTCCAGCGCGTTTTCGGCCGCGACGTGACGCTCGTCTTCTCCGCCGAGGAGACCGCCCGCGAGATCGCGGCGACGCTCGCGCGCAAGCGGATCGAAAACGAGCGCGACCGGATCGGCGGCTCCCGCTTCCTCACCACCGGCGACCCCGAAGCGTTCCGGACGATGGGCCGCCGCTTCCTCCAGTTCCCGATCGGCGAGGTCGAGCACGTCACCGTCGCGCGCCTGGAGAGGGCGGTCGCGTGAGCACGAGCAGGAACGACGGCCGCCGGCCCGACCGGCTGCGCCCGCTCACGATCGAGCCCGACTGGCTCGAGAACCCGCACGGCTGCGCGCTGATCACGCAGGGCAGGACGAAGGTCCTCTGCACGGCGATGATCACGGAGGAGGTGCCGCGCTGGCTGCGCAACCAGGGGCGCGGCTGGATGACCGCCGAGTACTCGCTCCTGCCGGCGTCGACGGGCGACCGCGTCGAGCGCGAGGCGGCGCGCGGGAAGCTGCAGGGACGCACCGTCGAGATCCAGCGGCTGATCGGCCGCGCCCTCCGCGCCGTCGTCGACTTCCGCGCGCTGGGGGAGCGGACGATGTGGCTCGACTGCGACGTGCTGCAGGCGGACGGCGGCACCCGCTGCGCGTCGATCTCCGGCGCGTACGTCGCGGCCCGCCGCGCGCTCGACCGCTTCGGGCTCTCGAAGGCGTTCACCGACTCGGTCGCGGCTGTCTCGGTCGGCGTCGTCGGCGGCGTGCCCGTGCTCGATCTCGACTACGAGGAGGACTCGGGCGCGGACACCGACATGAACGTCGTCATGACCGGTGACGGGCGGCTGATCGAAGTCCAGGCGACGGCGGAGAAGGACCCGTTCACGCGTGAGCGCCTCGACGAGCTGCTCGAGCTCGCCGCCGCCGGCATCGCCGAGATCGCGGACCTGCAGGCGGAAGCCGTTGCCCTCGAGCTCCCGTAGCGCCGTCCTCTCCTCCCGGAACCGTCACAAGGCGCGCGAGCTCGAGCGGCTCCTGCCCGGCTGGACGATCGAGCCGCTCGACCGCGACGACTATCCGCCGGAGACCGGCGAGACCTACTACGAGAACGCGGAGGCGAAGGCCGCGTTCGGCCACGCACATGCCGACGGCGAGGCGTGGGCGCTCGGCGAGGACTCCGGCCTCGAGGTCGAGGCGCTGGGCGGAAGCCCCGGCATCCTCTCCGCGCGCTACGCGCCCGAGGGTGCGCCCGCGATCGCACGGCTGCTCCGCGAGCTCGAGGGCGTCCCGGACGAGCGGCGCCGCGCGCGGTACGTGTCGGAGCTCGTGGCGATCTCGCCGGCGGGCGCGGAGCTGCGCGGCACCGGCACGGTCACGGGCCGCATCGCGGCCGAGCCGCGCGGGCACGAGGGCTTCGGCTTCGATCCGGTCTTCGTCCCGGACGGCGAGGAGCGGACCGTCGCGGAGCTCGGCGACGACTGGAAGGCGCGCAACTCGCACCGCGCACGCGCGGCCCGGGCCCTGCTGGAGGCGCTCGATGCGACGGGCGAGTAGCCTCGTCGCCCTCGCGCTCTCCGCGCTCGCGCTCGCCGGCTGCGGCGGCAACGAGCACGCCGAGCAGCGCGTGCTCGAGGCGTTCTTCGGCGGCAGCAGCCCGGTCGCGCACAGGCTGAGCACGCTGTTCCCGCACAAGCCCGGCTCCGTCAACTGCTCGATCCCCGGGGGCGGTGTGCCGGCGCGGCAGAGCATCGAGGGCCGCTGCGCGACGGACGTCTCGCTCGTCAAGCACGACCGCGCCGTCGTGACGCTGACGGAGACGTGGCAGCACGGCGGGCTCGCCCACACGTGGTTCTTCTTCATCAAGCGGAACGGCGACGTGCAGTCGATCGTGCAGGAGGGAGCCCCGGCGCCGCAGGGACCGGGCTACTGATGTGCGCCGCTACGGATTCCGCCGCTGCGCCTGCCACCAGTTGAGCTCGGCGCCGAGCACGATCACGTTCGCCATCACGTAGAGCCAGATCAGCAGGATCACGGGGCCGCCGAGCACGCGCAGCGTCACGTTCACGCCGGCGTAGCGCACGAACACCGGCAGGATCTGGAACGACGCCTCGAGCACGATCGCCGCCGCGACTGCGCCCGGCAGCGCGTCCCTGGTCGAGAGCGACGCGTTCGGCAGCAGCCGGTACACGGCGAGCAGGAAGGCGAACACGCCGAGCAGCGAGACGGCGACGGAGAGGACGTACGCGGCCGTGGGGTTGCCGGCGAATCCCTCCGCGTGCCGCTTCAGCAGCTCGAAGCCGAAGGCCCCGATCACGAGGCTGACGAACAGCACGACGAGCGAGCCGACCATGATCGCCGCGGCCAGCCCCTTCCCGTGCAGGAAGCGGCGATTCGGCCGGCCGTAGACGATGTTGAACGCCGACTCGAGCGCGCTGAACAGCGACAGCGACGACCAGAGCAGGCCGACCGCGCCGATCACGCCGAGGACGGCGGCGTTGTCCTGCGCCCGGTGGACGAGCGAGACGATGCTGTTCACCGAGCTGCCGGGGAAGGCGTGGTTCAGCTCCTTGACGAGGAAGTCGGATGCGTCGGCGCGGTGGGCGAACCCGAGCAGCGCGAGCGCGAGGAAGACGAGCGGCACGAACGAGAGGAGCGCGAAGTACGCGACCATCGCCGCCAGGTGGGTGCCCCGGTCGGCGAAGAACTTCTGGACGAGGAACCGCTTCCGTACCTCCACGGGCGAGAGTTTGCACCGTGTTAGCCTCAAGGCGAGATGGATGCCGCACAGGCGCTCGCCGACCTCACAGAGATCTCGTCCCAGATCGAGGCCGCCGTGCTGTTCGACGAGGGCGGCGCGATCCTCGGATCGACCCTCTCCGACGCCGCCGGGGCCGAGGAGCTCGTGCGCGCCGCGGGCTCGCTGCTGGCCGGCGCGGGCGAGTTCCGGAGCGGTGACGCGGCGGTGACCCAGCTCGAGGCGTCGACGCAGGACGGCAGCGTCTTCGTCGTCCGCGACGAGGGACGGTCGATCGTGGCGACGACGGCGGCGGACCCGACCGTCGGCCTCGTCTTCTACGACCTGAAGAGCTGCCTCCGCGGTGCGGCCGAGGAGCCGGAGAAGCCGAAGCGGCGGCGCCGGGCCGCCCCGAAGAGCGAGGAGCCGGCCGAATGAGGCGGAAGCTGCTCGCCCTCGCCGGCTTCGCCACGGGCCTGTTCGCCGGCACCTTTCTCTACCGCCGCTCCTCGGGGCGGCGGCGCGACCGGATCGACGTCTACTTCGCCGACGGCTCGATGGTCTCGTTCGTCGACGGCTCGCCCGAGGCGGAGCGGCTGCTGCCGGTGGCGCGGCAGGCGCTGGCGGCCGCGCGCCGGTGAGCGCCCCGGACGAGCGACACGGCGACGAGCTCGCACGCGCGCTGGTCGAGCACGCGTACCTCGAGGGCGACTTCGTCCTCCGCTCGGGCAAGCGGTCGCGCTACTACCTCGACAAGTACCGCTTCGAGACCCGCCCCGACCTGCTGCGACCGCTCGGCGAGCGGATCGCCGCGGCGGTCGCCGCGCACGCGCCCGACGCGACGCGGCTCGCCGGCCCCGAGCTCGGCGCGGTCGCGCTCGTCGCGGCGGCGTCGCTCGAGTCGGGGCTCCCGTTCGTGATCGTGCGGAAGGCCGCGAAGGAGTACGGGACCGCGAACCGGCTGGAGGGGCCGTACGAGGAGGGCGAGTGCGTCTGCCTCGTCGAGGACGTCGTCACCTCGGGCGGGGCGCTGCTCGAGTCGGTCGAGGCGCTGCGCGGCGCCGGCCTCGTCGTCCACACGGCGGTCTGCGTCGTCGACCGCGAGGAGGGCGGAGCGGACGCGCTCGCGCGCCAGGCCGTGCGCCTGCGCCCCATCTTCAGGGCAGGAGAGTTGCTGGCCGGAACGAAAAGTCCCGCAAAACCGCATGGTTGAGCCGAATCCGAAACCCTGCTAGGGTCGATTCGGCCCGTTCCCGTTCCCACGACCAGGAGGAGAGGCTAGTGACGAAGCAGGAGTTTGTTGCGGAGGTGGCACGCAGGAGCCAGCTGTCGAACCGCGATGCGGGCAAAGCGGTCGACGCGTTCCTGGAGGCAGTGACCGACACGCTCAAGAAGGGCGGCGAGGTGACGTTCACCGGGTTCGGCAAGTTCTCGTCGCAGCAGCGCGCAGCGCGCACCGGGGTGAATCCGCGGAACCCCAGCGAGAAGGTGCACATCCCGGCGGCACGCGTCCCGAAGTTCTCGGCCGGCAGCGCGCTGAAGCAGGCAGTCAAGAGCGGCTAGCGCCCGCTCGGCTCGCACGTCTCCTCCGAGGAATCCGAGGGGCCGCTCCGGCGGCCCCTCGCGCATCCGGGCCCGGCGCGCCGACGGGCGCAGTAGCCTTGACGGCGATGGCGCACGATCTCCGAGCCGGCCGGGACGTCGCCGTCGCGCACTTCGCGGACAGGCTTGCCGAGGCGGTCGAGCGGAAGCACAGCCAGCTCGTCGTCGGGCTCGACCCCGTCCCCGACCAGCTGCCCGTCGAGCTCCGCGGCGAGACGGTGCTCGGGCGCGCGTACGCGGCCGCCGCCTGCGCGCGGTTCTGCTGCGGGATCGTCGACGCGGTCGCGCCGTACGCGGTCGCGGTGAAGCCGCAGTCGGCGTTCTTCGAGGCACTCGGCTCGGACGGTTTCAGGGCGCTCGAGGAGGTCTGCGGCTACGCGAGCGCCGCCGGGCTGCTCGTCATCGCCGACGCGAAGCGCGGCGACATCGGCTCGACCGCGCGCGCGTACGCCGCCGCCTTCGTCGAGCCGCGCGGCGAGGAGCCGCCGCTCGCGGACGCCGTCACGCTCAACCCGTACCTCGGCCGCGACTCGGTCGAGCCGTTCCTCGCGGCCTCTCGCCGCACCGGCGCGGGGCTGTTCGCCATCGTCAAGACCTCGAACGCCGGCAGCGCCGACGTCCAGGACGCCGTCCTCTCCGACGGCCGGCGGCTGTGGCAGCACGTCGCCGGGCTCGTGCGGGAGTGGGGCGAGGAGCTCGTCGGCGAGCGGGGGCTGTCGACGGTCGGCGCGGTCGTCGGCGCGACGTACCCGCGCGAGGTGGCCGAGATCCGGCGGCTGCTGCCGCAGTCGGTGCTGCTCCTGCCCGGTATCGGCGCGCAGGGGGCTCGCCCCGCCGACGTCGAGCGCGCGTTCACGAGCGGGCCGGCGAGCGCGCTCGTCGCGGCCTCGCGCTCGGTGATCTACGCCTACCGCTCCGCCGGCGGCGACTGGCGCGCGGCGGCGGGCGCCGAGGCGGGGAGGCTCGCGGGCGAGGTCTGGGCCGTCTCCGGCTGGTAGCGATGCCGCGCGCGAGCAGCCGGCACGTGGCCCGGTTCGCCGCCCCTGCGGCGTTCCTCCTCGCCGTCACGATCGCCGTCCTGCTCATCCGCTCCGGGCTCGGCGGCGGCGGCTCGCCCGCGCCGACGACGACCCCGCCGCGCACGGCGACGCAGACGCACACGACGCCGCCCGTCACGACCCTGCCGCCCGTCACCACCGCCCCCGCGGTGACGACCACGACCTCGGCCTCGACCACGACCTTGCCGGCGACGACGTCGGTCCCGGGCGCGACGTACTACACCGTCCAGAAGGGCGACACGTTCACGATCATCGCCGGGAAGTCGGGAACCACCGTGGCGCAGATCGAGCAGCTCAACCCCGGGGTCAGCTCGAACGCGCTCACCGTCGGCCAGCAGATTCGCGTGAAGTAGTCCCGGAGCTACGCTTCGCGCCGATGCGCCGCCCGCTCGTCGCCGTCGCAGTCCTCGCGGCCGTCCTCGGATTCCTCTCCGGCCCGGCCCGGGCGGCCGCACCCGTCCCCGACGCGCGCGCGTACGAGGTCGTCAACGCGTCGACCGGCGAGGTGCTCGCGGCGCGGAACGCGCACGAGCGGCTGCCGATCGCCAGCCTGACGAAGCTGATGACCGTGATCGTCGCGCTCCGGCATCTCGACGTCGACGCGACCGTCACCGTGCCGAAGGACGCGGTCCGCGTCGGCGGCTCGCGGATCCCGCTCCGCCCCGGCCAGAGGATCACCGTCGAGGACCTGCTGAAGGGCGCGCTGATCCAGAGCGCGAACGACGCGGCGGACACGCTGGCGGCCGGCGCCTCGGGCGGAGACATCCCGCTGTTCGTCTCGTGGATGAACGACACGGCGCAGCGGCTCGGGCTCGCCGACACGCACTTCGTCCGTCCCGACGGGCTCGACGCGCCCGGGCACGTGTCGAGCGCGCACGACGTGATGGTGCTCGCGCAGATCGCGATGCACTCGCCGGTCGTCCGCGAGCTCGTCCGCAAGCGCAGCGACACGATCGAGAGCGGCCACGTCGCCGTGCACACGTGGAACGACCTGCTCGGCGTCTTTCCCGGGCTGGTCGGCGTGAAGACCGGGCACACGGACAAGGCCGGCTGGTGCGAGGTCGCGGCCGCGCGGCGGCAGGGGTACACGATCTACGCCGTCATCCTCGGCAGCCCGAGCCGCGGGCAGCGGAACGCCGACCTGCGGCGGCTGCTCGCCTGGGGCGTGTCGCAGTACCGGACGCTGAGGCTCGTGGACCGGACGGCGTACGCGCACGCCCGGCTGGGCTACGGGCTCCCGGCCGTCGCGCTCGTCGCGACGCGGCCGCTGACGCAGGTCGTCAGGACCGGCCGGGCGGTCGTGGAGCGGATCGTGGCGCCGTCGGCGATCCGGCTGCCGGTCGCCCGGGGCCAGCTGCTCGGTACCATCGAGGTCCGTGTTGGTGGGCATGTCGTCGGTGTGCGCCCGCTCGTCGCCGCGAGGTCGGTGCGGCGCCCCGGGCTCGGCGGCCGGCTCCGCTGGTACGCGACTCGCACGGTTCATGACTTCCTTGGACTCTTCTCGTGAGGTGAGATCGTGATCGTCACCGTCACCCTCAACGCGGCCGTCGACCGGACGCTCACCGTCCCGAACTTCCAGATCGGCCACCGTCATCGCGCGAGCACGAGCCTGACGATGGCCGGCGGCAAGGGCATCAACGTCGCGCGTGCGCTGAAGACACTCGACACGCCGGTGATCGCCACCGGCCTCGCCGGCGGGCGCACGGGTGACCGGATCATCGAGGAGCTCGCGGCCGAGGCGATCCTCAACGACTTCGTCCGCATCTCCGACGAGTCGCGGACCTCGAGCGCGTTCGTCGACCCGACCGGCGGCACGCTGACGGAGATCTACGAGTGGGGGCCCGCCGTGCGGCCGGAGGAGCTCGAGACGCTGCTCGACAAGCTGCACTACCTCTCGCGCGTCGCGTCGTACGTCGTCTTCAGCGGCTCGCTGCCGCGTGACGTCGAGGACGACTTCTACGCGGAGGCGATCCGCGACCTGAACCGCCGCGGCGTCCAGTGCGTCCTCGACTGCGAGGGCGAGCCGCTCCGTGTCGGCGTCGACGCCGAGCCGTTCCTCGTCGCGCCGAATCAGCGCGAGGCGGAGGGCCTCGTCGGCCAGGAGTTCTTCGAGCACGACGACTTCCTCATGGCGCTCGACACGATCGTCGATCTCGGAGCGCGCAACGTGCTGATCTCGGAGGAGACCTCGTGCTACGGCGTCTTCACGGAGGAGCGCCAGTCGGTGCGCTTCCGCGCGTCCACGCCGAGGCTCGATCCGATCGCATCCGTCGGCGCGGGCGACGTCCTGCTCGCCGGGTTCATCGCCGCGCGGTTCAACGGCCGCCCGGTCGAGGAGGCGTTGCGGAACGGCGTCGGCTGCGCCGCCGCGTCGGTGCTCCAGCTCGGCGCGGGCCGCTTCGATCCGAGGGAGGCGTCGCGGATCGCGGCGACCGTCGAGATCGAAGAGCTCGAGCGGACGCCGGCCTAGCCGCGCCCGCCGACGAAGATCGCGCGGATGCGGCCGCGCCCCTTGACGTTCTCCGCCCACGCGACCCGGCTGCCCTCGACCGAGAGCCCGATCGGGTCGCCGGCCGCCTTGCCGAGCGCGTGCGCCGAGTGCGACTGCACCTCGACCGTGCGGATCGAGCGGCCGACGTGGAACACGATCAGCTGGTCGCTCGCCGACAGCTCGGGACTCGTGCCCTTCGGCACGGGAATCGAGCCGAGCGGCACCCCGGAGTCCGCGTCGTACCACGCGATGCGCAGGCCGAGCGACGAGCTCTCGATCGTGGCGAGGACGTGCGGCGCGAGCGCGACCGCCTCGGGAGCTCCGTGCGGCACCACGCGGGTCAGCACCTTCCCCGTCGCCGCGTCGCGCACCTCGACGGGGAAGTCGGCCGACGCGACCGGCCGGCCGTTCGCCGCGACGCTGTACGCCTGCACGTCGGCGATGCGCGACCCGGACGCCGCGACCGCGACCGTCGCCCACGTACCCGGCACGACCGTGTCGCGGCGCCCGACGATCCGGTGGATGCCGCCCCCGACGAGCTTCTTCCGGCAGGTGCCGCCGCTGAGGCACGCCACCTGGTCGATGTACCCGACCGAGCTCACCGCGTAGACGAGCGTCTTGCCGTCTCCCGCGACGCCGGCGAACCAGAGGCCGATGCCGTTGCGGCCGTGCGCGACCTCGGCGAAGCGGCGCTCCTTCGGGTCGCCGACGCCGGCGCCGAGCACGTAGTCGAACGGAAGCGGCGCCGGCGCCGGCTCGCGCAGCGTCCAGAGCACGTCGTCCGCCTTCCAGTCGAGGGCGAGCCGCACCGGCGGGACGACGTCCCACCGGCAGGTGACGTTGCTCGCGCCGGGCGACTGGTCGGGGAGCCGGATCTGGCCGCTGTTCGCGAGGGCGAGGACGTGGACGACGTTGCAGCTCGTGCTGCTCGGCGCGAGCCAGGCGACGAGCGGCCCGTCCTGCGCGAACGCGGCGATCGGCCCGGGCGTGGTCCAGAGCGTCTGGGGGCGCGGGGCCGTGGCCGCCGGATGCGCTCCGCCGGCAACGAGAGCGAGCGCCGCGAGCATCGTCCGCATCGACTTGGAAACTAGCCCGCGACTGTTAGGACCGTGTGTGCGCCGCCGCGGATCCCGTCCGCGGACGCTGGTACGATCACCACTTGAACGTGCTCGCAGCGACTTGCATCGAGGGGGCCGTCGCGTGAGCCTCGAGATCCGTCCCGACGACCTGCAGCGTCTCGTCGAGCTCGACCGGAAGTTCGCGAAGGAGGGGCTCACCTTCGACGACGTGCTGCTCGTCCCGGCCGAGTCGCGTGTGCTCCCGAACGACGTCTCGACACGGACACGGCTGACGCGCTCGATCGAGCTGAGCATTCCGATCGTCTCCGCGGCGATGGACACGGTCACGGAGGCGCGCCTCGCGATCGCGCTCGCGCGCGAGGGCGGGATCGGGATCCTGCACCGGAACCTGTCGATCGAGGAGCAGGTCGCCGAGGTCGACAAGGTGAAGCGCTCCGAGTCGGGGATGATCGTCGAGCCGGTGACGCTCCCGCCCGGCGCGCTCGTCCGAGAGGCGCTCGAGTTGATGGCGCGCTACAAGGTGTCGGGGATTCCGATCACCGACGAGGACGGGGTCCTCGTCGGCATCCTCACGAACCGCGACCTGCGCTTCGAGGACGACGTCGAGCAGCCGGTGTCGGCGCTGATGACGTCGCGCAACCTCGTCACCGCGCCGGTGGGGACGACGCTCGAGGACGCGGAGGAGATCCTCCACCGGAACAAGATCGAGAAGCTCCCGGTCGTCGACGCGGACGGGCGGCTGCGCGGGCTGATCACGGTCAAGGACATCCAGAAGCGGATCGAGTATCCGTATGCGACGAAGGACGAGCGCGGCAGGCTGCGCGCGGGCGCGGCGGTCGGCGTCGGACCGGACGCCCTGGAGCGCGCCCGGGCGCGCGGAG
>Ga0335070_10006366_pt1 | contig 13897 bp, 7 predicted proteins | sample Lox_Sample_13_FD_206722 | JGI IMG/M metagenome (GOLD analysis project Ga0335070, IMG submission 206722) | Soil microbial communities from Loxahatchee National Wildlife Refuge, Florida, United States - Lox_Sample_1.3 | ecosystem: Environmental > Terrestrial > Soil > Wetlands | place: USA: Florida...
GAACCGGCGCTCGCCGGCGGCGGTCTTGGCCGTCACGGTCACGCGGTCGGCGTCCTGAATCACCTCTGTCACGGGCGCGCCGAAATGGATCTCGACGTCGGGATTGTCCTTGATCATGGCGTGCGCGGCGAGGCTCAGCTTGAATTGCTCGCAGTGCAGGCGGAACGGGTAGGGCGTGTCGCCCTTGAGCAGGCCGAGGTCGAACTCGGCGATCACGCCGTCATGCAGGTCGCGGAACTGCCATTGCGGGACCTTGATGCCCATGGCCAGCAGCTTGTCGGTCAGGCCGAGCGGCGCCATGGCCTCTAGGCTCGGCGGATGGAACGAGCCGGCGCGCAGGTCTTCCCTGATCTCGGGCTCGGCCTCGAGAATCGTCACCTTGATGCCCTGGGCCAGGAGAAAGGCCGCCGACACCAGGCCGACCGGCCCGGCGCCCACGATCAACACGCGGTCAGACTGTGCCATCATCCGTCCGAGAAAACGCTGAATCCGGAAGCGGTCGGACGACCGCCCGGGCGGCGGGAGCGGCGGAAGGCCGCACCCCGCGCGAGGTTGCGCCGCCGGCTTTTGGGTGGACCGGCGAAAGCGGCGCCAACATACTACAGCCGCGCCGCGGGGCAAGGTCTCGCGGGCGCATGGCCGGCCTCCGGATTTGTCGGGACGCCGGCGCGCCGGACGGGAGCGGGAAGGGACGCATGACATCGGAGATCGTCCGCGGCTCGGCCGAGTTCCTGCTCTTTCCGCTGGCGCGGGTCACGGGCGGGTCGGGCCTGACCGCCGTCGAGGTCGTCGCGGTCGATCTCGAGGCGAAGGACGGCACCACGGGCGTCGGCTTCACCTATTGCCTGCGCGGCGGCGGCGCGGTCGTGCTCGCCGCGGCGCGCGATCTGATCGACAAGGCCGTCATCGGCCAGAGCGCCGAGGCGCCGGCCGCGCTGTGGCGCCGCATGGCGGCGACCCTCAACCGCCTCGGCCGCGGCGCGCACTATCTCGCCATCGCCGCCGTCGACCTCGCAATCTGGGACCTGCACGCCAGGCGGCGCGGCCTGCCGCTCGGCATCGCCCTCGGCGGCGCGCCCGGCAGCTTCCCGGTCTATGGCAGCGGCGGCTATACGCCGAACCAGTCGCCCGAGGACGCCGCGCGCCAGGCCAGGGCGCACGCCGAGGCCGGCGTCAGGGCGGTCAAGCTGCGCCTGGCGGGCGACCGGAGCGACATCGCGCGGCTGCGCGCCGTGCGCGACGCGCTGCCGGCCGGTATCGACCTCATGGCCGACGCCAACGAGAAATGCGACCTGGCGCGCGCGCAATGGCTCGCGCGCGTCTGCGCCGACGCCGGCGCGCTGTGGCTCGAGGAGCCGCTGCCGGCGGGCCAGGTCGAGGCGCATCTGGCGCTGGCGCGCACGTCGCCGGTGCCCATCGCGAGCGGCGAGCACTGGCAGGGGACGGCCGAGGCGAGGCCGTTCATCGCCGCCGGCGCCTGCGCCGTTGTCCAGCCCGACCTTGCGGCGATGGGCGGTGTCACCGAGTGCCTGCGCGTGGCCCAGCTCGCCGAGCAGTTCGGCGTTTCGGTCGCGCCGCATTTTCTGCCGGCGCTGTTCGTGCATCTCGCCGCGGCGGCGCCCAACGTCACCTGGCTCGAGGATTTTCCGCTGCTCGAGCCGCTGCTCACCTCGCCGGCCGCGATCGACAAGGCGGGCCGCATGGCGCTGCCGGCGGCGCCCGGCCACGGCCTCGCCTGGGCGCCCGGCGCGCGCGAGCGCTACGCGGTCAAGAGCTGAGCCGATGACCGAGCCGATCCTGCGCGACATCTGGTATTTCGCCCTGCCCGCGGCGGCGCTCGAGCACGGCCGCATGCGGCGGCTCACGCTGTTCGGCGAGCCGCTGCTGTTCGGGCGCGCGGCGGACGGCGTGCCCTTCGCGCTGCGCGACATCTGCCCGCATCGCGGCATCCCGCTGTCCTACGGCCGGTTCGACGGCCGCGAGATCGAGTGCTGCTATCACGGCTGGCGCTTCGACACGGGCGGCCGCTGCACCGCCATCCCGTCGCTGGTCGAGGGCCAGCGCCTCGACCTGTCGAAGATTCGCGTCGCTGCCTTGCCGTGCCGCGAGCGGCAGGGCTGCATCTGGGTCTATTGGGGCGACGACCCGGCGCCGACCGAGGACATCGTCGCGCTGCCCGACGTGCCCGAAGGCCGGCCGGCCGGCATTGCCGAGACCATGGTATTTCCGTGCCCCGTCGATCACGCGGTGGTCGGCCTGATGGACCCGGCGCACGGGCCGTTCGTGCATCGCTCCTGGTGGTGGCGGACGCGCCGCTCGATCCACGAGAAGGCCAAGGCCTTCGCGCCGTCGCCGCTCGGCTTCCAGATGGTGCGCCACCGGCCATCGAGCAATTCGCGCGCCTATCGCCTCTTGGGCGGCGCGCCCGAAACCGAGATCACCTTCCGCCTGCCGGGCGTGCGCGTCGAGCATATCCGGGCCGGCCGCCACGTGGTGACCGGCCTGACCGCCGTCACGCCGATCGACGATGCCACGACCCAGGTCGCGCACCTGATCTGGTGGACGACGCCCTGGCTCACGCCGCTCAAGCCGATCGCGCGACTCTTCGTGCGCAAGTTCCTGGCGCAGGACCGCGACGTGGTCGTGATGCAGCAGGAGGGCCTGCGCCACGATCCGCCCTTGATGCTGATCAACGACGCCGACATGCAGGCCAAGTGGTATTATCAGCTCAAGGCCGAGTACGCGAAGGCCAGCGCCGAGCAGCGCGCCTTCGCCAATCCGGTCACCGAGCGCGTCCTGCGCTGGCGCAGCTAGGCGGCGTCGGCCGTCCGGCGGGGAGAGGGACCGTCATGGAACCGAAGACGAAATTCAACATCTGGTTCTTCGTCCTGGCGCTGCTCGGCCTGTTCGTCCTGCAGTATTTCTACAACCAGGCCCAGAAGGTCGAGCCGATCCCCTACAGCGCCTTCGAGCAGCTGCTCGATCAGGGCAAGATCAAGAGCGTGGCGGTAAGCGACAAATACCTGACCGGCGAGTTCAAGGAGCCGCAGAACGGCCGCACGCATTTCGTGACGACGCGCGTCGATCCCGATTTCGCCGCCAAGCTCGAGGCCAAGGGCGTCGAGTTCTCGGGCCAGGTCGAGAGCACGGTGCTGCGCGACATCCTGTCCTGGGTCCTGCCGGTGGCGCTGTTCTTCGGCATCTGGTGGTTCATGAGCCAGCGCATCACCGGCTCGCAGGGCCTGGGCGGCTTCATGGCGATCGGCAAGAGCCGCGCCAAGATCTACGTCGAGACCGACACCAAGGTGACTTTCGCCGACGTCGCCGGCGTCGACGAGGCCAAGGAGGAGCTGCGCGAGATCGTCGCCTTCCTCAAGAACCCGGCCGAATACGGCCGGCTCGGCGCGCGCATCCCGAAGGGCATCCTCCTGGTCGGCCCGCCCGGCACCGGCAAGACGCTGCTCGCGCGCGCCGTCGCCGGCGAGGCGGGCGTCAAGTTCTTCTCGATCAGCGGCTCGGAATTCGTCGAGATGTTCGTCGGCGTCGGCGCCGCGCGCGTGCGCGACTTGTTCGAGCAGGCGCGCCAGAATGCGCCGGCCATCATCTTCATCGACGAGCTCGACGCGCTCGGCCGCGCCCGCGGTTTCGGCAATCTGCCGGGCGCCAATGATGAGCGCGAGCAGACGCTCAACCAGCTGCTGGCCGAGCTCGACGGCTTCGATCCGTCGACCGGCGTCGTGCTGCTCTCCGCGACCAACCGGCCGGAAATTCTCGATCCGGCGCTGCTGCGCGCCGGCCGCTTCGACCGGCAGGTGCTGGTCGACCGGCCCGACAAGGCCGGGCGCATCCAGATCCTCACCGTGCACATCAAGAAGATCAAGCTCGGCGCCGACGTCGACCTCGATCAGGTGGCCGCGCTCACCACCGGCTTCAGCGGCGCCGATCTCGCCAACCTGGTCAACGAGGCGGCGCTGCTCGCGACCCGGCGCCGGGCCAACGAAGTGTCGATGAACGACTTCACCATGGGCATCGAGCGCATCGTCGCGGGCCTCGAGAAGAAGAGCCGGGTGATGAACCCCAAAGAGCGCGAGGTCATCGCCTTTCACGAGATGGGCCATGCGCTGGTCGCGCTGTCGCTGCCCGGCTCGGACGAGGTCCACAAGGTCTCGATCATCCCGCGCGGCATCGGCGCGCTCGGCTACACCATCCAGCGTCCGGCCGACGACCGCTACATCCTGACGCGTGCCGAGCTGGAGAACCGCATCGCGGTGCTGATCGGCGGCCGCGCCTCCGAAAAGCTCGTCTTCGACCATCTCTCGACCGGCGCCGCCGACGATCTGGCCAAGGCGACCGACATCGCGCGCTCGATGGTCATGCGCTTCGGCATGGACGAACGGCTCGGCTATGTCAGCTACGACACCGGCCAGCCGACCTTCCTCGGCCAGCCGCAGGGCGGGCAGAGCTGGCTCGAGCGGCGCTACAGCGAATCGACCGCGATGCACATCGACCAGGCGGTCAAGGCGATCGTCGACGCCGCCTTTCGGCGCGCGACCGCGATCCTGAGCGACAACCGCGCGGTGCTCGACCGCTGCGCCCGCACGCTGCTGCAGAAGGAGACGCTGGTCGAGTCGGAGTTGCGCGAGCTGGTCCGCGATCTCAAGCCCGCCGCGCCGCCGCCCGCCGCCGCCGCACAATAAGATTCGCCACGGAGACACAGAGGCACAGAGGAGAAGTGAGGCGCGCGGAGCGCTCCCAATCTTCTCTGTGTCTCTGTGCCTCTGTGGTTATTCTTCCTAGGTCCGCCTAGCGGTTCATGTAGTCGCGCTTGCCGATCTCGACGCCGATATGGCGCAGGATGTTGTAGGCCGTCGTGACGTGGAAGAAGAAGTTGGGCAGGGCGAAGGTCGTCAGGTAATCCGCGCCCTTGAACTCGAGCTTGCCCTGGCCGACCGGAATGACGACGGTGCGATCCTCCGAGCCCTCGAGCTGTGCGGGCTTCACGCTCTCGACGAAGGCGATGGTCTTGGCGATGCGCGCCTTGAACTCGGCAATCGTCGTCTCGGTGTCCTCGTATTTCGGGATGTCGATGCCGGCCAGCCGAGCGACCGGGCCCTTGGCGTTGTCACTGGCGATCTGGATCTGCCGGTTGAACGGGAGCATGTCGGGATAAAGACGCAGGCCGGCCAGGACGGCCGGATCGATCTTGCGCGCCTCGATCATCGGCGCCGCCTTGTCGAGCACGCGCGTCATGCCGCCAAGGTATTTGACGAACACGGGTACGGAGGCCTGATACATCGAGAACGCCATGGTGTGAACTCCCCTCGGGTTGCGGGTTGGTAGCGAAACAGGTCGGCGGGATATTAAGCCGCCGCCGCCGGCCGGCAAGAGGCGCCGATCATGTGGCCGACGGTTTGGCGTTCGGGCTCTTCGTCATGTCGACCGCCGGCCAGCGCTGCTCGACCGCGGGCAGGGCGAGCGCTTTGCCGGTCAGCCGCTCGACCGCGATGGCATAGACGGCGATGTCGTCCAGGCGCGGAAAGAAACCCTTCGGCCGGTCCCAGTCGGCCTTGGCGTATTTCGCCATCAGCGCCTCGCAGAAGCGCTGCTTGGCCGCCCGGTCGTCGACGACGCGGATGCGGCCGAACAGGATGACGCTGCAATAGGAGACCGTGGAGTCGCACTCGAAGCGGCCATAGGCGAACACCTCGCCGGGCTCGTCGACCTCGAAGCAGACGCGCGGGTCATGGTCGACGTTGCTGCGCAGATGGCCGCGCGCGCGGGTGTTGTGCAGCCACACCTCGCCGTCCATGACGACATAGAGCAGGGGCACGCAATACGGGTAGCCATCGGCGCTGACCGTGGCGAGCCGGCCGCAGAAGCCTCGGGCCAGGGTCTCGCGCGCCGCCTCGTCGGCGAGAACGCGGTCGCTCCGTCGCACCTTCGGCGGCGTGCTCATCTGGCTGCCCTCCCTGCCCACCGCCGGGCCGGAAAACCCGGCAGGCGCTGCGCCGGAGCTTAGCGACCGGGCCGGGGCGAGGGAAGCGGCGGGCGGCCCTCCGCCCTTTCAGGCCCAGGGCGCGACCTCTCCGGAAAGAACGACGCCCCTAGAACCTTTGTGCTAAGATTAAGTTTGCCTCGATCAGTGGGTGGGGCAACCCTTGACGGACTCCCCGGCGCCGGCGGTATCGGCCGCCGGCCAATTGCCGTCTTCAAAGGCGGCGGTCGCCGTTGGTCCGGTTTGCGGGGCGCGCGCACATGGGCACGAAGTTCTCTTCCGACGTGGAGCCGGGTGGTGCCACCGCGCCTGTCCCGGCGGCATCCGTCGCGAGCGTGCCCCGGCCGCAGGCGGGCATCAGTCCTCCGGCCGAGCGCCGGCAGCTCACCATCATGTTCTGCGATCTCGTCGGCTCGACGACGCTCGCCTCGCGCCTCGATCCCGAGGACACGCGCGAGGTGGTGGGCGCGTGCTTGCGCTGCATCGCCGAGGTCGTCACCGGCCTGGGCGGCGTCGTCGCGCACTATGCGGGCGACGGCGCGCTGATCCATTTCGGCTATCCCGAGGCCCATGAGGACGACGCCGAGCGCGCCATCCGCGCGGCGCTCGGCGTGGTCGAGGCGGTATCGCGGCTCGACCTCATGGGCGGCTATCGGCCGCGCGTGCGCATCGGCATCGCGACGGGCCAGGTCGTGATCGGGGCGTTGATGGGCGCGGGCGGCGGCACGGACCGCGAGGTTTCGGGCGGGCCGCCCTACCTCGCCGCGCGGCTGCAGACGCTGGCCGAGCCCGATCAGGTGATCATCGACGAGACGACGCACCGGCTCGCCGGCGGACTCTTCGACTATCGCGATCTCGGGCCGGTCGAGCTCAAGGGCTTCAGCGAGCGGGTGCCGGTCTGGCAGGTGCTCGGCGAGCGCCGCGCCGAGAGCCGCTTCGAGGCCCTGCGCGGCAGCCGCATGAGCCCGCTGGTCGGACGCGCGCGCGAGCTCGAGCGGCTGCACGCCTTGTGGCGCGCGGCCAAGACGGGCGCGGGCCAGGTGGTCCTCCTGTCGGGCGAGCCGGGCATCGGCAAGTCGCGCCTCGCCGCGATGCTGGTGGCCGAGACCGAGGCGCCGTTGCGTCTGCGCTATTTCTGCCTGCAGCACCGCCAGGGCTCGCCGTTCCATCCGTTCATCGCCCAGCTCGAGCACATCGCGCGCTTCGCCCGCGACGAGAGCGCCGCGCGCCGACTCGACAAGCTCGCCGCCACGCTCTTGCCCAGCGCCGAGCACGCCGAGGACGTCTCGCTCGTCGCCGATCTCCTGTCGCTGCCGATCGACGATCGCTTTCCCGTGCTGCAGCTGACGCCACCCAAGCGGCGCGAGCGCACCATGGCGGCGCTCATGCGCCAGGTCGAGCTGCTGGCCGCGCGCGGCCCGCTGCTCGCGATCTTCGAGGACGCCCACTGGATCGACCCCAGCTCGCGCATCCTGCTCGACATGGCGATCGAGCGCATCGCGCGGCTGCCGATCCTGCTCGTGGTCACGGCGCGGCCGGAGTTCGAGCCCGCCTGGACCGGCGGCCATGTCACGCGCATCGCGCTCGGCCCGCTCGGTCGCGCCGACTGCGCGGCGCTGGTCGACAACGTCGCCGGCCACGGCGCGCTGCCGGCGACGCTGATCGACGACATCGTCGGGCGCACCGACGGCGTGCCGCTGTTCGCCGAGGAGCTGACCAAGGCCGTGCTCGAGGCGCGGCGCGGCGAGGGCAATGGCGCGGCGCCGGGCGCGTCCGCGGGCGGCGCGGTTCTGCCGGCGACGCTGCAGGCCTCGCTGACGGCGCGTCTCGACCGGCTGGGCACGGCGAAATCGGTCGTGCAGATCGGCGCCGCGATCGGCCGCGAGTTCTCCTACGACCTGCTGGCCGCGGTCAGCCGGATTGGCGAGGCCGAGCTGCGCCCGGCGCTCGACCGCCTGGTCGGCTCGGGCCTGGCCTCGCGCCGCGGCGGGCCGCCCGACGAGACCTATCTGTTCAAGCACGCGCTGATCCAGGACGCGGCCTATCGCTCGATGCTGCGCGACACGCGCCGCGGCCTGCACCGGCGCATCGTCGACGTCTTCGAGCAGGCCTTCCCCGAAGTCCTGCAGCTGCAGCCCGAGATCCTGGCGCATCACTGCACCGAGGCCGCGCTTGCCGAGAAGGCGGTCGGCTATTGGCTCAAGGCCGGCCAGCAGGCCATGGCGCGCTCGGCCATCGCCGAGGCGATCGCGCGCCTGCGCCGCGGCCTCGAGCTCGCCGCGACGCTGCCCGACGGCGCCGCGCGCTACCGGCTCGAGCTCGACCTCAACATCAATCTCGGCCACATCCTGCGCGCCGCCTATGGCTACACCCAGCCGGCGGTGGTCGAGACCTACGAGGCGGCGCGCCGGCTGTGCGACCGGCTGGGCAAGCCGCCGCAGCTGCTGTGGGTGCTCTACGGCCAGTGGACCAACGCGCTGATGCTCAACGACCAGCGCCTGGCGCGGCGGCGCGCCGGCGAGATGATCGAGCAGGGCGAGGCGCGCGACGACGACGTGTGGCGCATCATGGGCTATCGCGGCCTGGGCGTGACGTCCTTCGCCCGCGGCGAACTGGTCGAGGCCCGCGGCTACCTGGAGCGCGGGCTCAGCCTTTACGACCCGGCCAAGCAGGCGATCTACGCGACGCTGACCGTCGAAGACGTCCAGGTCATGGAGCGCATCTATCTGAGCTGGGTGCTGATCTATCTCGGCTGCTTCGACCAGGGGCGGCGGGTGCGCGAGGAGGCGCTGGCCATTGCGCGGTCGCGCAACCACGCCTACACGCTGGCGCACGCGCTCAACGGCTACTGCCACACCGAGCTGCTGCTGCGCGCGCCCGAAGGCGCGCTGCGCACGCTCGACGAGGTGAACGCGGTCACAGACGAGCACGGCATCTCTTACTACCGTCCCTATCGCCTGATCTTCGGCGGCCTGGCGCAGGCGCAGCTCGGGCGGGCGGGGGAGAGCGTCGATCTGCTCCAGCGCGGCATCGCCGCCTATCGCGCGACCGGCACGCTGCTCTACCTGACCACCTTCCACCGCTGGCTGGCGTCGGCGCTGGGCCAGGCGGGCGACCCGGCGGCCGGGCTCAAGCAGCTCGACGAGGCCCGGCGTCTCGCCGAGACCGGCGAGGCCTGGGGCGACGAGGGCGAGATCCTGCGCGTGCGCGGCGATCTTGAGGCGCAGCAGGGCGATGCCGCGGCGGCGGAGGCGAGCTACCGCGCGGCGCTCGAGGCGGCGCGGCGCCGGCGCGCCCGGCTCTGGGAGCTGCACGCGGCGATGGCGCTGGCGCGGCTCTGGCGTCGGGGCGGACGGCGCGCGGAGGCGCGGGCGCTGCTCGGCGAGGTGTACGGCAAGTTCGACGAGGGGCTCGACACACCGGATCTTCTGGACGCGAAGGCGCTGCTCGACGACATCAAGTGACGCGCCCGGATCCGCGGTCGGCCGACACAGGGGAGAGGCAGAGATGGCTGTGGGAGCGACAAGGGTTGCACGGGCGTTCGAGCCGGAGCTGACGGAGCCGTTCAAGCCGGTCGCGGCGCCGGAGCACGATTTCGACCTCGAGGACCTGCGCACCGACAAGGGCCCGTTCGCCAAGCTCAAGGCCTGGGTGCTCGACCACCTCAACGGCCCCTATGCCGTGCTGCGCACGGTCTGGCCGATCGTGCACCTGCCCGGGCAGAAGGCGCTGGTCACCCGCTGGGACGACGTGACCGAGGTGCTCGGCCACGACAAGATCTTCCGCATCTCCTTCGGCGACAAGGTCAAGCTGCTCAACGACGGGCCCAACTTCCTGCTCGGCATGGACGACGGCCCCGACTACCGCCGCCAGCATCGCCAGGTCATGGCCGCCTTCCGGCGCGACGACATCGACCGCGCCGTCCGGCCGCTCGCGGCGCGGAGGGCGGCCGAGATCGTCGAAGCCGCCCGCGGTCGGCTCGACGCGCCGCAGGACCTGTTCATGCGCGTCGCGGTCGACGTCTGCCGCGACTATTACGGCCTCCAGATCGACGACGACGAGTGGCTGAGCTTCGCCTGGTGGAGCTGCGCCATGAACACCTATCTGTTCGCCGATCCGGGCGACAACCCGGCGTTTCGCCGCGCCGCCGTCGCCGGCGCCGAGCGCATCCGGGCCGCGATCGACGCCTCGATCGCGCGGGCGCGGACGCGGCCCGACGGCCGCGACACCGTGCAGGCGCGGCTGATCGACATGCAGGCGCGCGGCGCCGAGGGCCTGACCGACGAGATGATCCGCACCTATCTGGTCGGCATGGTGATCGGCTTCGTGCCGACCAACACGGTGGCGTGCGGGCTGGCGCTCGACCACATGCTCGACGATCCGGCGATCCTCGGGACCGCGCAGGATGCGGTCGCCGCCGGCGACGACGATCTCCTGCGCCGCTGCCTGCTCGAGACGCTGCGCCTCCGGCCGGCGGTGCCGCTGCCGTTCCGCCGCTGCGGCGAGGACTACATGCTCGCCGCCGGCACGCCGCGCGCGACGCACATTCGCGCCGGCACGATGATTCTGTCCGCCGCCCAATCGGCCATGCGCGACGGCCGCCACGTCAAGGACCCGACCAAGTTCGATCCGGCGCGGCCGGCCACCGACTCGCTGGTGTTCGGCTACGGCCTGCACTGGTGCACGGGCGTGTTCATCGCCGAGGCGCATCTGGTGCAGACGTTCAAGGCGCTGTTGGCGCATCGCGAGGTGACGCGCGCGCTCGGCAAGGCCGGGAAGCTCGAGACGCTCGGTTTCGTGCCGCGGCATCTGACGGTCGAGTACGCGGTGTAGGGATGTGCTGCAGTAGCGCCGTGCGTGCTTCGAGGCTCGCTTCGCTCGCATCTCAGCATGAAGGTCAGTTTTACCTGCAACACGATGACTTCATCCTGAGGTGCGAGGCCCGGAGGGCCGAGCCTCGAAGGATGAGGTGCGAGGCTCGCAGCTAAGGGGAGCATCCATGACCCACGCCTTCGTCACCGTCGCCGTTCCGGTCGAGCGCGGGCGCAGCGACGCCGTCGAGCGGCGCCTGGACGAGCTCGGCAACCCGCCGTCGCCGGCGCTCAAGGAGGCGCTCGACGCGGCGGCCTTCGTGCACTTCATGAGCATGACCGTCGTGCGCGGCGACGGCGACGACCCGAGCCATCTGGTGATCGAGGTCAACGCCGACGGCACCGAGCGCGAGGCGATCCGCCGGCTAGAGGCGGCGCTCGGCGAGAAGCTGCGCGGCCTGCTCGAGGTCGCGGGCGTCGATCCCGGCGCCTCGCTCGTCCAGTTCCTCGAGCGCCACCACAAGCCGGTCGGCGAGGGCTGGTTCTCGACGCCCGGGCTCAATTTCGACGGCACGCCCGGCATGACCGTGACGCAGATCCGCCAGGAGGCGACGCTCGCCCAGCGCATCGGCGACATGCTCGACGCCTTGCCGCCGTTCCCCTCGGCGCTCGCCGCGCTCGACTATGTGCGCGACGCGCTGTGGGCCGAAAATGCGATGAAATGGGCGTTCATCGCGGCGCCCGCGCCGTGCCTCGAGCCCGCGCCGCCGGTGGCGCCGGGCGTGATCGCCGCGGCCGGCTCGGCGGTCGTCGTGTTCCTCTGGCCGTTCGTCCTTTTGGCGCTCGCCGTCTTCGGCCTCGGCTGGTGGGCGTTCGGCTTCGCCACCGGCGTCTGGCTCGCCGTGATCGCCGCGGCGCTCGAGCTCGGCGCGCTGCTGCTCGGCTATGCCGCGCTGCGCCGGCTCGAAGAGAGCGACGTGCCCGAGGACATCACGCCCTCGGCCGAGCTGGTCGCCTCGGTGATGAAGCACGAGAACTTCTACGTCCACAACAATCTCGCCTCGACCTCGACGATGAAGCCGGGCCGGCTGCGCCGGCTCACGCTCCGCATCGGCTTCTTCCTGGCGCGCATGGGCGCGCAGCATTTCTCGCGGCCGAGCTTCCTCACGAAGAACAGCGTCATCCATTTCGCGCGCTGGATCCTCCTGCCCGGCACCGACAAGCTCTTGTTCCGCTCGAACTACGACGGCGCCTGGGGCAGCTATGTCGAGGATTTCGTCGAGCTGTCGTCGGACGGCGTCAACGGCATCTGGAGCAACACCAAGGGCTTCCCCAAGACCGAGAACCTGATCAAGAAGGGCTCGCAGGATTCCAACCGCCTGATGCGCTGGGCGCGCCGCCAGCAGCACCCGACTCATTGCTGGTACAGCGCCTATCCGCAGCTGACGCTCGCGCGCATCCGCACCAACGCCGCGATCCGCCAGGGCCTGGCGCTCGCCCGCACCGAGGCCGAGGCGGCCGACTGGCTCGCCTCTTTCGGCTCGGCGCCGCGCCCGGCCGGCGCGCTCGAGACGCGCGAGATCCCGACCATCGTCTATGGCGGCCTGTCGCCGCTCGCGCATGCGAGCTGCCTGCGCGTCTATCTCTCCGACAATGCGGCGGCCGGACGGCGCTGGATCGAGAGCCTCGAGGCGCGGTTGAGCTTCGGCGAGACGCGCGGGGCGACCGAGGCGCTCGTCCTCGCCCTCTCGGCGCCGGGCCTCAAGAAGCTCGGCCTCGACGCGGCCGGGCTCGCCAGCTTCCCCGCGGCCTTCGTCCAGGGCATGGCGGCCGAGGCGCGCCGGCGCGTGCTCGGCGACATCGGCCCGTCCGCGCCCGACAAGTGGCTGTGGGGCGGGCCGGGCGCCGAGGTCGACGCGGTGCTGCTGGTCTACGCCGACAGCGAGGCGCGCCTGGCCGACCGCGTCGCGGCGCTGCACCGCGAGGCGGCGGAGCGCGGCCACGAGCTGCACCCGATGCCGATGGCGCCGCTCGACCCGGCGAGCCGGCGCGCCAAGGAGCCCTTCGGCTTCGCCGACGGCATCTCGCAGCCGATCGTGCGCGGCACGCGCCGCCGCATCGGCGAGCGCGACGAGCAGCACGCGATCGAGCCGGGCGAGGTCGTGCTCGGCTATCCCGACAATCTCGGCTATCTCGCCTCGTCGCCGACCGTGCCGGCGGCGGCCGATCCGGCGAACCTCCTGCCCGCCGCGGGCGGCGACCCCATGCGCCAGCGCCCCAACTTCGCGCATCCGCAGCCGACCGGCGCGCACGACATCGGCGTCAACGGCAGCTATCTGGTGATCCGCCAGCTCGAGCAGGACGTCGACGCCTTCAACGGCTTCGCGCGCCAGGCCGCGGGCGAGCTCGCCGGCGATCCGCGCGCGCCGCATCTGCACGTGCCGGCGACCGAGTGGATCAAGGCCAAGATGGTCGGCCGCTGGAAGGACGGCAGCTCGCTGGTGCGCCATCCGGGCGGCCCGGCCAATCCGATCGAGGCCGAGGCGGCGCCCAAGGCCGTGGTCGCCGCGCCCGCCGTGCCCGCGCCCGCGCTGCAGGCGGCGAGCGAGCCCAAGCCCGCGAAGAAGACGACGCCGCCCGACAACGACTTCCTCTACGGCGTCGAGGATCCCTCCGGCCTGCGCTGTCCGCTCGGCGCGCACATCCGCCGCGCCAATCCGCGCGAGAGCTTCCAGCCCGGCTCGGACGAGCGGCTGGCCATCACCAACCGCCACCGCATCCTGCGCATCGGCCGGCCCTATCAGCCGCAGAAGGGCCAGAAGCCCGGCTTGCTGTTCATGTGCCTCAACGCCGACATCGAGCGGCAGTTCGAGTTCGTGCAGCAGACCTGGGTAATGGGTGCGACATTCCACGGCCTCGAGCACGAGAAGGACCCGACGCTCGGCCATGACGAGCCGGGCGAGGGCGCCCGCCCGCGCTGCTTCACCATCCCGACGCCCGACGGCCCGCTGCGCCTCAAGGGCCTCAAGGATTTCGTGACGGTGAAAGGCGGCGGCTATTTCTTCCTGCCGAGCCGAAGGGCGGTGCGCTA
>Ga0335070_10006367_pt1 | contig 13895 bp, 16 predicted proteins | sample Lox_Sample_13_FD_206722 | JGI IMG/M metagenome (GOLD analysis project Ga0335070, IMG submission 206722) | Soil microbial communities from Loxahatchee National Wildlife Refuge, Florida, United States - Lox_Sample_1.3 | ecosystem: Environmental > Terrestrial > Soil > Wetlands | place: USA...
GCCTCGTTCCAGACGACGACCGCCTGCGCTCTCGGCACGCGCGCGAGCACGGCGCCCGCGTACGCGCAGGAGCGCCGTCGCGCGGCGGGCGTGCGCGGGTCGTGCGCCCGAAGCCGAACACGGCGAGGACGACGTGGATCCGGGTCGCCGCCTGCTCCGCCCGCTCGAGCTCCGTCGTCCGGACCGGTCCCGGCCGCGCCTCGGCGTACCACGGCACCCAGACGCGCACGGCCGGTCGTCGTCGACGCCGACGAGCAGGCGCGGCGGCGCAGGCGCTCGCGCGCTGACGGGTAGCCACGCGCCGAGGCCCGCCGCCGCGACTGCGCCGGCCGCGAGGGCGATGCTCAGACGTCGCGACGTCGCAGCCCTCGCACCGACTGCTTGATCACGCGCCAGCCGGTTGCGGCGACGGTGCGGAGGTAGAGGCCGACGGAGCGGTCGGCGATCCACTCGAGGTCGTGCGCGAGCTTCTCCGCCATCGACGTCTCGTAGCCCCGCCGTACCTGCGCGAATCCGGTCAGCCCAGGTCGGACGACGAGCCGCTGCCAGTAGGCCGGCAGCTCGCGGGCGAGCACCTCGAAGAAGCGCGGGCGGATCGGCCGCGGCCCGACGAGGCTCATGTCGCCGCGGAGGACGTTGAGGAACTGCGGGATCTCGTCGAGCTGCGTCGCCTTGAGCCAGCGGCCGATCGGCGTGAACTCCTCCTCCGTGCGGCGGACGAGCTCCTCGCCGAGATACGGGCCGAGGCGCGTCTCGGCGTCGGCGTTCAGCGTCCGGAACTTCAGCATCGTGAACACGTGGCCGCCGCGGCCGACGCGCTCGCCGCGATAGAAGACCGGCCGCCCGCTCGACGCAAGGATCGAGATCGAGATGATCAGCCCGAGCGGCAGCGCGACGACGAGGAAGATCGAGGAGAGGACGATGTCGAGCAGCCGGAGGATCGCGTCGCGCGGACGGGCAGGCGTCTCGAGCGCGAGCTGGGCGTAGCCGCGGACGAGCGTGTCCTCGATCCGCGTCGTGGAGTCGGCCACGGGACGGATGGTAGTAGCCCGTCCGGCGCGGTCCCGAGCGGTCGTCGGCATAATCATCGCTTATGGACACGCGGCAACTCGCGGCGTTCTGCGCGGTCGTCGAGCGACGCAGCTTCTCGCAGGCGGCGGAGCAGCTCGGGGTGACGCAGCCGGCGGTGTCGCTCCAGATTCGCTCGCTCGAGAAGCGGCTCGGGGTGCAGCTGCTCGACCGCTCCGGGCGGCGCGTCGAGCCCACCGAGGCCGGGCACCGGCTCTACCGGAGCGCTCAGCGGCTGCTCGCGATGGAGGAGCAGCTACTGCACGAGCTCGGCGAGGAGGCCGAAGGAGAGCTGGCCGGCCGGCTCGAGATCGGCGCGTCGACGGGACCGGGCGGAACCGTCCTGCCGGTCCTGCTCGCGCAGTTCCAGCAACGGCATCCCGAGGTGCGCGTCGCGCTCTCGGTCTCGGACACGCAGCGGGTGGTCGAGCAGGTCGCGCGGCGCGAGCTCGAGCTCGGCGTCGTCGGCGCGGTGCGCCGCCACCGCGGTGTCGTGTTCGAGCCGTTCTTCCGCGACGAGGTCGTGCTCGCGTGCCCGCCGGGGCATCCGTTCGCCGACCGGACGGTGACCCTCGACGAGCTGAAGGCGGAGCCGCTCGTGCTGATGCAGGAGGGCGCGGGTGTGCGCCAGGTGATCGACGACGAGCTGCGGGCGGTCGGCATTCGGCTCCGCGACCTCGACGTCCGTCTCGAGCTCGGCCTCCAGGAGTCCGCGCGGGCCGCGGTGATCGGCGGCTACGGCGTGACGTTCATCTCGCGCTCGGCGATCGAGGCAGACGTCGCCGCCGGCACGCTCGCGACGGCGCGCGTCGAGGGACTCGAGCCGGCGCGGGAGATCGCGCTCGTCCGCTCGACCGGACGAGCCGAGACGCGCGTCGCGCAGGCGTTCGTCGAGTTCGCGCGGGCCCGGCTCGCATGATCGTCCGCTGGGGTCTCGAGACGCTCCCGGACGTCTGCGCGGAGGCGGGAGTCCGCTCGCCGCTGCTCGTGGCCAGCCCGCGCTGGGACTCGCTCGAGCTCCCGGTCGAGCCGCACGGCCGCTGGCGCGAGGTTCCGTCGCACCGCCTCGAGGAGGCGGCGACGGAGGCGGGCGGAGGAGACGGGATCCTCGCCGTCGGCGGCGGCAGCGCGATCGACCTCGGGAAGGCGCTCTCGGCCGCAGCGGAGCTCCCGCTCGTCTCCGTCCCGACGACGTACTCCGGCGCCGAGTGGACGACGTACTACGGCGTCCGCCGGCCGGACCGGCGCATGCACGGCGGCGGCGCGGGCGCCCGGCCGGCGGGGATCGTCTACGACCCCGCGCTCACGCTCGAGCTCCCGCGGGGGACGACCGTCGGCACGGCGCTCAACGCGCTGGCGCACTGCGCCGAGGCGCTCTACGCGCACGGCCACAACGCCGCGGCGGACGAGGAGGCGCTCGCGGGAGCGCAGCTCGTCTCCGACTGGCTGCCCCGCGTGGTCGACTCGCCGCACGATCTGGAGGCGCGGACGGAGCTGCTGCGCGGCGCCTGCCACGGCGGCGCGGCGCTCGCCGGCTCGATGCTCGCGCTCGCGCATGCGATGGCGCAGGCGATCGGCGGCCGCTACGGGCTTCCGCACGGCACGCTGAACGGGATCTGCCTGCCTCCGGCCCTCCGCTTCAACGCCCGCTACGCGCCGGACGCCGTCCGCCGTTTCGGCGCCGCCGTGGGCGGAGACGGCGCGGCGCGCTCGGAGGAGCTCGCCCGGCTCGGGGGCGTCACGCGCCTGCGCGAGCTCGGCGTCCCCGAGACCGACCTGCCGGAGCTCGCCGAGCTGGCCGCGCACCGCGCGGGCAACCAGGCGAACCCGCACCCCGCGACGCCCGCCGAGATCGAGCAGCTGCTCCGCTCCGTCTGGTAGCGGCCGAAGGCGGCGCTCGCCCTCTCAACGGAACCTCTGCCCCTCGTCGCGGCGATAGCCGACGGTCGCGACGAGCGCGAAGACGATCAGGTACGCGGCGAGCACCAGCCACGGCGTCGGGCGCAACGGGTCGCCGGCGATCGCGCCCCAGAGCGCGTTCGCCCACTGTCGTGTCGGCGTGTAGGTCGAGATGGTCCGAACGCCGGCGGGGAGGTCGCGCGGGCCCGTCCACAGGGCGCCGAGGTAGGCGAGCACGAGGTAGAGGACGTTGGCGACCGGGAGTGCGGTCTTCGGGGTCGTCCAGTACGCGATGCCGACCCCGAGGGCGACGAACGGGATGCTGCCGACGAGGAGCGTCGCGCACAGCGCGATCCAGCGGCCCGCGCCGAGCGAGACGGGTGTCGTGAGCACGGCGAAGACGAAGAGCGCCGACGTCGCTGCGACCGCGAAGGTCAGCGCGGCGAGGACACGGCCTGCGAGGCGTGTCGACGGTGACGCGGGGAGAGTGCGCAGGAACGCCGCCGCCCACGGCGTCGTTCGCTCCATCGCAGCGGATACGCCGAACTGGTAGAAGCCGACGCCGAGGACGGCGAAGGCCGCATACGACGCGACGAGGACGTTCGGCTCGTCATGTGCGCGCGGCAGGCCGAAGAGCGCGAACAGCAACGTCGGAAAGCCGAGCGTCGCGATGCTGAAGCCGGGGAACCGGAGCAGCTCGAGCACCTGGATCCGCGCGTAGACGAGGGCGAGTCTCATCCCGCGGCGGTCCTCGTCAGCCGGAGGTACGCGTCTTCGAGCGAGGTCTCGCCGGGCAGCCGGAGCGACGCGGCGGTTCCTCCCGCGACGATCCGGCCCTGCGACATGACGACGATCCGGTCGGCGAGGGCCTCGGCCTCGGGAATCGAGTGCGTGGTCAGGAGCACCGACCCTCCCGCCGCCGCATGGTCGCGAACAGCGTCCCAGACCTGCAGGCGCGACTCGACGTCGAGCCCGGTCGTCGGCTCGTCGAGCACGACGACCCGCGGGTTGCCGACGAAGGCGAGCGCGACCGCGAGGCGGCGCCGCTGCCCCACCGAGATGCCGCCGGCCTGCCGGCGGGCCACGTCGGCGAGGTCGAAGCGCTCGACGACGTCCCACCGCGGCCGCACCCCGGGAAAGTGGGAGCGGACGAAGTCGACGATCTCGCGCACACGGAGGGTGGGGGGAAACGAGATCTCCTGTGGCGTCGCGCCGACGACCCGTCGCGCCGGCGCCGTGCCGGCCGGGAGGCCGCACACGCGAGCCTCGCCCCGGTCGGGACGGCGCAGACCCAGAAGGATGTTCACGAGCGTCGTCTTGCCTGCGCCGTTCGGGCCGAGGAGCGCGAGGATCTCGCCCTGGTCGATCGAGAGCGCGACGCCCCGCAACGCCTCGACGGTGCCGTACGCCTTCGCGATGTCCCGCATCTCGACTGCGGCCGCCGTCGCCGGTCTCGGACGGACGGAGCCCGGCCGCGGGCGCGCCGCGAGCGCGAGCACGTTGTAGAGACAGTGCGCCGATACTGCCGCTGCGAGGCTGCCGGTGAGGACGAAGAGCCCGCCGAAGGCAATGCCCGTGCCGAGCTGGACGACCACGCCGCGCAGCCGCTGGGTGGGGAAGTGCGTCGCCGCGAAGCCGATCGTCGTGAGCGCCAGCGCCCATCCCAGCCCGAGCGGCGTGAGCCGGGCGAGCGCGAACCCGCGCCAGATCGCCTCTTCGCTCGCGGCGATCGCGATCCCCGCTCCGAGTACGGCCGGCTCGGCGAACGAGAACGTCCGCTCCGCCCGTCCCGCAAGCGCCGCGAACAGCGCCGCGCCGACGAGCGCCCCCGCGGGAACCGCGAGCTGCACCCCGAGCGGCTGGCGAAGCGGCGGCGTCGGATCCGCGACGAGCAGCCAGAGCGCGAGAACGAACGACGTGGCAAGGCCGGCGAGATTCGGCCGGGCGTGCACGCTCACCGCGCGCCGCCGAGCACGACTGCATAGACGACCGACTCGTCGACGCCGTCGACGCCGAGCAACTCCTCGAGCCGCTCGTCGTACGTTCCTCCGAACGGCAGGGCGGTGATCTCGAGAGCGGTCGCGGCCAGGAGCATGTTCTGCACGGCGTGCCCGGCCTCGAGCAGCGCGAACCGGTAGCCGCGCAGGCCGTACTTGAAGCGCGTCCGCCAGAAGACCGCGGTGCAGACCACCACCGCCGCGGCGTCGGCGACCAACTCCGGCAGCGGCGTCGCCGACGCGAGCCGGGCGCCGACGGGCCCTCGATCCAGGACCTCGAGGACGTGTCGCAGCGGATCGAAGTGAAAGACGCCCTCGTCGAGCTCGTCGACGCACGCCGCCGCGACGTACAGCTCGAGCGGGTAGAGGGCGCCGCCGGAGGGCACGGTGCGGCGGTCGCGCCTCGGGGCTCCGTAGCCCGCTGCGAGCGTCGTCGCCAGGTCGGCGAGCACGAGCCGGCCGCGGGCGCGCGGCGGGTCGCTGCGCCGGCGTTGAAGCGCGGACCAGAGCGAGATCTCCGGCGGCCGGGCGGGAGGCAGTCGGACGACCGGCAACTGGCGATTCGACCGCACGGGGTGGTGCGACGCCTCTCGGAGCGCCGGGCTGGAGGCGAGGCGGGAGATCCCGGATCCCTGGTGTGCGACGAGCGCCGGTTGCAGCTTCGACGCGTCGTGGTAGAGCTCGGCGAGGTCGTGGAGGTCGCCGCAGGCCTCGCCGAGCGTCGAACGGAACCACGGATGCGGCGTCGCGCTCATGGGAACGGGTGCGGGTCCCGATTGAGGTCGGACTCGTCGAGGGCCGAGGCCCGGAACCCGAGCCGGACCGGCTCCACGTACAGCCGTCGCCCGCCGAGATGGCGCGTCGCGTGCTCGACGTCCAGCCGGCACAGCTCCGGCGCGATCGCCCTCGCGACGTGGAGTCCGGCCTCGCGAACGTCGGGCGCCGTCACGTCGACGGCGTACGCCGACGCGCCGCCGGCCGCCAATCGACGGCAGATCGACGCGATTCGCTCCGCCGTCGTCGTCCCGGAAACGGGTGCGACGTCCGCGGACGGACGTCGCGTGCGGGACGCGTCGAGGAAGGTCGTCGCGGCGGCGTTCTCCTCGTACGCGTGGAACCGGATGTGGTCCTCGAAGCCGACGACCTCGTCCGGCGCCGGAGCCGGGTCACCGGGTCGGACCGTCGTGCGAATCGCGCGTGCCCACGACCGGACGCGCACCGCTTCGTCGATCGCCTTCTCGATCGCGCGGTCGACGTCGAGGGCTGCGCCGGCCCCGACCCCGACCGGCGCTTCGCCGCGGACGCGCGAGCGCGCGACCCCGAGCACGCACGGAATCTCCCAGACGGCGCTCAGGTCGATCGCGGCGACCGTGAGCCCCGTCGGGCGGACGTAGGCGCGCTCGAAGCGGTCGGGCGCGGAGTCGCGCGGCCAGGCGAGCCGCGGCCACGACAGCCGTGCCTTCCAGGTGATCATGAAAGCGTCGCGCTCGATCGCCTCGAGCAGGGCGGCGAGCACCGCCTCGCCGAAGGACGCACCGCACGCGAGGCCGGAGCTGGACGAGGAGGCAATCCGCTCCTCGCCCGGGCGAAGCGTCCACCTGAGGTAGACGAGCTGGGCCGGCAGGTACGCCGGCTCGCCGGAGGGAAGGGCGCGGCCCTCGACCCATGCGAGCCGCGTCGTCTCGGTGAAGGGTCGGTACGGGAACGAGGGAGCGGCGTGCTGCCGTTCGCTGAACAGCGCGAATCGGCTCGGGTCGACCGCGGCGCCGCCGAGCTCCGCTGCCGTTGCCACGACGGCCGCGACGTTGCCGGACGCGCACGCGGAGTAGCGCTCGACCGCCTCCGCGATCGCCGCCCTTCGTGCTACCTCGCGACTCCGGCCCGAGCCTGCGCCGGGGTGCTTCCCCGCTCCGCCGACGAGCTCACCGCTGTGGCCCGTCTCGCAGTAGACGTTGACGAGGCGGATGTCGCAGGGATCCGCCATGACGTCCTCGACGCCGCGGACGATGCCCGTGTACTCCGACACGAGCGACTCCAGAGGCTCAGCCGCCACGTTCGGCGACTCCCTGCCACGGCGAGACGGCGGCGACGCGCGACGCTCGCGAGCACGCGGGGCAGCGCGGCACCCGGTGGACGAAGTGGCGGGTGCACCGGAGCTCGGCCGGCCGCTCGACCGCGAGGAGGACGCCGACCGCGAGGCCGTCCGCGAGGACGAGCCGCCGGAGGGCGACCGTCGCCGCGAGTCCGGCCAGGATCGCGTCGAACGCCGGGCAGCCGGGATACGCGCCGACGGCGTCGTCGGGGACCGGCGACAGGTTCGCGGACCGGCGGAGCCGGTAGCACACGTGGCACGCGGTCTGGCCGGGGACGAAGATCGGCCCGACGGCGGCGAGGAGGCCGTCGAACGGGAGCACCTGCAGCCACTCGGTGCCGGCGGCGAGTGCCTGCTCGTTCCACGCCGGAAGGCGCGGAAGCTCGTCGTCCGCCGGGGCGACGATCGCCAGCGCGCCGTCCGGCAACGCGTCGTCCCAGTCCAGCCGCTCGAGCCGCTCGGCCCCCGCGTCCGCGACGAGCGACGCGACGAGGGCGGCGACGCCGGAGGCGCCGACGACGCAGACCGCGGTCCCTGCGAGCGTCTCCAGCATGTCGGCCGGCCGGCGGCCGAACGCGTCCGACGCCGCGAGGAACTCCGCGGTGCGGCGGCGTGCCTCCGTGACACCCGCGGGCGTGGCCTCGGTCAGGAGCCTGTGCTCCTCGAGGACGCGGAGGGCGTCCTGGACGGCGACACGAGCCGGCTCGCCGAGGCATTCGACGATGTCGTCGACCGTCCGTGTGCCGTCCAGGAGCGGCAGGAGGCGCGGGAGCAGCTCGACCGCCGAGCGGCCGCCGAGCTCCAGCACCGAGCCGCCGTAGCGGAGCACGGTGCCGTCCTCGCGCGCGGAGACGCGGTACCACGGCCTGAGCCGCGGACGCCACGATCCTGCCGCTGCCGCGTCGCCCTCGCGCATCGGCTAGTCCTCCGACGACTTCGACGAGCAGCTCGAGCAGGTGCAGCAGAGAACGAGCGCGGGGAGCGCGTTCCCGACCGGGTCGCCTCGCTCGGCGACCGTGAGGTCGAGGGTCTCGTGCTTTGCGACGAGCGACATGCCTTCTCCTCTCCTCGATGGACGACGTCACGGTAGCGTTGCCAGAACTGACAATCAAGATGGCGAATTCGGTCATGTCCGGACGGGACATTCATGAGCAGCTCTTATCTATGGAATTAGAAGAATCGGGTAGAATCCGGCGGCAGTGTCGGCGGAGGCCGCATTCGACGTGCTCGTGATCGGCAGCGGGGCCTCGGGCCTCGCCGCCGCGGTGTCCGCCGAGCGGTCCGGGGCACGCGTCGGGCTCGCGACGAAGGGGTCGATCCAGTCGTGCAACTCGGCGAAGGCGCAGGGCGGGATCCAGGCGGCGCTCGGCGAGGACGACTCGCCGGAGCAGCACGCGGAGGACGTCTGGCGCAGCTCGCACGAGACGGCGGACCGGCGGCTCGTCGAGGTGCTCACCTCCGAGGCGCCGTCGGCGATCCACTGGCTCGAGCAGCTCGGGGTCGAGTTCACGAGGGAGAACGGCGGCTACCGGCTCGCGCGCTGCGGCGGCGCGACCCGGAAGCGGCTGCTCCAGGTCGGCGACCGCACCGGCCACGCCATCACCACCGCGCTCCGCGACGCCGTCGAGGCGAGCGGCGTCACCGTCCTCCCGAAGAGCCCGCTCCACGAGCTCGCCCGTAACGAGAACGGCTGGATCGCGCGCTGCGGCGACCGGACGATCCACGCCGGCGCGGTCGTCCTCGCCGCCGGCGGCCGCTGCTACGCCGAGGCCGAGCGGCGCGGCGAGCTGTCCACGAACCATCCCGGCGCGACCGGCGAGGTGACGCGCATCGCGCTCGACGCGGGCGCGCAGGCGCGCGACCTCGACGCGCTCCAGTACCACCCGAACGGCGGCGCGTGGCCGGAGACGATGCAGGGCTACTCGATCCCGGAGACGACGCGCGCGTACGGCGCCGTCCTCCTCAACGCCGACGGCGAGGAGTTCACCGACTCGCTCGCGCCGCGCGACGTCGTCAGCGAGGCGATCTTCGAGGAAGTCGCGAAGGGCAAGGGCGTCGAGACGCCCGACGGCCGACCCGCGGTCTACCTCGACACGACGCGGATCGACCCGCACGACGCCGAGCTCTCGCTCCCGTACATGCTGCGCCGCTACCGCGCCGGCGGGATCGACCCGCTCGCGGAGAGGATCCTCACCTACCCTGTCCTCCACTACCAGAACGGCGGGCTCGTCATCGATCCGGACGGCGAGACGACCCTCGAGGGCGTGTATGCCTGCGGCGAGATCGCCGGCGGCACGCACGGCCGCAACCGGATGATGGGGAACTCGCTCCTGGAATGCGTCGTCTTCGGAAGGAGAGCCGGCCGTGCCGCAGCTGCTCGACACTGACCTCCAGCACGCCGTCGAGGACGCCGCGGCGCACCTCTACGTCTGGGCGCTGAAGGACATCCCGCAGGACCTCCGCGACGCGCTGCGCGACGCCGCCGGCCGCGAGACGTCGGTGCCCGGGCGGCGCGTCCTCTCGACGATCCTCCGCAACGTCGAGGTCGCCGACACGGAGCGGAACCTCGTCTGCCAGGACACGGGCATCGCGGTCTACACCTGCCGCGTCGGCGAGCACTTCCCGCTCCATCCGGCGCGGATCTACGAGGCGCTGCGCGACGGCACCGCGCGCGCGACCGTCGAGCACCCGCTGCGCTCGAACGCGGTGCACACGATCACGCGCGAGAACACCGGGCCGAACATCGGCCACCGGCTGCCGATCGTGCACTGGGAGTTCGTCACCGACTGGGACGGGTTGGACGTGAAGTGCGTGCCGAAGGGCTCCGGCTCGGAGAACATGAGCTTCCTGAAGATGTGCGTTCCCGCGGACGGTGTCCGCGGGATAAAGGAGTTCGTGCTGCAGAGCATCGTCGGAGCAGGGGGGAAGCCGTGCCCACCCGGCATTGTCGGAGTGGGCATCGGCGGCTCCGCCGACTACGCGATGTACCTCGCGAAGGAGGCGATCGCGCGCCCGATCGGCACGCGCAACGCGGATCCGGTCGTCGCGCAGCTCGAAGAGGAGCTCTTCGAGCTCCTGAACGAGACGGGGATCGGCCCGATGGGCCTCGGCGGCGACGTCACCGTCCTCAACTGCCACATCGAGCACGCGGACACGCACATGACGCTCAACCCCGTCGCGGTGAACTACCAGTGCTGGGCGGCGCGGCGAGCGACCGCGCACATCGCCGCCGACGGCACCATCGACTACGACAGGGAGGCGTGATGGCGGTTCACGAGGTCACGTTCCCGATCACCGATCCCGCCGAGATCCTGAAGCTCGAGGCCGGGGACGAGGTGATCGTCCAGGGCCACATCATCGGCATCCGCGACCGCACGCAGATCCGCATCTTCGACCAGGGCGTCGAGCCGCCGATGGACCTCCGCGGCGCGTTTCTCCTGCATACGGCACCAAATGTCCGGAAGCTCGGCCCGGGCCGCTACGAGAAGATCTGCATCGGCACGACGACGTCCGCGCGGATGGTGCGCTTCACCGAGCCGCTCGGCGCGCAGTACGGCGTGCGCGCGATCTGCGGCAAGGGCGGCTTCCCCGACGAGGCGATCGAGCCGATGCGGCAGCACGGGATGGTCTACTTCGCCATCGTCGGCGGCGCCGCGGCGCTCGAGACCACGCAGATCGAGGAGATCGAGGAGGTCGCGTGGGAGGAGCTGATGCCCGAGTGCCTCTGGAAGTTCCGCGTCAAGGACTTCGGCCCGCTCACCGTCGGGATCGACGCCCACGGCAACTCGCTCTACCACGACGTCCAGGCTGCGGCCGCGAAGAAGCTGGAGGAGCTCTATGCACGCCTTTAATGATGGTTTTCTCGACCTGCCCGAGCGCCCGGGCAAGCCCCGCTCGGAAGGTCTCACGCACGTCATCGACAAGGGGATGAACATCCGCGAGATCGAGGGGATGTTCGACACCGGGGGCCAGTTCGTCGACATCGTCAAGTTCGGCTGGGGGACGAGCTACGTCACGAACAACCTCGAGAAGAAGATCGCGCTCTACCGCTCGTTCGACACGCCGGTCGTCTGCGGCGGCACGCTGTTCGAGGCCGTCTACGCGCGCGGGCGACTCGACGACTTCAAGCGCTGGCTCGTCGAGCAGCGCTTCTCGCACGTCGAGATCTCCGACGGGACGATCGAGATCCCGCGCGAGCGGAAGCTCGAGCTGATCGAGGAGTTCGCGCGCGACTTCACCGTCCTCTCCGAGGTCGGCTCGAAGGACGCGGAGGTCGTGTTCGCGCCGTACCAGTGGGTCGAGTGGATCAAGGAGGAGCTCGCCGCCGGCTCCTGGAAGGTGATCACGGAGGGTCGCGAGGGCGGCACCGCCGGCATCTACCGGCCGACGGGCGAGATGCGCACCGGCCTCGTCGACGAGATCGTCCACGAGATCTCCCCCGCCGACCTGATCTTCGAGGCGCCGACGAAGTCGAGCCAGGCCTGGTTCGTCAAGCACTTCGGCCCGAACGTCAACCTCGGCAACATCCCGCCGGACGAGGTGATCCCGCTCGAGACGCTCCGGCTCGGGCTGCGCGGCGACACGATGAAGGAGGTGCTGCTCGGTGGCGAGCAGCCTGCAGCCACCTCCTGACGTCGAGTCCTGGCCCGCGCAGCGGGTCGTCGAGTACGTGCTCGGCGAGTTCCCGGGCCGCGTCGCGCTCGCCTGCTCCTTCCAGAAGGAGGAGTCGGTGCTGCTCGACATGCTCCTGGAGCTCGACCCGCAGGCGCGCGTCTTCGCGATCGACACGCACCACCTCTTCCCGGAGACGTACGAGCTGTGGCGGCAGGTGGAGGAGCGCTACGGCATCGAGGTGGAGGTGTTCGCAGGGCCGCCGGTCGAGGACGGGCTCTGGCAGACGAAGCCCGACCTGTACCTCTCGATCGCGAAGGTCGAGCCGCTCACGCGCGCGCTCCTCGACCTCGACTGCTGGATCACCGGCATCCGCCGCGACCAGTCGCCGACCCGCGCCGACGCGCCGAAGCTCGGCTGGGACGCCGCGCACGAGCTCTGGAAGGCGAACCCGCTCGCGGACTGGAGCGACGACGACTGCTGGACGTACATCCGCGACCGCGAGCTGCCCTACAACCCGCTGCACGACCGGGGCTACGACTCGATCGGCGACACGCACTCGACGCAGCCGGGCCGCGGGCGCGAGGGCCGCTGGGCCGGCACCGGCCGGCTCGAGTGCGGCATCCACACCGTGACTTCGAACGAGGCTTCCACGTGAGCGGATTCGTCCTCTGGTTCACGGGCCTCTCGGCCGCGGGGAAGACGACGATCGCGAACGTCGTCGCGCCCGAGCTGGAGCAGCGCGGGTGCCTCGTCGAGCTGCTCGACGGAGACGTCGTGCGCACGCACCTCTCGAAGGGCCTCGGCTACTCGAAGGAGGACCGCGACACGAACATCGCGCGCATCGGCTGGGTCGCGTCGCGGCTCGCGCGCGCGGGCGCGACGGTGATCGTGTCGGCGATCTCGCCGTACGAGGAGATGCGCCGTCACGCGCGCGGGCTCGTCGAGCAGCACGCGCCGTTCGTCGAGGTGCACGTCGCGACGCCGATCGAGGAGTGCGCGCGCCGCGACCCGAAGGGGCTCTACGCGCAGGCGTTCGCCGGCGAGATCGACGACTTCACCGGCGTCTCCGCGCCGTACGAGGCGCCGGAGCACCCGGAGCTGCGGCTCGACACGTCGGGGATCACGCCGACGGAGGCTGCCGCGATCGTGCTCGACCGGCTTGCGGAGCTGAACCTCGTCGAGGCCGAGGTTTCGGGATGAGCACGGCGGCAGGCAGCCTCACCCATCTCGACGAGCTCGAGGCCGAGGCGGTCCACATCTTCCGCGAGGTCGCCGCGGAGCTGGAGCGCCCCGTCCTGCTCTTCTCGGGAGGGAAGGACTCGATCGTGCTGCTTCGCTTGGCCGAGAAGGCGTTCCGTCCGGGCAAGTTCCCGTTCCCGGTCATGCACGTCGACACCGGCCACAACTTCCCCGAGGTGCTCGAGTTTCGCGACCGCCGCGTCGCCGAGCTCGACGAGCGGCTGGTCGTCGCGTCGGTGCAGGAGTCGATCGACCGCGGCCGCGTCGTCGAGGAGACGGGCCCGCGCGCGTCGCGCAACCGGCTGCAGACGACGACGCTGCTCGACGCGATCGAGGAGCACCGGTTCGACGCGGCGATCGGCGGCGCGCGGCGCGACGAGGAGCGAAGCCGCGCGAAGGAGCGGATCTTCTCCTTCCGCGACGACTTCGGCCAGTGGAACCCCCGCGCGCAGCGGCCGGAGCTGTGGAACCTCTACAACGCGCGCGTTCGCAAGGGCGAGCACGTGCGCGTGTTCCCGATCTCGAACTGGACGGAGCTCGACGTGTGGCAGTACGTCGCGCGCGAGAATCTCGAGCTGCCGTCGATCTACTTCGCCCACGAGCGCGAGGTGTTCCGCCGCGACGGGATGCTCTACGCGGTGTCGCCGTTCGTCGAGCGGATGGACGGCGAGGACCCGTTCGTCGCGTCGGTGCGCTTCCGCACCGTCGGCGACATGTCGTGCACCGGCGGCGTCGTCTCCGAGGCGGCCACGATCCCGGAAGTCGTCAGCGAGATCGCCTCGACGAACGTCACCGAGCGCGGCGAGACCCGCGCAGACGACCGGTTCAGCGAAGCAGCGATGGAGGACAGGAAGCGCGTTGGCTACTTCTGAACACGCGGGGGAACCCGTGGTTCCCCCACGGGCCCCCTCCTTCGGCGCGGGTGGCGGGTCGGGGTGTGGCTCCGCGGGGAGCGTGGTCCCCGCTCCGCCGGTTGTCGGCTGCGC
>Ga0335070_10006368_pt1 | contig 13893 bp, 12 predicted proteins | sample Lox_Sample_13_FD_206722 | JGI IMG/M metagenome (GOLD analysis project Ga0335070, IMG submission 206722) | Soil microbial communities from Loxahatchee National Wildlife Refuge, Florida, United States - Lox_Sample_1.3 | ecosystem: Environmental > Terrestrial > Soil > Wetlands | place: USA...
GATCCGCGACGCCGCCGACCCGCGCGCCGCGGCCGAGGCGATCCAGGCGTCGATCCTCGCGACCGTGGGCGGGCGCTGAGCCGTGGCGCCGCTCGCGAACGACCTCCTGCTGCGCGCGCTGCTGCGCGAGCCGACGCCGCGCACGCCGCTGTGGATGATGCGCCAGGCCGGGCGCTACCTGCCGGAGTACCGCGCGACGCGCGCCAGGGCCGGCAGCTTCCTGCGGCTCTGCATGACGCCGGAGCTGGCCTGCGAGGTCACGCTGCAGCCGCTCGCGCGCTACCGCCTCGACGCCGCGATCCTGTTCTCCGACATCCTGACGATCCCGCACGCGCTCAGGCTCGGCCTCGAGTTCGAGGCCGGCGAGGGCCCGCGTCTCGAGCGGCCGGTGCGCACGCCGGCCGACATCGACGCGCTGCCGACGCTCGATCCCGAGCGCGAGCTGCGCTACGTGATGGACGCGGTGCGCGTGATCCGCCGCGAGCTCGGCGGCCGCGTGCCGCTGATCGGCTTCGCCGGCAGCCCGTGGACGGTCGCGACCTACTGCGTCGAGGGCGGCGGCAGCAAGGCCTTCGGTCGCATCAAGTCCATGCTGTACGGCGCGCCCGCCGAGCTGCACCGGCTGCTCGCGCACCTGACGCGCGCGACCGCCGACTACCTGAACGCGCAGGTCCGCGCCGGCGCGCAGGCGCTGATGGTGTTCGACACCTGGGGCGGGGCGCTCGCGCCGGCCGCCTACCGCGAGTTCTCGCTGCGCTACATGGCCGAGATCGTCGCCGGCCTCGTGCGCGAGCACGAGGGGCGGCGGGTGCCGGTGATCCTGTTCACCAAGGGCGGCGGCCAGTGGCTCGCCGAGCTCGCCGCGAGCGGCGCCGACGCGCTCGGCGTCGACTGGACCACCGACCTCGCGACTGCGCGCGCCGCGGTGGGCGGGCGGGTCGCGCTGCAGGGCAACCTCGATCCCTCGGTGCTGTACGCCCCGCCCGCCGCGATCCGCGAACAGGTCGGCCGCGTGCTCGCGAGCTACGGCCAGGGGCCGGGCCACGTCTTCAACCTCGGCCACGGCATCCACCCGGACGTGCCGCCGGAGCACGCACTGGCAATGGTCGACGCCGTCCACGAGCTCTCGCCCGCCTACCACCGCTGAGGCCGGCGTCGCGCGCCGGGCCGGCCGGGACCCTCGCCGCGGCTTCGGGTATCGTAGCGGGGATGAGCCCGTCACCGACCGCCGGCGCGGGGGCGGCCGCGGGCCGGGCCGCGGCGCCCTGCGGCGCGAGCAGGAGAGCCGCGTGGACCTGAGCCAGATTCCGGTCGGCATCGCCCCGCCGTGGGACGTCCACGCCGTCATCGAGATTCCGCAGGGCGGCATCCCGGTCAAGTACGAGCTCGACAAGAAGTCGGGCGCGCTGTACGTCGACCGCTTCCTGCACACCTCGATGTACTACCCGGGCAACTACGGCTTCATCCCGCAGACGCTGTCCGAGGACGGCGATCCCTGCGACGTCATCGTCGTCGGCCAGGTGCCGGTGGTGCCGGGCGCGGTGATCCGCTGCCGGCCGATCGGTGCGCTCTTGATGCGCGACGAGAGCGGCGGCGACGAGAAGATCGTGGCCGTGCCGGTCGACAAGCTGCACCCGTTCTACAGCGGCGTGCGCTCCTACCGCGACCTGCCGCCGATCCTGACCGAGCAGATCGCGCACTTCTTCCAGCACTACAAGGACCTGGAGAAGGGCAAGTGGGTGACGATCTCGAAGTGGGAGGGCCCGCAGGGCGCCGCGCAGCTGATCCGCGACGGCATCGCGCGCGTGCAGGGCGTCGCCGTCAGGCCGCGGCCGGTGCGCGCGCCGCGCACCCGGCGCCGCGCGCGCCGCTGACGGCGGGACGGCCATGACGATCGAGGCGGGCCCCGACGAGCTGTACACGACGCCGGCGCGGCGCGCCGACCTGCCGGCGGTCGTGGAGCTGGTCAACGCCGCGTACCGCGGCCAGGGCGCCCGGCGCGGCTGGACCACCGAGGCCGAGCTCCTCGACGGGCCGCGCGTCGACGCCGCCGCGCTCGAGCCCGGCCTCGCCTCGCCCGACCATGCGCTCCTCGTGCTGCGCGCGCAGTCGGGGCTGTTCGCCTGCGCGGCGCTCGACCGGCTCGGCGCCGACGGCGCCGCGCTCGCGCTGCTCGCGGTGCGGCCGGCGCTGCAGGGCAACGGCCTCGGCCGGCAGATGCTGGCGGCCGCCGAGCGCTCGGCGCGCGGGCGCTTCGCGGCGCGCTTCCTCGAGCTCGCCGTGCTCGCCGGGCGCGAGGAGCTGATCGCCTGGCTCGAGCGCCGCGGCTACCGGCCGAGCGGCGCGACCCGCCCGTTCGAGGGCGGCGGGACCGAGGGCGGCGTGCCGCGCGAGGGGCCCTTGTCGATGCTGCTGTTCAGGCGCGCGCTCGCGGCGCCTTGAGCGCGCCGCGTCTCAGGCGGTCTTCGGGATCTCGTCGCGCAACGCGCGCCTCAGGATCTTGCCGACGTTGGTCTTCGGCAGCTCGTCGCGGAAGTAGACGTGCTTCGGCACCTTGTAGCCGGTGAGGTCGGTGCGCGCGAACTCGATCACCTGCTCCGCGGTCAGCGCCGGGTCGCGGCGCACCACGAACACCGCGACCACCTCGCCGGAGCGCTCGTCGGGCTGCGAGATCGCGGCCACCTCGAGCACGCCCGGGTGGCGGGCGATCACGCCCTCGACCTCGTTCGGGTAGACGTTGAAGCCGGACACCAGGATCATGTCCTTCTTGCGGTCCTCGATGTAGACGAAGCCCTTGGCGTCCATCCGGCCGACGTCGCCGGTGCGCAGCCAGTCGCCGTCGACCATCACGTTGGCGGTCTCGTCCGGCCGGTTCCAGTAGCCGCGCATCACCTGCGGCCCGCGCACGCAGATCTCGCCGACCTGGTCGACGCCGAGCTCGCGGCCGGAGTCGTCGCGTATCGAGATCTCGGTGGATGGCACCGGCAGGCCGATCGAGTTGTTGAAGTCGACGCCGCGCGGGTTGGTGGTCGCGACCGGCGAGGTCTCGGTCAGCCCCCAGCCCTGCAGCAGCTCGCGGCCGGTGACCGCCTTCCAGCGCTCGGCGACCGCGCCCTGCAGGGCCATGCCGCCGGCGACGCAGGAGGTGACCCGCGAGAAGTCGATCGCGGTGAAGCCGGGCGCGTTCAGCAGCGAATTGAACAGCGTGTTGACGCCGTAGTAGACGGTGCAGTGGTAGCGCTGCAGGTCCTTGATGAACGCCGGCATGTCGCGCGGGTTCGTGATCAGCACGTTGTGGCCGCCCTCGTGCAGCCAGACCAGCGCGATCGAGGTCAGCGCGAAGATGTGGTAGAGCGGCAGCGCGCCGACGATGACCTGCTGCTCGTCGTGGTTGAGCTCGAACTGGCCGAGCCAGGCGTGCGTCTGCAGCGTGTTCGCGACCATGTTCCGGTGCGTCAGCACCGCGCCCTTGGCGACGCCGGTGGTGCCGCCGGTGTACTGCAGGAAGGCGATGTCCTCCGGCGTGAGCCCGGGATCGCCGAGGTTGACCCACTTGCCCTGCTCGAGCACGTTCACGAACGAGTGCGCCTGCGGCAGCGCGTAGCGCTTGACCTGCTTGCGCACGTTGCGCAGCACGAAGTTCACGATCGGGCCGCGCGGGAAGCCCAGCAGGTCGCCGATGCCGGTGACGATGACCTCCTCGACGTCGGTGCGGTCGAGGCAGGCCTCGAGGATGTGCGCGGCGTTCTCGAACACCACGATCGCCTTGGCGCCCGAGTCCTTGAGCTGGTGCTCGAGCTCGCGGTGGGTGTAGAGCGGGTTGGTGTTGACGACCGTGAGCCCGGCGCGCAGCGCGCCGAAGAGCGCGATCGGGTACTGCAGGATGTTCGGCATCATGAGCGCGATGCGGTCGCCGCGCTTCAGGCGCGCCTCCTTCTGCAGCCACGCGCCGAAGGCGCGGCTCATCGCGTTCAGCTGCGCGAAGCTGATGGTGCGGCCGAGGTTCGAGTACGCCGGCCGCTGCGCGTAGCGGGCGCAGGACTCGTCGAACAGGTGCGCGAGCGAGCGGTACTGCTCCGGGTTGATCTCGGCGGGCACGCCCGCCGGGTAGGACTTCAACCAGAGCTTTTCCACGCGCACCCCGCCGTTGTTGCATCGCAATAGACCGGTCGCCGCCGGCTGCCCGTAACGCTATCGACCGCTTCGGGATCGCGCAAGCGAACAAACCGCGCCGCGCGTCCGTAGCGCGCCGCGTCCCGCGCCGCTCAGGCCCGCGCGCCGCGCAGCGCGAGCACGCGCTCGCGCAGGCCCTCCGGCGTCACCGCATCGGGCGCCACCGGCGCGCCGACCGCGACCCCGATCCGCGCCCACAGCCGCCGCGGCAGGTAGCGCCCGGGGCCCGTGTAGCGGCGCGAGAATGCCGAGCCCCACAGGCCCGACAGCGCGACCGGCACGACCGGCACCGGCCGCTGCTGCATCACCCGCATCAGCCCCGGGCGGAACTCGCCGACCGCGCCGTCGGCGGTGAGGCGGCCCTCGGGGAAGATGCACACGAGGTTGCCGGCGTCGAGCTCCGCGAGCACCTGGGCGAAGGCCGCCTCGCGCAGCGCGCGGTCCTCGCGCGCCGAGGCGATCGGGATCGCCTTCATGCCGCGAAACACGAGGTTGAGCAGCGGCACGCGGAAGATCGCCGCCTCCATGACGAAGCGCATCGGCCGGTGTACCGCCGCCGACAGCACCAGCGCGTCGGCGAAGCTGACGTGGTTGCAGACCACCAGCGCCGGGCCCGTGTCCGGCACGTGCTCGAGGCCGCTCTCGCGGATCCGGTACAGCACCCGCGCCAGCAGCCAGGCCAGGAAGCGCAGCAGGAACTCCGGCACCCGCGCGTAGATGAAGGCGGTCACCGCGAAGTTCAGTACCGCGCACACCAGCAGCAGCTGCGCGATCGTCGCGCCGAGCTTCAGCAGCAGCGCCCCGAACAGCGACGCGACCACCATGAAGGCCGCGTTCCAGACGCTGTTGGCGCTGATGACGCGCGACATGACCTCGGGGCGCGCGCGGCGGTTGACGAGCGCGTACAGCGGCACGATGTAGAGGCCGCCCGAGACCCCGATCAGCACGAGATCGCCGAGCACGTGCAGGGCGTACGGCCGGGTCAGCAGCTCGAGCGCCGACACCGGCAGCGGCGCGGGCGCGGCCGGCGTCGCGAAGTAGAGTTCCACGCCGAACAGCGTCAGGCCCAGCGAGCCGAGCGGCACGAGCCCGATCTCGAGCCGCCGCCCCGACAGCCGCTCGCACAGCAGCGAGCCGGTGCCGACGCCGAGCGTGAACGCCACGAGCAGCAGCGTCACCACGCCCTCGGTGCCGTTCAGCACCTGCTGGGCGTACAGCGGCACCTGGCCGAGCACGATGATGCCGTAGAACCAGAACCAGGAGATGCCGAGGACGGCCAGGAACACGACCGGATCGGCGCGCGCGGCGCGCAGGTTGGCGGCGGTGGCGCGCCACGGGTTCCAGTCGACGACCAGGCCGGGCACGACCGCGCGCGTGCGCGGAATCAAGAGGCTGCAGGCGGTGCCGGCGAGCGCGATCGTGAGCAGCCCGCCGACGATGATCCGCAGGTCGTCGGCGGCCGCGAGCGTCGTGCCGAGCAGCGTGCCGAGCAGGATCGCGACGAAGGTGCCCATCTCCAGCATGGCGTTGCCGCCGACCAGCTCGTCCTCGACCAGCACCTGCGGCAGCAGGCCGTACTTCGCCGGCGCGAAGAAGGTCGAGTGCGCGCCCATCAGGAACAGCGCCGCCAGCATCAGCGACATCCGCTCGGTGGCGAGGCCGAGCGCCGCGAGCAGCATGATGCCGACCTCGCAGAACTTGACGGCGCGCAGCACCAGCACCTTGTCGTGCTTGTCGGCGAGCTGGCCGGCGAAGCCGGAGAACAGCACGAACGGCAGGATGAACAGGCCGCTCGCGAGGTAGTTGAGGACGCGGACGTCGATGCTCGTGTAGCGCGCCGTGTGGTAGGTGGCGAGAATCACGAGCGAGGTCTTGTAGACGTTGTCGTTGAAGGCGCCGAGCGCCTGGGTGCCGAAGAACGGCAGGAAGCGCCGCTCGCGCAGCAGCTGGAACTGGCTGTCGCCGGCCATCAGGAGCTCCGGCCGCGGGGCGGCGGGCCGAGCAGCGGCAGCAGCCCGCGCCAGACCGTCTCGAGCAGCTGCGGCTGCACCCGGGCGGCCGGGTGCAGGTGGTCGGCCTGGAAGTTCTGCTCCTCGGGCGCGATGCCCTCGAGCAGCGACGGCACGAGCGCGACGTGCTCGGCCGCGGCCACCGCCGTGAACACGCCGGCGTACTGCTCGTTGTAGCGCGGACCAAGGTTCACGGGCAGGTGCGTGCCGACGAGCAGCACGCGCGCGCCGGCCGCCCGCGACCGGGCCACCAGCGCCGCGAGGTTCCGGCGCAGCTCGGCGACCGGCAGGCCGCGCAGGCCGTCGTTGCCGCCGAGCTCGACGATGACGATCGCCGGCCGCTGGCGGTCCAGGACGTGCGGCAGCCGCGCGAGGCCGCCGGCGCTGGTCTCGCCGCTGACGCTGGCGTTGACCACGCGGTATCCGTACCCTTGCGCGGCGAGCCGCCGCTCGAGCAGCGCCACCCAGCCGTCCTCGACCCGGATCCCGTAGCCGGCACTCAGGGAATCGCCGAGCACGACCAGCGCCGGCGGCTGCGCGCCGGCCGCGGCCAGCGCGTGCGGCGCCGGCGCGAGCAGCGCGCCGAGGACGGGGAGCGCCCGCGCGGCGCGCGACAGCCATCGTGCGAGGTTCAAGTTGCAGGTACTCGAGTCACGCCACGTCAGCAAGGAGGTTAGCAGCCCGGACGGAACGCTGACCATCGTCGACGACGTCAGCTTCGCCGCCGAGCGCGGCCAGTCGCTGGCGATCGTCGGGCCGTCGGGCTCCGGCAAGTCGACCCTGCTCGCGATCCTCGCCGGCCTCGACACCCCGACCCGCGGCGCGGTGTTCCTGAACGGCGCCGAGCTCACGGCGCTCGATGAGGACGGCCGTGCGGCGGTGCGCGCGCGCCACGTCGGCTTCGTGTTCCAGGCCTTCCACCTGGTGTCCTCGCTGACCGCGCTCGAGAACGTGATGCTGCCGCTCGAGCTGGCCGGCACCGCCGACGCCGCGGCGAGCGCGCGCCACGCGCTCGGGCAGGTCGGCCTCGGCGCGCGCCTCGGCCACTACCCGCGCCAGCTCTCGGGCGGCGAGCAGTCGCGCGTCGCGCTCGCTCGCGCCTACGTCGGCCGGCCGGACGTGCTGTTCGCCGACGAGCCGACCGGCAACCTCGACACCGCCACCGGCGCGCGCGTGGCCGAGCTGCTGTTCGGCCTCAACCGGGCCGCCGGCACGACGCTCGTGCTGGTGACGCACGAGCGCGAGCTCGCCGCGCGCTGCGACCGCGTGCTCGAGCTCGACGCCGGCCGGCTGGTGAGCCGCTGAGGCGCGCCGTGAAGCTGCTCAGGTTCGCACTGCTGGCGCTCTGGCGCGACGGCCGCGGCGGCGAGCTCGGCGTGCTGTTCTACGGGCTCGTGGTCGCGGTCGCGGCGCTGACCGCGGTCGGCTTCTTCACCAGCCGCGTCGGCCAGGGCATCCGCCAGCAGGCGGGCTCGGTGCTGGCCGCGGACCTTAGGCTCGAGTCCGGCCGGCCGCTCGAGCTCGACGGCGCCTACGCCCTCGAGGCGCGCGCGCGCGGCCTCGAGACCACCCGCCTCGTCAGCTTCGCGAGCGTGGTGTTCGCCGGCGACGAGAGCCAGCTGAGCTCGGTGATCGCCGCGAGCGCGGGCTACCCGCTGCGCGGCCGGCTGCGGCTCGCCGCGGCGCCGTTCGCGCCCGGCCGGCCGGCGAGCGGCATCCCGGCGCGCGGCGAGGCCTGGGCCGACCCGCGGCTGCTGGCGCGGCTCGGCGTGCCGGTCGGCGGCACGCTCGCGCTCGGCGCGCTCGGCGTGCGGGTCACGGCCGTGCTCGACTACCGCCCGGACCAGGGTTCGGGCTTCCAGGACCTCGCGCCGACGCTGCTGATCAACGCCGACGACGTCGCGGCGACGCGGCTCGTCGGCCCGGGCAGCCGCGCCACCTGGAGCCTGCTGTTCGCCGGGCCGCCGGCCGCGCTCGGCGGCTTCGAGGGCTGGCTGCGCGACAAGAAGAGCGACGGCGAGCGCCTCATCGACGTCGGCGAGTCGAGCGAGCAGATCAAGTCGGCGATGGAGCGCGCCGCGCGCTTCCTGAACCTCGCGGCGCTCGTCACGGTGCTGCTCGCCGCGGTCGCGGTCGCGATGGGCGCGCGCCGCTACGCCGCGCGCCACCTCGACGTCGCGGCGCTCCTCAAGTGCATGGGCGCGAGCCAGCGCTTCGTGCTCGGGGTCACCTTCCTCGAGCTTGCCGGCGTCGCGCTCGCGGGCGCGCTCGCCGGCACGCTGCTCGGCTACCTCGCCCAGGCGGGGCTCGCGTACCTGGCGCGCGACCTCGTCAAGGGCGTGCTGCCGCCGCCGACGCTGGCACCGGCCTGGCTCGGCCTCGGCACCGCCTTCATCATGCTGGTCGGCTTCGCGCTCGCGCCGCTGCTGGAGCTCAGGCAGGTGCCGCCGGCGCGCGTGCTGAGGCGCAACCTCGAGCCGCCGCCGCTGCGCTACGGGCTCGCCTACGTCGTGGCCGCCGCGGCGCTCGCCGCGCTGCTGTGGGGGCTGGTGCGCGACCCGCGCCTGATCGCCTACGCCGCGGGCGGGCTCGCGGCCAGCGGCGTGGTGCTGTTCGGCGCCGGCCTTGCGCTCGTGCGCGCGACGCGCCGGCTGCGCGGCGGCGCCGGCGTCGCCTGGCGCTACGGGCTCGCCAACGTCGCGCGCCGCGGCCGCGAGAGCGCGGTGCAGATCGTCGCCTTCGGCCTCGGGCTGACGGTGCTGCTGCAGCTCGCGCTGGTGCGCAACGACCTGCTGCAGGAGTGGCGGCTGTCGCTGCCGCGGGACGCGCCCAACCACTTCCTGATCAACATCGCGCCGGGCGAGGCGCAGGCGCTCGGCGACTTCCTGGTGGCGCACGGCGTCGCCCGGCCGGCGTTCGCGCCGTGGGTGCGCGCGCGCCTGACCGCGATCAACGGCCAGCCGCTCAAGGGCCACCTGCCGAAGAGCGACCGCGGCCGCGCCTTCGCGGAGCGCGAGCAGAACCTCAGCTGGTCGCGCGAGCTGCCGGCCGACAACACCGTCATCGCCGGCCGGTGGTGGTCGAGCCCGGACCCGGCGCGGCCGGAGGTCTCGGTCGCGAGCGAGTTCCAGGAGGAGCTCGGCCTCAGGCTCGGCGACCGGCTGAGCTTCGACGTCGCCGGCGAGCCGGTGGTCGCCGAGCTCACCAGCGTGCGCAAGGTGCGCTGGGACGGCTTTCGCCCGAACTTCTTCCTCGAGTTCGCGCCCGGCGTGCTCGACGCCGCGACCGGCACGTTCATGACCAGCGTGCACCTCGACGCCGCGCAGCGCCCGGCGCTCGCGGAGCTGGTGCGGCGCTTCCCGGGCGTCACGGTGTTCGACGTCGAGACGCTGATCGGCCAGGTGCGCGACGTCATGGATCGCGCCGCGCTCGCGGTCGAGTACGTCGCCGCGTTCACGCTGCTCGCGGGGCTCGTGGTGCTGCTGGCCGCGATCCAGTCGACCCGCGACGAGCGGCGCTACGAGAGCGCGGTGCTGCGCACGCTCGGCGCCAGCCGGCGCACGGTGCTGCTCGGCGTCGCCACCGAGTTCGTCGCGCTTGGCCTGCTCGCCGGCCTGCTCGCCGCGAGCGCCGCCTCGGTCGCCGGCTGGCTGGTCGCGACGCGCCTCTTCGGCCTCGGCTACCACTTCGACGGCGGCGTCTGGCTGGCCGGGCTCATCGCAGGTGCGCTGATCGTCGGGGTGGCGGGGACGCTCGCGACGCGCCGCGTCGTGACGACGCCGCCCGCGACGACGCTGAAGGAGGCCTGAGGGCCCTCAGCCGCCGTCGACGCGCAGCCGGAGCCGGCCGACGAGCTCGCCCTCGCCGCCGCGCAGGTTCACGGTCTCGAGCTCGACGTCGTAGACGCCGGCCGCGAAGGCGCCGGAGTTGAAGCCGAGCCTCAGGTCGCCGTTGGAGTCCTTGAGCTGGTTGTCGAGGCGCGCGAAGTAGGCGCCGTCGTCGCGCTTGATCGTGACCTTGAACAGCGTCGCCTGCACGTAGCCGACGTTGATGCGCAGCTCCGCGAGCGTCGGCGCGACGCGCCCGCCGATCGGGTAGGTGGGGATGCGCTCCTCGGCGCGCGCGGGCTTGAGGCGCAGCACCTGGGCGCTGGTCGGCGCGTTCAGGACGCCGATCGCCACCTGCGTCTTCAGGCGCTGGTAGCTGTCGACGGCGCTGCGCTTGGTGCTCCAGGCGACCAGCGCGACGATCAGCGCGAGGCCGAGCGCCGCGGCGAGGCTCGCCGGCACCCACGGCGGGTGCCAGAACTTCGGCGGCTGCTCGCGCCACTCCGTGCCGGTGTCGTCCATGAGCCGCATCATCCGCTTCAGCGTCTCGGGCAGGCCGATGCGCTCGACGATCTCCGGGGACTGGCGCACGACCTGCTCGAAGAAGCGGGCCTCCGGCGGCGTCAGCCGGCCGCGCAGGTAGCGCTCCACCACCTGTTTTTCCTCGATGAGCTTGAGGTCCATGCCGTCGGATTTGCCCGCAATGCTGCCGTGCGACATATTGCGCCATCGACGGGGGACCCCGGCGCGAGCTTCGTCACAGCCGGGAGGCCCGGCCGGGCCGCCGTCTGAGAGGCTCGTCGCAGATTGACCTGAAGCCGCCAAAAGCCATGCGGGAAACGGACGCCGACTTCCTCGCGCGCCTCGAGGCGGGCAGCCTGCCGCCTGCCGAGTTCGACCACCGCGGCCACCTGCGGGCCGGTTTCCTGTACCTGCGCCGGCACGACTTCCCGGGCGCCTGCGTCGCGATGAAGCGGGCGATCCAGCGCTTCGCGGCGCGGCTCGGCAAGCAGTCGCTGTACCACGAGACCGTCACGGTCGCCTACCTCGCGCTGATCGCCGAGCGCCTCGCCGAGGAGCCCGCCGAGCTCGAGTTCGACGCCTTCCTCGCGCGCTATCCCGAGCTCGAGAGCGGCGAGTACCTGCGCCGCTACTACCCGGCGGGCGAGCTCGACAGCCCCGAGGCGCGCGCCACCTTCGTGCTGCCGCGGCCGCGCGGGCCGCCCTGAAGGGCGGGCGCGCGTCGCTGCGGGGCCGGCGCGCGTCGCGTCGTGCCGCGGTCGCGCGGGCCTGCCCGGTTACACTCGCGCGAGGAGTCCCGATGCCCCTGCCCCCGCACATCGCCAGCCGCCGCAAGGCCGAGCGCGCCCGCCTGATCCAGCGGCGCCTCGCGGCGCCCGCGCCCGACCACGCCCGGTGGAGCGCGCGGATCGAGGCCTGCCTGCGCGAGGGCTTCGGCCTCCTCGAGCGCGGCGTGGTCGGGTTCTGCTGGCCGTTCCAGGGGGAGTTCGACGCGCGGCCCTTCGTCCGTGACCTCAGGCGTCGCGGCGCGCGCGCGGCGCTGCCGGTCGTCATCGCCAAGGGCCGGCCGCTCGAGTTTCGCGAGTGGTGGCCCGGGGTCGCGATGATCAACGGCGTCTACGACCTGCCGGTGCCGGACGGCACGGCGGTGCTGACCCCGGATGCGCTGCTGATCCCGGCCGTCGGCATCGGCGCGATCGGCGACCGGCTCGGCTACGGCGGCGGCTTCTTCGACCGCACGCTTGCCGCGCTCGATCCGAAGCCGCTCGCGGTCGGGCTCGCCTTCGAGCTGTCGCGCATGGCGACCACCGAGCCGCAGCCGCACGACGTGCTGATGGATTTCGTCGTCACGGAGGACGGCATCGAGGCGGCGGTCGAGGGCGGCCTCGAGCGGATCGGCGCCGAGGACTGCCAGCGCCGGCTCGCCGCGCTGGCCGCGGAGCGCGGCTTGCCGCATCGCAGCATCGCCGTCGCGCCGGCGCCGGCCTGACGTCAGGCTGGGCCGGGTCCCACGTATACAATATATTACCCGCCGAGCCGGGTACCACAGGGAGATGTTCGTGCGTTCAGATATCGAGATTGCGCAGGCGGCAACGCTCAAGCCGATCAACCAGGTCGCGGCCCGGCTCGGCATCCCCGAGGACGCGCTCGACGCCTACGGGCGCCACAAGGCGAAGATCTCGCTCGAGTACATCGACGGCCTCAAGGCGCGGCCGAACGGCAAGCTGATCCTCGTCTCCGCCATCAGCCCGACCCCGGCGGGCGAGGGCAAGACGACCACCACCGTCGGGCTCGGTGACGCGCTCAACCGCATCGGCAAGAAGGCCGTGATCTGCCTGCGCGAGCCGAGCCTCGGGCCCGTGTTCGGCATGAAGGGCGGCGCCGCCGGCGGCGGCATGGCCCAGGTCGTGCCGATGGAAGACATCAACCTGCACTTCACCGGCGACTTCAACGCGATCGCGCTCGCCAACAACCTGCTGGCGGCGCTGCTCGACAACCACATCCACCACGGCAACGAGCTCGGCATCGACGTGCGGCGCATCACCTGGAAGCGGGTGATGGACATGAACGACCGGGCGCTCAGGGACATCACCGTCGCGCTCGGCGGCCCCGGCAACGGCTACCCGCGCCAGGACGGCTTCGACATCGTGGTCGCCTCCGAGGTCATGGCGATCTTCTGCCTCTCGACCAGCCTCAAGGACCTGAAGACGCGGCTCGGCAACATCGTCGTCGGCTACACCCGCGACCAGAAGCCGGTGCGCGCGCACCAGCTGAAGGCCAACGGTGCGATGACGGTGCTCCTGCGTGAGGCGCTGAAGCCGAACCTCGTGCAGACGCTCGAGAACAACCCGGCCTTCATCCACGGCGGGCCGTTCGCGAACATCGCCCACGGCTGCAACTCGGTGCTCGCGACCCAGACCGCGCTCAAGCTCGCCGACTACGTGGTCACCGAGGCCGGCTTCGGCGCCGACCTCGGCGCCGAGAAGTTCATCGACATCAAGTGCCGCAAGGCGGGCCTCGAGCCCGCCGCCGCGGTGCTGGTCGCGACCATCCGCGCGCTCAAGTACCACGGCGGCTGCGACCTCAAGGAGCTCAACAAGGAGAACCTGGCGGCGCTCGAGAAGGGCATCGCCAACCTCGAGCGGCACGTGCACAACGTGCAGAGCCACTACGGCCTGCCGTGCGTCGTGTCGGTCAACCACTTCAGCTTCGACACCGAGGCCGAGTTCAAGCTGCTGCAGGCCAAGCTCGCGCACCTCAAGGTGCCGGTGATCTCGGCGCGGCACTGGGCCGACGGCGGCGCCGGCGCCGAGGCCGTGGCGCGCGCGGTGGTCGAGCTCGCCGAGCGCGGCGGCCGGAAGTTCAGCTACGTCTACGACGATCAGCTGCCGCTGTGGGACAAGATGAAGACCATCGCCACCAAGATCTACGGCGCGGCCGACATCAGCGCCGACAGCAAGGTGCGCACCCAGATCAAGCAGCTGCAGGACGGCGGCTACGGCCACTACCCGGTGTGCGTCGCCAAGACCCAGTACTCGTTCTCGACCGACGCGCAGCTGCGGGGTGCGCCGTCCGGCCACACCGTCAACGTCCGCGAGGTGCGCCTCGCCGCCGGCGCGGAGTTCATCGTCATGGTGTGCGGCGACATCATGACGATGCCGGGACTGCCGAAGGTGCCGTCCGCCGACCACATCGACATCGACGAACAGGGTAAGGTGGTGGGCCTGTTCTGACCGGCCACGCGCTCGGGGGGAGCCGATGAGCCAGACCGGTTCTTCCCCGAGCGGCCTGGTCCGCGGCCTCGGCCTGTGGGGCGCGATCGCCGTCAACGTCGCCAACATGATCGGCACCGGCGTCTTCCT
>Ga0335070_10006369_pt1 | contig 13893 bp, 15 predicted proteins | sample Lox_Sample_13_FD_206722 | JGI IMG/M metagenome (GOLD analysis project Ga0335070, IMG submission 206722) | Soil microbial communities from Loxahatchee National Wildlife Refuge, Florida, United States - Lox_Sample_1.3 | ecosystem: Environmental > Terrestrial > Soil > Wetlands | place: USA...
GTCGAGCGATCGTACTTCTACTGGCGCATGCTCAAGTCCGGCCTGGCGATGGAGCACGACTTGCAGCTGGTGGAATACCAGAACGTCGCCAAGATCGAGCAGCTCGCCGGCCACTACGAGGGCTCGCTGCAGCGCTCGATCCTGACCTCCGCGCTGGCCTCCCGCGCCGAGGACGCCGACACCACTGAACGCCACATCGAAGAAGCCATCCTGTGGCAGCTGCCGCGCATCGACAAGCATGTCTGGGTGCTCGACAGCGCGGTGACGCTCGCGCCGCTGATGGGGCTGCTGGGCACCATCATCGGCATGGTGCACGCCTTCGGCATTCTCGGCACTTCCGGGCCGGGCGGGGCCGCCACCCAGATGGTCACCGGCGGCATCGCCGAGGCGCTGGTGGCCACCGGCGTCGGTCTGCTGATCGCGATCATCGCGGTGGGCTTCTTGAACTACTTCAACAAGCGCGCACGCCTGGCGCTGCACCAGATGGAGCTGCTCAAGGTGATGGTGATCAACCGGCTCTACGGCGGCGGCTCGGCGCATCAGGGCATGCCGGTCAGGGAAGCGCACGCGGGCAAGGTGGCCGCGCTCAGCGCGCGCGGAGGCTGAGCATGCGCAGCCGCTACAGCTACTTCGAGGCCCAGCGGCCTCGCGTCGAAGTCATCCCGATGATCGACATCATGATGTTCCTGCTGGTGTTCTTCGTGATCATCACGCTGAAGATGATCATGGGCTCGGGCATTCCCATGGACATCCCCGGCTCGGCCACCACGCAGCAGCTGAAGTCCTCCACCATCACCGTGGGCGTGAGTAAGAGCGGCGAGATCGTGGTCGACGGCAACACCGTCACCGAAGCGCAGCTCAAGGAGCGGCTGACCGCGTTGAAAAGGGACAAGCCGGTCGACGTCGTGCTCGCCGGCGACAAGGAGGTGTCGCTGCAGATGCTGCTCAAGGTGATGGACGCGGTGCGCGGGGCCGGCATCAACTCAGTGGGCATCGCGGCTAAAGCCGAGCAGCGATGAGCGAGGCGGGCGCTGCGCCGCGCGGCCCGCTGTGGGCGCAAGTCGGCCAGGACGACGGAGAAACCCTCGCGCTGTGGAAGGCGGCGCTGGTGGCCGTCGCGCTGGAGCTGCTGGTGCCGGTTCTCGTGTTCGGCGTGGACTGGTCGTTCCTGCCCAGCTGGCAGGAAGCTCCCACGCCGGTGATGTCGGTGCGGCTGGACCAGCCACCGCCCGAGCCGGCGCCGCCGCCCCCGAAGGAAAAGCCCAAGCCCAAGGAGAAGCGGCTCGAGCAGGTCGCGATCGAGATGCCCAAGCCGCTGCCCGAGGAGGTGCCGGCCAAGATCGTCCTGCCCAAGCCGGAGCTGAAACCGCAGCCCAAGCGCAAGCCCGAGCCCGAGCCGCCGCCCGAGGAGAAGCCCCCCGAGCCCGAGCCGGAAGCGCCGCCGCTGCCCTCGGTGTTTCGGGACATCAAGCCGGTGAAGAAGGTCAAGCCGATCTACCCGCGCGAAGCAGAGGACGCGCACATACAGGGGCGGGTGAAAGTTCGCCTGTCGGTCGACCTGGAAGGCAACGTGACGGACGTGCAGATGCTGCTGTCGGAGCCGCCCGGTGTGTTCGAGGAGGCCGTGCTCACGGCGGTGAAGCAATACAAGTTCAAGAAGGACGGCACCACCTACCAGGCGGACCAGGAGATCTGGTTCAAGCTCGACGATTAGCCGTTTCCCGGGGTCGCGGCCAGCGGTCAGGCACGATCCGTGCACGCGGACCACATGTCATTCTCCGCCGCGCCGCGTCATGCACGATCCCGCCCACCAAGCCGAACTCGCCCCGGTCGCGATGGACGCGAGCGACTTCAGCACGGCCGTGGCCTCCGATCTGTTCTACGACATCCCGCTCACCTCCCTCCAGTCGATCCTGACACGCTGCCAGCCGGTAGACGTTGCAGCGGGCACGGTGCTGATCGAACGCGGCGCACGCAACGAGCACGTGCTGCTGGTGCTGCGCGGCAGCCTGCATGTGCTCCTGGACGACGAGCAACTGCCGCATCACCTGACGCTCAAGCCCGGGGAATGCGCCGGCGAGATCTCCGTAATCGACGGGCGCGGCGCGTCGGCCACCGTGATAGCGGGCGAGGACAGCCGGCTGCTGCGGTTGGACCGGGCCACGCTCTGGCACCTGATCGGCTCCACCGCGGACGCCGCGCGCAATCTGCTGCTGGTGTTCTCGGGACGTATGCGCCGCGACAACGACCTGTTGGTGGCCAGCCTGCGCCAGCGCCGCGAGTTCGAACGCATGGCCACCGTCGATGGCCTGACCGGCCTGCACAACCGGCGCTGGCTCGACGACGTGTTCCCGCGCCAGATCGAGCGCTGCGCGCGCACCGGTGCGCCACTGTCCCTGCTGCTGGCCGACGTGGACCACTTCAAGCGCTTCAACGATCGCCACGGCCACCTGGTGGGCGACCGCGCGCTGCAGCTCGTCGCCGAGGTCATCGCAGCCTCCTTGCGGCCGACCGACCTGATCGCCCGCTTCGGCGGCGAGGAGTTCGCCGCGCTGCTGCCGAGCGCCACCGCCGACCAGGCGGTACTCGCCGCCGAGCGGCTGCGCAGAACGCTGGCCGGCCGGCCGATGCTGGTGGCAAACGAGCGCGAGACCAGCGTCGAGCTGACCCTGTCGGTGGGCGTTGCGCAGCTACAGCAGGGCGACACCCTGCAAACTCTGGTCGCCGCGGCCGATTCGGCGCTGTATCGCGCCAAGTCCTCGGGCCGCAACCGCGTGCAAACCTCGCCGCGCTGACAGCCGCCGCGTCAAGGGGTATCTTCTGGTTCCGCCGCCTGCCGGCTGCGCCCGGAGGTACGGCGCGCTTCCGCCGGCGGCACACCCCTCCCCCACAAGAACGATGAGGAGCAGAGACCATGAGCGCGCAACCGATCGAGTTCAAGAGCCAAGGCTTGCGTTGTCGCGGCCTGAAGTACCTGCCTGCGGACTTCAAGGCGGGCGAGAAGCGTCCGTGCGTCGTGCTGGCGCACGGATTCAGCGCAGTGAAGGAGATGTACTTCACCGACTACGCGGAGGCCTTCGCCAACGCCGGGTTCGTGGCGGTGGTGTTCGACTACCGCTACCAGGGCGAGAGCGAGGGCGAGCCCCGCGGCCAGATCTTCCCTTGGGAGCAGATCGAGGATTTCCGCAACGCCATCACCTTCGCGCAGATGCAAGCGGAAGCGAACCCCGACAAGATCGGCGTGTTCGGCTCCTCCTACAGCGGCGGCCACGTGATCTGCCTAGGTGCGCTCGACCGCCGCATCAAGGCGGTAGCCTGCCAGGTCCCGCTGATCGACGGCTGGGCGAACTTCCAGGCCATCGTCCCGCGCGCGGCCGGCGCCGGCATGCTCAAGGTCCTCGAGGCCGACCGCATCGAGCGCTACAAGACCGGCGCAGTGAACTACCTGCCGGTGGTGGCGGCAGACAACAACGCCGTGCTCAATACCAGCGATTCCTACCAGTGGTTCACCGACACCCACAACAGCCGCGCGCCACGCTGGGAGAACCGGACTACGGTCGAGTCGGTCGAGAAGTTCATCGAGTACAGCCCCGCGGTGTATCTGCCCCGCGTCTCGCCCACACCGTTCCTGATGATGGTGGCGGAGAACGACGTGCTCACGCCGACCGATCTGGCGGTTGCCGGCTTCGCTCAGGCGCGCGAACCGAAGAAGCTCGTGATCCTGCCCGGCGGCCATTTCGATGCCTACGTGAAGGGCTTCTCGTTGTCCTCCGGCAACGCCACCGCCTGGTTCAAGCAGTGGCTGATGGCGTGATCGCGTCCTGCTGACCCAAGCCCGCGGGCCGTGGCTGCTCGCGGGTTTCGAGGCGCCTGCCCATCTGTGCCGCGGGGGGTCTTGTGTGGCATGATCTCTGCATAGGCCCGCGATTCATCGCCCCAGGGAGCCGCCCATGCGCCGCGCCGCCACAATGCTTCTCACCAGCTTGCTGGGCCTTGCTGCCCCGCTCCTCGCCATGGCTGACGAGGAGCCGCCCGTGCCGCGAGTGTTCAAGGGCGTTCCGACGCAAAAGGGCTCGTGGCGGGTGGAGATGCTGGAGATGCGCCGGGCCGGGAAGGACGCCCCGGCAGGGATTGGCATGAAGGGCATGTCCGTCTGCATGGACAGCGCCATGCAGTTGGCCAAGCAAGGCCGCCAGCTAGGCGAGCAGCACAAGTGCAAGACCGCCGTGCTGAAGGACACGCCCAATGTCGCGCAGATCGAAGCCAAGTGCGAGCACTCCAGCTACCGCAGCACGATCACGCGCGAAGGGCCCACCCGTTACCTGATCGAGGGCGAGGGCACCGGCAGTACCGGCGAGCCGTTCAGCATGAAGGCGCGCTACAGCTACGAAGGCGCCTGCAAGGAAGGCGCAGGCCCGGTGACGCTGGACCAGGGGAGCCCTCAGTGCCAGCGGATGCGCAATCAGATGGCGAGGATGAGCCCGGACAAGTCCTGCGGCAAGCTCAGCGGCGACGAGCGCAAGATGTGCGAGGCGCAGATCCAGCAGTCGCTGGCGCAGATCAACGCGATGTGCCCGCAGTAGCTCTTATTCGGGCTTCCACGCGGCGGCCATCTGTTTCGCCTTGGCCACCTGCTCCGGGGTCATCTTGCGCTCGAGCTTGCGGGCGTCCTCGCGGGCGTAAGCTGCGTCGCGCGGGTTAGCTGCGTGGCGGGCCGCGATGTTGTACCAGGCGTGCGCCGCCACCAGGTCGCGTTCCATGCCCTTGCCCTCCTCGGCCAGCTTGGCGAGGTAGTACTGCGACTGGAAATCACCCTTCGCGGCCGCCTTGCCATACCATTTGATCGCCTCGGTATAGTCCACCGGCACGCCGTAGCCGTGGTGATACAGGAAGCCGACGAAGTAGGTCGCCGACACCTCGCCTTGCTCCGACAGGGCCTTGAACTGCGTCATCGCCTCGGCGTAATGTTCCGTCCGGTACGCCTCGACCGCCTCTTCCATGCCCGCCAGCGCTAGGGCGGGTGCCAGGAGCAGCGCCGCCAGAACCGTCTCTACCCTCATCGTTTCCTTCCGTCGTTGCCTGGGTTTTCAGTTTCTGTAGGGGATGCCCTTGCGGTCCAGCAGCCGCAACAGGGCGGGCCACTCGCGATCGAGTTCGCAGCCGCCCGCGCCGCCGAACTGCTGGAAAGTCTTCTGCGCGGTCTGCTCCGAGATGCGCAGCACGTCGGCATTGCCGTTCGCCAAGGCGTCGACCTGGATCTGACATGCGGTGTCCAAGTAATACATCAGCTGGAATGCGTCGGCGACTGTGTCGCCCAGCGCGAGCAGGCCGTGGTTGCGCAGGATCATGGCCTTGGAGGCGTGCCCGAGATCGCGCGCGAGCCGAGTCCGCTCATCCAGATCCAGCGCGACGCCTTCGTAGTCGTGGTAGCTCAGCATGCTGTACACGCGCAGCGAATGCTGGCTCAGCGGCAGCAGCCCGCACGCCTGCGCCGACACCGCCACGCCGGCCCGGGTATGCGTGTGGATCACACAATTGACCTCCGGCCGGGCTTCGTGCACGCAGCCGTGGATCACGAAGCCGGCGTAGTTGACACCGAGCCCGGTCGGATCGTCCACCGGATTGCCGTCCTGGTCGATCTTCACCAGCGTGGAGGCGGTGATCTCGTCGAACATCAATCCGTAGGGGTTGATCAAGAGATGATCGCTGCCTGGCACGCGCGCCGAGAAGTGGGTGTAGATCAGGTCGGTCCACTTATACAGCGCCGCGAGCTGGTAGGCCGCCGCCAGATCGCAGCGCAGCTCCCACTCTTGCTCGCTCACGCGAGCGCGCACCGACGGCGCATCGACGGCTTGTAGCTTTCTGGGTTGTCGAGACATCGGTTCCTCCTACCCGAGCAAAGAATAATGATAACGCCGATGCGCTCAGAACCTGGAGAAGTCCGGTTTGCGCTTCTCGAAGAACGCCGCCAGCGCCTCCTTCGCTTCGGGCGCGGCGAGGCGCTCGCGGAACAACCGGCTCTCCTCGGCGATGCGCTCCTGGACCGGCGCCGCGTAGCGCTGCTTCATCAGCGCCTTGGTCGCGCGCACGGAGGCCGGCGGGAGCGATGCGACGTAGGCCGCGGCATCGCTCGCATACTCCAGCAGCTCCGTGGCGGGAACGACCTCGGTGACGAAGCCGGCGGCCAGCGCTTGCCCTGCCGTGAACGGCTTGCCCAGCAACAGCAGCTCCGCGGCGCGCTGATGCCCGGCGATCATCGGCAGCAGCAGGCTGGAAGCGGCTTCGGGCACCAGGCCGAGCGCGACGAACGGCAGCTGGAAGCGCGTCTCCGGCGCGGCATAGACGAAGTCGCAATGCAAGAGCATGGTGGTGCCGATGCCCACGGCGGGCCCGCCCACTGCCGCGATCACCGGCTTGGCCGCGGCCGCGATGCCGCGCAGGAACTGCATCACCGGCGCGTCTTCCCGGAATGGCGGGTGGTTCAGGAAGTCCTTCAAGTCGTTGCCCGAGCAGAAACAATCCGGCTGGCCGTGGATCAGGATGGCGCGCGCCTGCGGGTCGGCCTCGGCCGACTGCAGCGCAGCGGCCAGAGCCTGGTACATCTCCACGGTCAGGGCATTTTTCTTGTCCGGCCGGTTCAGCTCGATACGAGCGATCCGGTCGCGGGTCTGAGTCAGGACGAAGCTGGACATGATCCTCCCTTGTGATGAACGGCCCGCTGCACGCCGGGCTCAGGCGAGCGCGCCCTTGAGCTCGACCAGGTTGTCTTCCGGATCGTAGGCGTAGATCGATACGCCCTCGCCTTGCGCCCCGAAGCGCGGCCGGGCTTCGCCCACGCGCACATGGTGGGACTGCAAGTGCCGCACGATCGCGTCGGGATCGAATGGATCGACCCGCAGGCACACGTGATCCATGTTGCGCCCCTCGGCCCCCGGCGCCGCGCCGCCCTTGCTGCCGAGCGGGCCGGCGACCGGCACCAGATCGATCATCGCACCGCCGGCGCGCAGGTGCACCAGCCCGAGGTCCGGCCGGCGCCACTCGATGCCGCAGCCCAGCACACGCGAGTAGAAATCGATCATGCGCTCGAGGTCGCGCACGCGCAGCACGATGTGGTCGATATCGCGGATCCGGAATGGGGTCGGCATATGCGTCGCTGGAAGCGGGAGCCCACGCCCCCGAGTGTACGCCAGATTCGGGCGCCGCCAGCCCGCTCACTCATTTGCGGGGTCGAGGGAGCGGCCTGCCCGGCGCCTGCATCTCTTTGCAAGGGAACGGAAATTGCAATGCTGAGCAAGCATAGCCCGCAGCCGTTGCCTCAATTGCCGCGACGGTTGGAAGAGGACGTTCGCCTTCATTCGGGTGCTAGACTATCGAGACTATGACTGAAAGCACGGAAAGCTCTGGTCCTGGAGCTTCTGCGCAACATCCGCGGGGACATCGCAGGCTTGGCCGGAAAGGTGGATACCTTGCCCATGCGTGTGGCCTCGCTAGAGGAGCACGTTGCCGGGTTGAGGCGTGATTCGGCGCTCATCCATGGAGACATGGCGATCATGAGCCAGCGCTTCGATCAGCATGAGCGACGTCTCGAACGCATCGAGAAGCGGCTCGAATCGGCGGACTGACTGCCGCCTGCGAATTCAAGCACCTCTGGACCCAACGGGACCAGCACCGCCGCTGGATCAGTTCCGGAGGCATGAGGCGCCGTCGCTGCGCCCCGCCGCCAGGCCTGCCGTCGCAGGACGCTACGGCGCCAGAAGCTACGCTGCGGAGCCTGACTTCTTCAGCAGCCGCCGTCCTTCAACTCGACGAGAACCACTTCGGCTGCCGTTGACCCGTTGTTCTCGGGATTGTGGGTCGCAGGCTTGGCGAGCACCACCTGCCCGCGGCCCAGCTTGGCCGGCCGAGTCGATCCGTCTGGCAGGTGAAAGGTAAGGAGCGAGTCGCTGACTCCGATGGCGATCGCGCAAGGGTGCTGATGCATCTGCGAAGACTCGCCGGGTCCGAAGTCGATTCTCAGCACGCGCACATGCTCATTCTCAAACTCGACCTTGTGATGTCTCGGGTCCACTTGCACTGGATCCTGAGCGCTTGCGCACGTGGCCCATACGGTCGCTAGCACGAGTGCAGCTGACGGCAGCGCGAACCATCGCCTTTGCATGATCTTCTCCACGAGTAGGGTCAATGCCCGGGAGGAGGACAGGCTGGCCTCCTCCAAGAGTCGCTCAGCTATGACATGAACCGGTTCTTTGCCGTGACTCTCGACGTCGTTGCGGCGGGTTTCTAAGGACCGGTCTCCCGCCTCCTGCAAGCTAGTCTAGGTGGGCCCGACATACAAATGCCTTACCTATCGACCGAATGGACCTCGCCCAAGCCGAACCGCGCGTCAGTGCAGCGCGAACGCGCCCGAGATCAGGACGAGGCTGCGCATCACGGGATCACCTCGTCCGCACGCGGAAGGATCGACTGCGGGATAGCCAGACCGAGCGATTTGGCGGTGTTCATCTTGACGATCAGCTCGAATTTTGTCGGCTGCGCGATCGGCAGATGGCCTGGCCGGGCCCCTCTCAGGATACTGTCCACGTATCCGGCCGATCGCCTGAACATGTTCGCGAAGCTCGGCCCATAGGACATCAGGCCCCCTTCGTCACCGTATACCCGATAGCTGTAGGTCGTGGGTACGCGCGACCTCGCCGCCAGCCTGACGAGCGTCCTGCGCGCACGGGTCCCGAACGTGCTGTCAGAGACGATCACGTCGGCCTTGCTCTGCACCTGTGCGACCGCCGCCTCTGGGACCAGGTGATAGCCGCCGCTGGCCCAGTGCCAGTGGATCACCACATCGCGTCCCTCGGCGTACCGTGCGTCGCGCAACGCTTCGCGGAACGCCTGCGCCTCCTTGCTGCCGAGAGAGAAGCTCACTAGCAGCATCCCGATCCGCCGCGGCGAGGCTGATCACTGAGCGTAGACGCAATTCAGGCCGGTGGCGACTCCGCTCGCGAGAAACAGCGCGGCAAGATCCCTCAGAAAGGCCCGGCGAGACGATCTTCGCGTCATCCGCTCACCTCGCGATCGGGCAGGCCAGCGGCCGTGACGCGCAGCATCGCGCCTGAGCTGACGCCGGCGAGCCGGGCGGCTTGCAGACCGAACGCTTGCCCCCGCCCGCGGCCAGACCGGTGTAGGACTCAGGCCACAGGGCTCGGACACGGAACGTTGCGATCACGGGCAATCTGCTCTATCGCCCGGTCCCCGCCAGCAACACCTCGTCACTGTCGCCGTACAGCCGCTCGACCTCGGCCGCGCGATGCGCCAGCACGATCCGTTGGTTGATCGAGCCCTTGTCGGTCGCTTCGCCGACGTCGATCGATGGCAGCTCGGTCAGGATCAGGGCCCGTGCAGCGCGGTTGGAGCTGCCGGTGCCCTGCGCGTGCAGATGGCGGAGCATGCGCTGGAAGAACTCCCGTACCGGGGGGCTTGCCACGACCACATGCGCGGGCGCGTCCTGCGCCAAGCTGGCGAGCTTGCGGCAGGAATCCAGCCGCGGAAAGATCAGCAAACCGACCTCGTCGCGATCATGGCCGGTGACCACCACGTCGTGCACATGCGGCGCGCCCTCCACCAGGGCCGCGGTGCGCAAAGGGCCGACGCTGACCCAGCTGCCGGTGCTGAGCTTGAAGTCCTCGGCGAGGCGCCCGTCGAACACGAAGCCACGGCCGGGGTCCGCGCGGTCGAGGAAGCGGATGGCATCCCCGCTGCGGAAGAATCCCTCCTCGTCGAACGCCTCGGCAGTCAGTTGCGGCGCGCGCCAGTATCCCGGCGTGACGCAGGGGCCCTGGTAGCGCAGCTCGAGCTTGTCGGCGTTGGGCACGAGCTTCAGGGTGACCCCCGCGGCCGGGTTGCCGATCGCGCCCGCCACCTCGCCGATGCGTACCACGCCGATCGCGAACGGCGCGGTCTCGGTCATCCCCAGGCCGGTATAGATCCCCACCCGCTCGCCGCAGTGGCGCTCGGCGATGGCATAAAGCCGGTCCGCCACCGGCTTGGGCAGACCGGCGCCGGCGTAGAACAGCATGCGCAGCCGACTGAAGAAGGTGCGGCGCAAGGCTTCGTCCGCGGCCAGCGCATGCACCAGCTCCTCGAACCCCTTGGGTACGTTGAAGTACGCCGTCGTGGGGATCTCGCGCAGGTTGCGCAGCGTCTCCTGCATCATCGGCTGCAGCGGCTTGCCGTCGTCGATGTAGAGGGTGCCGCCGTTGTACAGCGCGATCCCGTAGTTGTGGTTGCCGCCGAAAGTATGGTTCCAGGGCAGCCAGTCCACCAGCACCGGCGGCTCCTGCGCCATGAAGGGGAAAGCCTGGAGGATGACCTGCTGGTTGCTGCACAGCATGCGATGGGTATTGATCACCCCCTTGGGGGCCTGCGTGGAACCGGAGGTGAAGAGGAACTTGGCGATGCTGTCCGGACCGATCGCGCCATGCGCCGCGTCCACTGCTGGCGTGGCGCGCGTGACCGACAACTCGGCGAACGGCGTGCTCGCGCGGCCGGCAAGCGGACGCTGCCCCAACGCAACCTCGATGCCAGGCCCGACCGCTGCTTCGATCGCCGGCCCGTAGCGCGCGCCGTCAGAGGCGTAGACCAGGCCCGGGGTGAGTAGGCGGACGATGTGCTTGAGCTTGCCGAAGTCCTTCGACACCAGCGAATACGCGGTCGACACCGGTGCGTAGGGCACCCCCACGTACTGTGCAGCGGTCGCGAGGGCGGCGTGCTCCAGATCGTTCTCGGACAGGATGACGAGCGGGCGCTCGGCGCTCAACCCGCGATCGAGCAGCGCCTGCCCCAAGCGGCGCGCCAGACCGCGCATATCCGCAAAGCTGATCGAGCACCACGCGCCGCCGGCGTCGCGCCTGGCCATGAACGGACGATCGGGCGCCGCCTGGGCCCAATGGTCCAGCCGCTCGGTCAGGTGCGTGGGGTAGTCGCCGAGCGCCTCCGGGCTGCGCACCAGCAGCGTCCCATCGGCGCGCTGCGAAATCTCGACCGCGCGATTCTCTAGCGCGCCCGGCCGATAACGAGGTTCGCCGGTAAGCTGTGTCTGCATCGCGAGCGCAGGCGGTCCACTTCGGCTCGCGGCTAGCGGCGCGCTATCGCTCCGAGCGGAGTGCTGGTTCAGTGGCATTCACGGCGTCGAGAACCGCGACGAGGCGGCTTATCTCGGCCCTCGTTTGACACTTGACGCCGGCGCCGACTTGGCACGCTTCGGCGGGCGCTCGACAGGTTTTCGCGATCGGTTCGCCTTCGTTGCCGCGGGCTTGGGCTTGATCACCCCGAGCTCGGCCAGCGCCACGCGCAGGCCCGCTCGCACGGTCTCGTCAGGTGCAAGAAAGTACACGCGCTCCGCGCACGTGAACTCGCCGCGCGAGCGCAGGTAGTTGACCGCGGTTCCGACCTGGCGCCGCGCGCTCTGGATGATGTCTGCGCGCGCGGTGCCGGTGGCAAGCAGCGGAAACAGCATCGAGCTTGCGGTGCGTTTCTCGCCGCCCGCCTCGCTCTTCGTGCGACCGGCGACGAAGCCACTCGCCTCCGCGTCGAGTCGCGCGAGTGCGTTCGCGACGCATTGCTCGGCGTTGGCGATCGCGTGGAAACCGGCGCCCACTACGCCGTACACCGATGCCACGTGGAAGATCCGCTTGACCCGATGGCTCCGCTCGAGCGCTCCTGCGCTGGTGGAGACGACCTCGCCGGGGTTCACCAGTTGCCGGCCCTGCATCTTCTCGCGCAGTTCGTCGGCAATCGCGTCGCGCACAATCGTCCCGGTATCGTCCCTCTCCGCCCCGAGATAGCGGATCATCGCGGAGATGGACAGGTCGTAGGGCCGCGCCATTTGCATGTTGACGTTCTCGGAGTTCACCCACACGTCGATCGGCCGCTTGTGCAGCGACGCGCCCAGATTCACGTTCCTCAGGTTCCCGCCGACGATGCCGACCAGCTTTCCCGGAGCGCCGTCGATATGGAACTCCTCGACCTCGCTCTCCATGATGGGCTTCGGGGCGAGCGAAGCCTTCAGGCCCGGCAGCACCGTGTAGACCAGGCTGTCCTTTGCGCCAGAGAGCAGGCCGTTGGCGACGAAGTTGGCGATGGCGTCCCGCGCCCGGGCTGCGGCCTTCGCGTCGCGCTCGTCGTATTCGATGGTGGTCATGCCGCCGATGTTGAACGGGTTCGGGGTGCCGCGGCGGCGGATCAGGACCGTGACGCGGTCGCGCACGGCATGGCGGATCCCGAGCTCGTAGAAGACGTTGGGGTTCTGCGTCGTGATGTCGACCACCGCGACGTCCGCATCCGCGATGTGCGCGATCATGCGCTCGTGTATCAGGCCGGCGCGCTCGATCTCATCGCAGCGAACGCATTTGATGATGATATCGCGGTCGCGCAGCCCTTCGACCGAGGGCTTGATGATGTCGGCGTACACTCGGTCGAAGTCGACCTTGTCTTTGCGCGCCGCGTCCTTCTTGACCCGGAACGGCATGATCACGAAGCACGAGCGAACGTCACCGCCCCCTTTCATCGAGCTATCCCCCTAGTCCAGGACTCCCGCCCCTGCGCGCGCGCCGACTCGAAGCCGGGGACTCGGGTCACGCGCGGGTTGTCGAAGATGCAGCACCCGCCGCGCGCGATTGCCACGCCGCGGCGGGTGACGCTCAAGCGAGCGCCGTGGCCCGGCTCACTTGCTGACTGCTGTCTCCCCTTGCTTCGCCGATTGCCAGGCGTCCAGCTTGGCGCGCGCGCTGTTGATCGCCGGGTCCATCCCCTGATCGTGCCCCGGCTGCTTGGCCGCCAGCTCGATGACGTAGCCATTGGGGTCCCTGAAATAGATCGAGTGGATGAAGCCGTGGTCCGAGATCCCGCGCGTCTCGACGCCGCGGGCCTTGCCCAGCGCCAGCATCGACTTCAGGGTGGGCTCGTCGACCTCGAGCGCGATGTGCAGATCGTAGTCGTGCTGCTGCTTGAACTCGAACGGCATGTCGGGCGCTTCGAAGAACGCGAGATAGGAGCCGTCGCCGAGCTCGTAGAAGGTGTGCAGCGTGTTGGTGCGGCGGCCGCTCTTGGTTTCCTTGATCTCCAGCGTCCCGGCCAGGCGCAGCCCGAGAAAGTCCTCGTAGAACTTGCGCGTCTCCTCCGAGTCGCGGCAGCGGTAGGCGTTGTGGTGCAGCTTGCGGATCATGGCTGGTCCTCCTTGCCCGCAGGGCGGTTACACCGTCTCCAGCTTCGCGTCCTTCAGCGAGGCGGCATAGCCGCTGATGACTTCGTACACCTTGTCCCAGTTCTTGAGCTGCTTCATGCGACCGAGCCAGCGCTTGACGTTCGGATAGGCGGACAGGTCGCTGCGCACGATCTCCGCCAGCGCCACGAACGACGAACCGAAGTAGTCCGCGATCGTCATCTGCTCGCCACACAGGTAGGCGTTGGTTGGTCCGAGCCAGTTCTGATCCAGCACCTTGAGCCAGCCCTGCGCGCGCTCCTTGCCCCAGGCGAGGGTCGCCTTCTGCGCCTCCTCGCTCGGGCGCTTGTGGGTAGGAAAGATCTGCGGATACACGAAGCCGTAGGCCAGATCGCGGCACACCTGCGTGTTGATCCAGTCCATGCGCTCATTGACGCGGGCCCGGCGCTGCAGATCCCTGGGGTATGCGGGGGAGTCGATCTTATCCGCCAGATACTTGAGGATCGCGGAGCTCTCGGTCAGCCGGAAATCGCCGTCCTCCAACACCGGTACCAGATGGTTCGGGTTGATCGCTTCGAATGGCGGTTTGTAGTGTTCCCCGGTGAACAGGTCCACCACTTGGAACTGGGCGTCGATGCCGTTCTCGAGAACGAACAGCATGACCGGGCGGCTGGTGGTTGACG
>Ga0335070_10006370_pt1 | contig 13892 bp, 17 predicted proteins | sample Lox_Sample_13_FD_206722 | JGI IMG/M metagenome (GOLD analysis project Ga0335070, IMG submission 206722) | Soil microbial communities from Loxahatchee National Wildlife Refuge, Florida, United States - Lox_Sample_1.3 | ecosystem: Environmental > Terrestrial > Soil > Wetlands | place: USA...
GGATGGGGAAGGTACGGTCATGGTGATGGCCGATGGTTGATCCCCTTCACAATAAGGGTAAAAAAGAGTTATTTCCCTTTCCGCACGCAGTCGGCGATATATGATCCGGCTTTCGTGGTCCGCGCCAATCCGCCCAGGTCTTTGGTCACGACGCCGTCCCTGATGCTCTGCTCGATAGCGGATACCACCGCTGCCGCTGCCTTGTGCTCGCCGATATGGTCGAGCAGCAGGGAACCGGCCCAGATGGTGGCGATGGGGTTTGCCACGCCCAGGTCCTTGTACTTGGGGGCCGAGCCGTGGATGGGCTCGAACATGGAGGTGCCCTCCGGGTTGATGTTGCCGCCCGGCGCAAGCCCAAGGCCCCCCTGGATCATGGCGCCCAGGTCGGTGATGATGTCGCCAAACATGTTGGGCGTGACCACGACATCGAACCACTCCGGGTTCTTGACAAACCACATGGTGACCGCGTCCACGAAGTTGAACTCGGTTGTAACTTCCGGGTAGGATTTCGCGGTCTCCGTGAAGACGTCCCGCCAGAGGCCGTACACTTCAGAGAGTACGTTCGCCTTGTCCACCGAGGTGAGTCTCTTCTTCCTCTGCATGGCAAGGTCAAATGCATAGGTCTGGACCCGGCGTGACCCTTCCCGGGTGATGACGCCGATCTGGTACGCGATCTCCTCGGCATCGCTCTCCACATCAAGGCCGAACTTCACGCTGTAGATGTCGCGGATGACGTCCAGTGCCTTCTTCTCGTGCTTCTTAAACCGGGAACCGATGCCAACGTAGAAGTCCTCGGTGTTCTCTCTCACCACGACAAAGTCAATATCATGCGGTGTCTTGCCTGCGAGCGGGGTCTCCACACCATGCAGGAGCTTGATCGGACGGAGGTTGACGTACATGTCGAACCGGAAGCGGAGCGCAAGGAGGATCCCCTTCTCCAGGATCCCCGGCTTCACACGCCCGTCCCCGATGGCGCCGAAGTAGATCGCCCTGAACTTCGAGAGTTCATCGAACTCCTCTTCGGTGATGAGCTTGCCCGAATGGATATAGCGGTCCGCGCCGATATCGAAGTCCGTCCACTGGATCTCGAAGTTATACTTCTCTCCGGCGGCTTCCAGTACCTTCTTTCCCTCGGCCAGGATCTCCGGGCCGATCCCGTCCCCGCCGATCGACGCTATCCTGTACACACCGGCACCTCTTTTAAGTTCTTCGCATATTCCACGAGCCCGCCGGCATCGATGATGCCCTGCATGAACGCCGGCACGGGCTCTATGGCATACCGCTTGCCGTCCGCCTCGAGATAACCCTCGCTGATCTTCAGGGAAACGTGTGCCCCGTCAGCGATCTCATCCGCCTCCGGGCAGACCACGGGGAGCACCCCGAGATTGACCGAGTTCCGGAAGAAGATCCGGGCGAACGAACGCGCCACAACGACCTTCACCCCGGCCCCCATCAGGGCGAGCGGGGCGTGTTCGCGGGACGAGCCGCAGCCGAAGTTCCGGCCGCCGACAATCACGTCCCCCTCCCGGACGTTCTTCGCAAACTCGTCCCGGGTGCCTTCGAAGGCATGCTTTGCGAGCTCGTCCGGGTTGTTGATGGTGAGGAACCTGCCCGGGATGATCGCATCGGTATCGATGTTGTCCCCGAACTTCCACGCCCGCATGTCCTGTCCTGCCTGCGGCAGGTTCATGACGACCTTTTTTACCGGCACCGGCTTTTTCGCTGCCATCGTCACACCTCTCTCGGGTCGGTGATCTCGCCCGTGATCGCGCTTGCCGCCGCTGTTGCCGGGGAGCAGAGGTAGACTTTTCCCTCCGTACTCCCCTGGCGGCCCCTGAAGTTCCGGTTCGAAGTCGAGAGGGAGACCTCGCCGGGGGCGATCAGGCCGAACGCCCCGCCCATGCAGGGACCGCAGCAGGGCGCCTCGACGAGTGCGCCTGCCTTGACGAACTTCGCGATCAGCCCTGCTTTCAGGGTCTTCATGTACTCGTCCCGGGAAGCCGGAATGATAATGACCCGGCACTTCGGGCTGAACTTCTTCTTCCCGAGCACCTCTGCTGCTTCCGCAAGGTCCTCGAAGCGCCCGTTGGTGCAGGAGCCGATGAAGACCTGGTCGACGTGCGTTCCCGCCACGCTGCTCACCGGCACACCGGTATCAACGTTGTGCGGCACGGCGACCTGTGGCTCGAGATCCGCAACATTATACGACCGCCTCTCGGCAAACACGGCATCCTCGTCGCTGTCGAGCGCGAACGGCTTCATCTTCCGGCGGCCTTTCATGTATCCCCACGTTACCGCATCCGGTGCAACGATCCCGGCCTTGCCGCCCATCTCGATCGCCATGTTGCAGAGGGTCATCCTGCCCGCCATGCCGAGCTTTCTCACCGTCTTGCCGGTAAACTCGATCGCCTTGTAGGTCGCCCCGTCAGCGCCGATGTCTGCGGCGATCGAGAGGATCAGGTCCTTTGCCCCGACCCGTTTCCGGAACTTCCCGGTAACTTCGGCCCGGATCGTCTCCGGCACCCTGAAGTAGAGGGCGCCGAACTTCAGGACAAACCCCATGTCGGTCGACCCGATACCGGTCGCAAATGCCCCTGTCGCGCCGTACATGCAGGTATGGGAATCCGCACCCACGACGATCTCGCCCGGCGCGGCCCGTCCTTTCTCGATCGTCACCTGGTGGCAGACCCCCTCGTTGATGTCGTAGTTGTGGATGCCCTGCTCCGCGGCAAACTTCCGCATGTAGACATGGATGCTTGCTGCCTCAATGGAATCGGCGGGTATCTGGTGGTCAAAGAGCATGATGACGCGCCCGGGGTCAAAGACCGTTGTTCCGCCCATCTCGTAGAACTTCTGGATGGCAAGCGGGCCGGTAATATCATGGATCATAGCCCCGTCAAGGGGGGCCATGACCACTTCGCCTGCCCGTATGTCCCTGCCACATTTCCGTGAGAAGATCTTCTCTACGATTGTTGCTCCCATGCTCGATCGTCTCTACTATTGACTCTCGGTGGTATTGTATTTTCTCGTGCACCATTGTTGATAACTGCGACCATATTCGCAGTCAAAGCAAGATTTAACCCCGTTCCGGGCCAAGATCGTGTGAATACCATGATGCGAAGACTGATGTACCTCTGCGCCATCCTCGCCATCTTCACGATGGCCCTCATCGGCAGCGTCTCCGCTGCAACGGCCGATTCGACAACCGACAAAGTGATCCATGCCTCCGGCAGCGGGAATGTGATCGGCACGCCCGACCGCGCCCAGGTGACCTTCTCGGTCCAGACCGAGAACGCCGATGTGAAGACGGCACAGGCAGACAATGCCGCCCAGATGTCCAAGGTGATCGATGCCCTCGTGGCTGCCGGCATCCCCCGGGATGCCCTCAAGACCACCGGTTATAACATCTACGCGATTTATGACGACACCACCAGCGGCATCCTGAACCCCAAGGTCAGGACATACCAGGTGACCAACACCCTGACGGTCACGCTCCATGACGTGAGCAGGACCGGGGAAGTGATCGATATCGCGGTCGCAAACGGGGTCAACCGGGCAGACTCCATCCAGTTCATGCTCTCCGATGCCCAAGCCCTTGCGCTCCGGAGCGATGCCCTGAGGAAGGCAGTGGCGAATGCACGGTCTGACGCGGATACCGTTGCCGGGGCGCTCGGGGTCAACATCACCGGCATGGGGACGGTCGATATCACCCAGAGCTATATGCCGGTGGCCTATTCCAATTACCAGATGGAGGTCGCAGGAGCGGCCAAATCGGTTGCCACGACCCCCGTCCAGCCCGGTGACGTGACCGTGACCGCACAGGTATCGGTCACCTATACCTATGCCTGATTTTTCGCACACTCTTCACAACTTTTTTAAAATAGCAGTGTGATCATTTCATAAAATCACAGCGGATGCCGGGTTCTCTGCAGAACCTTCCGTCTCACAAATCTCGAATACAGAGAAACAGCGTATACAATAGGATTGATTTTACCATGGAGCGCAATATCGGCTTTAAAGAACGAAGGTATATTGAGGAACTGCGGATTCTCACCAAGTCAACGGCCCTCGACTGCATGATCGACGACCGGTTCGACCGGGTGATCTACGTGATCCGGCAGGGCGACATGGGCCTTGCGATCGGTAAAAAGGGCGAGAATATCCGCAGGCTCCAGAATGTGCTCGGAAAACGGATCGAGATGGTCGAATTTGCCGAGTCTCCGGATGCGTTTATCGCGAACATCTTCAAGCCTGCCGAGGTCACCAGGGTCGAGCGGAACGCGGAGAACGGGCCGGTGAACGTGCTCGTCCGGCAGAGGAGCGACCTTGGTATTGCGATCGGGAAGGCCGGATGCAATATCGAGAAAGCGCGCATCCTCTGCAAAAGGTTTTACGGCCTCGAAGTCGGAGAAGTACTGCTGGAGAACGAGGCATGACAAAGACGACGGCCGACCCCCGGGTCATCGCCGAGATCTGGGCGGTCATCTGCGACCGTGCGGATAACCCGAAAGAGGGGTCCTATACCACCCGCCTGCTGGCGGACGAGAAAGGGATCGACAAGGTGCTGGAGAAGGTGGGCGAGGAGTCGACCGAGTTTATCCTCGCGGCAAAGAACGGGATCGCCGGGCGTACAGCGGGCGAAGCGGCAGATCTCCTCTTCCACCTGCTGGTCGCCCTCCGGGCGGCCGGCGTGGACCTGTCCGACGTGATGGCGGAACTGGAACAGCGCAGGAAATAACGCCCTCTCACTTCTGGAGAAACGACGTCAGGTCGACAACGTGCGGCAGGTCCTCGTCTTTCTGTCCTGCAGAGGCAAGCACGCTCTCCTCGACAAAAATCGGGACATCGCCCCGGAGTGCCAGCGCAATGCCATCGCTTGGCCGGCAGTCAAGATACTCCTCGTGCTTGTTGTTGACAAAGACCAGCTGGGCATAGTATACCCCGTCCTCGATGCTGTCGATCTGCAGGAAACGCAGGGAGATCGAGAACTTCCCGCAGAGATCGAGGAAGAGGTCGTGGGTGAACGGCCGGGGCAGCACCTCCCTGTTCCGGGCACTGTTGATCGATACGGCTTCCCAGATGCCGATGAATATCGGCAGGAGGCGGCCGGTACCGTCCGCGAGTATGACAACGGGGACCGTGGCCGCGTCACTGATGGCCATGAAGACCCCCCTGACCTCACACCTGACCTGTGTCATGCCTGTGCACAGTGATTGCTGCGCTCTGGTATAAGAACTGTGGGAGGGATTTTCCGGCTCCTTGCAGTAATCCTCTATAGTACTCGTGGCATGCAGGCTTGGCCTGCATCCCTGCCGGATAGCGGTGTATTCAGGTAAATGATAATAATTTCCGGCGGGGAGGCAGCCCTATCATCGCAGTGCGCCTGACCCTGCGGGCGACCCGGCGGAAGCCGGGGAAATCATCTCCGGCACGCAGGGTTTTTATTAACGAATCGGGTTGTGAAATTCCCCTGGCAGCACTGTTACGCCATAGGTCGATTCTCTGAATCGTTTTTGGGACGGTACCCTGATGCGGTTATATTATCCCCGCGGGACACCATGGAGCTGATCGTATGGATTATACCTACCTTGCCCTTAAATTCCTCATCGGCGGGGGGATCATTGTCGGCATAACCGTCCTCGCCCAGCAGGTGGACCCGAAGTACGGCGGTATTCTTGCTGCCGCCCCGATTCTGACAACCCTGGCGTGCCTCTTCACGTATTCAGAAGCGGGGCAGGCGATTACGCAACAGCTGGTGATATCCGCATTCTGGTTTGCCATTCCTTCCCTCATCTACCTCCTTATCCTCTGGTTCCTCCTGGCGCGACTGCCGCTCATCCCCAGCGTCGGGGGAGCGCTCGGGATCTGGCTGGTTGTGGTCGTTGTGATGACCCGGGTGCTGGCCGTTCTCTGAGGTGTGATACGATCAAATACCTCATTACGCTTGGGCCCCTATACATCAGGACTGATACGATATGCCAGAGAATATCGATGAACACATCATTGAAGCGATAGGAAGGTGCCGTGTCATCATCAGGAACGGTAACGTAATCGAAGTCGGGGAGGCGCGGATCGGGTCATGCCCGCTCACCAAAAAGTTCGCTTACCCGCTGTCTTCCCTCGATAAGGATTCCGTAAAATCCAATATCGAACACCGGATAAAAGCCTGGGGCATGTGCACCCCGCGGCGTGAAGTCACCGACACCCGGCCGTTTGTCGGGTTCGGCGCATCCGAGGTCCTCAGCTTTGGTCTGTCGGCCGGCCTGCTTGATGCCGTTGTCCTGGCCTGCGACGGGGCGGGGACGGTCATCGCAACAAACCCCGCACTTGTGCAGGGTATCGGAGGAAGGATGTCCGGCCTCGTGAAGACCGTGCCCTACCAGGAAGTTATCCGGCGCATTGAAGAGCATGGCGGGGTTGTGATCGACAAGACCCATGCGGGTCTCGATCAGGCTGCCGGCGTTGCGAAGGCATGCGCCATGGGATACAGGAAAGTCGCGGTTACCGTTGCTATCCCGTCAGAGGCAAAAAGGATCCGGGAATGGTATCCCGGTGTGTTCATCTTCGGGGTCCATGTTACCGGCCTCGATCGTGATGAGGCGGAGATGCTTGTTTCAGCGGCTGACATCGTCACTTCCTGCGCCTCAGGGACCATCCGGGAGATTGCAGGCAGAAAAGCGCTGTTGCAGGCAGGGGTTGCCGTTCCCATCTTTGCAATGACAAAACCGGCAAAAGACCTGATCATCGAAAAGATCAGGCAGAGTGACGACCAGGTACTTTTCAAGACCACCCGGCTACCTGCGCTCTCCGAACAGCAGCCGGAACCGCTCATATAACCGGAAGGTATCTTTTTTTACGATCTTCACCGTCAGCAGCGTATCGCTTCAAAAAAAGGATCCCCTACTCAGCGTGCTTCGCTTCGCGGCGGACGATGATGAGACTCGAGAGGATTCCGAGCGCGATATTGAAGTAATAAAGGACGATGCGCCAGAGCACGACAAATATGCCGACAACGGATGCCGGGATGAAGAGGGCGTACATGGAGGTGGCGCCGACCTCGGCGATGCCGGAACTCCCGGGGGTGAGCGGGATCATCATCAGGATGGCGAGGATGAGCTGGATCACGAAGGATTCGAGAACGAGGGGTGGCTGGCCGAGCCCAAGGAGGATGAGAGATGCCGTAACGATCTCGGAGACCCAGTACAGGAGGGTAAACAGCATCCCCCAGAAGAGGCCGCCCTTGGCCGTATGGACGAATTTTACGACAGCATCATGGAAGTTGTCGATCTCCTTGTCCGCCCGCACCAGAAGCTCCTCGACACGGGGGGCCTCCCAGGTCTTCGTCAGCCAGACCGTGCACCGGTTCACGACCCGTTTCACCACGTCCGGACGGCGGATGGCGAGGTAGAAGAGGAAGAGGCACCCGGTGACGAAGATCCAGGTGACGTAGACCATCACTTCGGAGACCGTGCCGAGGCTCTTCCACTGGTCGGTCAGTACGATCATCGAGAACGCAGCCAGCCCCGCGAGGGCGATGCCGTCGAGCACACGCTCCATGATCACCACGGCAGTCGCGTCACCGAGGGGGACGTTGGCCTTGTAAAGCTCATGGATCCTGACCGGCTCGCCGCCGGCCTGTGCAGGGGTGATTGCCGAGGCGAGCAGGTTGGCAAAGACGAGGTTCAGGCTGTACCAGAATCCGACAGGATAGCCAAGCGAGCCGGACATCTTCTTGACCCGCATCGCCCAGAAGCACATGGTCAGCAGGTGGGTGATGAAAGCGAGGAGGAGAAAAAGGGGGTTGATCTTCCTGATATAGGTGATCGTGTTCTCGTTGATGGTAAGGTACAGGATGACGATGAGGACAGCAAGGGAGAAACCGACGGAAATATAGAGCCATTTGACCTGTGATCTCTCCATTGCAGTACCGTCCCGGCCATGCACGCTGTGGTGGCTGTTATCTTAACAGGTTATGAGCCATAGTATATACCTTTTTATTCCATGAACGGCCTGACGGGTTCAGTCGACCGTGAAGATCTGCCTGTTTGCACGAATGGAGAAGAGGCCCGTTTCGACCCCGGCATCGAGCCACCCGTGGCCGTAACTGAAGGATGCAAGCGCCTCCTCGCATCTCGCGGCAGATGCCTGCTCTCTCCCGTGGAACAGGTACACCCCGGCGATAAAACGGACCTGCTCGGCAAAGGCATATCCCGGCGTGCCAGGATCCGGGGCCGGTGCGACAGAAGCGATGGCGGTGTCAAGCAACCCTGCATACCGCCCCGTTTTCTCGTCAAGTTTCGCCTGCCGGGCAGGCGGAAGGGGGTCAACCACCCCGCCGAACGGGCATGCAGGGGTCTTTTTCGGGATAACAAGGAGGCCGGACGCGATGCCGCAGTGCAGCCACCCGAGGCCGTACAGGGCTGCGGCCAGTGCATTGACGGGATCGCCCGCGGCCATGAACGTCCGGCCGTCGCTCTCGTACGCGGACGCCATCCGGACTATGGATCGGCCGGCCCGGGCATAGGGTGTTTCACCGGGGGCGCTGCACCGGGCGTCGGCAAGGGTGGCGGCGAGCAGGGCCTGGCACTGCAGGATCTTCATAAGCCGGCAAACATCCCGAGATATTCACGTTCCATGTCGTGCAGTTCCGCCGGGATCACGAGGATATGGAGCGGCGGGCCGAAATCCACGGCCCGTATCGCCTCTGCCGAACCGGCCCGTACCACCGGTTCATCGGATCCGGCCCGGGCGATACCCACGTAGAGCGGGATCTCTGCGTGCCGTTCTTCCGCCATCCGTTCCAGGAGAGCGACCCCTTCGGGAACGGTCATGAAGCGATCTTCCTGGATATCGAGGTAGACGAGCGTGTGGAGGCGGAGGGAGAGGTTCTGGAGGATCACGTCGAGAGGCGTGGTCGGGGACCAGTTCTTCTGCGGGAACGGGAGGGAACAGGACTTCCCGAACCGGTAATTCTGGAGGCCGGAGAGCCCGCAGACGGCACTGGAAATGGATGCGGCATGGACGATCGCCGTCCTGATACCCCGGGCAGCGGCCCTCATGCGGAGGTCCGCATGGGTGGTCGAGACCATGGGGTCGCCGGCGCAGAGAAAGACGACATCCCTCTCCTGCGCCTCCGCGAGCAGTTCATCCGGGTGCTGCTCCACATCCTGCCGGAAGAGGGGAGTGATCGGCATGCGGTAATAGTCCTCCAGTTCTCTGAGCGTGGTTCCCGTGAGACGCGAGGTATAGCTGTCAAGGAAGATACGGTCAGCCGCCCGGATGTGCCGGAGCCCTTTCTCCGAGACGTCTGTTTTATCGAAGAGCCCCAGGCCGATGAACGTCAGCATGGTCAGTAACTGAACTGCATGATGGAATCAACCAGCGATTCAAGGACAAGCTGCACATCGGATCTTTTTTGTGCAGAGATAAAGAACAGGGGGATGTCGCCGCCGATCCCCAGGGCTTTGCGGATCTCTGCTTCTTCCAAGACGTCAGGCAGGTCGTTCTTGTTCGCGGCGACGATATAGGGGATCTTCCGTTTCGTTATCATCTCAATGAGGTGCCGCGCCCGGGGGAGCTTGTCAGGTTTTGTCGCATCGATGACAAGGATGACTCCCATCGCGTGCCTGAGATAGGGTGGCAGGAGGGGATCGAACCGGGTGTGCCCCGGGGTCCCGTACAGGGTGATGTCGAAATCCTTCCAGCGCAGCCAGCCGAAGTCCATGGCAACGGTAGTCTTATCCCCGTCCGACCCGCGGCGGTCGATGGAATGCCCTTCATCGGACGCATTGGTTACGAAGGTTGATTTTCCCGAGTTCGACGGGCCGGTGACGACGATCCTCGGGATGTAGGGTATGACCCTCCCGTCCGCGATGATGAACGGCACGGACCGGACCGGCAGCGGTGCCCACGAGGTATGGACGAGCGTGAAATAGTTGAAGTGGGGGACCGGGCGGAAGGATGAACGGATCGCGAGGACGAGGTCGAAGGACAACTCCCGGATAAACCGTTCGAGCAGCGGCGCCCCTTCGAGGTTCAGGTGCTCGACAATGAGGGTGACCTTTTTTCCCCCGCCGCGGGCGGAATCAAGGATCTTCATCGCTTTTTCAAGGCTGAAGTCCTCGTACAGGAGGTCGAAATAGGCAAAGATCACATCGACCTTGTGGTCCTCGCAGGCCTTCCGGACCCGTTCCTGCCATTCGCGTGCCCGTGCCTCGTCCGACCGGGCGCTCTTCTGGATTCGCTCCCGGTCGATCGCGTCGATGAACACGACCGGCTTTGATACGAGGTCGAGCCGGGCGCCGTACATCGCAGCGACATCGTTCCGGAAGGCGCCCACGGTCGTATTCGGGAGGATGACCAGGCAGGAGAGCCCCCGTGCGAGGGCACAGGAGAGCGTGGAGATCATGAAGAGCTGGCCGTTGACGCCCGGCTCCAGGCTGTACAGGGCTTTGCTGCCCCGGGGAATGCCGCTCCCCAGCATCTCGTCAAGCCCGCTCACCCCCGTCGATATCATGGCAGGATGGTCACCTGTCCCTTGGAGACCGAGAATTTCATCCAGTCTCCACTGACCCCCTGCAGTCCCTGGACGCGCAGGTAACTGACGTTCTGTTCGATCTTGATCTCGATCACGCAGTTCATCAGCTGCTTGATTAAGGAGAGCGTCTTGTCATCGAACGACTCGCTGTTGAGCAGGTAAATGCCGACTCCCTCGATCTTCTTCAGTTTTGCCGTCAGGACATGGAGGAACTGGTAGAGGACTTCCAGCCGCCGGTACATCAGCAGGGTCGAGATCGAGTTTACGCAGAACCGTATGGGCGGGGGAAAGAGGCCCGCTTCGCCATCGGAGAACTCCCCCTCGAAGATGGTCTCGATCATATTCGAGAACTTGATGCCGATACCCGTCAGGTCAGTAGGGCTCGAGACGAACATCATCCGCTGGGTATCCGCGATGCTGGGGGTCGAGCTCTTGGTGATCGCGTCGATGACACCGGTGAAGTGCTTGTCTGCGCCTGCCAGCTTGAAGGCATCGATGACTTCGGCAGCACGTTCGTTGGTGGAGAGGACGATGGCATATTCTCCCTGGAGCGGTTTGGTGAGGGCGTATGCGAGCTGGTCGGCATAGCTCATGGGCGGAGCAAGAAGGAGGATATTGGTCCCTGCCTCAAACCCGCCAGAGATCTGGTCTATCTGCGCAATCCCCGTCTTGTAGGAATACATTTACTGGTTGATCATTTCAATCGGAAGGTTTATAATCTCTCTGTCCGGTTGCAGGGATTCGGGGAATTGTTACCTTCGGTAAGGACCCCCTGCAGCAGCCGGTGTCCGGGTCAGAAGAAATGTATTCAGATCTGCGGATCGCCGGAGGGATCCCAAAAAATAGTGATGAGGGTAATCGGGGACGAATGCCATACCGAAGGAGTCCGGATTGAGGCAGGCTTTCTGGGACATGGCATTGCGGCCTGGCCTGCAATTGCCTCCCGTGTATTCGCGTTCCGGGTGGCCGGGCCTCCCGTGGTGTCCGGGCAACCCCCACCCTCAAGGATATTTACCTTTGACCGGCAATAATGGGTGAAGCATGATCTACTGGCTTTACGCACAACTGCTCAAGCGGCAGATTACGGAACTCCCTGCGCATGTCTGTTTCATGATCAGCGGGCAGGACCTTGCGGATGCCCCGGGCAACCTCTGTGCGGTAACGTCATGGTGCAACGAGATATCCGCGTACAGATCCCGGCACGCGTCCCAGCCGCCCGCCGGGATACGCAGTCTCGTCTTCCATATTGCCACAGCGGCCCCCGAGACCATGGAGCAGTTCCTGCCGGAGATACGGAAGATCAGCACGGTCGCCCGCCTCGTCCTGCACCTTGGGGACCGGCAGGAAATTTCCGGTACGGGCATGGATGTCGTTGTCGCGATCGGCAAGAGCGGGAGGGAGGAGATCACCGCATGCATCCGGAAGATGGCAAAGGACCATGTGTCTCCCGCTTCCGTGGATGAGAAACTGCTCGAGTCCTACCTGACCTTCCATTATACGCCGGATGTTGTGATCAAGAGCGGGGGAGATCACCTTACCGACTTCCTCATCTGGCAATCGGTCTATTCGGAGCTCTTCTTCTCCGATGTGAACTGGAAACTGTTCCGGAAGGTCGACTTCCTCCGGGTGCTGAGGGACTACCAGTCGCGGGTGAGGCGTTTCGGGAAATAACGTTTATCTGAGGCGGACGTTCACCCACGACGGTTCACCATCGACCGTCTTCTCCTTGAATGCGAACTGGTTCTTGAGGATGACCGTGATGGCCCTCCGGTCCGGGACCGGCGCGATCCTGTGCTCACGGCACCACCGTACAAAGGCCTGGTACACGGCGTCCTTCGTCACATGGCTCTCCTCGGTATCCTCGCGGACGACCGCCTCTGAGACAAATTTTTTTATTGCCGACCCCTTCCCCTTCTTCACGGGCGTGCCCTCCGGTTTCCCGGGTTTTCCCGTGCGCGGGGGTGGTGTTGCAGGAACGCCCGGGGCCTTCGGGGCCTTTTCCTCTGAGGAGACCCGCCCGGGCAGGGCAGCGGGCGCTTTCTGCACCGGGGGGCGCGGGACCTGTTTTACCGTGGCGGCGGCTTTCGGATCATCTGCGTTGATGACAGGGGGGATACCTGCAGCCGGTTTTCCGGGAGAGGCTGCCGCCCTGCCGGCGGCTGCACCATTGTGCGCGATGATGACGGGTGCCGCAGCCGGTGCTCCGGCGGGTTTCTGCGGGATATAGCGGATGCCGGCTGCGCTGGCAATCGCCCGGTTGCAGAGGTCGTTGATGTCCAGACCGGATGCCAGTGCCAGTGCCAGGATGTCCTCCCTCAGCAGTACCGTGGTCTCGTGCCATTTCAGACCCTTCTCCATCTTTGCCGTCATGACCGATCACCTGTTGATCTGTTGCCCGGGAAAATATAGTAAGCGATCGTATGCCGGTTCAACCGGTCCTGGCAGCAATCCTCTGGTCGTAGATGCGGATGGCACGCAGGAGATCGATCTTCCGGAAGAGCGGCCAGTACGGGGCACAGAAATAGACCGCCGATTCGTGCCCGTTCGCAAGCCACGGGAGGAAGTTCGACGTGCGGCATTCATTGCCGGTCCTGATGATCAGGTCGACCGGCGGTATCCCCTTTCCCTGGTGCAGGTGCTCCTCGACCATGCGGACATCGATGGTGTCCGGATCGGTGCCGTTCTGCCGGACCTCATCGAGGATCTCCCGGGCGGCAAGCACGATCTCGTTTCTCCCGCCATAGGCAAGCGCGATGTTGAGGTGGAAACCCGTGTGGTCTTTGGTCGCCTCCTCCGCTGCATGGACCGCCTGCCGGAGGTCTTCGGGCAGCAGCGAAGGGTCACCGACCATCTGCACGCGGATCCTGTACCGGGTGACCCGCTCATCGGTGAGCACTTTCACGAACTTCTCCTTGAAGAGGGCGAACAGGTGCCCCACCTCGTCCTGCTGCCGGGAGAAATTCTCCGTAGAAAACGTGTACAGCGTGATATGGCGGACACCCAGCTCGTGCGCCCAGTCGAGCATCCGCTCGGTCTTGTCCGCGCCGGCCCGGTGGCCTTCAGCCGTGTCGAGCCCGAACATCTTTGCGTACCGGCGGTTGCCGTCCATGATGATGGCGATGTGGTTGGGGATGTGCCGGCACTGCCGGATGAGGTGCTGTTCGTAGAGCGGTTCGATCAGGTCCCTCAGGATCATAGCGGTGTCATCTCCACGACCATCCCCCCGTGCGGGTAACGCTCGACCACGTATTTCTTCCCGGGCAGTTCGTCGGCATACTTCTCGAGGAGCCACCAGGCCATCGCGATGCCGTCGTCAGAGTCCTCGAAGCTCTCCGGTTCCATCCTCTCCCTGCAG
>Ga0335070_10006373_pt1 | contig 13885 bp, 12 predicted proteins | sample Lox_Sample_13_FD_206722 | JGI IMG/M metagenome (GOLD analysis project Ga0335070, IMG submission 206722) | Soil microbial communities from Loxahatchee National Wildlife Refuge, Florida, United States - Lox_Sample_1.3 | ecosystem: Environmental > Terrestrial > Soil > Wetlands | place: USA...
TCTTCCGCCAGTTGTTCCGCCGAGGTGTAGCGGCGCTCGGGTTCCTTGCGCAGAGCCTTGAGGACAATGTTGTCGAGGTCGCCCTTCAGCCGGCGGCGGTGCCGGGAGGAGTCAGTCGGCCTGGGGGCCGCAAGAGCGTTTCCCGGATGATTAAGATCTTGTGCTTTCATGATCGCGACACAGCGGCAGAGGGGCGGACCGGCTCTACCTCGCAGATCATTCGCGCTAGTTCCAGGGGGGTCCGCGTGCTTTCCAGATAGGGAGAGCGGCCGGTGAGCAAGCGGTAGAGCACCACGCCCAGGGAATAGATGTCGGTGGCGGTGGTGATCGGTTCCCCACGAATCTGCTCCGGGCTGGCATATTCCGGCGTCATGGGACGCGCCAGGGTGGTCGGGGTCTCCCCCGACGGATCCAGAATCTTCGCGATACCGAAATCGAGCAGCTTGGGCACGCCCTCCGCGGTCACCAGGATGTTGCCGGGCTTGATGTCGCGGTGAATCACCAGCCGTTGATGAGCGTACTGGACGGCCGCGCACACCTGGGTAAACAGCAGCAAGCGCTCGCTGATGCCAAGATCGTGCTCGTCACAGTACCGATCGATGGGCGTGCCCTCGATCAGTTCCATGACCAGGTAGGGGACGCCGTCTTCGGTGGTGCCGCCGTCATACAGGCGGGCAATATTGGGATGGTCGAGCGAAGCCAGAATTTGACGCTCCTCGCGGAAGCGCTCCAGCAAAGCCGGGGCATCCAATCCGACCCGCACCAGTTTGATGGCGACCTGCTTGTCATACTGGCCATCCGCCCGCACAGCGCGGTAAACGTCCCCCATGCCGCCGTAACCGATCCCCTCCAGGATCAGGTAAACCCCGATGCGCTGGCCGATCCGTCCCGCGCCAGACTGGGAGATGGGTTCCAGCAGATCAACCGCAGGGGACTGCATGAAATCGTCGCCGGCGCGGCCTTGATAGAGCAGCAGAGATTCCACCTCCGTGCGCAGCTCGAGGTCCTCGGCGCAGACCTGTTCCAGGTAGCTCGCACGTTCCTGGCTAGGCAAGGCTGCCGCGTGCTCGAACACCTGACGAATCTGTTGCCAGCGTTGCGGGTTCACACGCGTTCTCTCCGATCCAGTTCGCGGTAGAGCCACACCCGCGCCGTGTTCCAGTCACGATTCACCGTCGAAGGGGAGATACCGAGGACCTCGGAGGTATCCTCGATGGAGAGCCCGGCGAAAAACCGCAGTTCCACAACCCGGCTCTGTTGGGGATCGATCTGGGCGAGGCTCTTGAGCGCATCGTCGAGTGCGACGACATCAATGTCTACCCGCTGGGGCCGCGATGCGGCATCCGTGAGCGTCACTTTACAGGCGCCGCCGCCGCGCTTGGCGGCGCGATGGCTGCGCGCGTAATCCACCAGGATTTGCCGCATGAGTTGAGCCGCAACCGCGAAAAAGTGGGCACGATTCTGCCACTGGGGAAGGTTCTGGTCCACCATCCGGACGTAAGCCTCGTGAACCAGCGCTGTGCTTTGCAGGGTGTGGTCGGAGCGTTCGCGCTGCAGGTAGCTGTTGGCCAGGCGGCGCAACTCGCTGTACACCAGGGGCATAAGCGCGTCAAGCGCTTCCCGGTCCCCGCCTTGCCAGCGAACCAATAACTCTGTGACCTGACCTGAAGACCCCCGCTGCACGCAACTTTCCCCTGTGCGCCTGGGGTAGCGCTGGGCGCAAAGCATATCCCCCGGCTGAACCAATGTCAATAGTCTGAAAACAGGCAACTTAGCTTATTTCAGGGATGCGCGGTCGCGATTTTCCGCCAGGCGATGAATCAATACCCCAGTGCTTTTCCGCCTATTAGACATAGAGGTGGACTGCCATGTCGGATATCGCTCGGAACACACTCCCCCGTTGCCCGAATCCCCGCACAGGCCACACACTCGGAAAGTTCTGCCTGCGATTGCTGATGCTGGTCGCGGCGGTGATCGTCAGCACCTGCCAGGCGAATGCTCAAGGTTGTCCCGACCCTTGGGGGAGCGCGTCAAACGTCTTTGCGACTCTCTATCTTGAAGGCAGCGGCAGTGCCAGTTCTGGCCCGTACACCCAGAGCGTCAACCAATCCATCACGATGATGGCTCTCATGCCCCAGCAGCAACCATCTTGCTTCTACGAGGCCGCTAATCCCGGAGGGATCGGAGTTGTGGTTGACTCCGTCACTCTGCACGACCAGTTCACCGATTCAGAGATTTGCGGCGGCGATCCGCCGATTCAGTACTACTACTGGGATGCCCTTGGGGACGGCACAACCACCAGCCTGGTGCTGGGCATCACTCCAACGCTCGACGTCTACGGCTTTGGAGCAGGCACCTCGATTTCCGGGATCTTCAAGGAGGTTGGCTGCGTCAATGGGTCTATCAATCAGGATATTGTGTGGGGGCCACTCGCGGGCATTAATGAACAGTTCCTGCCGTTCTCAGGAGAGGCGCAGCTGGCCGGCAACATCTCCTTCCGGGGCAGCCCGGCCGATACCACGTCGAATCTGCCGGCCAATTGGAACCTGGCGTGGAGTTTTTCGCCAATCCCGGACACCGATTGCGAGGACTGCAACAAAAGCTTGTTTCCCAGCTCCGGCTCTGACCTGGATGTGCGCAGCCAGAGCCTGGGAGAGGACATTCCCCTGATCGGCACTCCCTTTTTCTTGCATTACGACAGCTTGCGCGCTCCCGGCCACGCCGGCGCTGACGCAGTGGCGATTAACGATGCCCGCGGCCTGGGAGGCTGGACCCTCAGCGTGCATCATGCGATCGAGCCTCTGTTGCAGATGTACTGCATGGGAGGGAGCTGCACACCGTACGCGAAAGTGCCGAAAGCGTTGTTCCTGGGTGATGGCAGTACCCGCACCGATGACACGGTGCAGGCGGCGCTCCCGTTTAACGGAAACCTGTATGTGGCGGCGGAGGATGGCTCGGAGATTTATGTCTTCGACGCCCAGAATCGTCACATTCAAACCGTCCGCCCCATGACGGGAGCAGTGCACTACAGCTTTGCTTACGATGCCTTCAACCGTCTGACCACCATCACCGATGACAGCAACAACGTCACGACCATCCAGCGCGATGCCAACGAAAACGCAACCGCGATCGTTGGACCGTTTGGACAGCAGACAACTCTCACCATTGACAGCAACGGTTTCCTGACCCAGGTGACGGACCCAGCGGGCCATGTCACCAAGTTGGGGTACAGTTCCTTGGGACTGTTGACCAGCCTCACGGACCCCAAGGGGAATGTCTATCAATACGAATACGACACGTACGGCCGGTTGACTAAGCACTCGGATCCGGCGGGAGGTTGGGTCACTCTGGCACGAACTGACAATGGGGACACGTTCACAGTGGCGGAAACCACCGCGGCTGGCCGCAGCGCCTCCTACCAGGTGGGCTTGTCGTCCACCGATTCTCAAACCAGCCGGCAGTTTACGAACACGTTACAGAATGGACTGCAGGCAACAGAATCGAAAACCGCGCAGGCAGGCCTGCTCAGCGAAAGCGCGGCTTTACCTGGCGGCACAGCGCAGAGCACGACCAGCAGCCCAGACCCGCGCTGGGGCATTCAGGTACCGGTCGCGACCAGCGAATCGGTCACGGTTGGCAATCTGACTATGAATTTAACTGGCAGCCGAAGCGTTTCTCTGAATAATCCTGGCGATCCGTTCAGCCTGAACACACAAACCGACACAACGACTGTGAATGGCCGCGTTTTTACCCGGGCCTTCACCGCATCCAACCGGACTTACGTGAATACCACCCCAGTGGGCAGGAAGATGACGGAGACACTGGACGCGAAGGAGCGAATCAGCAGTATTCAGGTTGCCGGTTTGGCGGCGACGCAATTCTCGTATAACCCACGTGGCTTCGTTACCACTGTGAAACGCGGTCCGCGCAAGGCCAGTCTGGCATACGACACCCTAGGCCGGCTGAAGCGTGTGACCGACCCGCTGGGTCAGGTGACCTCCTTCACCTACGACGGCGATGCACGGCAGCTGAGTAGGACATTGCCGGACGGGCGCGAGATTCAATACGCTTATGATGCCAATGACAATCTGACGTCTCTGACGCCGCCGGGAGAGCAAGCACACACCTTCGCCTTCACGGCCTTGAACTTCCCGTCCTCTTACACCCCGCCAAGTGCGCCGGGATCGGGTGCGACGAGCTACTCGTACAATGCCGACGGGGACCTGACGACCATCACCCGTCCCGACGGAGAGACGATCAATTACAACTACGACACTGCAGGAAGGCTGAGTTCCGTAGCGGCGCCGACAGAGGCTATTAACTACTCTTACGATGCCACGACCGGCATTCTCGCCAGTGAGTCGGTGGCGTCTGGGGAGCAACTCACCTACGGCTACAACGGCACGCTGGTGAGCTCCACCGCTTGGAACGGTACGGTGGCCGGCAGTGTGGGACGCAGCTACAACAATAATTTTTGGACCACCTCGCAGACGGTGAACAACGGAAACAACATCAGTTTCACTTATGACGACGACGGATTGTTGACTCAGGCAGGGCAGCTGGCGCTAACCCACAACGCGCAAAATGGCTTGCTCACCGCCACCAGCTTGGGGCCGGCCAAGGACGTTCTCGGTTACAACCCCTTTGGGGAGCTCATCAAGTATGCGGCGAAGTACAAAACTACAGCCCTATACTCCGTTAACTACACCCGCGACGCGCTGGGGCGGGTCACCAGCGCCGCTGAGAACATTCAGGGAACTTCGAATACGTGGGGATACAGTTACGATTCTGCTGGACGGTTGACGGGAGTCACGCAGAACGGAGCTAGTGTTGCCACATACACCTATGACAGCAACTCCAACCGGCTGACCGTTACCACGCCGAATGGATCCGTAAACGGCAGTTACGATGCCCAAGACCGGCTGGTGACCTACGGCAACACTACATACACTTACACTGCCAACGGCGAGCTGGCGAGCATGACCATCGGCTCGCAAACCACAACCTATCAATACGACGTGCTGGGCAACCTCGTGGGCGTTATTCTCCCCGACGGCACCGACGTCACCTACATCGTTGACGCCGAGAACCGCCGCGTGGGCAAGCTGGTGAACGGCGTGCTGACGGCGGGATTCCTCTACGATGGCGACAACCTGGTGGCCCAGCTTGACGGCAGCAATCAAGTGGTGAGCCAGTTCGTCTACGGCAGCGGGAGCACTGTGCCCGACTACATGGTGAAGGGTAGTGTGAAATACCGGATCTTCTCCGACCAGTTGGGTAGTCCACGGCTGGTGGTGAATGCGTCCAATGGGCAGGTAGCACAGCGGATGGATTACGACGAATTCGGTAACGTGATTAACAACACCAATCCCGGCTTCCAACCCTTCGGATACGCCGGCGGACTGTATGACCAAGACACAAAGATGGTCCGCTTCGGTGCGCGCGACTACGACGCCTCTACCGGGCGCTGGACGGCTAAGGATCCCCTCCAGTTTGCGGGCGGCGACAGCAACCTATACGGCTACGTGCTGAATGACCCTATTAACCGCGTGGATCCCGCGGGCCTGGAGGGATGTGCCTGTCCCAGAGCGAATGCACTTAAAGCCTTAGGAAACTACGCGTCCGGATTTCTTGACGGTTACGTGCAAGATCTATTTGCTGGGCCATTAGCGCCGAGCATGCACGTGCTATCGGCCATTGCTGGGGCTGAGTCCTCCTCCCGGGCCGCTGTGGGCGCAGCCGCAGGGCCTCTTGTGTCTGCCCCGGGACCGGGCGAGGCCTCCGGCCTGGCTGACACGGGCTCGACCGCCTACATAGCGGGTTACGTCACCGAAGCAATTGCCAGCCTCTTGACCGGTGAAGGGCTGGTAAAAGCAGGGAAGGGAGTGGAGATCGCGGAAAAGACAGGTGCCAAGGCCGGTAAGAAATGCACTCCATTGCTGGATGAGGCGAGCAAAGGGATCGAATGGGTACCCCAGTCGAAGGGCACCGGTTACGGAAAAGCCGATTAGCGACCCGGTCGGGACGCCGGGGGTTGATGCCCGCCATTTACCAGCTAGGCTCGGACTTGGCCCGCCCGGCTCAGGTGCGAGCTTTTTCTTGCATCCCTGACCCAATCCGTACCTCCGATTTCGCCTTTCTAAATAGAGGGAGGTAGTCCGCAGGCCACACCGGCTGGATCCAGGCTGGGGAGACCGGACCGGCCGGGATGCCTGCTCATTGCATCCCCCAACAAGACAAGGAGTGACTATGCCTTCCCATCTGTTACACCGCCTCTGCTGGCTGACGGCCGTGTTTGTCCCGATGGCTGTCCAAGCCCAGGACTTGCACATCAAGGAAAGTATCTCGGTAGGAGGTAATTTAGTTTCCTCCAAGGAGACGTCGATCAAGGGTGCCCGCGAGCGTACCGTGAGCCAGGGACCCAACGGAAACTCCGTCACCCTCAGACAATGCGATCTGAAGCGCACCGTGACCTTGAACGAACAAGCTCAGACCTATCTGGTGTCGGCCGATCCCGTGGACGAGAACGCAGCCAGGGCGGCGGCGCTGGCGACCGGCGCAGTGAACACGGCAGCCTCCGGCGGAAAGATCACCGTGACTACCACGGTCACCGACACTGGGGAGCGCAAGGTAATGTACGGGTATCAGGCCCGGCACCTGAAAGCCCGGGTGGTGCAGGAGCCGTCAAAAGATGCGTGCACGCAAGTGCGCCAGTCATTCGATATCGATGGCTGGTACGCCGACATCTCCAAGGAGCAGACTGCCTGCGCGCAGCTAGCCCCTCCGGTTCAACAGGCGGACGGCTGCCACGACACGATCATCTCCCGCCGCCTAGGCAGCGGCAAGCCCGGTTATCCGCTGCGTGAGAGCATCACCATGCCGACCCCGGACGGGGGCAAGACCACGGTGACCGTACAGATCTCGGAGATTGACAAGCAGGAGCTTCCCGACGAGTTGTTCGACGTGCCGGATGGGTACCGCCAGGTGAGCTCGATCGCCGAACTGAGCGGTGCGCCTCAGGTTACCCAACAAGCGCCGGCGACTGCACCCGCGCCGGCCCCGCAGCCGGGAGCGGCCAGCGGGTACAACCAAGCCGCGGTCGCGCAGCTTATGAATGCCAGGAGCCCGGCAGAAGTGCAGGCGATCGCGCAGGAAGTCTCGGGGGCGCAAGCCGGTCAGGCTGGATTCACGTCTGCTGGCATGCCGAACCTGGGCGGCAACCAGCCCGCGAGTGCCCCGGTGGCGGCTCCACAAGCCTTGGGCCCGAAGGCCTCGGGTAAGATTCGCATCGGCGTGGCGCCGCCGGACGCGCAGCTGGGTCAGGGCAACAACGCAGGGGCGGACTACAGCACGCCCATCCGCAACGTGGAGGTCGCCCTGATGAGCGGTCCTGCAGTCGAGATAGCCGCCCTGGACTCGCACATTGCGATGCAGCTGCAGGCCGAGGCGCAGCAGAAGCAGTGCGACTACGTTCTTTTTTCCAGCGTGACGGTGAAACACAACTCAGGCGGCTTCGGCAGGTTCATGAAGATGGCCGCGCCGATGGCCAGCATGGCGCCGATGGCCGGCATGGGCGGCGGTATGGGTGGGGCGGTTGCTGCCCAGACCGCGAGTATGGCAGCATCGGCCGCGGCTCAGGCCGCGCAGCAGGAGGCCATGAGTCAGCTCACCGGATTCAACGGCCAGATCAAGTCGAAGGACAACGTGACCGTGCACTATGAGCTGGTTCCAACTGGCCAGAGCGCGCCCCGGCTGCAGAATTCTCTGCAGGCCAAGGCAAAGTCGGACGGCGAAGACGTGCTGACGCCGTTGCTACAGCAGGCGGCGAGTGCCATCGTTAGTGAGGTGGGCAGGAAATAAACTCATCCGAATAGCCCGTGCCGGGGGAGGTCAGTTCGGCGAGCGCCATTCCCCCGGCTGTCCCGCCAGTAGCAGAACAATTCGCCTCATGGCTGATCCGCACGCGCCGTTTCCATCAAAGGCCGAAGCTGCGGGGGTAACGGTCTCCCAACTGCACAGCGCCGTTCGCCATCCGCGTATCGAAACAGTCGGGCCAGCAAAGCAAGGGCGTGATTCGCCAATGTCGGATTCACGAAGGGCTCTTGCCGTTTCAAGGCTTCGGCCGCGCTGCAGCACGATCGACTATCACGAGCATTCGGCAGCCTATCATCCATTGGTTCTGTGCAGGCCTTACGTATCGACCCGTCGTACTGGGGGTATTTGCGCCGGGAGCGGGATTTAGCGAGATCTCAATAGGTCTCGCCCCCCATGATCCCGGGGATCATACCTGATTACCGCTCAGTGGCTACATTCGCACTGCTTGGCCTGATATCCTCATGATGAGCCTGAGGACAGATTTGGCGAGGGAACATGAGCATTCCGCAGAATGCCTGGAAAACACGACTGGTCGAGGACGGATTCCCGGATCGCTCATTCGACATCGAGTTCTGGCAGGAACAAGGGGATGAAGCGATTTTTGCCGCGGCATGGGAAATGGTGTTGCTAGCCGAGGAAGTCAGAAATGGCGGAAAACCCACACTACAAAGAACTGTTACAACTCTTAAACGAATTTGACGTCGAGTATTTGATCGTCGGCGGCTTCGCGGTGATGAAGTACGGGGAGCCCCGTTACACAAAAGGTCTCGATGTGTGGGCCCACAATTCGCCGGAAAACTCCGCGCGGGTGGTCGCGGCCCTCAGGAAGTTTGGGGCTCCTGTCGAACGCGACCACATTACCGCCGAGACCTTCAGCAACAAACAGATCGTCTATCAAATTGGAGTGGCGCCGATACGCATCGACATTCTGACCGAAGTCACCGGCGTCGAGTTCCGCCAAGCCTGGAAAAACAAGGTTTCAAGCACTATCTTCGGTGTTCCAGTGAACTTCATTTCACTCGATGACTTAATCGCGAATAAACAGGCTCTCGGGCGAACCAGCGACGCGAATGACCTCAAACAAAATTGGAGTTCCGGGCATTCAAAGAAATAACTCGCCCCAGGGATCAGAGGAATTAACATGACTCCGGAGCGCCACGTCAAGGTCTCGTAATCCCACCTGGGTTTGCACTTCCAGTATGTCACCGAGATCGCGCTGCCGGGGGGCGCTCCCCAGTAACCCCAGCACCGCGGGCCAAGGTTTCGATCGCCACTGGGTTCAGGCTTTTGCCCTGTTGACGGGCGGCCCGGCGAAGAGCAGCGTTCAAGGTATCCGGCACGTTGCGGATGGTGTATTGCATGCATGAATTGTAGGCGTCAAATGCAAGCGTACGGGACCTGTCTTGTGGGGGACGAACTGGGATAGGAAATGCGGAACTTCGTCGATGATTAGCTTCGTTCTGGTCACTCCGACCGGACGAGGAATTGAGAATCAACAAGAACAGCAAATTGACGGCCGTTCGTTGCACGATGTGCACGTCGCTATTTTTGACGTGTGCTTGCCAGTCTTGGTCTCACGGACCTGTGTTGCGTGTTTCTTCTCTGGTGCCTGAGCCCTATCCTAATGATGCACAAGGGGTTGCTGCAACGCTCGAACGTTATATTGATTATGATGTGCATATGATAATATATATCGCATGAGGAGACTGGAATGGCTCTTGGCAAGTTTCAAACTCGTTCTCCCAAGTGGTCTGTTCGCGAAGGAACTGGCAAGGAGGTCGCTCCGCAACTGAAGGACGAAGAGTGTGAGGTCTTGGCCATCGTTGTCGAGCGGGAAGATCCGTTAGTTCGCGCTAAATTCAAAGCCCTCAAAAATCTTATTTGCGTTATCGACGCTGTGATTGACAGCCGCGCTCAACGCAAGTGGAAAGAGGTGATTGAGGCTCTCACGCCGGATGTTCCTCTATCTGATAACAAACTCACTGAGGCAAGAATGTTCGCAGACGCCACGAGAGCCATCCTTGAGAGCAAAGATTTTGTGAGAGCCCAGGATATTGCCAAGGTGGCCCACTTCAGCCGAAAGAACCCCAGCTCACAGCCGAATCGCTGGAAAAGGGCTGGTCAGATCTTTGCCATCTCCTACAAGGGAGCCGATCTCTATCCCGCGTATGCCCTGGATTGGAAAGAAGGGGCAAAGCCACTGCCGGTCATTAGCAAGATTCTGAAGCTGTTTGGGGATAAGGACGATTGGCAGAAGGCCTTTTGGTTCGGGAGCGCAAATAGCTATCTCAAGAACAAAATGCCTAAGTACCTCCTAAAGTCGCATCCGGAAGAAGTGTTAAAAGCGGCTGAACTTGAGGCCCTCGGCGTACAGCATGGCTAGGAGAAGCCATCATCGGACGGCCGGTCGGAAAGCTCGACGCAACTCTCGAACCGTGGGGCAACGGTCAGGCCGTTCACCGTGTTCATCCCGATATCTATGCTCCCAATGAGTTCAATCCCTCCAGCTCCGGATCGGCCCGATTCAGCCCACTCATCATATCTGGCACGGTGATTCCTACGCTTTATGCTGGCACTACCCTCGATTGCGCCCTGATGGAGACGGTGTTCCATGATGTTCCTTATGCCGCTGGCCCCAAGATGCTTTCGAAAGCCAAACATGTGGCAGGCCGGTCCCGTTCCAGCCTGCGGTTCCGCGTCGATTTGATTCTCGTCGATCTCTCTACGATTTCTCTACGTAGGCTTGGAATCTCACGATCCGAGCTGATTGATACGGACGCGTCCCGCTATGGGGAAACTCGCGAATGGGCGCTCGCGCTGCATGAGCAGTATTCAGCCGCACAGGGCCTTAAATGGACCTCACGCCAAGACGATACAGCCACGGCACTAGTGCTCTTCCGGGACCGGGTTGATGGTTCCGCCTTCGAGTTGACGGATGGACCTCTGTCCTTGCTGCAATCAGATGGCAGTGCTTGTTCCGAGGTGCTCGACCTGGCTACTCGACTCGGGGTGTATCTCGTTTAGCCAGTCGGGGGAGGTACAGCCTCTCGCCTTGCCCGACAACGTAAGTAACGCATTATAAAAAGACGCCCCGCCTTGGGGCGTCGAGGAAGCTCGCCATTCCTTCCTGCGGAATTCTCGCTCGCCGCGAAAAACGCGCTCTTGACGGCTGCGGGCCGCTTTGCATACTTCTCCGCTAGGAAGGAATGGAGGCCTCCGGAATGGCGACCTGGTCGTCGCAGGTTCCCTTGGAGGCTCAAATTCGTTAACCTGGATGAGGAGCTGAAAGCCTTCACAGTCCGCGTCCTGCTGACGATTGGTGGGGACGCTGCGGCGCGAGTGTCTAGACTTTCTGATTTCGCTCAGCAAGAATCATCTGCGGTGTTTGCTCAACGACGGGGTTCGCCATTACAACGAAGGTCGTCCACACATGAGCCTGGAACCAAGATCCGGGCCGATACTCAGAGTGCGGAGAGGGGCTTGCCACGGTTGAAGACAGGAAAACGGCATCGATTTCCAACCCGGTGTACCGTCACAAGGTCAAGACTATCCTTGGCGGACTCCATCACGAGTACACGCTGGAGAAGGGAGCCGCCTGAGGTCACTCCGATGAGGAAACAGCACACTCTGATTGCTTCTTCCCTGAACTGGGGAACAAAGGCCGTGCCGGTGCCGCACCCCGCGATTCCCGTCCTTGCCGAACGCGGCGGCACGCAGCTGAAAACGCCGCGCCCGGTGATTCTGGTCGATACCCGCGAGCAAAATCCGTTGGATTTCTCACGCTTTGAAGGCTGGTTCGCCGGAATCGAAAGACGGGCGCTCAAGCTCGGAGATTATTCCATCGCGGGACTGGAAGACTACTGCGTGGTGGAACGTAAGGACCTTACAGACCTGATCCACTCGCTCACAACCGAGCGACCCGTATTTGTCCATCGTCTTCGGCGGATGAGCTGCTATCCACATCGACTGCTCGTGATCACGGCAGCTTTGAGCGAAGTGAAGTCGCCTCAGACTTGTATCGGCGCCAGTCCGAATCGCATCACCCAGTCGCTGATCGCCATGCTCGCTGGACTACAGATTCCCTTCTTGTGCAGCGAGACGCACGAACTCGGGGAGGAACTGGTTGCGTCCTACCTTTATCAGGTCCATCTTTATCATTGGCTGGAAAGCAACGACTACGGCCGATTCCTCGCCGACAGCGATCTCTAGGGAGCAGCGCGTAACCGGAGGGTCGGGAGCGGGTTCATCGATTCCGTGTGCGGATGGAATATTTACGGAGGCACGGAGCGGGTGTATGTCGAGCAACATTATGCGAGTCAGAAGTGATGACCGAGAACGGTGAGAAAAAGGAAACGACAAAATGGCTACAGAATTCTGTCAAAAATGCAAGCAGTCTCATCCCGGGCGGATCTGCGATTACGATGATAAAGGTGAATGCGCCGAGACCCTGAACGTCGAAGAAGGTGGGAATAAGGGAGAACATCCTGACGATATGCCGCGGGAAACTCGACCAATGAGCCGAGAAGAGAATTCCTGAATGTAGGAATCTCTCCGCCCCATAGATTCTGATGCGTTGGTCAATCCGGCCACCCCACCGGTCCAGCTCGGCGCATTTGCGGCAGTGTGTTTCTGGGCAACAGCAGCGGCCCAAAGCGCAGGATCGCGCGAAAGGGGCTTTTAGGCCAGTCATGAGGAGTGGATCTTTATGGCCTGAAGATTTCTCCAGGTCTTCTCCGAGTACCAGATGTCAGCAAACTTTTGTACAGACTGCTCTTCCCTCGTCCTCATTTCGTCCGCCACCGGCAGGCGGTTATGCTTCTCGTCCTGTTCTGGAACAGGGAACAGAGGGCTGGTCGTCAGTTGAGCAAGTCGAGCACCTCCTGGTTGCGGCCTAAGGAGACTCTGATTAAGTGCTCCCTTTCCCTCATTGGCAGAACAGTTGAAAGGTCAAAAGCGACCCGATCAGCGCAATCCAGTCATTGCAGCGCGCGGTGAGACGACCTTGGCCTTCAACAGATGCTGTGGAAAATCAGCAGGGTTCAGAGTCAGGATGAAATCGGCTCTGCCTTGCTCAGCACAGAGGCAGGGGTTCGGTAGAGCTTCCCCGACTTGCGACCCACGTGCGTGAGAATACCGAAGCCCGGCAGCCAGCCTGCGAACAGGCTGGTGATCCGGTTCGTGACCGCGATGTTGATCTTCGCCAGCCATCGCTTGCGGAACCGCATCATCAGGAGTCCTGTGGCGGCGATGGCGATGATTAAGATGATCCCGGCGCTCACGGAATCGCCCCTGCTATGGTTGCCGACAACATGTCCTCTGCCGCCTTCGGCAACAAGGGAATGAGGGACTCGCTCTGGATGCTACTGTCCTAGGCCCGTGCCGTTGACTGCGCCGATTCCTTGGCGGGCGCGAGCACGAGGAGCGCGACACCGACGATGGCGAGCGCAGGTATGTCGCCCAGCAGATGTCCGTGTTCGCTCGCGTCGCGGAATGCCTGCACTGCCATGATCGCGGAGTGAACGAGGCTCGACCACGCCGTGAACGCGATCAGGCTGCGATGCTCGGAAGGATTACGTGAGGCGAGCAGCAGGAAAATCCCTAGCGTAGCATAGACGCCGAGGATCATCTGCTCGTATTCCGGCTGATTCGGCTGCCATCGCCAGCCGCTCGGCCACAGATACATCATCAGCGGATAAACCGCAAATAAGAAGATCAGCCCCACCACTATCAACACAACCTTCAGTGCCCCATCTCGATTCATGTCGCCCCTCCCTAGTTCGAAATAGAGAAAAGTCCGTCCACCGGATCATTTGTCCAAATGTGTGGAAAAGACTACTGAGGACGAATATTAGGTCGGACAGCGGAGAACGTCAATCGCAACGCTCGACGCAGTCCAGCAGAAGGCTATCCCAGCCTCGCCTGCTCGGCTTTGGCTTGCTTTAAGATGGGGATGTCGGGGTCGGTGTCTTTCCAGAGGGTCAGGAAGCCCTACGGCTTCGACTCTTGCAGG
>Ga0335070_10006374_pt1 | contig 13885 bp, 11 predicted proteins | sample Lox_Sample_13_FD_206722 | JGI IMG/M metagenome (GOLD analysis project Ga0335070, IMG submission 206722) | Soil microbial communities from Loxahatchee National Wildlife Refuge, Florida, United States - Lox_Sample_1.3 | ecosystem: Environmental > Terrestrial > Soil > Wetlands | place: USA...
CGCGAGGATCTGAGCGTGCAGGACCGCGAAACCGGCCTGTCCCGCCCGACCATCATCCTGCGCGATGCCATCCATCGCGCGAACAAGATCATCTATCAGACGGCGCGAACCCAGCCGCAATGTGAGGGCATGGGTACCACGGTGGTAGCGGCGCTGTTCTTCGACAACAAGATCACCATCGCCCACGTGGGCGATTCCCGCCTGTACCGACAGCGAAGCGACAAGTTCGAACAGGTCACCATGGACCATTCGCTGCTGCAGGAGCTGGTGGACCGCGGCTTCTATTCAGCGGAAGAAGCGCAGCGGGCGGCAAACAAGAACTACGTCACACGGGCGCTGGGCGTCGAGCCCAACGTCGAAGTGGAGATCCAGGAAGTGCCGGTGCAGAAGGGCGACTCTTACGTCCTGTGCTCGGACGGGCTCTCCGACATGGTCGAGGACGAAGATATTCATTTAACCATAAACACCTTTGGTGATAATCTGGATACCGTCGCCAAGCAATTGATTCAGCTGGCCAATGATAATGGAGGCCGGGACAACGTCTCGGTGGTCATGGCGTTTGTGATGGACGCATTTCCGGCACGTACGCGCATCTTCGACAAGATTCTGGGCTGGTTCGGCTGATACGAGGCTAAGCACATGGCAAGGTTGGTCTTGAGCCTGGATGGCCAGGTGATGGCGGAATACAACATGAACAAGGAGCGGTACACCATCGGCCGGCTCCCTGACAATGACATCCGCATCGATAATGCCGCCGTCAGCGGCCACCATTCGCTGATCATCAATATCCTCAACGACTCGTTCCTCGAGGATCTGAACAGCACCAATGGCACCTACGTCAACGGCAAGCTGATCAAGAAGCATGCGCTGCAGCATGGTGACGTGGTCACCGTGGGCCACCACCAGCTGCGCTTCGTCGAGGACGATGAGTCGCAGGACGAATTCGAGAAGACGATGGTGATCCAGCCGTCGTCGCGCCCTGTCGAGAAAGTACGGGCGGCGAGCGAGGAAGCCGAGAAGGCGTCACCTTCCCTGTCCGCAACCGGCAAGAGCCGCGCTCTGGCCGACGGAGCTGCACTCAAGAAGGCCAAACTGCAGGTGCTCTCGGGTGCCTTCGCGGGCCGCGAACTGGAACTGAGCAAGGCTCTGACGACGCTGGGACGTCCCGGCGTGCAGGTTGCGGCCATCACGCGGCGCGCCGAGGGCTACTACATCGTCCACGTCGATAGCGGCAAAGACAACGACTACCCGTTGCTGAATGGCACAGCGATCGGCGCGCAGGCCACCCGGCTCGCCGACAACGACGTGATTCAGCTGGCGGGCGTCAAGATGGGGTTCTTCGTCACCTAGCCCCTTGGCCGGCGCTCCGCCGATCGGGGGGTCTGGCGGGCTGACGGCGGCCACCGCAGCGGGCCGCGGGCGTGTGCTTCGATGCCGAACGTCGCGCGGTCGGATCCGCTCAGCGCAGCTCCAGCGGTACCCGCTGGCTCACTCCGCAAAGCAGCTCGTAGGGGATCGTGCCCGCATGGTGTGCGATCTCCTCGACGGGCAGACCTGTTCCCCACAGAACCACAGGCGTCCCGACGTGGATGCCGTGCAGGTCGGTGATATCTACCCCGATCATGTCCATGGAAACCCGTCCGGCGAGGGGTGCCCTCCGGCCGTCGATCAGGACTGGTGTACCGGCCGGGAGGTTGCGCGCGACACCGTCGCCGTAGCCTGCGGCGATGATCGCGATGCTCGAATCACGGGCCGCCCGCCAGGTGCCGCCGTATCCGACGGTCTCTCCCTTCATCACCTTGCGTGTGGCGATGACGGATGTCTCCAGGCTCATGACCGGGTGCAGGCCTAGTTCCGCGGCCGAACGATCCGCGAACGGTGATCCACCGTACAGAGCGAGACCCGGTCGTACCCAGTCGCAACCCAGAGTGACGGACCCGAACAGGCCGGCTGAGTTGGCCACGCTGGTCGCGTAGTCCAGCTCCCCTATAGCCTTCCTGAAGCGCTTGATCTGTTCGCGGGTCATCCCGTCGTCGCGCTCGTCAGCGCGTGCCAGATGGGTCAGGAGGCGGATTTCCAGCGGTGCCGGCTGCAGCCGTTGCACGCGCTCCAGGGCCGCCGGGAAGTCCTCCGGACGGAATCCCAGGCGGTTCATGCCGGTATCGATCTTGATCCACAGCAGGAATCGCGAGGTGCCCTGGTATTCCTCCAGCAGCTCGATCTGCAGGGGGTCATGCACCACGAGGTCGAATCCGTGGCGCGCGGCCTCGAGCAGGTGCTCGGGTGCGAACACTCCCTCGAGCAGCACGATGGGCTGGGTGATGCCGGCTGCCCTCAGGGCCAGACCTTCTTCCAGGCGGGCGACGGCAAATGCATCGGCCTCCGCCAGCGCAAGCGAGGTCGGGACGATGCCGTGGCCGTAGGCATTCGCCTTGACGACCGCCATGACACGGGCGCCGCGGGCGCGCTCGCGGATCGTCCTCAGGTTGTGGCGCAGGGCATGGGTGTCGATGACGGCACGGATGAGCCGGTTCACCGCAACACACCCTCCGCATACGAGTCGGGCACGTAGTTGGCGAAGCGGGTGAACTGACCCTGGAAGGTCAGGATGAAGGTGCCGATCTCGCCGTTGCGGTGTTTGACGAGATCGATCTCCGCGATGCCCTTCCTGGTGGTATTGCGGTCGTAGACTTCTTCGCGGTAGATCAACAGGATCATGTCTGCATCCTGTTCGATACTGCCCGAGTTGTGCGATACAACACCATCCGCGAGCCAACTCGCGGGACCAGGAACCGTTAGATCAAACACATCCGCCTCACCAGCTGGGTCGACAGAGACAATACGATCCCAAAACAGATCGCTCGCCGCGCTCTTCTTCAGATAGTCGTCCTGCAGGATCCCGGCATATTCAGCAAGCGTGGCGCGAGAGGGGCAATGATACAGATTGGTGGTGGCACGTCCCCTCGCGGCAGCCATCGCGGGTCGAGAAATCCCCTGCTGCTGCATCAGGAATACAACTCTGTCGATGAGTTCCTCGGGAAGGGTATCTACGTTCGGATTGGATTTCTTGCCGATCAAAGCGCGCGCCAACGACTTGGCAGGTTCCTCACGAGGCCCGAATGCACCAACGGTCCCAAGGAACAGTGACTGCTGATCCACACCGTGAACCCAGACCATGTAAACAGGATTGGCGTAGCCAGAACGAACCGTCTGCGTTCTCGAAACGATTCCCAAGCGAAGCAGTAACGCGGTTACGTCTTCGGCGAGGCCGCGGCTGCACGTGCAAAAGTGGACGCCGTGACCGCCCCTTTGGCCGGGTTTGCGAACCGAAATCGTTCCGTCAGTGGCCCACAAATGCCGCAAGAACAGACGGATTTGCGCATTCGACAGACGAAAAACCCCTGCAGGAACGCGCTTGTCGTGAGAACGCTGGCCGAAGACACCCAATTCGCGCAGCCACTTGTTGACACCCGCAGGCTTCCAGCGAGTGCCGTTTCCTGACAGAAGCAACTGATGCCAATTGCCGCGACCCTCGTATCGGGTCACTTTCATGCCGAATTCCGTTTCGGCAGCCCGACGCACGATTTCGCTGCATTCTTCCGATGCAGTGGTATATCGCATCGGCTGATGCTTGAGATAACTGCCATCGCCAATGAGGTGAGCCAGGAGGGCTATCCGCAACTCCGGCCAGGTCTCAGGATCGGAGGCTTCGGGCAATGCTCGTGCGATCGCGATGCGGTCACCCGGGCGAATGTCATCGACCCTCTGCCAACCAAAGGAGCAGTACAGTCGATGTTTGCCGGTGGCGCGAATCCGCCGCCCGCTGGCGAAATTGATGTCGTAGACCGGCTTGGTTCCGACCTTCCAGACCAAATCCGATTTAGCCGTGACGATCCGACCCTCGGGACTCATGGAAAGCACTTCAGGAGTGGTTCCGACCAGATCCTGAATCGGTACGCGTCTGCCGTCCGCCAGGCAAACGAGCGTGTCGCCAGTGACGCACTCGCGCAGGTCGGACATGACAGGCTTCTTGCTCTCGCGCTGCTCCACACCACGATTCAACTGCGAGAGTGCGATGACGGGGACGGCGAGTTCCTTGGCGAGAACCTTCAGGCCGCGGGAAATCTCAGCGATCTCGTTGGCGCGATTTTCCTTGGTACCCGGCACCTGCATGAGCTGCAGGTAGTCCACGACGATCAGATCGAGTCCATGCTCGCGCTTCACGCGCCGCGCGCGAGCGCGCAACTCGGTGGGGGTCAGCGCAGGTGTTTCGTCGACGAAGATCTTGGCTTCGGACAACTGGCTTGTGGCGCTCGTGATGCGAACCCAGTCGTCATCGGAAATACGGCCGCTGCGCAGGTTTCCCAGCGGCACGCCGCCGATCGACGCGAGCATGCGGGTGATCACCTGCTCCGAAGGCATTTCCATGCTGAAGATGGCAACGGAGGCTCGCTTCTCACCCGGTCGCAGTGCCGCGTACTCGGCCATGTTGACCGCGAGAGTGGTCTTGCCCATGGAAGGCCGGCCGGCGACGATCACGAGATCGCCGGGCCGCAGGCCACCGGTCATCTTGTCGAAGTCGGCGAAACCGCTGGGCAGGCCACGCAGCTTGTCGGGATTGGTGTAGGCGTCATCGATCTGGTCGATGACCGACGGAAGCAACGCACGGACGGCCGTGGCTCCCTGCCGCCCACGGAATCCCATCTCCGCGATCTCGAACACGCGCTGCTCGGCGCGGTCCAGCAGTTCGCGGGCGTTCTGCCCGTCGTTGCTGAAGACCGATGTGGCAATTTCAGTGCCTGCGTGGATCAGCTGACGCAGCAACGAGCGCTCACGGACGATTTCGCCGTAGGCACGAACGTTGGCAGCCGTGGGAGTATCGCGCGCCAGGGACCCCAGGTACGCCAGGCCGCCTGCGGCCTCGAGCTGTGATGCCCGCTCGAGTTCGCCGACGACCGTGACCACATCGCAGGGTTTGCCATTGCCGGCGAGCGCGCCGATGGCTTCGAAGATCAGCTTGTGGTCGGGGCGATAGAAATCCTCCGGCAGGACCACATCCGCCACATTGTCCCAGGCGGCAGGATCGAGCAGCAGGCCGCCGAGGACGGCCTGCTCCGCTTCGACCGAATGAGGCGGTGTCGGCGCATCCGCCAGCGACAGCGAGCCGGACTCGCGACGCGCTTTGGCGGGACCGGCCACCGGCGTGCTGCCGCGCCTATTCTTCGGCGACGATCGTCACCGGGAGCGACACATCGATGTCTGCATGCAGATGCAGGCTCACGACGTGTTCACCCACCGTGCGCAGCGCGCCATTGGGCAGGCGCACTTCGCTGCGCTGGACCGGGAAGCCGGCCTTCGTGGCCGCCTCGGCGATATCGCTCGTGCCGATGGAGCCGAAAAGCTTGCCTTCGGTGCCCGCCTTCGCCTGGATCTGAAGCTTGAAATCCTTCATCGCAGCGGCGCGTTCCTCGGCCGAGGACAGGTGCTCGCGCGCCGACTTCTCGAGTTCGGCGCGCCGCGCCTCGAAGCGCGCGATGTTGTCGGGCGTGGCCAGCGTCGCCTTGCCTTGCGGCAGCAGGAAATTGCGGCCGAAGCCGGACTTGACCTTCACACGGTCGCCGATGTTGCCGAGGTTGGCGACCTTCTGCAGGAGAATGACATCCATTGATGCGCCCCTCAGTGCTGATCGGTGTAGGGCAGCAGGGCCAGGAAGCGCGCGCGCTTGATCGCAACGGCGAGCTGGCGCTGATAGAAAGACTTCGTGCCCGTGATGCGGCTGGGGACGATCTTGCCCGTCTCGGTGACGTAGCCCTTCAACGTGGCGAGATCCTTGTAATCGATGTACTTCACGCCCTCGGCTGTGAAGCGGCAGAATTTCTTGCGGCGCGAGAAACGGCCACCGCCGCTTCCACCGCCGCCGCTGCCCCCGCCACCACCGCCGGGACCGCCGCTGCCACCACCACCGCCTGAACGCTCTCTATTCATGGCCATTGTCAGATACCTTTACGAGTGTTTGTGCTGGACGTCTGGTGCGCTTGAGCGCTTCAGGCGCCCTCGCCCGCTGCGCTGTCGTCGTCGGAGCGGTCGCGCCGCGGACGGTCATCATCATCGGAGCGCTCACGCCGCGGACGGTCATCGTCTTCGTCGTCGCGCCGCTCGCGCCGGCGTCCGCCATCACCCTCTTCGTCCGCCGCCTTCGCCATCGGCGACGGCTCGGTCACGGCCTCATCCATGTTGACGACCAGGTGGCGCAGCACCGCATCGCTGAAGCGGAACGCACCGGTGAGGTCGTTGAGGATCTTCTGGTCGCACTCGATGTTCATCAGAACGTAGTGCGCCTTATGGACCTTGGCGATGGGATAGGTCAGCTGGCGCCGACCCCAGTCTTCCAGGCGATGCACGCGGCCTTCACCGGCGGCGATCATGCCCTTGTAGCGCTCGATCATCGCGGGCACCTGCTCGCTCTGATCGGGATGGACGAGAAACACGATCTCGTAATGCCTCATGAGTCCTCCTCACGGATGGTGAGCCGGCGGGCCATCCCGCTTGGCTGGTTAGCCGCCCTTTGCGAGGCGCTGCTCGGGTGCGGCAAGGAGATTCGCCTCGGGTCTTGGACCGGATGCGACCCCATTGACGGGGGCGCGAAATATACACAATTGGCGCAGGCGCGGTAAGAGGCGCGGAGTGGTCCGCCGACGCGCCTGTGGAACAAAAATATTATCCTGCGGGATCAAATGGTTACGCGCCACGCGGAAGGGATTCCCAACGACAGTCCAGGACCTAAGCGGCCCGTGCAGGTCAGCCGCCGGCCGCGCTTCTCTGCCGAACCGCCTCGTACAGCAGCATTCCCGCCGCCACCGAGACATTGAGGCTCTCCACGCTCCCGAGCTGGGGCAAGCGGACCATCCAGTCGCACGTCTGGCGGGTGAGCTGGCGGAGCCCCGCCCCTTCGGCGCCCAGCACCAGGATGATGCCGCCCTTCAGGTCGGTCTCGTGCGGCAGCTTGTCGCCCTCAACATCGGCGCCCACCACCCACAGGCCGCCCTCCTTGAGCAGCTTCAGCGTGCGGACCAGGTTGGTCACTGCGACGACCGGGGTCGTCTCGGCGGCACCCACAGCGACCTTCCGCACCGTCGCGTTGAGTTGCGCTGCGCGGTCCTTCGGCACGATCACCGCGAGCGCACCGCAGGCATCGGCGGTACGCAGACAGGCCCCGAGGTTGTGGGGATCCTGGACACCGTCGAGCGCCAGCAGAAGTGGCTGGCGCACATTCGGCAGCGCTTCGAGAAGATCGTCCTCCGACCAGGGAGGCAAGGGTGTGACCTCAGCGACTACCCCCTGATGGGCCACATCGCCGAGCGCCTGCTTCAACGCATGGGCGTCAACCCGCTGCACAGTCCGCCCGCTCTTCCGCGCGAGCTCCTCGATCTGCCGCACACGCGGATCGTCGCGGCGATCGGCGAGCCGCAGTCCCACGATTCTCTCCGGATGGCGCTCCAGCATCACGCGCACAGGATGGACGCCGTAAATGGTCTCGGTGCCTTTCACGAACGATCAGCCCGACACATCGTCCACCAGTTCCAGATCGACCAGCCCCTCGATGGGATTCGCGGAGGTCACGATGACCCGGACAGTGGATCCGGTTCGCAGGCGACGGCCCGTGCGACGTCCCGTCCACGAGTGACCGTCATCCTCCATTTCGTACTCGTCGTCGCGGAGGTTGTCGATGTGCAGCAGGCCATCGACTCCGACGTCCAGGATCTGCACGAAGCAACCAAACTCGACCACCGTCGTGATGATGCCGTGGAACGTCTGACCGATGCGCTCGCGCAGGTAGGTACACTTCAGGAAGGTGGAGACATAGCGATCCGCCTCATCGGCGCGCTTCTCCAGTCGCGAGGTGCTCTCCCCCAACACATCCAGCTCGCCTGCGTCATAGCGCACACCGCTACCGCCGCGAGCCCCGATGAGGGCCTTGAGCGTGCGGTGCACCACCAGGTCGGGGTAGCGGCGAATGGGTGAAGTGAAGTGCGCGTAGTGCGATAGCGCGAGTCCGAAATGTCCGATGTTGGTCTGTTGATAGACCGCCTGCGGCATCGCGCGCACGATCAACGACTCGATGAAAGGCCGCGCCTCGGAAGACCCGAGTCGCCTGGTGATGGCCTGCAGGTCCCGTGTGGTGACCGACTCGGGAATCTGCGCCTCCACCCCGAGCGCATGCAGTGTCGCGTGCAGGCGATCGAGCTTCTGATCGTCGGGCTGGCCATGCACCCGGAAGAGGGTCGGCGTGCGGGTTTTTTCCAGTTCCTGCGCCACGGCCACGTTGGCGAGAATCATGCACTCCTCGATGAGCCGGTGCGCATCGTTCCGTGCGCGAAGCTCGATGGCCTTGACGCGCTCGGCCGAGTCAATCACGAACTCCGCTTCGGCGGCGTCGAAATCCAGAGCGCCGCGGCGATTGCGGGCCTTGTGGAGCGCCCGATAGACATCCACCAGGATGAGCAGCCGATCGACCAGGGGCCCGAGCGCGCTCCGAGCCGCTGGGCGGCCTTCGAGGAGCGCCTCTTGCGCCTGTGTGTAGGTCAGCCGCGCGGCCGAGCGCATCACTGCCGGGTAGAAGCGCGCGGATTTCAGCGCGCCGTTGCGAGTGACGATCATGTCGGCCGCGAAGCACAGGCGATCCACCTTCGGCGCCAGCGAGCACAGATGATCGGAAAGCGCTGTCGGCAGCATGGGAATCACGCGAGTCGGGAAGTACACGGAGGTGGCGCGGTCACGCGCTTCTGTGTCCAGCGTAGTTCCCGGTCGCACGTAGTGACTGACGTCCGCGATGGCAACGATCAGCCTGAAGCCTTCAGGATGCGGTTCCGCGTACACCGCGTCGTCAAAATCCCTGGCGTCCTCTCCATCAATGGTGACGAGAGGCAGATGGCGCAGGTCCTCGCGGCTGTCGGCTTCCGCCGGATCCACCTGATCGCCCCAAGCCTGCGCTTCCCGCAATGCGGTGGAAGAGAATTCGTGAGGAAGATCGAAGCGCGCAATCGCCGACTCGGTCGCCAGCTCAACAGGCCGGTCGGGGTCGAGGCGTTTGACGACGGCGGCATGCGCAGGGGCGACTGATGTGGCGTGCTTCGTTATACGGGCAATGACCCAATCGCCGTTGCGAGCTCCATTCAGCTCCGCTGGCGCTACCGCGCAGTGCAGCTGCAGACGGCGGTCGGCCGCATTGACCCAGGCGCTGCGACCTTTCACATCTACAGTTGCGAGGAACGCATTCACTCCCCGCTCAACGATCCTTTCGACGGAACCGAGCCAGCGGTCGCTCGAGTCCTTCGCCAGCTTCACGCTGAGCCGGTCGCCATGCATGACGCCCCTCATCTCGTTCGGCGGGATGAAGACGCTGTCCTTCAATCCGTCCACGCGTACGAAGCCGTACCCGGCTCGATTGGCGCTGACGGTGCCCTCGACGATTGATCCGACGTGAGCTCGTGCGTCGCGACCCTTGTCGCCGCCCGAACTGCCTCGACCGCTTTGGGCAGCCCGCTTACCCGCTTCCGACCGAGCGGCCGCGGAACGGGGGCCGGAGCTCCCGGACCGATTGGGCCGCGCGCCATGCGCATGGACCGGCCGGTTGGGACGGCCCGCGGACGGGGCACCAGGACCCTGCGACCGGTGCGGCCCGCGGCCCCCGGTGCTGAATTTTCCCCGACGCGCTTTCAATTGACAGCTCCCGACCCCGTGCGTAGATTTCGCCGCCTTCGGCCTGCCTTCCCTGCCCGGGTGGCGGAATTGGTAGACGCACTAGTTTCAGGTACTAGCGGGTAACACCGTGGAGGTTCGAGTCCTCTCCCGGGCACCATGTTCTGGTTAAAATTCAATAGCTTATTTCCATCTTGTGATTGTAGTCGAGGACCTGGACGGCCCCCGGCGATGATACGCCGTACCACGCCGCGTTGTTGCTTATAGGCGTGAGGCTGTGCCCATGATGAAGGCATGGGTGGGAAATTCAAGGACGGGGCGCACAGCACGAGGGCTGCGGGAGTTCGTTCCACCCATCAAGGATGGATGGCAATGGATGTCAGCAGAACACCGGGTTCGTAGCCCCTCAGTACGACCAGTCCATCACCAGACCTGACGAACCCGCTTTTTTTGCGCGCTGATTCGCCTCACGTATCAATGGCGGGCTTCAGGGGACAGCGGCGTGTGTTGCCTCGAGCACCAATTTGATTCCGTCGGCGGGTCGCAAGTAGCCGCCTGCTACGGATTGCAATGTTGCCCCGGTTACGCGCTCCACGTAGTTGGCATGTGTGGAGTAGAGGACCTGCAGGTCAGGTTCCGGTGTGGGTGAAGGATCGAGGCCCGCCTGGCCGTCCCAGGGGTCCGAATCACGGTTCCAGGGATCGTAACTTCCGGTCAAGCCGCAGTACGCCGCGGGTCCCAACACCTGGGGATCCAGCTCGGAGCGGTTGCCGTTGAGGGTCGCAATCGGCACCGACACGGCCGGCAGTCGTATACCGCCAATCACGAGATTGGTGGCCGGATCGCGGTTGAATGTCACGGGTTGATCGAAATTGTCCGGGGGATTCGGCACATTCAGGCTGATTCTGGGGGCTGATCGGGGTGCCTGCCTGTCGTTGACCCAGTGATTGAGCGCGTACACCGCAGCGCGCATCACTCGACCGTGAACGACACTTGGGATACCCGGTGGACCATCGCAGGTTCCCACGGTATAGCCCGGAAAGGTCTTGGCGAGGTCCACTGCAAACTCGCTGGTCCAGCCGGATTCGATGTGGGTTCCTCCAGCCATCTCCCAGACTCGAATCTGAGTCGAGTCGCGCTGCAGATGAAAGCTGCGACCGGCCGCTATCCCGTCATCCGACAATCCGAACTCCGACTCCAGGATCAAGGTGGGCACCTGCAGGTCGCTGCGCACGTTCAGCGGATAGGGAACGTCAATGAACGGTGTCGCGGGTACGCCGCCTGGAATCGGGTCGCCCGCAAATGAGGCCGTATCGAGCGATATGGGAGACGCGAAGCCGCCGTCGTGAATCAGAAAGCCGTCGTAGACCGGTGCAAGCCGGGCAACGCCGTTGATGTAGGTTTGCAGCAAAGCCGCCGATTCCGAAAAGCCCGTGGCCAGAACCGCGCGTACCTTGCTTGTCAGGTTGCCAAGCGGGCGGGGATCGCCCGCGCGGGCATGAGTGAGCGCCCATCCGGCCTGCGAGAAGATGTCATAGTCGAAAGACTCGCCGGGATGGAACAGGCTCGCGTAGCGGGCGCCAGGACCGCTCTCCCAGGCCTCCAACGCCTGCACCCCGCTGAACTGTACGGTCACGCCGACGTAGGCGTAACCCTCGCGCATGAGCTCCTCGTGCGTGTACAGCCAATCAGACGCCGTATCGAATCCACCGGATTCATTGAACCACTCGACCAACACCGTGCCATTGAAACGGTCCGGACTCGCTGGCCGCCTGACCAGGATGCGTGTGACGTAGGGAGCCGTTACGCCGGGATTTGGCGCCACGTCCCAGCGGCCGTCCGCCTGCAGTGGCTTTACCGGAATGTACGCCGTCGCCGTTCCGGAAATCAGGAATTCCTGTTCGACGAATCCGCTGCCGGCGAGATTCAACGCGGAACTGATGAACGGAAACCCGTGCTGTCCCGGCGGCGCGGCACTCACACCAGGCGCGGAGACGGGCGAGCCACCTGCAGCAGTACCGGCCCAGGCGGGAGTATTTGCGAAGCAAGAAACCGCCACAAGGCAGACGGCAGCCTCGTGCAGTAAGGTCCACTTGTTGCAAGACGTTTGCATCACCATCTCCCGCTGTGGGATCAAGGCCGGCATCACTTGCCTCAACGCCCCGAGACTGGGAGGTATTGGCAGCCGGCGCAGCAACAATCCGACGAAAGCGGCGCTACGGGGCGTGAGTGAGTCGATTTTCGGAGTGAACGGGAGAACGCATTTGCGCGGTCAGCGGTTTGTTGCCCGGCTAACCCACTGAGTCCCCCCTGAGCTAGTATCCGAATCAACACGCAACATCCGTGGCGAGAGCGGCCCGATGCCACCCCTCAAGACCGATACTCCGGGGTCGAGGTTTGACCTCAGGAGCGTTCTCCGTACCGCTCGATGGTATTTCATCACTCGCGTTCGCGGCGCGTTTGAAGATGTCGCATACATCGCGCTGCTCGTGACATCAGTCCTGCTCTACAATCTTCTGCTGGGCTTCCTGAATGATCAGATCAGCGTGCCGTTGGCGTCTCGGCTGCACGCCGCAGCCGAGGGGATCTTCTTCTGGAGTGTCCTTTACCTGCCGACCATCCTGATTCTGGCCGTGGCACTCCGGCTCGCCCCGCCTCAGGGAGCCCGTCGCTGGGCATGGGCGACCGGCGCCGCAATTCTGGGTGCGCTTTGGGGCAATCGCTGCGCCGTACTGGTATATCACCTGAATCCCGCCTTCGATCATATTTCGCAAGGCCTCGTAAGCTTCTGGCTGGTCTGCGTAGGCTGCTTCCTGCATAACACGGGTCGCCGGACCGAGGCAGCCCTCTTCAGAGCTGAACTCGACAGCACAGCCCTGGCGGCTGAATTCGACCGTGCGCAACTCGAACTCCTGCGGGCGCAGGTCGAGCCGCACTTTCTGTTCAACACCCTGGCCACGGTACGCATCCTTGCGTACACGGAGCCACGGACGGCCGCCCTGCTGGTCGAGAGTCTGTTGCGCTATCTGACTGCCGCGCTGCCCAAGCTCCGCAAGGCCGATACATCATTGGAGGAGGAAACCGAGCTGATCGAGGCGTACCTTCAAATACAACAGGTTCGGATGGGCGCCCGTCTTTCGTACCATGTCAGGATTCCGGAGAGTCTCAAGCATCTCAGGGTCCCCTCGGTGATGCTTTTGACATTGGTTGAGAACGCGATTAAACATGGGGTCGGTCCTGTAGCCGGCGGCGGTTGTGTGAGCGTTGGTGCAGCGCAAGAAGGGGCAACGCTGATCCTGACGGTTATCGATGATGGCCTGGGCATGCAGGCTCAATCGGGCTACGGCTCCGGCCTGGCCAGCATCCGTGCGCGACTCGCATTGCACTACAAGGAACGTGCTTCCTTGTCGTTGGAATCCGCTACTCCATGCGGCGTGATGGCTACCATCAAGATACCCCTGGACGCGATGGCATGAGCTTCACGAGCGCCATTGCCGCCTCTTTTTCCTGGCGGCGTGTTGCGATCGCCGAGGGCTACAGCATCGTCCTGCTGCTTCGCGAGTGGCTCGGGCTGGACGCCACTGACAAATTCAGCCGCTTCATGGCTGCTGAAGTCATTGCGCACGTCCTCGCCCCGCTGTTGGTGTTGCTCGCGTTAGGCATCGCGGAGGAAGCTGTAAGGCGCGGCGCACGCAGAATCTGGGTATCCGGCCTCGCCGTGCTCGCCGCCAGCCTCCTGAGCTCGCTCATATTCACGTTGCTGTGGTTCGACATGGCATGGCGCACGGAGCGCAGCGTGTTTCTGTTCATTCTGGAGTACGCCATGCAGACCGCGCTGTGGGCGAGCCTCGCCATCGTCATTTTGGACAACAGCGCGCGGACCACTCGAATTCGTCAAAGCCTGAAGCGCGCGCAGATGAAGCGTGTGCAGATGGAGAGAGGCGTGCTGGAGGCACGACTCGACGCGGTGCGCAAACAGATCGATGGGCCGGCACTGTTTCGGGAATTGACCGAAATCAGGGATGGACTGCAGCGCGAAGAACCGCAGGCGGCGGAGGCACTCGAGCGCCTCATCCAGCGACTACGGAACATTCAGCTGACGGCGCCGATCTCCCATCCCTCAGAAGGCGCGATATGAGAGCCGCACGTGCCGTCATCGCCGAGGACGAGCCCCTGCTGCGCAGCG
>Ga0335070_10006375_pt1 | contig 13885 bp, 9 predicted proteins | sample Lox_Sample_13_FD_206722 | JGI IMG/M metagenome (GOLD analysis project Ga0335070, IMG submission 206722) | Soil microbial communities from Loxahatchee National Wildlife Refuge, Florida, United States - Lox_Sample_1.3 | ecosystem: Environmental > Terrestrial > Soil > Wetlands | place: USA: Florida...
CAAGGCCCTCGAAGGAGCGCCTGCCCTTCAGGGCAAAAGCATCGAGGAGATCGTCCGTAATCTGGCCAGTGCGCCCGAAGAGGTGCGGACGGCGATTCGCAATAACGGCGGCGGTCATTACAACCATAGCCTCTTTTGGAAGATCATGTCTCCCAAAGGCGGCGGCCAGCCCACGGGGATGCTTCTCGAAAAGATCAACAAGGCATGCGGGAGTTTCGCCGCATTCAAGGACAAGTTCTCGAAAGCGGGTATAGGACGTTTCGGGAGCGGTTGGGCCTGGTTGAGTGTCGATGCTGCCGGCGGTCTGGTCGTCACCAGCACGCCCAACCAGGACAATCCCGCCATGGAAGGCTTGAAACCCATCTTCGGTCTCGACGTGTGGGAGCATGCGTACTACCTCCAGTACCAGAACCGCCGGGCCGATTACGTGGAGGCCTTCTGGAATGTGGTGAACTGGGAGGAGGTCAGCAGGAACCTGAAGGCTCTGGCCTGAACAAGGTCAGCTAGTCGACCGATGACCCCGAGAGGTCCCCTTTCGGGGTCGCCTTATCTCTCACCCTTCGGGGGAGTAATCCCCGTACGGAAGGTAGTGAAACTCCCCAGAGGATGTCTCCGAAGGCCCTATGGGTGGTCAGGATTTTCGTCTGCGGAAATCGGTCTTTCTCCGATAGACAGGCATGGAGGCGTCCTTTACGATACAAAGCCAATAAGGAGAAGCCGATGAGCCCGCGGGAGCAAGGGAGACGACCCTCTGGCGGATTTCCCGACATGGTGGAGATTCATTCATGCAGAACTTAGGCGTATCCGCAGATGTAGATCGGATCATGGACCGGTTAATGATCGATCTCTACAAAGGGCAGATTCGGAAAACCAAACTCGATCCTCGAACCCTCACGGGTTCCTGGGACGAGGCCTGCACAATCCTCAAGGTCCATTTCGGCAAACTTGACACCGTCATCCAGAGCAACGAGGGGAGACTGCTCTCCCTTTATCGGATCGCCGTACGGGAACTGCGAAATGGCTCTCCGTCTCCGCAGTCGTGACCGACTTCTTCTGCCGCCCTCCTAGCCCGCGTTATGCACGAACCACCTGCTACGATCGCGGATATGGCCGTCCTTCCGGGCGTCTTCGGGTGTTCCTTCGACCGGCTCAGGACAAGCTCACCTTGCGACGTACTGACAAGTACGCCTCAGGTCCGAGCCCCTGTGGTTGCCCGGTGGCACGACCATCTCCACGATCTCGCGACGGCGTCTCGTGCATAATGCGGGCTCTAGCGCGCCCCTGACGCCGTGAAAGGTTCCATCCCTGCGGCCCTGAACACCCCGAGGTGCTCCATGGCGCACGCGGAGCCATGGCCTCACCCGGTCTTCACTTTGTGAGGGGAAGAGTGTATCCTTTGCCCGGCGAGGGGACGGCTGGGTTTCTTCAGACCGTGGTTCGTTGAGCACGGTTCTTGAATATATTGAGGCAAGAACAGAGAGGCGGCGTCCTTGCCCGAGAGCTGAGTGCTCGGCCGACTGCTGGGCTACAGTCTAGCCACGGCTCGTAAGAGGCCACCTCGGTCCGCTCGTGGGGATTTTTCGGCGAGTTGCAGGGCGCCGACCGGCGCCCGTGTTATGGCGGAATCAATGCACTTCGACTTTCAGCTCGGGACACTTTTGCTGGGGATCGTAATCTGCTTGGCCCGGGTGGTGGATGTCACCATGGGAACCATGAGGACCATCAGCATCGTCCAGGGCAGGACCAAGATCGCCTTCGTTCTCGGATTCCTTGAGGTGAGCATCTGGCTGATGGTGATCTCCGCCGTGGTCAATGACGTAATGAGCAAGCCGCTCCTCGGGATTTTCTATGCCCTCGGGTTCTCCACGGGGAACGTCGTGGGCATCAAACTCGAGAGGCGGCTCGCCTTCGGCCACATTATCCTCCGGGTTATCAGCACCTGTAACGGCAGAAAGATCGCCGACAAGGTTCGGGACTCCGGATACGCGGTGACCACCTTCGAGGGCGAGGGGAAGTGCGGTCCCGTGACCATGCTCTACGTGGTGTGCAGGAGGCGGGATCTGAACGAGATCATTCCCCTCGTGAAGAACATTGAACCGGATGCCTTCTACATCACCGAGCAGGCAGGAAGTGTCAGCAAGATCTTTCGGCCCGCCATGCAGCCCTTCACCGGGTGGAGGGCGATCTTCAAGAAGAAGTAGAGACCTTCCGTCCCCCACTCCGGAGCATCCAAGGACCTGCGAGGCTCACACGCCAGTGTCCTCCATGACCATAAAAAGAGTACTGAGTAACCTGCCAGTGCATCCGGCGAGCGAGTCCACTTCGACAGGTCCGGAAGCTGTGGGGGCGTCGAAAGTGAAGATCGGGTATCCCTGCATCAATCTGGGCATCGGTTGCACGGCGAACTCCACCTTCCGTCTCGCCTCCTACTCTGAAGAGCGTCTCATCCAAACCGTGCAGAACAACCTTGACTGCCTGGAGGGAATCCTGCGGTACAATGTCTCTCAGGGGCTTCTCTTCTTCCGAATCAGTTCCGATCTCGTTCCCTTTGCCTCCCATCCTGTCTGCTCCTTCGACTGGGCAGCTCACTTCCGCAAACAGTTGCAGGCGATCGGGCGCTTCATCAGGAAGCAAGGCCTCAGGATCTCCATGCATCCCGACCAGTTCATCCTCATCAACAGCATCAGGGAGGGTGTAGTGCGACGAAGTATCGACGAACTGGAGTACCACTGCAGGGTCCTGGACACCATGGGCCTCGACGCGTCCGCCAAGATCCAGATTCACGTGGGCGGACTGTATGGTGACAGGGAGAGTGCGCTGGCCCGCTTCATCGACGCCTACGGGTCCCTGATTGAGGCCCTCAGAGCTCGGCTCATCATCGAGAATGACGACCGACTCTTCAGTCTCCGAGACTGTCTCACCATTCATGGCAAGACGGGCGTTCCCGTCCTCTTCGATACCTTTCATCATGAGTGCCTTAACTACGGGGAAAGCGTGCGGGAGGGGCTGAGGCTTGCCCTCACCACCTGGGGAACCAAGGACGGGTCGCTCATGGTGGACTACAGCACCCAGGAACGGGGACAAAGGACGGGGAGCCACGCCAAGACCCTCGATTCCCGACGGTTCAAGCGGTTTCTCCTGGAGACGAAGGGGATCGATTTCGATCTCATGCTGGAGATCAAAGACAAAGAGCGGAGTGCCGTAAGGGCGCTTGCGATAGCCAAGAAGGTGCGAGACGGGCAGAAGGCGGGCCAGGGATAGAGAACCTTCCAGCCCCCATCAGCAAACCTCGGGCTCGTCGGGTTGGAATTCAGGGGAGGAAGTCATGCGCTGTGCGGTGATCAAGAGGTTCGGCAAGGAGCTCAGTAACCTGGCGGTCGAGAAGCGGGAGGACCTTGTGCCCACAGGCGAATTCGTCCGGGTGCGGGTCGCGGCGACTGCCCTCAACCGGGCAGACCTCCTCCAGCGTCGGGGGCTCTACCCTGCGCCGCCGGACGCGCCCCAGGATGTCCCCGGATTGGAGTTCGTCGGGTATATCGACCAGGTTGGGGAGAGGGTGACCGAGTGGCGAGGAGGCGAAAGGGTTTTTGGGGTGGTCTCCGGGGGCTCGTACGCCGATCAGCTCCTCACTCACCAAGGGCTTGTGGTTGCCGTTCCCGACAGGCTTTCGGAGCACGAGGCGGCCGCCGTTCCCGAGGCCTTCATGGTAGCCCACGATGCTCTCATTACCCAGGGGGAGATGCAGCCGGGCGATCTCGTGCTCGTTCACAGTGTCGCCGGCGGGGTCGGGTCGGCGGCAGTGCAGTTGGTGCACGCCTCCGGCGGCCGAGCCGTCGGCACCGGCGGGACTCCGCAGAAGCTGGCTGTGGTATCAAGACTGGCCCCTGTCGTCGCCGTCAACTACCGCGAAGAAGATTTCCATGACAAGATCGTCAACCTCTTCGGCAAGAACGCCGTCGCCTTAATCCTCGATACCGTCGGTGCGCCTTACTGGAAGCGCAACCTCGATCTCCTCAAAGTTCAGGGGCGACTCATCCTTCTGGGCATGATGGGCGGCGCCCAGGCGGAGACGCCCCTCGCCACCCTCCTCTCCAAGCGGCTGCGCATCATGGGGAGCACCCTCAGACAACGGCCGCTCGGGGAGAAGATCGCCGTCACCCGGGCCTTCGCCAAGGGGGTCCTCCCGCTCCTCGAGCAGGGGAAAGTGAAACCGGTGGTCGATTCCGTATTTCCCTTCGCCAAGCTCCATGAGGCAACAGCCCGAATGGAGAACAACGAGAACACGGGCAAGATCGTTCTCTCACTCATGTAAGGCCGGAGCGGTCACCGGCTGAGTCCGTGGACTCAAGAGGCCGCTCCACCGTACCCTGGCATGGAACGCTATCCTGCGGTATAGTAAGGCAACCCCGGAGAGCGCTGGACGGGACGGCGAGATTCACCTTTCCCAAGACCGTTTCCCCGTCAACGGAGTGGGAGGTTTTGCCATGGCCTTCGTGCTTCCCTCATATACCCCGCCTGATTTCACCCTCGAACCACTTCGGTCCGCCCCTGATGTGAGAGTGGAACCGGTAACGCAACAGGGCGTGGCGCCTGCGGGCTTCCATGCCACGACCATCTATCCAGAGTACTTCAAGTTCAAGGGTAAATGGCTTCTGGCGGAGCAGAGCCGAATGGATTGCACCGTGGTGGCGAGGACTCAGTCCGTCGAGGTGGTCGAGCAGAGACGGCTTTGTCCCGGTGATCAGGTCGTTGTCGGCAGGACGGAGAACGGCGAGGAGGGAATCTACGTCCATATCACCGGGTTTCAAGGCTCCGGTCCGGTGCGAGAGAAGTTTGCCTTTCGCCTCGGGCGAACTCGGGAGACATCGTATTCGCGCGACTACGATGTCCTCTACGAACTTCTCACTCATGAGCGGCTTCACGGCTACGTGGTCTGGGTGTTGGGGCCGGCGGTTGTCTTCGACTCAGACTCGAGGGAGGCCATGGTGTCCTTGATCAGGGGTGGCTACGTCCATGCCCTGTTCGCGGGAAACGCCCTGGCAACTCACGACCTCGAGGCGGCCGTCTTCGGTACCGCCCTGGGGCAGGATATTTACTCTCAAGTGCCGAGAGCGAACGGGCACTATCACCACCTCGACGTGCTCAACCGGGCGAGGGCGGCCGGATCCGTCGAAGCGCTTCTCCAGCGGGAGGGGATCACCAGCGGGGTGGTTCAGTGCTGCCTGGAGCGGAAGATCCCCCTGGTTCTTGCCGGGTCCATCCGCGACGACGGACCCTTGCCAGGAGTGATCGTGGATGCCACTGCGGCGCAGGACGCCATGCGCGAGCACACGAGGAAGGCGACGACCCTGATCGGGCTGGCGACGCAACTCCACTCTATTGCGGCCGGCAACTTGACTCCTTCCTACCAGGTGGTGAAGGGCACGGTGCGGCCTGTCTACATCTACGCCGTAGATGTATCCGAGTTCGCCGTGGACAAACTGCGGGACCGGGGAACTCTGGGGGTTACATCCATCGTCACGAACATTCAGGATTTTCTCGTCATCCTGAGGAAGAAGCTCGTTACAGGTTGCTGAAAGATCCAGACTTATGAACCGGCTCTCTCCTCATCTCCGTAGTGCGGTGGGAGCAAGAAGCGAGAGGTGCGGGCATGCAAGTCTTTACCCACCAGAACTTCCTTGAGTGCTACACTTGGGACCCTGCCGCTGCTCCGGGCAGAATCGAGGCGATCCTCGACGAGATCCGGGACGAGCACACCCTGGTCGAGGCTCGGCCGGCAGAGCACGGGGATATCGCCGCCATCCACACGCCAGGTCACATCCAGGATGTGCGGCACGAAGGGCTTTACGACATTGCGTCTCTGGCCGCTGGTGCCACCCTCCAGGCGGCAAGGCTCGGGCTCCAGGAACCATGCTTTGCCTTGGTACGCCCACCCGGGCACCACGCCTCGGCGGAGCACGCGTGGGGATTCTGTTTCTTCAACAACGTGGCCATTGCCCTGGATCACCTGAAACGAGCGGGGAAAATTCACACGGCCTATGTGCTCGATTTCGACCTCCATTATGGCGACGGCACCGTGAACATCCTGAAACCGAGAGGCTACGTTACTATCCACAACCCCCAGGGAAGTGATCGGAAACAGTACCTGGAGGATGTGTCCGGGAACCTTGCCGCTGCGAAGGTGGACATGATCGCCGTTTCCGCCGGCTTTGACAATCACCGCGAGGACTGGGGAGGGTTGCTCCTCACCGAGGATTACCACGCCATGGGAACGATGGTGAGGGAGACAAGCCGGCGGCTGGGCTGCGGTTGCTTCGCCGTGCTTGAGGGCGGCTACAACCACCGTGTCCTGGGCGAGGCCGTGCGAGCGTTCCTGCAGGGGCTGGAGGGGAAGGGAGGTGCCCAAAGTGACGGAAGTGCCTAGAGCGCCTAGAGTGACTTAAAGTGCCTAAAGGTGTTTTCGTTCTCGGGTACCTGAGGCGTAAAGGCAGATGCTGGCGACGGGGCACTCTTCACACCTTGGGTCTCGTGGCTTGCAGATGGTCTGGCCGTGCCTCACCATGAGCTCGTTGCACGTCATGAGATGCTTCTCTGGGAGGACCTCACAAAGAGCCCGCTCAGTTTCTTCCGGTACTCTGGTCCGGACCAGACCGATTCGGTTCGCAATGCGGTGCACGTGAGTGTCCACAGGAAGGGCCGGCCTCCCGAACCCGTAGACCATGACGCAGTTCGCCGTCTTCCGGCCCACTCCGGGAAGCTTTGTGAGCTCGGCGATCGTGTCGGGCGCCCTCCCGCCGTAGCGGGCTAGCAGAATGGTGCAGATGTCGTGGATCCGTTTCGCCTTTGTGCGGTAGTAGTTCACCGGTCGGATCAGCTCTTCGATCTCCTCCAACTTGGCGGCGGCGAGCTCTTTGGGAGACGGATATCTGGAAAAGAGAGCCCTCGCCGCGGCGTCGGTTTTCTCGTCACGGGTTCTCTGGGAGAGGACGGTTCCGATGAGGACCTGAAAGGGCGTCTGCTGGGTGTGCCAGTTCCAGGGATCATTAGCATAGCGGGCGGCAAGCAGTCGGAGAGTCTTGATGGCCACATGTTCTGTCGCCTGGGGGACGGCGCGGTTCGGCTGGCTTTCGGATTCGGAAAGTCGCAGGCCCGGTTCCCTGACTGAAGAAGGCGATCGTCGCTTCATCAAAGACTCCGGCACAGGGAAATGAAGTTCGCGAAGAAGATGTCGAACTGTGCGCCCATGAGTTCCTGAAGTCTTTCCGCGTCCCTCAGCACGAGAGCGGGATCCACCTCGGGGGGCTGGGAGAGCCAGTCGCGATCCCCTTCGAGCCAGGCTGCGGCGTCCATCCGGCAGGCGGCATGGTTGTCGAACTGGAGACCGACGACGTAGGGTTTTCCTTTCAAGGAAATGGCCTCCACCTCGCAGTCGGGGGAGGTTACCAGAACCTCAAGATGCTCCGGAAGCGGGCTCAACACCGCCTGACCGTGCCACTTAAAGAGGGGAAAAGAGTCGGGAAGACCTTGAAAGAGCGGATGGCGGCGGCCCGCCGCGGTTAAACGACCTTCCGTGATCCCCACGCTGCGACGGAAGTTGGGGCCCACCCGGGCGTCGAGGACATGGCCGAGGAGTTGGTGGCCAAGACAGAAGCCCAGGAATGGTTTTCCCGCCTCTATGACCTGTCGGATCGCTGCCTTCTCCGCCTCCAGGAAGGGATACTCAACCTCCTGATCCACATTGGGGCTGCCCCCAAGGACGACCATCCCATCAAAGCGGATGGGATCAGGGATGGATCTGTGCCAGACCTCTACTCCATGAAGTTGGACACCATATTGAGCTGCGGCCCGAAGAAGATGGACACCAGGTCCTTCCCAGGACATATGTTGGACAACGAGGAAACGCTCAGTCATACGACACTTCTCCCCACCTTCACCATTCTTCGCCGAGGTGAGCCCCTCCCTACGCGCGATCAGGGAAAACTCGAAACCCAAAGCTCGAAATTTGAAACAAGCTCAAATGATCGAAACTCAACACTCTAAAGAAACTCAGTTTGAAGTCACATCCTCGATTTTCGGAGAGTCAATGGCCCGAGTGTTTTGAACATTCGAATTTCGTTATTCGAATTTTACACCCACCAGGGACGGCTCCCCGCGGCCGCCGTCATTCGGTCGTAGGTCCAACGGCCCTATGTTCCATGCGCTTTTCCCGTTGCCTCTAAAAGGTGCCTGACATACGCCTCGCGCACCCTTGTTGCACACCCCTCCAGCTTTCCAGTAAAACTCGACCCTTCTTCATCGGGGCCGAGCACCCGTTTGGCCAGGGCGGTTAGCTCAGCACTATCATCGGGCACGGCGTGGATTTGCCGATCCTCGAGGATCTGGAGGTAGTGTTCCACAACACGAAGGAAGAGGTAGTCGTGCCGGAGGTGTTCCGAAACGGGATCCGGAAGGAGGCCGGCATCGCAGAGCGTCTCCAGAGCCGTCAAGGTGTTTCCCTCAAGGATTTCGGGATGATCGGCGGCGTGGATCAACTGGAGACCCTGGACCAGAAATTCCACGTCGCGCAGACCGCCCACGCCGCTCTTCACGTCCAACCCGGCGGGCCCCACGGCACGGCTTCCCTGCTTGATGGCTGCACTGCGCATCTTTTCGATGGATTGCACGATCTCCTCCGGCCGCCGTCGTCGAAGCAGGATGGGACGGAGCCGGTCAAGGAAAGCGAAGCCGAGAGTGAGATTCCCGGCGATGGGGCGAAGTTTGAGGGCAGCCTGCAGCTCCCAAAGGGATGCGGTCTTGTCGTAGTAGGCCACGAGTCCGCTAAGGGAGGGAACCAGCTCGCCCGCGCCGCCGTAAGGTCGTAGCCGCAAATCCACCCGATAGGCGTGACCTTCCTCGGTGTGCATGGAGAGGTCGAGAGTCACCCGCTCCATGACCCAGGTGAAGAGGTACTTAAGCATGTTCGAGTCAAGGCCGAGGCTTGCCGCCAGAGCGGGGGAGACATCGAAGATCGCCATGAGGTCGATGTCGGAGCTATAGTTGAGCTCGGTTCCGCCCAGCTTCCCGAAGGCCAGGATGCAGAAGTGATCGGCAAGTTCGCCCAGGTCTCCGGGGACCTTGCGCTCCGCCTCAGCCGATCTTGTCCAGACAATGCTCAAAGCGGCTCCGGTCAGCGCATCGGCAAGGGTGGAGAGCTCGAGCATTACCTGCTCCGTGGGGACCTTGAGATACATGTCGCGGGTCCCGATGCGGAGGATTTCGCGCCGGCGAAGGCGACGAAGTTGGTTGAGCCACATGAGGTCGCTCTGACCGCTGTTTGCCCCCGCCCGGAGCTCTCGCTCCAGATCCTCTTTCGATCTTGACTGATGAAGGTTCTCCGGCAGGGTGATCCAGTCGAGGAACCCCGGGTTGCGCACCAGGGTATCTGCCAGGAATTGACTGCCGGCGAAGATGGTAAGGAGGATCTCGAGCCGCATGGGTTGGGAGAGAAGGAGGTTGTAGTGAAATTCGGGGCTGGTGAGCGCCCGGATGAACCGCTCCCAGTTGTTGAGGGCCATATCGGGATCGGGAGTTCGCGCCAGAATGTCCGAGGCGAGGAGGGACAACCGGGCGAAGGTGTGGCGACGAGAACCAATGCCCGCCAGGCTCCTGAGATTGACGTAGGCGCGCTGGACGTTCGTGAAGCCGGCGGCGGTGAGAATTTTCTTGAGAAGATGGGGGGGAGGGTTTTCGGAGAGCACCAGGTCGGCAACGGTACCGACATCAGGTCCCGGGAGGGAATCCCGCCCGAAGTGCCTCTCGGCAAAGGCACGCACCGCGGCGGTGTGGGTCTCGAAATCAAGGCGGAGTCGCTGGGAGGGATCAAGCGCTCCACCCCTCGGGTAGCCGGTGCGCCTGGCAAGAGCAGCGAACTCGACCGAATCCACAGGGGGAAGAAACAGGTCCTGCGCTGAGCCGCGGAGGATGCGCATGGCGTTGATGAGGCGGCGAAGAAAGCGATAGGCCTCGATCAACTGATCGGTCTCTTCAGGCGACAACATTCCCGCAGCGGCAAGAGCCATGAGGGCCTGGTGCAGCAAGGGTGTTCTCAGAGCGGCAATTTGCTTTCCGTACATGACCTGGAGGATCTGAATGTCGTATTCGAGGTCGACCAGGCCGCCGGGACTGAACTTGGCGTTCAGTCTTCCACCTTCAGTTTTCTCGATAAACTGCTTTTCCCGCAGCTCGCGAACCTCTTCGAGGTTGATGTTCTGGGATGCATAGATGAGCTCATCACGGATACGCTCGATCTGGGTCCCCAGGGTCCTATCTCCCCCGATCCAGCGAAGACGCACCAGGGCAAGCCGCTCATACGAGAGGGCATCTCCCCCTAGACCGTAGTAGCGACAAAAGCTGTCGAGGCTGCTTGCGAGAGGCCCGGCGCTACCGTAGGGACGGAGCCTGAGGTCCACGTGAAAGATTCCCTCTCTCTTTGCCTCGATGAATTGGGAGGAGTTTCGGACCAGGCGGTCGAAGAACTCTGAGTTGGCGATGGAGTCCTTGCCGTCGGTCCAGCCGTTGTCGCTGTAGACGACAAGGAACTCGATATCCGAGGCATAGCCAAGGGCGGCGCCACCCAGCTTACCGAGGCCGACGATGGTGAAACGTGACTGGAGCCCCGCTGCCGACCGAGGAATGCCATAGCGCCGGATCAGGTGCTCGTGGGCGAGGTCTGCCGCTGTGGCCACCACGTGCTCCGCCAGAGAGGTCAATCGCTCGGCGAGCTCGCTGAACTCCATGTCAGGGTTCAGGATGTGATCGAGGTCGATGAGGAAGATCTCACGATCTTTAAAGGCGTTCAGCCGTTGGCGCTGCTCCTCCACCGTGGTCGCGCCGTTCAGCGCATGGCTGAGGCGTTGGGGAATGGTCTCAACCGGGTCGCTGAAGCGCTCTCCCCCAATGAGTGGTTTCAACATGGGTAACAGGGTCTCGTAGTGAAGGCGGATGAAGTCTTCCCACAAATAATCGCTGGTCCCGAGGAGGCGGGCCAAATCCTGGAGGGTGCGGGGGTTGGAGAGAAGGGCGAGCCATCGTTCTCGCCCGGGGAGATGGACCATGTCCCGAACGAGAAACTCGAACCGACGGAGGGCGGCGTAAGGATCGGGCGCCTTGCCCAGGAAATAGGTGAACTGTTTGGTGAGGAGTACCGAGAGCTGGATGGAGCTGATGATCTCGGGGATTTCGATCTTGTTACCCTTTCCGTCCACGATATCGATCTCATCCTCTATGCGATGTTCCACGGTGCGAATGCGCACGTGCTCGATGGAGATGCCGTGAAGAGAGAGGGCGTTGGTGAGCGAGTAGAGAAAGGCCGGGGTATCTTCGGAGAAAATCTTCAATCGGGTGTGGGACGGAGCTGTATTGTCCACCTCAATCTCGACCGGGTAGAGCACGGGCGCTGCATCTTGCTGCACCTGCGCGAGCCGCGCCACTACCATCTCGTTGACGCGGTGTTTGGCAAGGTCGCTCTCGCCGCGCTCGAGGAGCCCGATGGTCTCCTCCAGTCTTGTCCTGAGCTCCGCAGCCCACACGTCGGAGGAGAGCGCGGTCTCCACTACGCCGGCGAAATGATCGACGATCCGCCGTCGCCCGAATGGCGTCCGAGCAAGGGGACCCGGGCGCAGCCGACGCCTGGGCTCCGTGGGAGCGGGTTCGGCAGCCCGCTCGTAGGTAAAGACGTCCCCCGAGAGGATGTTGAACCCCATCCCGGCCAAAACCCCGGTGATCAAGGAAAAGAGGGCTGGATAATCAAATCCCAGCACGGTGCAGGCGACGATCCCGTTGTCACCGCTATCGAAAAGCACCTCCACCGGATGGTCGGGAGAGAGACGGGCAAGGGCACCGAGATGGCGGTACACTGCCTCGGCGGGGAAGCTATGGAAATAGCGCTCGGTGAGGCGCGCCATGTGGTCACGGACGAGCCCCTCGTCTATCCCCGGGCAGGCAGCGTTGACCTGTTCAATGGAGGGTTTCATGAGAATCGTTTCTGAGTAAAGCGCGGCCTGATTGCCGGCACTCTCAACCGAAAAACCATTCTAGCGCCCCGGAGGCGTCTTGACAAATCGCAGGGGATTAATGACATGTGCTAGCCCGCATTATGCACGAGACGCCCCCGAGTGCACGGTCCTCATGCCAGATCATCTCCATTTTGTGGCTCAGCTACGGTCTGCGAGCCTCGGCGCCGTGGTGCAGTCTGTGAAAGGCTTGAGCTCCCGCCAGATCAACCTTCTCCTCCATCGCAAAGGGCCGTTATGGCAGTCTCAGTCTTACGATCATGCGATTCGGACCGATGAAGTGTTGGAGGATGTTGTGCTCTACTGCCTCTACAACCTTGTCAGAGCAGGTCTGGCAAAGGACTTTCATCAGTATCCCTTCTGGTATTGCCGGTGGGAGCCTTGAGTGGTCGAGGCTGGAAAGCCTCTCCCACAGAGGAAAAGGCCGTTCCCCCCTCCCCCCGCGAGAAAACAGAAGGGGCTCGCAACGAGCCCCTTCTGTCGGTCGGGAGTGGACGTCTAGGCTGACAGGCGAGAGGGCCTAAATGTCAAAGTACAGGGCGAACTCCCACGGATGGGGCCGGAGGTCGACGGCCTGGACCTCGTTCTTCATCTTGTAGGAGATCCAGGTCTCGATCACGTCCGGGGTGAACACGTCTCCCTTGAGCAGGTAGTTGTGGTCCGCCGCAAGGGCGTTCAGGACCTCGCGCAGGGATCCCGGAGTCTGAGGGACTTTCGCCAATTCTTCGGGCTCGAGATCGTACAGATCCTTGTCCATGGGCTCGCCGGGATGGATCTTGTTTTGGATGCCGTCCAGCGCCGCCATCAGCATGGCCGAGAAGGCAAGGTAGGGGTTACAGCTCGGATCCGGACAACGGAACTCGACCCGCTTTGCCTTTGCGGCAGGCGAGTACATGGGGATGCGGCAGCACGCACTCCGGTTTCTCCTGGAGTAGGCGAGGTTCACCGGGGCCTCGAAGCCGGGCACCAGGCGCTTATAGCTGTTCGTGGTCGGACTGGTGAAGGCGAGCAGGGAAGGCGTGTGCTTGAGGAGCCCGCCGATGGCGTAGAGAGCCATCTCCGAGATTCCGGCGTAGCCGTCGCCGGCGAAGAGATTCTGCCCGGATTTCCAGAGCGAAAAATGCACGTGCATGCCGCTCCCGTTATCATTGAAGAGCGGTTTCGGCATGAAGGTCACGGTCCTGCCGTGCTTCCGGGCAGTGTTCTTGAGGATGTACTTGTACTTGAGGACGTTATCCGCCATCTCCACGAGGGGCGCGAAGCGCATATCGATTTCGGCCTGCCCGGCGGTAGCGACCTCGTGGTGCTGCGCTTCGATGGGGATGCCGATCTTCTCCAGGGCCAGCACCATCTCGCTTCGGATATCCTGTTGGCTGTCGGTGGGCGGTACGGGGAAGTATCCCTCTTTGTAGCGCGGCTTGTAACCGAGGTTGGGATTCTCCACCCTACCCGCGTTCCAGCGACCTTCCACAGAATCAATGTGATAGTAGCCCTCATGCTCGTTCTGATCAAAGCGAATGTCGTCAAAGATGAAAAACTCAAGTTCCGGGCCGTAGTAGGCCGTGTCAGCGAGCCCGGTCACTTTCAAATAGTTTGCCGCCTTGCGGGCGATGTTGCGAGGATCACGGGTATAATCCTCGCCGGTGATGGGGTCGCAGATGTTACAGATCATGACCAAGGTCTTTGCCGCGAAGAACGGATCGATGAAGGCCGTGTTTGGCACGGGCTTCACGAGCATGTCGGACTCGTTAATGGTCTGCCAACCGCGGATGCTCGAGCCGTCGAAACCGAGGCCGGCTTCAAAGGTGTCTTCCTCGATTTCCCTGGCCGGAACG
>Ga0335070_10006376_pt1 | contig 13884 bp, 8 predicted proteins | sample Lox_Sample_13_FD_206722 | JGI IMG/M metagenome (GOLD analysis project Ga0335070, IMG submission 206722) | Soil microbial communities from Loxahatchee National Wildlife Refuge, Florida, United States - Lox_Sample_1.3 | ecosystem: Environmental > Terrestrial > Soil > Wetlands | place: USA: Florida...
TGTAATTAGTGAGCGCGGCGTTGAACCCGTACGGACGTCGATCGGTGACATTGAGGTCGACCTCGGTGGTGCCGAAGCGCGGTCCGGGACGCAGAACCGGCACGACCCGCAACGACTCGCTGCGATTGAGGCCGGCGAGGTCTCGTTGCACGGCCGGGAAGCTCAGGGCCTCTCCCTCCTGCAGGGAGGGTGCGCGCTCCCGGATGCGGCCCTGCGCGTAGTAGCGCGAGCCGGTCACGCGCAGCTTCGAGAGCTTTCCGCTGGTCACCGTGAGCCTCACCACGTTGTCCTTCACCTCCTGCTCCGGGATCAGGACTTGCACTGTCAGATAGCCGGCGTCCCGGTACGCTTTCTCCAGTGCAGCGCGCGCTCGTTCGACATCTTCCACACTGCGCTTCTCTCCGAGGAACGGATATACGGCACGCTCGACCGTGGTCACCGGAAGCACTTCGTTGCCTTCGATCTGGTACTCCAGCACGTCGAAGGTTTCCTGCTTCTGCGCTGCGGCCGCTCCGCTGACCAGCACAACCAGCACGGCCAGGACATCGTGGACCAGACTAACCTGCGGTTGTTTCACTGACTTGAACGAGAGCGGGCAAAGCGGCGATTCTCCGTGTCTGTCGTGAGCGGTTCTACCGTCGCATGCGCCGCGATAGTCATTTGAGATAGTCTTTATGGACTATGTCTGGACCATGCCGGCCGCATCCGGCCCGCACCGAGGCAGACAATCCGCAATGAACAAGAAAGAACAGGCCCGCCGAAGCGGGCCTGCTCGTTGCTGCACCCATGAGGGCCGCGCGCATGCGCACAGCCCTGCCCCGCAACCAGATCAGTTGACCTCGTTGGGGAAGGGCAATCCGGTAGCCGGATTGGTGCCGTACTGCGGGAGCTGGCAGTTGTCCGTGGTGCCCAGCAGCGCGCGGGTCAGCGGCAGGCCGGGGTTAGCCTGGATCTGCGCCTGAGTGACCGGCAGCGGATCCGGACTCGCGCCGTTCTCCACCAGCGCGAACAGCGAGCCGGCGCCGAACGGCTGGACCAGCGACAGGTTCACCGCGCGCAACACGCTCTGCGAACCGAGCGCAGCGAAGATCGCGCCGACCGCACCTTGCTTGTTGGCTGACAGCGAGCTGAAATACTCCGGCTTGTTGGCCGACTGCGCGACCCAATGCTTGTACTTGTTCTTGTACACATTGAGCAGGCTGGGAGCCTGGCCGTCGATCTTGATGAAGCGCCAGCTGTTGCTGGTAGCGTAAGCCGACTCGGTCGATGCGATGCCGATGGCCCAGCGCACGCCTGCGTAATGGTTGCTCACGCAGTTGCGCACGTTGCCGGTGCCGCTGCCGTTGAACACCCGCTGGCCGGCCGGGGTGGTGCACTTGGCTTCGCTATCGGCGTTCGGCTGCACGGGGCTGATATCGAACGACAGCGCGGTCGGATTGCAGCCGGTGGGATACCCGTTGGGCGGCACGAAGCCCAGGCCGTCGTCGCTGCCCCCGGCCGTGCCGCCGAAGAAGAAGATCTCCGAGGCCTTCTGCGTGCCGGAGGTGGGGACGCGACGCGCCACGTATGCGGTCTTGTCCGCAGGCGCGGGCTGGTTGGTCACGCCCGGCTCGTTGCCGTTGAACGTGGTCAGCGCGACCGAGGTGGTGCCGGTGGCAACAGCAAGCGCGTCCCACGACGAGTACTGCCCGCTGAACACGCTTGCGATCGTATCGCGGGTCAGGCTCGGCATGTTCGCTTCGTTGTCGTTCACCGGCAGCGTAGCGATGCCGCTGACGCTGGACGTGTTGTTGGTATCGGCGCTCGTCGTGCTCCAGTCCAGGCCTTGTGCCTTCTGCAGTGCGCGGTAGAGGTTGCGGCTGACGATGACCCCGAACGTGACAGAGTTGGCTGACGAGTACGTCAAGCCCGACACGTCCTTGGTCGTGAACAGGGGTGGCTCGACGTCGGACAGGCCACCATCGGGACGTACCGACGTAGTGGTAAGGTCGGTACGCGACGTGCAGTCCCGCGCGGTGTAGCTCGGCACCCCCAATGTGTCACCGGAAATGGTCACCGAAGCCACCGTGGAGGTCGAGGTGCAGGCGCCCAGCGCCGAGATCGTGGTGAAGTTCAGGAAAGGCAGCGCCGCTCCGGTTCCCAACAGCGGCAGCACGCCGTTGCCCGAGCCGGCCACGCTGGACTTGTAGACCGCGAGGTTTGCGGTGGTCACCCCTGCTGCCGGGGCCGCCTGGCACAGGAAGGCGGTCTGGTTGCTGCCGTTGTCGTAACGGTCCAGCGTGCCGGGGACGCACAAGCGCGCGATCACCGCGCGCAAGCCCTGGTCCTGGGCGCTCGCGCCGGAGATGTAGACATCGGTCGTGGTGGCCGGGCTGTAGGAGCCAGGGGGTAGCGCCAGAGCGGGCAGCCCGGCTGTAGTACTCAGCGCAGCGCCGACTGCGGCGCATAGCGTTTTCATGCGGAATTTCATGGATTCCCTCATCGTCTCGAGTGTCGCATTCCCTCCGCCCGCCGCATCGGCGCGGACGCAAGGGGGTCCAGGTTGCTCTGCGGCTGCCGGCGGTCAGCCCAGCCGGCGCCGAGCGATCCCGCCCATAATCAGCAGGCCGGCGCCCAGCAGCGCATACGTACCGGGCTCGGGCACAGGAGCGGTCGCATAGCTTCCGAAGAGCGTGCCGTCGCTGGTCAGCCAGAACTTGAACGCGCTGCCGTTCACCGAATCGACGATCGGCGAGTTCGTGGAGTTGTTGGCGCGCTGGCCGAGCTGGAAGAAGGAGACCGCGGTCGGGTCGCTGTAGCCGAGCGTGGCGAAGCCGACTCCGTTCTGGGTGCGCCCGCTGCCCAACGTATTACCCAAGGAAACACCCCAGCTCGTGGCGACATTGGCGTTGTTCAGCGCCCCGCCGGTATTCTCCACCTCGGTCCCGGTGCCCAGGGCGTTCATCTGCCCGATCCAGGCATCGGCCTTAAGGGACAGCGAGTTCCACGGAGCCGTGCCGTAGGTAACCGGCAAGTTGGGGGTCGACAGCGTCGTCAGCAGCTGGCCGGTCGAGGTGATCCGGCCTGCCGTCACCGACCAGTTCACCGAGCCGACTCCGCTGAAGAAGTCACTGAAGTTGCTGCCGACAGGGGCAGGGTTGTCGAAGCTGTAGTTCGGGTTGAGGAAGCTCGACTTCAGCCCGCTAGATATCGCGTTCGGGTCGACTGCGAAATCCGCAAGCGTCAGGCCCAAGTCCCGGACGTAAGTCTTCTGGTCCCCGGCGGCGCTGACCCCCCACACGGTGAGCCAAAGCGAGCTGCCCGTCTGACTATTGCTCAGGCCAGTCAACGTCGCGTTTGCGCTGCCCGCGACGGTCAGTGCCACAGCGGCGGCGATGAGTTTCCATTTCATGCGATTGATCTCCAGATGATTGCAGGTCCAAGCGACTCAAGTTCCTCGGACGGGACACGCGGTAAGGGCCTCTCCGGGAACTGCATCGCAGGAGATCTGTTGCCTCTCCTGGAACGCGGTGGTCAGTATGGAGCGCGACTGTTACAGCGCGTCGCTTGTCGGACGCTGTCCAGCGTGGATATCTAGAACTAGGCGCGGGCGGAGAGCAACCGCCTGCCCGCAGTTGTCCGCGGCGAGAAGCCCGGAGACTGCGTCAGCGGATGTTGGTGACCAGCGGCGGGATCTGCGCGTCGGTCTGACATGCGACCCGGCGCTGGTCGGCGGATTGCAGGCACGGCAGGCTGGCGCGCTGCCCGTAGCGCTGGTCCAGAGCCTCGCAGGCACCCTGGTCCGACTGCACGATCATCTCGCAGCGTCGTTGCTTCGCGTCCGGCTGCTGGGGAGCAGCAGGTGCTGCCGCGGCAGGCGAGGGGCCGCCTGGCGTGGGCGCGTTCACCTCTGGCACAGGCAGCGGGACGCCTGGCGCCGCCACCGGCGGGGCATTCGCCGCTGACGATGGTTGCGGCTGCCCAGGCATCACGGCGAACTTCCAGTCCGAGTAGGATTTTGCGTTCGCGACTTCCCCGAGATCAGGCGGCAGGACGGTGCGGATCGGCGTAAGCCCGGACAGGCTGTAGACCCCGCGGATCGTGCCCGACGGGGTCTTGATCAAACCCCACTCCGCTTTGCCGGTCATCGGATCGAGGTAGATCTTGCGCAGGAATCGACGCACCGTCGGAGTGCTCGGGTCCAGCAGCAGGTTCTCGAGCTGCTTGGGGAACCCGTCGCCGACGTTCTGGTTCTGGAGGTTGTATGCGCGCAGCGCCTCGCTGAACTGGCGCCCCACGAAGATCAGTTCCTCCTCTTTGTCGCGCTGCGAGTAGGTTGCCCACACCGTCGACACCGCCGCCAGCGCGGCGCCGAACAGGGCAATCAGCACCAGCAGGAGGAGATAGGTAAATCCGCCGGACTTCGCCGGGGCGACTTGGTTCACGACCCGGCCTCCTGCACACGCGCCGCGAGCGCTTCTTCGAAGAAGCGCTCGAACTCGCGCACCACCGAATCGTTTTCGAACAGCACTGCGTTGGCGGCGAGGATGCGCTGGCGTAGCCCGGCGCGCCATGCTGCGTCGGTTGCTGCGCGCAGCGCGACGTCCACATACTCCTCGGGCGTGCGTGCGACGAGTTCGTCGATCCCCATGCTCCGGTACATGGCCTGTGTATGCCGGGTGCGCTGCAGAGCCGCGGGCAGCGTCACCACCAGCGCTCCTACCGAAAAGGCTTCCAGGCTGGTATTCATACCGTTGAAATGAGGCGGGTCAAGCACCACGTCGCACACGGCCAGTAGATTCACGAACAGCTCGCGCGGCTGGACCGGCACGACCAGGATGCGCTCGAGGCAGCCCGGCATGCGTGCATGCAGGCGCCGCATGAGCAGCTCCAACCAGTCGTCGACCTGCGGGCGGATCAGCACCAGCATCCCCTCGGGATCGCGCTCCAGGATAGCAAGCAGGATATCGTCGAACTGCGGATGCAGCTTGAACAATGTCTGCGGGCACAGGTAGAGACGCCCGCCGGTTGGCAGCCCGAATGCCTCGCGTCCGAACCGCGGTTGCGGCAGCTGCGGTAATACGCCAGCGTGGGCAGCCCGCGCAGCGTGGCCAGCCGCTCGCTGTAGCTGGCCTGCGCGCCGGGCAGCTCGTAGAGGTCGCTCGACACGAAGTAGTCCATCTGCGCCACGCCGGTGGTGTCCGGATGGCCGAACGAGACGCATTGCACCGGCGCCAAACGCGAGAAGGCCAGGAAGTAAGTGAAGGGCTCCATCCCGATATCCTGGTAGAACAGCACGTCGAGCTCGAGCGCGGCGATTGCCTCGCGCGCGCCCTCGATCGAGCGCGGCAGGACAACCGATTGGTCCGCGCGCTGTCGGATGAATGCCGCGACCGGATCCTGCGCGAGCGGCGGCACGAACAGCGCGATGACCGCGAAGCGCTCGCGCGACAGGCGCTCCACCAAGCCCGCGCTGGTCTTGCCGATGCTGTGGTCCTTGAAGAATTGCGAGATGAAACCAATCCGGATGCGTGGCCCCGGCCCGCGCCAACGTCCGCAGAACGGCGCCTCCCAGCGCAACGCCGGGCAGGCATGCAGCGCCACCCGGGCCGCAAGCTCGAGCAGGCCACGGTCGTCCAGCCCATGGTAGGACAGGAAGAACAACGTCCGGCCGATGTCATTCAGCGGGTCTGCGATGCGCATCCGCCGCGCCAGGAGCGCCTCGAGCTCCCCCCGCAGCCGCGTGCGCCACTGTACGATGGCTGGCTGGGACTCCGGGATCGGCGGCAACAGCGTCGCGAAGCGATAGCGCATGCCATCATCGTCCGGATAAGCGGCCAGATATGCCCGGTACTGCAACGCCGCTTCCTGCATCCGGCCGCGCAGCTCGAGCGTCTGCGCGAGCCCTTTCCAGGCCTCGCGGTGCGCGGGCACGAGCGCCAGCACTTTGCGGAATGCTTCCTCCGCCTGCGCGTGACGATCCTGCCGCCGCCACAGCTGTCCGAGCTCGTAGTGCGCGTCGGCATAGTCTGGCTGCAGCCTCAGCGCGTGTTGCAAGCTCTCGAAGGCCTGATCGAGGCGGCCCGCCTCGCGCAACCCGATCGCCAGGTTGAGCCGGTAGGCGGAGATGGTCGGCGCGAGATCCACTGCCCGACGAATCAGCGCGACGCCTTCGTCTGTGTTGCCGGCGTCGCACAAGAGCACGCCGAGCAGGTTGAGCGCATCGGTATTGCGCGCGCTCGACGCCAGGACTCGGCGATAGAGCGGCTCCGCTTGGTCAGCGCGCCCCGCCCGGTGCGCCTGCACCGCTTGTTCGAGCAGCTCGGCAGGGTGGTCCAGATCGGTCCTCATCGGTTCGTCTTGCACACCGCTGCTGCGGACTGCGCGGCCGTCAACTGCGTCAGGGCAGCGGCGACTCGCTCGATCTCCTCGCCCCACTGGAAAGGCACCGCCTGCCGGAAAATCCGCAGCGTCGGATACCACGGGCTATCGTCCCGGGCGAGCAACCAGCGCCAGCAGCCGTCGAAGCGCGACAACAGCCACACCGGCTTGCCCAGCGCCCCAGCCAGGTGCGCCACCGAGGTATCCACGCTGATCACCAGATCGAGGTTGAGCACCAGCGCTGCAGTGTCGGCGAAGTCGTGCAGCCTGTCGGTGTGGTCGATCAGTCGCACGCCCAGCGAAGGATCGCGGCTCTGGCTGGCCGCCCTGCCCTTCTGCAGACTGTACCACTGCACGCCGGGCACGGACCACAGCGGCGAGAACTCGGCGAGGCGGATGCTGCGTCTGCGGTCCACCACTGTGGCATGGCGATCGGACGGCCGCGGATCGCCGGCCCAGACCAGACCGACGCGGAGGCCGGGGGGTGCAGCCAGCCGACGAGCCCATGCGGCCCGATGGCGCTCGTCCACGCGCAGGTAGGGGATCGACGCAGGCACGCAGTCGAGTGTTGTGCCGAACAGCCGAGGCAGGCTGAGCAGCGCTACCTGGTATTTCACCGGCGGCAGCGACTCACCGAACGCATGCACGGAAGCCACGCCCTCGACGCGCACGAGCAGAGCTTTCAGCGGGGCCTGTACCAGGAGGACGACACGCGCGCCCCGGGCTGCGAGCAGTGGGACATAGCGGACGAATTGCAGCGTGTCCCCCAGGCCTTGCTCCGCATATGCCAGGACCGGCTCGCCTGATAAGGGCTCGCCAGTCCACTCGGCAGCATGGATCGGCCGCGTCGTGTTGAGCGCAGGAACGGCGCGCCAGCGGGTTTCGTATCCGGCCCAGCCGGCTGCGTAGTCCCCGCGCAGCAGATGCGCGACGCCCGCCGAGAGCCGCGCGCTGTGGAGCGAGGGATCGAGCGTCAGAGCGCGCTCGAAGCACTGCAACGCTTCGTCCGGTCTGCGCAGCGCCACCAACCGTACCCCGAGGTTGCTCAGTAGCTGGGCGCGGTCGCACTGGCGCGCAAGCGCGTCGCGCAGCAGCGCTGCGCCGTCCTCGAACCGGCCTTGCTCGTCGCGCAGTCCGGCGAGGTTGAGCAGCGGCTCGATCGCTTCCCGAGCGAGGCCCAGCGCGCGCTGGAAACAGGCTTCAGCCACTTCCAGGTTGTCGAGCCACTGCTCCGCCAGCCCCAGGTTGCTCCAGGCATGCGCATCCTGCGGCGCCAGCTCGCACGCGCGGCGGAACGCCTCGGCAGCTTCCTGGTGCCGATGCAACGCGCGCAGCGCTAAGCCCCGGTTGCCATGCGCCGCGGGCTCGCCGGCATCCGCACGCAGAATCTGCTCCAACACCGCCAAGGCTTCTTCCGGCGCCCCGCTGTCGGTCAGCGCGGCGGCGAGCGCCAGCTGGGCGCCACGCGCGGAGGGATCGAGCCGCAGTGCGGTGCGAAATGCCTCGACCGCATGCGCATGCCGTCCAAGCCGTGCCAGCGCGAGGCCGCGCCGGTGATGGCCTGTTGCGTGCCGCTGGTCGAGGGCAACGACGGCGTCGAAGGCACGCAGCGCCGCCTCCCACTCGCTCTGCCCGGCCCCGGCATCGCCGAGCGCGAGCCAGGCTTCCACGCATCGCGGCGCTCCGCTCACCGCTTGCTCCAGCGCCTGGGCCGCGCGCTGCAGCGCTCCGCGCTCGAGCAATGCAACACCGAGATGGAGCAGCGCCTCTGTCATCGCCGGCTGCAGCTGGCTGGCGCGCTCGAGCAAGGACAGGGCTTCGTCGCGCTCACCGCGCGCGCGAAGCACGATGGCGAGGCTCACTAGCGCCTCGGGATAGTCCGGCTCCAAGTCTAGTGCACGGCGGTAGGCGCGCTCCGCCTGCGCGAGATCGCCGGTTGCTTTCAGCGCGCGGGCGTGGATGTAATGGGCCTGCGCACTACCCTGCTCCAGCTCGATGGCACGCTCAGCCGCCGCTTGTGCCTCCCGCCAGCGGCCGAGTTGGCAGGCGAGCGTCGCCAGCAACAGCCAGGCCTCCGCGCATGCGGGGTACTCCCGTGCGAGATCCGCAGCTCGCGCTTCCGCTTCATCAAAGCGCCCGGACCCGAGCGCGAGATGCACGGACCGCAGGTCTGGCTGCGTGGAGGTCGCCAACTCGCCCACGGTTATGACCCACCGGCGCACCAGCGGCGCCAGGCATCGCGATAGCGAGACTCGAGCGCGCGTGTGAAACCGGCCTCGTCCATAAGCGGCGCTGCGCGAAGACGCGCGCGCAGGCCGCGGCGTAGCGCCGCCAGCCGCTCGGGGTCGTCGGCAAGCTGCCGAGCCACCGCCACGAACTGGTCCTCGGAATCCGTCACCAGCTCGGGCAACGTGGCTGCCGTAAGCAGGCTTGCGCCCATGCGCGAAGCGTGCGTGCGGCCGCGCAGCGTCACTACCGGCACGCCCATCCAGAGCGCCTCGCAGGTCGTGGTGCCGCCGTTGTACGGGAAAGTGTCGAGGGCGATGTCGACGTGCCGGTACAGCTCGAGCTGTCCGCCCACCGCTTTTTCCCAGCCGCGCAGGATGAGCCGGTCGGGATGTACACCGAGATCGGCCAGCCGTAACCGCACCGAGTCCTGCACGGCTGCATCGTCGAGGCTTTTCGCTTTGAGCATCAGGCGCGAGCCCGGCACTGCCTGCAGCAGCCGAGCCCAGAGTTGCAGCGTCCTTGCACTAACCTTGGCGATGTTGTTGAACGAGCCGAAGGTCATATGGCCGGCCTGCCTCATCGGCAAGGGCACAACCTCCGGCGCTGAGGCCAGCGGACGGTAGCAATAGTAGCTGTGCGGCAGGCGCAGCAGCCGCTCGGCGCTGAAGGCTTCGCTGCCCCGGGGATCGACCTGCCAGTCGGTCAGCCGGTAGTCGACCGCATCGAGGCCCGTGGTGGTCGGATAGCCGAGATAGGTGAGTTGAACTGGTGCGGGCTTGCGGGCCACCACGAGCATGCGGTTGCCGGCGGTGTGGCCAGCCAGATCGACCAGCAGATCGATGCCGTCCGCCTCGATGCGCGCCGCCAGCTCCTCGTTCGACATCCAGTAGCAGTCGACCCAACCGGCCGCGTAGGTCTTGAGCCTGCTGGTCACGTCGTCCGGCAGGCTCCAGTTGAAGTAGCAGTGCACCTCGACTTGCCGCGGGTCGTGATGCGCGAGCACGGGCTCGATGAAATAGGACACCGAGTGGCGGCGCAAATCGGGAGATAGATATCCCACGCGCAGCCGGCGATCGGGATCAGCCGGGTTCGGGTGGGCGCGGCGCGGCTGCGTCGCAAAGCGCCGGTTGTATTCGCGATGCCGCGCCACCAGCTCCTCCGGCGTGGTGTCGTCGGCGTAGTTCATCATGAACAGCGCATTGGAGAACGTAAATGGCAGGTCGCTCTGAACCTCGAGGGCCTTGAGGCTGACGCTGACCGCCGCGTCCACGAGGCCTTGGTTGTACAGCACGCCGCCCTTCATGTGGTAGGCCTTGGCCATGCCGGGATCGAGCGAGAGCGCCAGATCGTAGTGCTCGGAGGCCTCGCTCGGGCGTCCCAGCGCGCCGAGCGCCGTCGCCCACCAGTAGTGCGCCAGGGCATGCTGCGGACGGTGATGCAGCACCTCGCGATAGCACTCGATCGCTTCTTCGAACAGCTGTCCGGCCTGGAGTACGTTGCCGAGATTGAAGATCGAGGGCACGTGGTCGGGTTTGATCTGCAGCACGCGCTGGTAGCAGGTGCCTGCGTCCTCCAGCTTCTCCAGACGACACAGCAGATTGCCCAGGTTGTACCACGCCGGCAGCAGGCCCGGCGCGATAGCGACAGCTCTGCGGTACGCGGCGGCGGCCTCGTGCTCGCCGCCGTCTTGTCCGGCAAGCGCATTAGCCAGGTTGTACCAGGCCTCGGCCATGCCCGGCCGCAACGTAGTCGCCCGGCGCAGCAGCTCGATGGCTTCGTCGCGCTTGTCGCGGTCGAGACACACCGCTGCGAGATTGCACAGCGCATCGGGATGGTTCGGCTGCAGACGATGCGCTTCCCGCAGCGCGGTCTCGGCCTCGGCCAGCGTGCCCAGCGCGCGATACGTTGTGCCTAGATTGTTCCAGGCATCGAAGCAGCTCGGGTCCATCGCCGTCGCCAGGTAGTAGGCATAGGCCGCCTCCTGGAGTTGTCCACGCCCCTTTAGCACGGCGCCGAGCAGGACCTGGAACTGGGGGACGGCAGGCTGAAGGTCGATGGCATGCCGAACATGCTCGAGTGCGGCATCGAGGTCACCGCGCTGGTGCTCGAGTGCCGCGAGCAAGTGCCAGCCAAGCGCTTCCTGCGGGCTTGCTTCGAGCGCGCGGCGATAGATGAGCGCTGCCTCTTCCAGGCGGCCTCGCTCATGCACCTGCATGGCGCTGCGCAGCAGTGGCGACGGACCGGGCAAAGGTGTTGGGGAAGCGATGTTCACGACCGCCAACACCAGCGTTGCCACATGTCGCGATACGCTTCCTCGAGCGCACGCGTGAAGCGGCTCGCATCCATCAGCGCCGAGCGCGATAACTGCGTGCGCATCCCGGCACGCAGCGATGCGAGGCGCTCAAGGTCGCTCGCCAGGCCAGCGGCTATGCGCACATAAGCCGGCGCGTCGAGCGCCACCAAATCGGACAGCCCCGCCGCTCTCAGCAGGCTCATGCCCATGCGCGAGGCGTGCGTAGCTCCGCACATCGATACCACCGGCACGCCCATCCACAGCGCCTCGCAGGTCGTCGTGCCGCCGTTGTACGGATAGGTATCCAGGGCGATATCGACCTCGTTGTACAGCGCAAGATGCCCTTCGCGCGCCCTGGTCCAACCTTCGAAGCTCACTCGCCCTGCTTCGATGCCGTGCGCGGCGAATCGCGCGATCAGACCTTCGCGGCAGGCGGGATCGGACAACCCGCGTGTCTTGAGCAGCAGCCGCGACGCGGGCACCGCGTGCAGCGCCGCCGCCCACAACGACACCGCGGTGTCGCTGATCTTTGCCATGTTGTTGAACGACCCAAAGGTCACGAATCCCCGTCGAAGCGCGGGCGGCGTCACCAAGTCCGGTGCGGGCGGCGGCGTGAAGCAGTAGTAGCTGTCCGGCAGCCGCACCACCGCCTCGGTGTTCATCGCTTCGCTGCCCGGCGGATCCACCTGCCAATCGCTGATCCGGTAGTCCATCGCCGCCAGTCCGGTCGTGGTGGGGTAGCCGAGATAAGAGACCTGCACCGGTGCAGGCTTGCGCGCGACGGCAAACAGGCGATTGCCCGCGGTATGGCCGGACAGGTCCACCAGGATGTCGATCTGGTCGTCGCGAATGCGCTGCGCCAGCGCGTCGTCGGACATGCGCTCGGCCTGCACCCAGACGCGCGCATGGCGCTCCAGACGAGCGGTCACGGCATCGGCTGCGCCTTGCGTGTGGTAACAGGCGATGTGGACCCGATCGGGATCGTGCGCCAGGAGGATCGGCTCGATGAAGTAGGCAACCGAATGCGCCCGGAAGTCCCCGGACAGGTATCCGACGCGCAAGGAGCGGTGGGGATCTGGGCCGTTGCCATGCGTGATCGCGGGCGGCACGAGGCGCCGGTAGCGCTCCCCGACCTGGCGATGCCGCGCGAGCAGCTCCTCCGGGGTCAGCGTGTCCACGTAGTTCGATGTCAGCAGGAAGTTGCTCAGGATGTGATCCGGGAAACGGCTCATCGCCTCGCGGTAAACCGCGTCGGCTTCGGCGCTGCGGCCGAGCGAGCTGAGCGCGTCCGCCACGCTCGCGTGGGCCTCGACCATATCGGGCTTGAGCTGCACCGCGCGGCGCGCCAGCGCCAGGGCCTCGCCCGGCCGCTCCTCCATGCGCAACACCACGCTCAAGTTATTGGTCGCGCTCGGATCGTCCGGCTCGATCTCCAGGCAACGGCGGTAGATCGTCACGCAATCGGCGTGCGCGCGCAGCTTCAGACCGACCTCGCCCAACAGCAGGTGCGCGCGCAGATCGTTCGGCATCAAGGTTGCTGCTTTGTGGTACGCAGCTCCGGCGGCGGCCAGATCGCCCAGACCTTCGTACGCCGTGCCCAGCTCGCGCACGATGCGTCCATCGGAAGGTGCACGCTGCTGCGCTTCGCTGAGCAGCGTGACGGCATCGTCGAGCCGCTCGAGACGCATCAACAGCTTCGCCAGATTCACCACAGCATCGGAAGCATCGGGCCGCAGCGCGATGGCACGCTGGAAGTGGCGGATCGCCTCCTCGTGCTCGTTCAAGTCGGCAAGCACATTGGCCAGATTGACCAAGGCTTCGAAGGACCCCGGCTGGCGCCGCAGCGCGGCACGATACTGTTCGGCGGCGGCGCCAAGCTCGCCTCGGCCGCGTAACAAGATGCCCAGGTGGATCCGGGCCTCAACGTGCCCGGGCGCTGTCTCGATCGCTCGCTGGAAGCAGCGCTCGGCCTCAACCGGTTGCGCCAGGCGCTTGTACGCGCGCCCGAGCAGGTGCCAGCCCGGTGCGCGCGACGGGTCCGCTTCGGTCGCCTGTGTGGCGTAGCGTCGGGCCGCCTCCAGCTCGCCGCGCTGCAGGGCGCACAGCCCCATACCATACAGTGCCTCGGCCAGCCCTGGGCGGCGCATGAGGCACGCTTCGTAGGCGAAAGCCGCTTCGACGATTTGCCCCGCCTCCAGCAACCGCCGCGCTTGATCGAGCTCGCTGCGCAGCCTTGCCGAGGGAGATGACGCGGTTGGTCGCTGAGTCTTGAGTTTGGCTGACATCTGCGTGCCTGAACTAGCGCTTGGCAGGGTCATCGCGCGTGCCGCTGCGGCCCGGTAGTGGTGCGACGCGGCCCCGCGGTTCAGGCACGTATGCGCCGCGACCTCTCCTCTGCTTGCAGCCCGCTGGTTAGGTTGAGCGAAATACCCTTGGCCACCGCCTGGGCGCGGTTCTGCACATTGAGCTTGCGTAAGATCTTCTGCACGTGGTTCTTCACGGTGAGGTGGCTGATGGCCAATATCTGCGCGATCTCGTTGTTGCTCTTGCCTTGCTCCACCCAGTTGAGGATCTCGACCTCGCGCGCTGTCAGCACGTCGCGCGTCACCACGCGGTTGAGCGCCTGGGCTTGATCCGCCTCGCAGTTGGCGCGCGCCCAGGCAGCGTACAGATGCGGGGCCATGAGCTGGAGGGCGCGGGTACGCTCGATCAGGCCCCTGCCGGTCGGCCAGGAGAACATGAAGAACCCGGCAACGCGGCCCGCGGCGTCGGGGACACCGTGTGCCGCGACCTCTCCGAGCTTCAGGCGGAGCGCCTCGGCCGCGAGACCGTCGCTCGCAAACGGCGTGGCGCGGCTCTCATCGAGCACGATCGGGTGCCAGCCGGTCTTCTCCCAGTGGGCGATCAAGCGGTGGACCAGCCCGCCTCCCGGCCCACACAGCTCGCCGAACAAGCCCTCGTCAACCGGCCGGCTCGACATCCAATCCAGGTGGAACGAGCGC